>VFQT010001854.1_pt1 | contig 23588 bp, 25 predicted proteins | sample 3512381 | NCBI WGS metagenome assembly VFQT01 (sample SAMN10412376, study PRJNA504923) | tailings metagenome | isolation source: Relicate 2 Philex TSF3 active mining site | place: Philippines: Tuba, Benguet | collected 2017-08-29
GCTTTCTGACCCCCGGTCGCTAACTCGCGGTTGCGTGAAGTTTGGGCCAAGCGCGGTTTCCGCCCCGCAGGTGCCAGACTATGCGAGGCCCCCCATCGCCTGGTGCACCCAGAGGCGCTCCCGGTTGACCGATCCCGGAGGTAGCGCATCGCCTTTTTCCAGATTGCACGTGCGATGAGCACAAGCGACGTTTTCATAAGTGTGGGCCCCGCCGGCCGACAGTGGAATGATGTGATCCAGCTCTGGAGCGTTCCACCGCATCGTTCCCCGCAATTCACGCGGAGCTTCCTCTCCACAGATATGGCAGGTCCATCCATCACGTTCCATAACAGCAATGGGATTGAGCGGCTCTGCGTGCACGCCGTAAGACTGTGCCCTCTCCACACCCTTAGACACTCGCTTGAGGTGACGACTGGAACAGGTTTCCGAGCAAAAGACGCGTCTCTTGTCTCCATAGTCCGGGAGGAAGGTGATGCCACATTCGCGGCATGAACATTCCACCTTCTTTGCTGCCCTGCTACGCGCCCAGCATCGCGGTGAACAAAATCTGGCGCTTGCCTGAGCTTCGAAGACCACTCCGCACTCAGCACACTGACGTTGGCGATTAGCTCTTCTGATTTCCGCAAGTTTGGCCAATCGAGCCGACCTTGCTGCCGAACGCTCGCGCCGCATCAACTCGAACCCACAAGCACGTGAGCAGCATCGGCCGCTATCCCGTGATTTTCGGATCTGCCTTGTGATCGGCTTGGTACAAATTTGGCACAGAGGTACGATGCCCGCTGAAGCGAGTTGCGCCATTGCGACCTCCCTGTGCTGTCTGAAATTTACTCCGCCCTAAAGGCGAATGAGCTCACCCGATCGGCCACCCGTCGGCCCCTACGGCGGCAGTCCTGCGCAGGCCGAATTGTTCGGCAGTCCGCTTGGCATGGCACTCGGCGCAGAGACAGCGGATGTTGCTGTCCTCGTCCGATCCGCCACGCGCCAGCGGCACAATGTGGTCAGGCACGGTCGCCTCGCGGACAATCCCAACAGAGGCGCAATCGCGGCAGAGGGGTTCAGCCTGTAGGCGACGAAGGCGCTGGGAGACACCCGCTCGCCCTCGAGGCCGTTCCATGCTAGCGGGGCCCCATCATGAACGAACAACCTGTGATTACGATTGAAGCTTGCCAGAAGGTGATAGACGAAAGCGGATCGATCTGTGGCGAGCCGACAAAAATCATTGAAAAGCAAGCCGATCCGAACTCAGGTCTGATCACTGCAATTTCGGAGTGCCGTGCCGGACATCAGTCTATGGCTACTATCGATCTGGATACGGACAAGGTCTACAACCAGCGCTGGATTGCCTGAACGAGAAACGCCCGGAAGCCTGTGGGCTCCGGGCGCAGTTCTGAGCTTTGAATTTCGGAACAGATACGCTTTCAGCAATCTGCCGTCAACACTAAAATGCAAATTTATCGTTGAATCACAGTTTGTTATACCGCCTGCTAGGCGGAGGATACTGAACCGCAACTGCTTACCCCAATCCGAAACAGGCGAGCAAGCGCGTCCAGGCCGTGTCCAAGATTGCTCAAATCCGCTGGTGACCACAGGCTCGCTTCAGCTTCGTGACACACCACAGCATGTACGAGCAGACTGGGCTTGCGCCCAACACCTCCGGGTGCATCGCTATCGGCGGTGCGCAATATGAGTATGGCGCTGGCAGCCTGCTTCCTGACCTTCTCGACCAGTTCAGGATCGGGGTCAGGAGCACCGCCACCGAAGATCCCCTCGTTGATCAGAAGCGCGGTGACGGATCTAGGCTGGTCCATGGGTAGACCCATGACTGCACGATTGCGAGCCATGATCTCCCCATAGAGCTGTCCGGCCGCGTACTGATCTGGCGAAATCCGACTGGCAAAGGCAAGACGTCCCAACGCCGTGCCAAGCCGCTCGTCCTTCGCCTGACCAGCTGCCACACCATAATGCCGCTGCCGGGCTTCCAGTACCGTCGACATGACCTCGCGCTGAGTTTCCTCGCGTGGCCGCTTGCCGCAAGGGAGCCTGCGGCCAGCTTTCCGCTTACGCCCCCTTGCCATGCGCGCCTCCGTAGAGCCGTTCGCCAATTGCGCGGATGGCTTCGCGTTCCAGTGTGGTAAGGCGCTGGTCGCTGACCGACACGGCAAGTATGCCGTTGCGCCAGCCATCACGCCGGAGCTGCTCGCCATCGCGCTGACTGGCGTGATGGTAAATCCGGGAGGTCATGCTCATGCCCGGACCTCCTTCAGCAGTGCGGCATAGCCGATGACATCGACCATGCTGTCAACGTGCCCCGGATCGTAAGCGAGCCGGGCAAGCTTAAGGTCGATCATGCACAAGGCCACCTGTGACGGCGTGACCGGCGTGCCGAGCGTGATTGACCAGCGCTCAGCGATAGCTTTGAACTGCTCGGCTGGATCGCCGTAGTCATCACGGCGTTCTTCGAGCACCTTGGCCGTGTGACCGAGGATGGACCAGCTGGTCATCGCACACCTCCACGGGTCTCGATAGCCCAGAGCAGGATGGCGAGCGCATCGGCCTCGTTGTCATCCCGTGGTGCGAAGCCACGAGCACGCATGGCGTCGATCACAGCCGCCTTGTCGGCATTGCCCTTGCCAGTGGCAAAGCGCTTGATGGTTCCCACCGGCACACCTTGGTATGCAACAAGGTGTTCTTCGCACCAGGCCGATAGGACTGCGAGAAGGCCGCCGTAGATGTGGGCGGCATCGGTGCCGGCGTGGCGCCGGACCTCTTCGAAGTAGATCGCCTCGATTGGCCCTGCGTCCTGTTCGAGATCTTCCAGCCAGCGCCGGAACCGCAGAAAGCGCATACCACCGCCGTCGTAGCGGGTGTGCTTCAGCAGCACCGTACCGCTGGAAGTGAAGTCGTCGGGCGTCCTCAGCGCCCAGCCCGTGCTGGTGCCGAGATCGAGGGCCAGAATGGATCCGCGCACGATAGTCACGGGCCTTGCTGCCGGGGTTGCGCTGCGCGGTCGCGCAGGCAAAGTCAGAACATCCATGATGATTCTCCGAAAGGGGATTGGTCTGGTGCGGACGGCGTGCGGTTTGGTGCTTGGCGGTGCTGACCGCCGCCGTCCGGTCTGGGTTGTTTTCAGAACATGAGCGCCTCCCTCAGAACGGAATGTCCGAGAGCTCATCGTTGAGCTCCTCGAGCGTCGTGCGGCTGGGGCGGACACTCACCACCTGCGCACCAGGGAAGGCATCCTTGGCGGCTGCCAGGAGGGGATGGCAGCGGATCACATTGGCGATTTCATCGAGCGACCAGACCTGCGCCTCGCGCCCATGTCGTTGCGCACGACCGGTATCGCGCAGATCCTGGACTAGGATGACGAGCCCATCGGGGGTCTCGAACTCCCACTGATCAACCGGAATCGGTTCGCCCTTGGCGGCGCGTGCCAGTTCATCCAGCTTGTCGTAAGCCCGCAGCATCGCTTCGCCGTGCTGACGGACGAGTGCGAGATTGAACTCCCACACAGCGGCGTTGAACATCTTGTGCTGTGCGTGGAAGCGCTCGGCCCACTCGATCGGGACGAGCATTGGCAAACGGCCAATACCCCAGCGCTGGTCCATTTCCCGCCCACGCTTGTCTACACAGTTGATGATGACCTGCATGTCACTGATCTGACCATGCCGGGTCGGCGGCGCGCCCTTCATGCGAGGCTCCTTTCCATGTCCATCGGTGATTGATTGATGCCCCGAAGACCGGATCGGACATTGCCGATCGGGGACCTTGGGAACCTTGCGCTAGTGAAACCCGCACGCAGTTCGCTGCGAGCGCAGCGAGCGAACTCGCGCGCCTGTGCGCGAGTGCGAGTTTCACTAGAGGGTTCCCGAACTAGTCGCGCACTTTGCTGCTCAAGTTCTGCGCGAGTTTGAAGGGCTGCGAACAACCCAACTCGCGCACGCAGATTGACGGCGTGGAGCATCAGAAAATGCTCCCTTCGACAGTGCCCGGAATACGGTCGATATCGACCTTGAGACCAGGGGCGTTGCGGCGCCGCTGCGGGTCATAGAATTCGGTGCGCACCAGCACGCCATTGGCGATCCAGTCCTTGATGATGATCTTGGCGCGTGCCTCATCAACGCCGAGCACGTCCATGAGCGGATTGCCCACCCAGCGCCGCGCCTTGGTGCCCTCAGCGCTGTTCGCCTTATCGGTGTAGAGGACACCTGACGGCTGGCCGTTCTCGTCGTCGATCCCGCGATCGATGATCGCCAGCACCTGGCGGATCTGCATTACAGAAACCCCGGCATAAGCGCTGGGCGGCTTCCACGGAACAAGAGCGCCGACCTGATCCGGCTCGAAGAAGCCGGTTCCATTATCGAGCGTGACGCTGACCTTCTCGAACCAGCGGGCCTTGCCCGACTTCAGGGTCCAGTTGGACTTCGCATCGTCATGACGGACGTATTTGAAGCGCTCATCCTCAGGGATGCCAAGCACCTTCGCCTCGTCCTCAGTCATGGTCATCAACGTGGCACTGATGCGGGTCGAATTTACGATCGCACCGCCGCCACGAACGATGTCAGCGTTGCCGGCTCCGCCCGATGCATATTTGACCGTATGATGGACGAGGACGACCGAGCAGTCGGTCTCACGCGCGATATCGCGCCAGACCTTCATCGCCCATTTGATCTCGCTGTTGCTGTTCTCGTCGCCCTCGAAGGTCTCCGCGAAGGGATCGACGATCAGCACATCGATCTTGTGCTCACGGACATAGGCCGTGATCGCATCTGCCATTGGCGTGGTGATCATCTGCCGACTGCGCGGATCCACCCGGACCACCACCAGGCTGTGTGGGTCGTCCGCAAGATGGATCATCCCATCAAGGAGGTTGCGCGGCGGGTTCATCACCTTGAGCGCTGCGGCCAGCCGCCTGCGCTGCTCGTCGATGTCGTCCTCTGCATTGATGACGAGGCTGCGATAGCGTGAGCGCGGTTTCCACTCGCCCCACTGCATGCCGGTCGCCAGCATGATGGCTTTCTGGAGGTTGAAGAGGGATTTCCCGCTGCCGCCTGGCGCAACCAGCACATGGGTCGCGCTGCGAATGAGGAGACCGGGCACAAGCCATGGCCGGACAGGGATCTTGGTCGGGTCAAAATCGAACGCGTCGACGGCGGTGATCAGTGGCGGACCGGCATCCGCCGTTGTCGCAGGTGCTGTATCATCTGGCATGCGGCCATCGACGATCAGGTCGCGGACTGCCTGTGTGCCAAAATGCGCCGCCATGTCGTTGAAGTCTGTGCCGGTGCTGTCAGCCGGAAGTGACGGAAATACAGCAGCGCATCGAAGAACGCGCGCAGCCGTCGTCGCAGCATCGCGGCCAACATTGGTCGGTTTATGCCGATCGTCATCGCCGGCCACTTGCCAGCGGACACCGGGAAATGCGGACACCAGGCGCTCCGCAACTTTGACGAGGTTGCCGGCATTGAAGGTGACGACGACCGTGCGGCCGGTTGCTTCATGAAGGGAGGCGCCTGTCGCGAACCCCTCGCACACAAGAACAGGCGCCGTCGCGGCCGCGATTGGCGGACCAATGACGAACATCGATCCGGCGACAGGCAGTTCCGCCTCAAAAAGCTTATAGCCAGCAGGATCGATCGACTGGAGAGAGGTGAGCTCACCCTCGACGTCGAACAGCGGGACAAGGACATGCTCGCGGTCCAGCCGTGTGCCGTTCGGCCGGATGCCCTTGGTCATCAGATAAGGGTGCGAAGAATAGGACGCGTCTGCACTGCCCCAGCGGAGCAGCATCTGTTCAGAAGCGAGTTTACGGCGTTCGGCTTGCTCCACCTCAAACCGGGCCTGCCGGGCGCGAAGCTCCAGAGCCCGCGCTTCAGATAAGACTGGAAAATTGCCGCCCGTCAGTCGTTCGGCGGCCGCGCGAATATCCAGCCCTTCCTGGGCATGGAGAAAGTCAAAGATGTCGCCGTGAGCCCCGCAGCCGAAACAATGGTATCGCTGCTCATCCGGATAGACCGCAAATGACGGCGTGCGTTCCATGTGGAAGGGGCAAAGGCCCACGAGCGTTGAACCGCGGCGCTTCAACGTCAGATGACGGCGCACCTCATCAGCCAGAGGGAACTGGTCTTTGATCGCGTCGATATCGATACTGCCGGTTTCAATGCGACGCGCCATGACGGCCGGGCCCACTTTCTATTCAGGATGCACGGGGAACAGGAGGGAAGCCGGGCCGCTCAGACAGCCCGGCCCCTCTCAATCAAAAGACCGGAGCGCCGACGCTTGCGCTGACCTGTGCCGGAGGCGGCATATGCGCCGCAGGCGCTGCTGCAGGCGGAGGCGAAGCCGGTGCAGCCGACTTGGTATCCCCGCCGGCCAGACCTGCAGGCCGGTCAGTCCATCCCACGATCTCGAAAGTCGGCTGGTAATTGGTGCCGTGCTTGTTGGAGATCGGGAGCACGCCCGAACACCGCACCACGGGAAGCTTGCCCGATGCGTTTTCGGGAGCCGCCATCCAGAGGTCGTAGAGATTGTTCATCGCCTCGATGACGATACCTGCAGTCGAGCTGAATTCCCGAAGTCCCATCAGATTCTTCTCGGAATAAAGGTCGATCTGAAAGCCCCGCTTGAAGTCCGCCCCGGGGTTGGGAGCAGCTTCCGCCAGCGATGGGTCCATGACCTTTTCCGGTGCTACACCGGAGCTGAACTTGAACCAGCCGGTTTCGAGACCCGGCATATCGAAGACCGCGGTCATGTCGGTCACTTCGAACATCGGCTCATCTTTGCCGTCATTCTTCGTGTACCAGCGACCAGCCTTCGCATTGTACGATACGAACACCTTGAAATCCCCGCCAGAGGACGGGACAGACATAAAACCCATTTTCCTGTTTCCTTGCTTTGCTTGGAGTTGCCGCGTGTCAGGCCTGCGGCGCAGCCTCGGGGGTCAGGCCCCAGATTTCTTGGGCGGCGGTCCGCGCACCAGCGTCGTTCCAGTAAAAGCTGTCGAGATCGGGCGAGAGCGCAGTGGTCAGGGCTGCTGGGTCATCCGACAGGCTGAGAAACCGCTCGATCGACTTCGCGATGCTGACGACCCGGTCGAGGTGCAGACGTGGATCTTCCAACCGGTAGACCCCAATCTTTTGGGGCGTAACGTAAGCGAAGCGGATCTCGTTGTTGCCGTGGGCTGCATGGTAGATGGCGCCCTGCCGGGCATGGGGATCTGAAATCCTGGACGACAGGCGCCCTTGCGTCTTCAGGTCGATGATGATGCCGTGCTCTGGAAACCAGAAATCGAGCCAGCCTATGAACGGCACAGGGACGCCGGGCAGTTCGACCTCGATGCGGTGCTGGCGAGACCCCTCTGCGGTCCCAGGAATGCCATATTGCCGCAGCTCCTTGAGTGCGACGGCAACCGCGGGCGCGATCCCGGCACGTTCCTTTTCAACTGCTGGATCGGCCGAGAGTGCGGTCAGCGTATTGAACCGGGCAAGCGCGGCCTGTTGGCATTCTTCAACGCTCAGCGCGGGGTCGAACAATCCGAGCTCGACACCTGCTTCCACGGCCGTGCCTCTGTGTGCCGCGGCACCGACACCGGTCTTGCGCCCCATCAGCTTCTGCAGGGCCCACATCGCCGGTTGAGCTACAAAAAGGTTGATCGAAGAGGCGGATAAATGGTCCAGCCCATGCCGTTCGAATGCGTTCCGGCTCATGCTGCGGCGGCCAGTTCGATGAACGCCAGCGGGCTACGAGCGGCTGGTCCGCGCGGACGGGCAATGACCAGATAGCTGAATTGCTCGGGTGCAACCCGGCGCTGGACGAGGTGTGCGAAGCCACGCTCCGCTGCCCAGCGGGCACGACTGGCCAGTCGCTCGAGCATGATACGCTCAGGTTCTTTCAGGCGTTGCTTCGAGCCCGCCTCGACATCCTTCACAAGGAAGCCGTGGTGGTATTCGAGGCTGTCGCCCGGTGCCGCTTCACCCAGCCACATGCACAGCTGGAGTTCGTTCATCGAGACTTTGCCCGACTGTTTGATGGGGGAAATCTTGCTCATGTTCACCTCTACTGGGGGGCGGTCAAAAGTGTCTCAGGCGCTCGCCATGCCGCTCGCGGCAAAAAGGGCACGAAGCTCGGCAATCCGGCGGTAAATGCTGCTGCGGCTGCCCAGTCCAAGGCGGACGAGCTCGGCGACCGGATGCTCCGCAAGCCACTTGCAAAGATCCGCTTCGGACGCCGTCAGGCGGGTGCCGCACCGAGCCAGATCAAGGCGGCGTTCGATGGCAAGGCAGGGATCAGCCGGTTGCCCGAACATGGCGCAAAAGCCCTGATCTTCTGCAATCTGGTCGGGGCGCACCGGGCAACCTTCATCCTGATCGAGCGAGCACGCCGTGACCCGGCGTTCGCGCAAGATGCGCTTGGCGATGCAGCACGCCTGGTTGGCGACAATGCGTCCGGCAAAAGCACCGAGGGTGCCCCGCGTGGGATTGAAGTGGCGCAGCCTTGCCAACAGATCAGCTAGTAGTTCCTGGCAAATATCGCAGCGTGCATCTGGCGACAGATTCAGGCGACGGGCCAGCCGCCGGGCGGCCGCTTCGGCCTCGCCTTGAATGATTGCGAGTTCGGCAGCGTTCACTGGGCACCGCCTTCCCAGGCCTCGATCGCATCAAGGTCATAAAGGCAGGTGGAGCCGACCAGATGCACTTGCGGCCCCCAACCAAGCAGTCGCCATTGGCGCAGGGTCTTGGGCGAGATGCACCAGCGTTGTCCCAGTTGCTCCTGGGTGAGAAAGGTTTTCATAGGTTCGTCCTGTTTTTTCATCACGAAACAGGACTACGAGGAGATTGCGGAGGTGGTCGTTGCGAAAGTGGGCGGTGGTAAGGTCGGGGTCACCCTGCTGGTTTTTCGCCAAATTTTCGCGGCAGGGCGGGCGCACCGACCTCTGCCAACCCATCCCACCCAATCACCGACGGATTACCCACCCTGCAGGGCAGCTGCTCAGACGAATCGGCCGAACCAGCGCTGCGGTTGGACACGAAAAAGCCCGCTCAAGGCGGGCTAATTCAAACGGGGAATGGTGGGCTAGGGTCAGGCCGCCATGGCAACCACCAAGCGCGGCTCAAGGAAGTACCAGCCTGAACGCCCTGAACTGGGGTGGACCAGCTGCTTCCATCCCTTGCGGGTCGAGAACAGGTGCCCGATCTTCTCAGACTGGGAACCGGCAGCCTCAAGGATCTTGCGGCAGTGCTGCTCGGGATCGCCGTTTCTGGCGGCGTTATAGAGATAGAGCATCGCGCGTGCCTGCATCTCGGTGAAACGCCAGATGTGATCGTCATAGGTAAAGCGCCGGAAATCGGGCGGCGAAGGCTCAGCGGCACTAAGGGATTCAAGGACATCGTGCTCAAACCGGGCGCGCTCTTCTTCGCGCACGACAAGGTTGGCCCGGCGGATCGGACGAACATCATGCGGGTTGATAAGGTTGGCATAATCGCCGTTCGGCAGGGAAAAGTCGTTGGGCGCAACCTCACCTTCCTGGAACAGGCGGTAGATGTCATAGCGCCGGATATCGACCACACCGTCGAAATAGGTATGCTCGTAGGGAACGGGCATGCGGCCCCAGTCCTCGTCCTCGTATGACCCCAGTTCCATGTTTGCGCCGTAGATCCTGACCGACAGCGTGAGCAGGCCATTTTCTACCGCGTAGCGAAGGTCGGACTCCGACAGTTTCCAGCGCGCAGTGAGTTCTTCCAGCTCGTGATAATCCTTCTTGATGCGCCCCATTGACGATTCCCTTTGTTCCGCATCTGTTCCAATATCAGCTTGACACAGCCCTCGCAATCCTGTTCTATCCACACCGATCAGATTTCTGAGGATAGTTATGTCGACAACTTTGCAGGAGCGCCTCCGCGCACGCATCCGCCAGCTGGGAATGAACGTCGCTGACGTTGCCTCACTGGCCGGTGTGAACCGGTCGTTCTTGTACGATATCATCCGCGGCCGATCGCAGACGCCCAATCTGGAGCGTCTCAAGAGCGTGGCCGCTGCGGTGAAGGTCGACGTCGAATGGCTGCTTCACGGGCAGGGAGACGTCCAGGGCGAAACCCCGCTGGATGAAGGCGCGCAGTCTGACTTCATTGGGATTGCTTACGTCAATGCTCGCCCGTCGATGGGCGGCGGTTCCATTCTTGATGAAGAGGCAAAGCCGGGGCGTGATTTCCATTTTCGACGGTCTTGGATCAAGGATCGCTTGAAGGCGGCCCCATCAATGCTGCGTGTCATGCAGGTGGAAGGGGATAGCATGAAGCCAACCCTCGAAGATGGGGACACGGTGCTGGTCGATATGTCCCAGAAGATCCCCCAGCCGCCCGGGATCTTTGTGCTCCACGACGGCCTCGGGCTGGTGGCCAAGCGCTTGGAGCACGTGCCAATGAGCGATCCGCCGCGCGTTCAGATCATTTCGGATAACACCCGCTACCCGCCCTACGATTGCCTGGCTGACGAGGTGAACATCATCGGACGCATACGCTGGTATGGGCGGGAGATGTTCTGATGGATGAGGTGGCCGATGAGTGACGGATACAACTTTGCCCTGCTGAAGGCTGAGATATTGTCGCTCAGCAAGGCGCAGGATTGGGATGTCGCGCGAAAGGAGTGGAAGCTCGTTGGCATCAGCCAAGCCGACGAACCCGAAACGTGTCTTTGCGGTCACTTCCCGATCATCGACCTTTGCACCATTACGAATAGCGTGACGCGAAACACCGTCGACGTAGGTAATGTCTGCGTAAAGAGGTTTTTGGGCTTTCGTTCGGACCTGATCTTCGCCTCCATCAAACGGATCAGAGCCAATCTCGACAAGAGCATTGGGCCAGATGCCGCAGTGTTTTTTCACCAGCAAGGCATTATCAACGAATGGGAATATCGCTTTCAGCAGGACACAGGTCGCAAACGCGACCTCACCGCCAAGCAGCTCGCCATGCGGCATTCCATCAATCGCAAGGTGTTGGCATCCATTGCACGTCGGGGAATCGCCTGAACCTTGCTGCGGAACGAAGCTCCGCCTGCCAAGAACGAAGCGAAGCCCCCATAGATACCTCTAGCGGCTCATGCGGCGGCCTCTGGAAGGCTTAAAAAATATTTCGCGGAACCCGCGCCACAAATAAGTGCCCCTGCATCCACGCGGCCTCAGGGGGCGAAAAATGGGGTGTCAACCTGGATCGAGACCGACGCCCGATTTGACAAGGCAACAGGTTTTGGGAATTAAACATCGACCGGCGATCGTCGGCACCGATCACGTGCGCGTGCGTTTATAAAACAATGGCGGATTCGTGCGAGTTCGGAGAGGTCCAATCAGGTGGAGAGCACTCATGGCCGATAGAGACCCGCAAGACTCTGAGATTCTAGCCGTCATCGATGCGTCGGGAAATGGCGTGGATCCGCAAGTGCTGATTGACTCGCTCAAGCGAGACTATGACATGGCAAGCGTTATTGAGGCGCTTCAACGCGCAATCGAGCGCGGCAAAATCTCGCTCAACAGCGACGGCATGGTCGTGTCCCTCGTGCGCGAGTATGCGCACGCCGCCTGATTTCACGAGAGGTGACTTAGTGACTGTTGGGGGGAGGCCGTCGCTGGACGCGGCGCGGGTTAGCCGTTGTTACAGCGATGAGGCAGCCTCAGGGCAGGACCAGCGTGGCGCATTCGAGCGTGATCGCGATCGGATACTTTACTCATCGGCATTTCACCGTCTGGCAGGCATCACCCAAATCGTCCGTGCTGGTGAGTTGGATGTCTTCCACACTAGGCAGCAGCACACCTACAAAGTTGCACAAATTGGCCGACGCCTCGCCGAACATCGGATAAGAGAGCAGCCTGACGAGGCGGCACTGCATGGTCTCGACCCCGAAGTTGTAGAGGCTGCATGCCTTGCACATGACTTGGGGCATCCGCCGTTCGGACACGCAGCCGAAACCGAGCTGGACCGAATTGTGCGCGACCCGTCAATTGTAGGCGGTTGCACGGATGATGCAGCTGACGACGGCTACGAGGGTAATGCGCAGACATTCCGCATACTGACCAAGCTTGCTGTCCGGTATAGCCGCGACAATCCAGGCCTTGATCTCACGCGCGCAACATTGGCCGCGACGCTGAAATACCCCTGGCTCCGCGACCAAGCAGATAGCAAGAAAAAATCAAAGTGGTCGGCTTACGCATCCGAAGAGCGCGATTTCCTATGGGCCCGGGAGCACTGCAAGGGCGAATTTAAAACTGCCGAAGCCGAGCTCATGGATTGGGCCGACGACATTGCGTATTCGGTACACGATCTTGAAGACTTCCACCGCGTCGGGATGATCCCGTGGAGTGAGATCGTCTCCGAGGAGGCCCGAGATGGTATTGTGCAGGGAGCACTGGAATCTTGGAAAAAAGATCCCAGCTATCCTGCAGATGCGCCCCGGCGCCTTTCTGAGGCACTGGGCCGCGTCAAACGAAAGGTGACCATCTTCCCTAGTGTAACGAGGGAAGTCTATGATGGATCGCGCGAGCAACGTAGGCAGCTTCGCAATTTCACATCCCAATTAATCGGTAATTACGTGCGTGCGATCACATTGACCAAGGACGCTGATGGGCCAGCAGTTTCAATTGCGCCCGATGCTGCAGACGAGGTCAGGCTTCTGAAGCACTTTGCGCGACATTACGTCATTGGCCTTCCTGCGTTGCACGCGCAGCAATACGGTCAGAAAAAGATCGTGAGGGACCTCTTCGAAATCTTCCTCACCGAAGGAAAGCGAGGAAACCTGAACCTGTTCCCTGCACGCCTGCGATACATCTGGGAGGATAACCAAACGGAAAAGGGGGCTCGACTCGCCGCAGATTGCGTGGCCTCGCTGACAGAGAATGAAGCCTACCAACTACATAGTCGCCTGACCGGAAGCGAGAGCGGGCTGATTTTGGATCCAATAGTCCGGTAAGCAGTAACGGGGTAATAGGCCTCCTAGCGCCTGCTGGGACACTCTACAGCCGCGCTCAGTAGAAGAGTTCAGCCCACCACGGACTGAACTGCATGACCAATCAAATCGATAATCGCGTTGCGCTAACTCGACGCCCGAACCCTCTTCACCCGGACAAGATGTCGCCAGCCGCGCGGCGGACTGAACTGTGTGATCTGCTTGGTGCGGGCCTCGCTCGCCTGCACCTGCGGAATACGGATCAAATATCTGAAGAAGAAGGAGATTTTCCGCTACACAACTCGCTCGAACAGAGCGGTAGTGCCGGTGCAACTCACCGGAGCAACGCACAATGAAACCTGATCCCGTACTCGCACGGCTGGCAGCCATGAAGGCTGCGCCCATCGCCGAACTGAAGAAACAATGGCGTGAACTGTTCAACGAGGAGCCGCCGGCCTTCAACCGGCGCTATCTCGAAAGCCGACTGGCCTACCGCATCCAGGAACTCGCCTACGGCGGCCTGAAGGTGGAAACGGTCAAGCGGCTCCAGCAGCTCGGCGAACAGCTCGACGGTGGCAACATTACTACCCGCCGGGTCCGTGCCGACCTGAAACCCATCACCGGCACCCGCCTGATCCGCGAGTGGCAAGGGGTGGAGCATACCGTCACCGTCACCCTGGATGGCTTCGAATGGCAGGGGCGTCCCTACCAGTCGCTGTCCGCAATTGCCCGCGCCATCACCGGCTCACGCTGGAACGGCTGGGTCTTCTTCGGCCTCAAGGATCATCGGAGGGCAGCATGAACAAACCCCTCGTCCGCAAGCTGCGCTGCGCGGTCTATACCCGCAAGTCATCGGAAGAAGGGCTCGAGCAAGAGTTCAACTCGCTCGATGCACAGCGCGAGGCCTGCGAAGCCTACATCGCCAGTCAGCGGTCAGAAGGCTGGGTGCCGGTCCGCGACCATTACGACGACGGTGGGATTTCCGGCGGCACGCTTGAACGCCCCGCTCTGCAGCGCCTGCTGGCCGATATCGAGGAGGGCCTGATCGACGTCGTGGTGGTCTACAAGATCGACCGTCTTTCCCGGTCGCTGATGGACTTTTCCAAACTGGTCGAGGTTTTTGACCGGAACGATGTGACCTTCGTGTCCATCACCCAGTCGTTCAACACCACGACCTCGATGGGACGGCTGACCCTGAACATTCTGCTCAGTTTCGCCCAGTTCGAGCGTGAGGTGACCGCAGAGCGCATCCGCGACAAGTTCGCGGCCAGCCGCGCCAAGGGCATCTTCATGGGCGGGGTGCCGCCGCTCGGCTATGATGTTCAGTCCCGCAAGCTCATCGTCAACGAGGCTGCGGCCGCCAACGTCCGGTACATCTTCCAGCGGTTTTCAGAGGTCGGTTCCGGCACGACCATCCTGCGCGAGCTCGCCCAGCGCGGTATCACGACCCGTCAGGGCAAGCCAATCACGAAGGGGTTCCTCTACCGCCTCCTGAGCAACAGGGCTTACCTTGGCGAAGCGGTCCACAAGGGCAAGAGCTACCCGGGCGAGCATGACGCGATCATCGATCAGGACGTGTGGGATGCCGTGCGGACCATCCTCAAGGAAAGCCCGCGCGTTCGCGCCAATCGCTCGCGCGCCAACACGCCCGCGTTGCTGAAGGGGCTGCTGTGGGGGGCAGATGGGGCGGCATTTTCCCCGACCCACACGCGCAAGAACGGCAAGCTCTACCGCTACTATGTCAGCCAGACGCTGCTCCGCCACGGAGCCGGTTCCTGCACGGTCGGCCGTGTGTCGGCGGCAGAGATCGAGGGAACGGTGGTTGACCAGCTTCGCGCGGTTTTCCGGCAGCCCGAGATCATTGTGGGAGCTTGGAAAAGCGGCGTTAAGCACGCGAAGGGCATGACCGAAGCGCAGGCCCGCGATGCGCTGACCAGCCTCGACCCCATGTGGGATGAGCTGTTCCCAGCCGAACAGGCAAGGATCGTCCAGTTGCTGGTCGATCGCATCATCGTCGGCAGCGCCGGACTGGACGTCAGGCTGCGGGTCGACGGACTGGGGGCGCTGGTCCGTGAACTGCAGGCGCCCGAACTGGAGGCTGCCGCATGAGCGCGCTGACCTCGGGGTCACAGACCATATCGATCCATATTCCCTTCCAGATCACGAAGCGCGGCGGTCGCAAGGAAATGGTCCTGCCGGCGGGCTCGCATCCCCAGCGTCCGCGCACCGACAATACGGTGGTCAAGGCTCTGGGCCGCGCATTTCGCTGGAAGCGTATGCTTGAAGCCGGATCCTACTCAAGCGTGACCGAACTGGCGGAGAAGGAAGGGATCGGCATGAGCTACCTGACCCGCGTCCTGCGCATGACACTGCTAGCCCCCGATATCATCGAGGCTATCCTCGATGGCCGTCAAGGCGACGGGATCGACCTTACCACGCTGGCCAACCCATTCCCGACGGAGTGGGAGGCGCAGCGGCGGCATTTTTCGATGGAGCCAAAGTTGTAGCCAGGCCGAGATTTACTCTGCTTTCGCCTTCATTCGGCTCCCACTATTGGGAAGGCTTAAACTCTTTATTCAAAATAAGCTTAGCTGCCATCTCGCCGATCACCGCCCTCGGCTATATGCTCGCCCCATGAGGGGACCAAATCCGAATCAACAAGCCGCAATCGTAGCCACCGATGGCCCTGTGCTAATCATCGCGGGCCCGGGATCAGGAAAGACATTTACCCTGGTCGAGCGCATTGTCAGGTTGATCCGGCACCACGGCTCGAAGCCGGAGGAACTGCTGGTCGTTACATTTACCGAGAAGGCCGCCCGTGAACTCGTCACTCGCGTGTCCAACCGCCTGCTGGAACTTGGTATCTCATTCAACATCAACGAAATGTATATCGGCACTTTCCACTCGATATGCCTCAGGATGTTGAAGGACCACCGGGAATTCACTCGGTTGAAGCGTAATTTCACGCTGTTCGACCAGTTCGACCAACAGTATTTTCTCTACCAGCGCCTCGGCAAGTTCACCGAGATTGCCGATATCGAGCTGGTCATCGGCAAGGAGCAATCCGGCCGCTGGAACCGCGCGACCCAACTGATGAAATGGTTGAACAAGGTTGCCGAAGAGGCCCTTGATATCGACGGGCTCCAGAGCGGAGATGATCCGGCGATCATTGCCCTCGGACATGCCGCCGAACTCTACCAAGACTTGCTCCGCGAGCAAAACGCACTGGATTTCTCTGGTATTCAGGCCGAAGCGCTCCGCCTTATCGAGGAGTATCCAGCCGTCCTGGCTGAGCTGCGACAACGTCTTACGCACCTGATGGTCGATGAGTATCAGGATACGAACACCATCCAGGAGCGGCTGCTATTCCTGCTTGCAGGCGAACAGCAAAATATCTGCGTTGTCGGTGACGATGATCAGGGTCTCTATCGGTTCCGTGGCGCGACCATCCGAAACATCCTCGAATTTCCGGCAAACTTCCCTCACGGCCGCTGCAAGCAGGAACTGCTGACGATCAACTACCGATCCACGCCAGACATCATCAGGTTCTACAACCGCTGGATAGCTGATGAGGATTGGAGCGAAGGCGGAAAGGTTTTCCGGTTCGACAAGACGATCGTGCCGCGCGAAGCTAATTTCCCGAATACACCGTCGGTTCTCAAGCTATCCCAAAGCGACAATGGCGACTTGCATGAGGAAGTTTGTGCCTTCCTGCACAGGCTCCGGGACAATGGCCTGTCTGACTGGAACCAGGTGGCTTTCCTGTTCCGCTCGGTGAAGAGTGACAAGGTGCTGTCGCTAGCTCGACACCTCGAAGAGCAGGGCATCCCGGTCTATTCCCCGCGCTCCAACCTCTTCTTCGAACGGGAAGAGGTCAGGCTTATGATTGGTGCGCTGATCTTCTTGTTCCCTCAGTTCCCGGACATTCGTCAGACCCGCGAGGGAGTCGAGTTGGCGATCTGGGATTACTACGACCATTCCTGCTTCAAGGCTTTCACCGACGAGCTGCGCAAACCGGAGAACGCCGGGTTACTGGCATTTGTGCGTCCACTCGCCAAACGCCACTGGGCCATGACGGCACCGGCTGACTACGGCTTCACCGGCCTGTTCTATCAGCTTCTGCAATACCCGCTGTTCAGCCGCTTCCTTGACGAGGAAGTTATGAAAGGGGTTGATAAGGGGCGGGCCTCCCGCAACCTGGCCCTGCTTTCTCAGTTGCTGACCAAGTTCGAATACCTGCACTTCATCACCGTTGTGAACCCTGAGTATCTCCAACGCGACCTGGTGAACCTGTTCAATCAGTTCCTGCGGTTCCTCTACGATGGCGGGATCGACGAATATGAGGACGATAGTGAGTATGCGCCGAGCGGTTGCGTATCCTTCCTAACGATCCACCAGTCGAAGGGCCTTGAGTTTCCCGTTGTGGTCTGCGGGTCGATGGAGGCGGTGCCGCGCAAGCAATGGACCGATATCGATGTCGCAATGGAGGCCCATCTCGCCAAGCCACCGTTCGAGCCGCTGGACCGGACCAAGAGCTTCGATTTTCGCCGCCTGTTCTACACCGCGTTTTCGCGTGCCCAGAACCTGCTGGTGCTGGCCACCAAGGAGAAGGAAGGGCACGGCCGGTCGCCCTCGAAATACTTTGCCGAAGTCTGGAAAGAGCTGCCGAGCTGGCGCGATCCCACCTTCCGGCCGGAATTGATCGAGTTCGATCAGGTGAAGGAGATCAATCTCAAACGGCAATACAGCTTCACCTCGCACATTGCACTGTTCGAGACCTGCGCCGAGCAATACCGCTTCTTCCGCGAATTGGAGTTCACCCCAGTCCGCGCCAGCGCGCAGCTCTTCGGCACGCTCGTGCACCAGACCATCGAGGATGTGCACAAGGCCGTCCTGCGGGGAGAGCCCGAGATCGTCAACGCCAAGCAGGTCGAGGAGTGGTTCGAGACGAACTACCACTATCTATCACGGCGCGAGCGGCAATATCTGAACGAACTCGCTAAGGGTGCTGCGCTGCGCCATGTGCAACGGTATGTGCAGCGCGAACGGCGACATTTCGACCGGCTCAAGGAAGCAGAAGTCGATATCTCCATGGTCAAGGACACTTATATCCTAAGCGGGTCGGTGGACCTGATCCGGGGTGAAGGCGACACGGTCGAACTGATCGACTTCAAGGCGGAAAAGAAGCCCGACCTGGTGCGGGATCGCGAGCGGTTGCAGCAATATCGCAAGCAGCTTGAGGTCTATGCCCACCTCGTGGAAAAGCGAACCGGGCACCGCGTCAGCCGCACACACCTCTATTACACCGGCGAGGAGAGCGGGAACCCGTTCATCACCTGGGACAAGGACAGCAAGGCGATCGACCGGACCATGGCTGATTTCGACAGGATCGTGGGCCGGATCGAAGGGCGCGACTACCGAATGAGGGCACGACCGGGTAAGAAGTGCGAAGACTGCGACATGCGGTTCTATTGCGACATGAAAAACTGGAAGTTTTTGGAAGGGTAACGGCGAGTGCGTGACGGACAGGAGAAGCTCGACCTCGGCAGCGAGCAGCAGGAAGGCCGGGTCGAGGATTACAAGTTCGAGCCTATCAAGGGCTATCCCATGCTCAATTGGCGTGGAAAGCGGCCGTTCATTTCAACCCAGTTCTACCCGGCGCAACTCAAGGAAGTGCATGGCCCAGAGGTCGATGGTTGGCGAAACAAGATATTCTGGGGGGACAATCTGCAAGTGATGAGCCACTTGCTAAGAGAGTTCCGAGGAAAGATTGATTTTATATATATCGACCCACCCTTTGACTCAAAGGCAGATTACTCCAAGACCATTCGCCTTCGTTCGAAAAGCACTAAAACAGAGCAGAATAATTTTGAAGAAAAACAATATGCAGATATTTGGACTAACGACGAATACCTGCAATTCATGTACGAGAGATTGATTGTTTTACGAGAGTTAATGTCCCCAAGTGCAACTATAATGGTTCACCTTGATTGGCATAAATCGCATCACATTCGGTGTATGCTTGATGAGATTTTTGGACCAAATAATTTCTTAAATGAAATAATTTGGCATTACTACAACAAGATGCAGGGAAACATCAATAGATTTGCATCAAATCATGACAATATTTTTTGGTATCGGAAAGGAGAGAATTTCTATTTCGAAAAAATTCGCGAAGAGAGGGATAAGCCAATTACTCAAATTAAGCGAGTTTGGAACCCAGATACGCAATCGCTCGTGAATGCAAAAGATGAATTTGGGAAAGTTATTTATATCGAATCCACTCATAAAACGATCGATGATGTTTGGCGCATGTCAATGCTGCAGCCGGCCGACAAAGTTGAACCGACGGGTTATCCAACCCAGAAACCAGAGGCATTGATGGCACGGGTGATTGAAGCTGCCTGTCCTGCGAATGGCTTGGTGTTTGATGGTTTTGCGGGTTCGGGAAGCCTCTTGGCTGTAGCGGCCAAGACCGGTCGCCGCTTTTTGGGCGCGGATATCAATCTTGGTGCGATCCAAACGATGACGAAGCGCCTGCTCGGCATTGACGCTGCTTTTGGGTTAGAGCTGTTCAATGTGAACAACTACGAGGTGTTCCGAAATCCAGCTGAAGCCAAGAGACTCCTCATCGAAGCCATGGAAATTCAGCCGCTCGAAACCCACAGCATCTACGACGGGGAAAAGGGCGGGCGCATGATCAAAATCATGCCGGTCAACCGGATTGCAACGAAAGCCGATCTTGGCGAACTCGTTTCCAATTTTGACCAGAAGCTCTTCCAGCGTCGGCATGACGAGAAGCCCAATCAGCCCGTGGAGAAAATCTTACTCGTCTGCATGGGGCACGAACCCGATCTCAAGGCTGAACTCGAATTGCAGGCCAAGCCTTTCAAAATCGATGTCGAGGTCGTGGATATCCTGCGCGACAAATCGCAGCTCGAATTTAAGCGGGACTCCGAGGCCAAGCTTGCGATCCGCGACGGCGAACTCGTGGTCGAGAACTTCTACCCGATGAACCTCCTGCAAAAACTGTCGTTGCAGCAGGAACAGGTGGGCGAATGGCGCGAGCTGGTGGACAGCGTGATGATCGATTGGAACTACGATGGAGCGGTGCTGCAACCGGCCGTGGTCGATGTACCCGGCAAGGATGAGTTCGTGGCCGGTCGATATAAGGTTCCCGCTGATGCTGGCACGATCCGGGTGAAGATCACCGACTTGCTCTCCGAAAGCTGGGAGGGCGAGATCAATGGCTAAGAAGAAGGATCAGGACGCGGTCCTGGGCGAATTTGCCTTCTTCCAGTTTCTCTGGACCTTCTACCGGCAAAACCGGGGCACGATCCGGCGCGAGTATCGCGATCTGACCAAGAAGTTCCTCGACTTCAACGATCCCGATCACAACCCCAAGGCGTTCCTGCGCACCCCGCAGTTCGAAGCGCTTGAGGTCTATGTCTTCCTCAAGGAGTTCCTCGGCAACAGCCGGGTCCAGGAGATTTTCAAAGACTGGTTCGACCGTGCGGGCAAGTTCGCCGATCGCGGCGAAGGCGGCATTGCGAACAGCGCCGGTCAGGTTTCCCTGTTCGAGAATGTCACGCGCGACCAATACAAGGTCGTGTTCGAGGCAATGAAGCGGAACCGCCGCACCTACCCGAACTACATCTTCGCGCTGACCATGGGCACCGGCAAGACCATCCTCATGGCCACCTGCATCTTCTACGAATTTATCCTCGCCAACAAATGGCCCAAGGATGAAAAATACTGCCACAACGCGCTGGTCTGTTCCCCGGACAAGACCGTGTTACAATCGCTACGCGAACTTGAGTCCTTCCCGCTCGCCCGCGTGGTGCCGCCCGAATACGTGAACTTCCTGACCACCCACATCCGCTTCCACTACCTCGAAGAGGCAGGAACTTCGCTCGACACGCTCGACCAGTCGCGCTTCAATGTGATCGTGTCCAATGTGCAGAAAATCATCCTGAAAAAGAAGCACAAGCAGGATACCGCCATCGACAACCTGTTCCGTGCCACCCCGGAAGTGTTCACCATGGAGAATGTCTATGGCGATGCGGCCGACCTCTATGGTTTCGACCAGCCTGAAGACGAGGCGGAGCTGACGACCAACCAGCGGTTCGAAAAGCTGACACGCCTCGAACAACTGGGCATCTATGTGGACGAGGCCCATCACGCCTTCGGTGCCGACCTGGCCAAGGACATGGGCATCGGCGCGAAGCCAACCGATACCAGCCTGCGCACCACGATCGACAAGCTTGCCGCAAAGCTCAAGGCGGCGGGCACGCAGGTGGTGGCCTGCTTCAATTACACCGGCACGCCCTATGTCGGTCGGACTGTCCTGCCCGAGGTTGTCTACGCCTACGGCCTCAAGGACGCGATCAACAACCAGTATCTCAAAAAGGTCGATCTCAAAGGCTATTCAAACTCCCGCACGGCCGAGTTCGTGAAGATCGCCATCGACGATTTTTGCGAGCAAACGGATGGGCTGCTGCCCGAAGGGCTAATGCCGAAGATGGCCTTTTTCGCGGCTGATATCGACGAGGCGGTTAACAAGCTGAAACCTGCTGTCGAGCAGGTTCTGATCGAACGCGGGATCCCGACGAATCGTATCCTGGTGAATGTCGGTGATCCCAAACACACCACCAACGACGATGAACGCGCGTTCCGCAGGCTCGATTACCCGGAAAGCGACCGGCAGTTCATCATTCTGGTGAACAAGGGACGAGAAGGCTGGAACTGCCGATCGCTGTTCGGCGTGGCTCTGTTCCGCAAGCCCAACTCCAAGGTTTTTGTCCTGCAAGCCTCGATGCGCTGCCTGCGCTCGATCAGCGATGCCCAGCAAACGGGGCACATTTACCTCTCGCAGGACAATCTTACGATTCTCGACGAGGAATTGCAGCAGAACTTCCGTATGACCGCCGAGGAGTTCAAGAGTGCGGCGGGCGACAAGGAGACCGTGCAAGTCCGGGTAAACGAACCAGTGAAACTGAATATCCGCCGTGTCCGGCGCAGCTTCGACCTCGTAGAGCGCGTGCCGGTCGAAGGAGCCGACCTCGGCTTCAACATGGCCGACAAGGTAGGGTGGGCAGATCTGACCGACCGTTACCGCCTGCTGGAGACCCAACGCTCGGAACTGGGCCCTGCGAAGGCCAGCGACCGGGTTAGCGACCTGACCGGAAAGCGGTCGAAGTTGACCTATTCCAACTTGATGATCGTTGCCGAGGTCGCCCGTTACCTGAACCGAAGCCCGTTGGAGATCGAGAAACTGCTGCTTTCATCGAAGCAGGGACTTCCTGCCATCGTGGAAGCGGTCAATGCATTCAATGAGCTGCTCTACGACCTCATCATTCCTCGTCTCTTTGGTATGCTCTACAACCTGAACCCAACTGAGTCGGCTGAGGAGTTCGAAGTCGATCTCGTCAAGATACCAGCCGAGGGATTCTATTCCGTCACAGCCGCGAAGGACAAGATCGTCCGCGATACCGACCAGCCTTCCCAGCAATATCGAGACAAGAGCTTCCACCTTGATACATACTGCTTCGACTCCAATCCCGAGCAGACGCTGTTCTGGGATTTGATCCGCGAAGGACGAGTGAAGAAACTATATTTCACCGGCATGCTGACCCACGGCCAATCGGACTTCTTCATCCAGTATATCGATCCCGATTCAAAGACCGTCCGGTCCTATTACCCGGACTTCCTGTTCGAACGCGACGACGGCAAGATGGTGATAGTGGAGGTGAAGGGCGACCATCAGATCGATACGCCCGTTGTCCAGGCCAAGCGGGAGTTCGCCGAGCAAATGGCGATCGCGTCAGGGATGACTTACGAGATGATCAAGGGAACCGATGCGTCTGCACATAGCTACGCCAGGTTGCTCAACTGACAATCTTAACTTTGCGAGCAGCGCCCTGAGCGAACAGTTGGGCACGGGTGGAATTTCGCGTTTCTACCGGTGCCCAACGGCCCAATTGCGAGCAAATAATATCTCAGAAAATTAATGGGATAAGGTCATCCACCAAATCTGATGCGGTCGAGAGCTTCAGAGAATATCGGCCGAAATAGAGCATATGTGCCCCAGCACCGCAGATGTGCAGTGGAGAGGCTGTTGCCTATAACCCTTGAAATGCTGGGGACTTTTTACGCCAAACCCAAGGAATAGAATGATTTCAATGGGTTAAATGGCGGAGACGGAGGGATTCGAACCCTCGATACGGTTACCCGTATGACGCTTTAGCAAAGCGTTGGTTTCAGCCACTCACCCACGTCTCCGGCGCGTCTGGCTGAGGGGCCTATAGCGAGGGGGATCGATGTAGACAATGCCCTGTTATGCCTTTCGTCGCCGTGGCGAACGATTCAGATGACCGCAAAAGCGACTCAGTTCATCGCGCATGGCTTGCAGGGGAGCATTTGAAGGATTCAAGGAGGGACGTTGGAGTATAGATCGACGGCAAGGGAGGTCGCATGGCACAGAAACTGGTAGGATGGGTTCGGCGCTGTTCGGGCGCAATTGGGGCCATCACTTTCGCTTTTGGGCAAATGGCTGCAGCCCAGGTCACGCCTGTTGATCCGAATGCTGTTTTTGAGGTGCCACCCGCGCCATCGCCATCGCCATCGCCGTCTTCTGCGCCTGCTTCGCCCGGCAGTGCGTC
>VFQT010001855.1_pt1 | contig 23586 bp, 20 predicted proteins | sample 3512381 | NCBI WGS metagenome assembly VFQT01 (sample SAMN10412376, study PRJNA504923) | tailings metagenome | isolation source: Relicate 2 Philex TSF3 active mining site | place: Philippines: Tuba, Benguet | collected 2017-08-29
CGCGCGAGAGCATGCCGAGTGGCGCGCGGTAGAGCAGCACGCAACTGCTCTCGTGGGAACCGCGACCCACCCGCCCGCGCAGCTGGTGCAACTGCGCGAGCCCCATGCGCTCGGCATTCTCAATCACCATCAACGTGGCGTTTGGTACGTCGACGCCGACTTCGATCACTGTGGTCGCCACCAGCAACTGGATCTGGCCCGCCTTGAAGTCGAGCATGGTGCGATCCTTCTGCGCGGGCGGCATGCGCCCGTGCACGAGCCCGACGCGCAGATGCGGCAGCGCTTCGGCGAGAGCCGCTGCGGTTTCCTCGGCGGCCTGATGGCGCAACTCCTCGGATTCCTCGATCAAGGGGCAGACCCAGTAGGCTTGACGCCCCGCGCGACAGGCGACGTCGATGCGCGCCACCACTTCGTCGCGCCGCGTCTCGGGAGCCACCACGGTTTTCACCGGCGTGCGACCGGGCGGCAACTCGTCGATCACCGACACGTCGAGATCGGCGTAGGCGGTCATGGCGAGAGTTCTCGGGATCGGCGTCGCCGTCATGATGAGTTGGTGCGGATGCCGACCGTCGCGCTGGCCCTTCTCGGCCAGACGCAGCCGCTGCTGCACGCCGAAGCGGTGCTGTTCGTCGACGATGACCAGCGCAAGATCGGCGAACTGCATGCCGTCCTGGAACAGCGCATGGGTACCGACCACGAGGCGTGCCGTACCGTTGGTGACGAGCTCGAGTGCGCTGCGACGGGTGCGCGCTGGCTGCGAACCACTGACGAGGATGACCTCGATCCCGAGCGGCGCGAACCACGCAGCGAGATTTCTTTGATGTTGCTCGGCGAGCAGCTCGGTCGGCGCCATGAGCGCAGCTTGATGTCCGCTACCGATTGCCCGCGCCGCCGCTGCGGCGGCCACCGCCGTTTTGCCGCAGCCGACGTCACCCTGCACGAGGCGCACCATGGGTCGATCGAGACTGAGGTCCTGCGCGATGTCCGCGAGTGCGCGTCGCTGCGCGCCGGTCAACGCATACGGCAGTCCTGCGATAAAGCGGCTCTCGAGTCCGGCGGCATCTTGCAACGGCCATGCGGGATCCGCAGTGGCCGTTTCGCGCAGTCGCCGCATCACCACTTGGTGCGTGAGCAACTCCTCGAAGGCCAGACGACGCTGCGCCGGGTGACGACCCGCTTCGAGTTCCTCGAGTTCGACATCCACCGGCGGTCGATGCACTTGGCGTAGCGCATCGCGCAATTCGGGTAGGCCGAGCGGCGCGAGCAGCGGCGCGGGCAGCCAGTCACGCACGCCCGCGGTCTCCACCTCGCGCAAGGCCTGACCGATCAGCGCGCGCAAGCGGCCCTGACTGACACCTTCGGTGGCTGGATATACGGGTGTGAGTGATTCCTCGAGCGCGGCATCGGTGTCGAACACGCGCCGATACTCGGGGTGAACCATCTCGAGACCGAGTGGGCCGCGGCGTACTTCGCCGAAGCAGCGAATGCGATGCCCACGGGCGAGACCTTGCTGCTGCGATGTCGAGAAATGAAAAAACCGCAGCGTTAGAAAACCTGATCCGTCTGCAATGCGGCAGAGCATTTGTCGTCGTCGACGGAACACGACTTCGGTCAGCTGCACTTCGCCCTCGACGACGGCCCGGCCGCCAGCGAGCAGTGCGCCGATCGGCTGGATCCGCGTGCGGTCCTCATAGCGCGTGGGCAGGATGAACAGCAGATCCTGCACCTGCTCCACGCCGAGCACGGCGAGCCGCGCCGCTAGCGCCTCACCCACGCCGCGCAGCGCGGTCACCGGTCGCTGTTCGCGCGGCTCAGTCATCCGGCGCTGCAGCCGTAACTCAGTCGAGATGCAGGATGCAGTCGATTTCGACTCGCGATCCGCGCGGCAATTGCGCGACGCCGATCGCGGCACGTGCCGGCCACGGCTGCGGGAAGTACTGCGCCATGATTTCGTTGACCTTGGCGAAGTTTGCGAGGTCGGTGAGATAGACGGTCACGCGGACGGCGTGTTGCAACGAGCCGCCCGCGGCCTTGGCGATAGCGGAGAGATTGTCGAACACGCGGCGGATCTCGAGTTCGATGTCGCCGCTGACCAGCGTGCCGGTGGCGGGATCGAGGGGGATCTGGCCGGAGATATAGACCGTCGGGCCGACGCGAACAGCCTGCGAATAGGTGCCGATGGCCTGCGGGGCGTCCGGTGTGCTGATGATCTGGCGGGTCATGGTGGGCTCCTGTTATCTGTCGTCGCGGGTGCGTACCGCAAGTGTACGCGAGAGTTTCAGCACGTCGGGCATGCGGCGGATGACACGCAGCACGTTGGCGAGGTGCTTGCGATCGCGCACCTTGACCTCGAAGACGAGAGCCGAGGTCTGTGCATCGCGCTCCTCGAGTTCGACGTGGTCGATGTTGGTCTCGGTCCCTGCGATTGCGGCAGCGACGGCTGCAAGCACGCCCATTCGGTTGGCCACCTCGACGCGGATCTCGCTGCTGAACAAGCGTTCCGCACCCTCCGCCCATACTACCGAGAGCCACTTCTCAGGGTGCTTGCGGTAGTCATCGACGTTGGCGCACTCTTCGCGATGCACGATGATGCCGCGCCCGCTGGAGAGGTGCGCAAGGATGGCATCGCCCGGTACCGGAAAGCAGCAGCGCGCATAGCTGACCAGCAAACCTTCGGTGCCGGCAACCGCGAGCGGAGCGGGCGCTGCCGCAGCGCTCTCGCCATCAACGGACGCAGAGCTCGCGGCCGGCCCGAGTCGCCGGGCGATCAGCGGTGCGAGCCGCTCGCCGAGACCGACTTTTTCGAATAGTTCGTCGACATCCGTCATGCCGAGTTCAGCCACGGTAGCGGCGATGGCGGCATCGCTGATGTCGGTCAGCGACAGCTTGAACTCCGCCAGCGATTGGTTGATGAGCCGCTGGCCAAGCTCGATGGCCTCCGAGCGACGCAGACCTTTGAGGTATTGGCGGATCGCGGCACGCGCCTTGGCGGAAACGACGAAATTCACCCAGGCGGGATTGGGTATCGCACCCGGCGCAGTGACGATTTCGACTGTTTGACCGTTCTTCAATTGCGTGCGCAGCGGCGCCAGACGCCGATCGACCTTGGCGGCGACGCAGCGGTTGCCGACATCCGTGTGCACCGCGTAGGCGAAGTCGACCACCGTGGCGCCGCGCGGCAGTCGCAGGATCTTGCCCTTCGGCGTGAACACGTAGACCTTGTCCGGGAAAAGATCGACCCGCACGCTCTCGAGGAACTCCTCCGAGGTGCCGCTTTCCTGCATCGCGATGAGGTTCGCGAGCCACTCGCGGGCTTGCGCGTTGCCGAAGGTGGAGGAGAGGTCGCCGGACTTGTACTTCCAGTGTGCGGCGATGCCTGACTCGGCGATACGGTGCATGTCGCGCGTACGGATCTGCGCCTCGATCGGCAATCCGTTGGGCCCGAACAGCGTCGTGTGCAGCGATTGATAACCGTTGACGCGCGGGATGGCGATGTAATCTTTGAATCGACCCGGCATCGGCCGGAACAGACTGTGCACCACGCCGAGTGCGCGATAGCAGTGATCCACCGAATCGACGATAACGCGCAATCCGTAGACGTCGACGATTTCGGCAAGCGCAGAGCGCTTGCGCAGCATCTTGCGGTAGATGCTGTAGAGGTGCTTTTCGCGAGCGTCGACCTCGGCCTGGATCTCTGCCTTGGCGAGTGCAGTCGAAATGCTCTCCGAAATGCGTCCAAGGAATTCCTTCTGGTTACCGCGGGCGCGCTTTATCGCGCGTTCGATGACGCGGTAGCGCTGCGGATAGAGTGCGCGGAAGCCTAGATCCTCGAGCTCGAGCTTCATGGCGTAGAGGCCGAGGCGCTCGGCGAGCGGCGCGTAGATGTCGAGCGTTTCGCGGGCGATCGCACGACGGCGCACCGGCGACATGCCTTCGATCGTGCGCATGTTGTGCAGCCGATCGGCGAGTTTGACGAGGATGACGCGTAGATCGCGCACCATCGCGAGCAGCATCTTACGGAACGATTCGGCCTGCGCTTCCTCGCGACTCTTGAATTGGATCTGGTCGAGCTTGGTTACCGCATCGACGATCTCGGCGACGCCGTCACCGAAGCGCGAGGCGATCTCGTCCTTCGCGATGGGCGTATCTTCGATGACGTCGTGCAGGATCGCCGCGACGATCGTGTCGGTGTCGACACGCAGATTGGCAAGGATTTCGGCTGCGGCAACCGGGTGGGCGATGTAGGGCTCACCCGTTTTGCGTTTTTGGCCGCGGTGGGCTTCTGCGCCGAATTCGGCGGCAAGACGGATTCGATCGACTTGTTCGGCGGGCAGGTACGCGCCTGCGGCGCTCAGCAGTTCCTTGAGCCCCGGCGTCCTGCGGGATCCGCCAGGCAGAAAGCCAAGCAGCGTCTGCGCATAGTCCAAGCGAACTCCGCCCCGCAGGGTCTTTGGGTCAGTCTCCGAGGCCGAACTGCGGCGCGCGGAAGCCTGGGTCCGGCTCCATGATGTCGGGCAGCAGGCTCGGTTCCGGTTCCGGCTCCGGTTCCGGCTCGAGCAGCATCTCCGGGGTGATGTTGCCGGCAGCGATCTCGCGCAAGGCCACGACTGTCGGCTTGTCGTTTTCCCAGGGCACGGTGGCCTCGGCACCGTTGGCCAGCCGACGTGCACGCTGCGACGCCAGGATCACGAGCTGGAAGATGTTGTCGACGTTCTGGAGACAGTCTTCTACGGTGATGCGTGCCATGTGCTGCGGCCTTCCAAACAGGGCCGAGCAGTATACGGCAGGCGCCCCTTTGAGGCCAGCCGGCGGCCCATCCGGCGGGGCCCTAGGCCAGCAGTTGGGTCATCAGCGTAGCGAGTGCCGCCCGGTCGGACTGCAGGTCCCGGGCGTCACCATCGAGGATGCGCTGCAGGTCGCGCACCGCCGTCTCGAAGTGGTCGTTGACGATCACGTAGTCGAATTCGCCCGCATGACCCATGTCGGAGACTGCATCGCGCAGGCGGCGGGCAATGACCTCGTCACTGTCGGTCTTGCGATTGCGCAGGCGGGCTTCGAGTTCGGCACGCGAGGGCGGCAAAACGAAAATGCCGATGCAGCCGGCCGTACCGCGCGCCGGGTCTCGGGTCCGCTCACGAACCTGTTCGGCCCCCTGCCAATCGATCTCGAGTATGACGTCGTGCCCTCGGCCGAAAGCTTCGGCCAGTGCGGCGCGACTCGTGCCGTAGTGGTTGTCGAACACCAGCGCGTGTTCGAGAAAACCGTCCTCATCGATCATCTTCCGAAACGTCGGCACGTCGACGAAGTGGTAATCACGACCGTCTACCTCGTTGGGCCGTCGCGGTCGGGTGGTGTGAGAGACGCAGACGCGCAGGTTCGGTTCGCGCGCCAGCAGCTCCTTGACGAGGCTGGTCTTGCCGGCGCCGGACGGCGCGGCGATGACGAACAGCCGGCCGCCGCGAGCTCGCGGGGCAGGGTCGCCAGACTGGGCGCTCGGGATGTGCGGCTTCATGCGGTCAGGGCTAGCTTCGTGCGGTCAGTGCCGGATTGATGCAGGCGGATATTAAGCCAAGTTTCAAGCGGTCACCGCCCTGCTATTCTTCGACCGGCGTCCGAGCAATGCCCAGTTGATGGTCGTCGAGGAGGATCCAGTGGTTCGTGCCATCGACGAGTTCCTGCAGAAATTGTCCACCAACGTCGCCTTGTTCAACGGGCTCGACGTGCCGCGGCTTGAGCGGCTGATGACCGGTGCCGAGCGAGTGAACGTCACTAAAGACAAATTGTTCTTCAACGAAGGCGATATCGGCTACAACTTTTTCATTCTGCTCAAGGGGCAGGCCATCGTTGAAAAGAAGGATGGACACGGTTGGGCCAAACTGGTTGAACTCGGCCCAGGCGAAACCTTCGGCGAGATGGCGTTGATCGATGGCGAGCAGCGCTCGGCACGCATCCGGGCACTCGAGGATTGCGTCTCGCTGTCCTTTGATGGCCGCAAGATCGACGCCGCCCCCGACATTGCTGCGGTGATCTACAAGAACATGGCGAAGCTGCAGGTCAAGCGCGTGCGCAACTCGAACCGCAAGACCGTGGCCTGGGCCACGCAGTTCGCCGATCGCATGCTCTGAGAGTTCGCTCTAGCGCGTCACGCACCTCTCTCGACGGGTGCGATCTATTCGATGTTCTGCACCTGTTCACGCATCTGCTCGATCAGCACCTTCATGTCGACGGCGAGCCGCGTGGTGTCGAGTTCCTGCGACTTGGACGAGAGGGTGTTGGCCTCACGATTGAGTTCCTGCATCAGGAAATCGAGGCGGCGGCCTGCGGCTTCGGTGCCGCCGATGACGCGACGGATCTCGACGATGTGACCATCGAGTCGATCGAGCTCCTCGTCGACATCGGCGCGTTGCAAGATCAGTACGAGTTCTTGCTCGAAGCGCTCGGCATCGACGCTAGCCGCAACTTCGGCGAGTCGATCGTGTAGTTTGCTGCGCAGTCGTTCGCGGATTTCCGGCATGCGAGTTCGCACGCTCGCTACCAGCACGGCGAGGGCCTCACAGCGCTGCTCGATGAGCTCACGCAGCCGCTCACCTTCACGCGCGCGCGCTGCGGCGAGCTCGCGTACAGTCTCGCCGAACAGGGCGCGACAGGCCGCCTGCAGGCTTTCGCTGTCAGGCGCGTCGTCCTTCAGTACGCCGGGCCAGCGCAGCACGTCGAACGGGTTGATCGGTGCGCTGCCGGTGAGCTGGCCTGCGGTGACACGGCCTGCGATATCCTGCGCGCGGGCGAGCACGCGGGCGAGTGCCGCTTCGTCGACCAGCAACTCGCGCTCGGCCTGATGCGCACCGCGCAGGTGGATCGTGCAGTCGAGTTTGCCGCGACGCAGTTCGCGGGCAAGGATTTGCCGCAGCTCCGTCTCGACGGAGCGCAACTCCTCCGGCAGGCGAAAACCGGGTTCCAGGTACCTGTGATTGACGCTGCGCAGTTCGCAGGTCAATTGGCCGAAGGCGCCGGAGACTTCGCGCCGGGCGAAGCCCGTCATGCTGCTGATCATGGTGGCCGCTGCATCATGGTGTATAAAGCGAGCAGTCTATCGCAACCCGACGTGTCGTCGCTTTTCTATGAGTTCGTTTTCATGACCCAGTTCAAACGGCCGAGTGGCCGTAGCGCCGATGCGCTGCGTGCCGTCAACTTTCAGCGTCATTTCACCCGCCATGCCGAGGGTTCGGTGTTGGTCGAATTCGGCGGCACGCGCGTGTTGTGCACGGCGAGCATCGAAGAGGGGGTGCCGGGCTTTCTGCGCGGACGCGGACAGGGATGGGTCACCGCAGAGTACGGCATGCTGCCGCGGGCGACGCATACGCGTTCGCCGCGCGAGGCGGCCAAGGGTAAGCAAAGCGGTCGCACGCAGGAAATACAGCGACTGATCGGGCGCAGTCTGCGCGCCATCATCGATCTGTCGGCGCTGGGCGAGCGTACGGTCACGCTCGATTGCGACGTGCTGCAGGCCGACGGCGGCACGCGCACCGCGGCGATCACAGGCAGCTACGTAGCGCTGGTCGATGCCTGCAATGCTCTGAAGCGGCGTGGTCTGCTCACAGAGTTGCCGTTGCATGGCCAGGTGGCTGCGGTGTCGGTCGGGATCTGTGGCGGTGTGCCCGTACTCGATCTCGATTACGCCGAGGACTCGCAGGCGGAGACCGACATGAACGTCGTGATGCGCGATGGCGGCCGATTCGTCGAGATCCAGGGCACGGCCGAGGGCCACGCTTTCCGTCGCGACGAACTCGATGCGCTGCTGGCCCTCGCCGCACGCGGCATCGACGAGTTGCACGCGCTGCAGACGGCGGCGCTTGCTCAGTGAAGGTAGTGCTGGCCACCGGCAATGCCGGCAAGGTTCGCGAGTTCGCCGAGATGCTGTCCCCGCTCGAGTTGCAGTTCGTCGCGCAGGGTGCCCTCGGCATCGAATCGGCGGAAGAAACCGGACAGACTTTTGCCGACAACGCGCTGCTCAAGGCGCGCCACGCCGCAGCGCGCAGCGGTATGCCCGCGATGGCCGACGATTCGGGTCTCGAGGTGGATGCACTCGGCGGTGCGCCCGGAGTGTACTCGGCTCGCTACGCAGGCCCCGCCGCTTATGACGCGGCCAACATCGCCAAGTTGCTGGCCGCGCTCGAGGGCGTGGAGCCGGCTGCACGCCGCGCACGTTTTCGTTGCGTGATCGCCTTCGTGCGCGATGCCAAGGACCCGCAGCCCGTATTCGGTACGGGCAGTTGGGAAGGGACGATCCTCACCGCGCCGCGCGGCGCGGGCGGATTCGGCTACGACCCGGTGTTCGCGCCGCTCGACGCCGCAGGTGCGAGCGTTGCCGAGCTCGGTGCAGCGCGCAAACACGCCGCGAGTCATCGGGGTCAGGCGCTGCGCGATCTGCTGCAGCGGCTGCCGCGCGCGGCGCTATGACCTCTTGGCACAACGCCGTGACCGTCGTGCGCGCCGCGGCATGACGATCCCGCTCGGCGTCTACCTGCACTTCCCATGGTGCGTGAGCAAATGTCCGTACTGCGATTTCAACTCGCACGCCTTGCGCGGACCACTGCCTGAGCAGGCCTACGTCGATGCACTGTGTGCCGATCTACGTGCACAGGTCGAGCGCCACGCGCAGTTTCTGGGCGATCGGTCGGTGACGAGTATCTTTCTCGGCGGTGGTACGCCGAGCCTGTTCTCGCCGGCCGCGATCGGTCGGGTGTTGCAAGCACTGCGTGACGAACTACCCATCGCCGCGGCTGCGGAAATCACGCTCGAGGCGAATCCCGGCACCATCGAGCGCGGGCGCTTCGCTGAATACGCCGCGGCCGGCGTGAATCGCGTCTCGGTCGGCGCGCAGACCTTCGATGCCTCGCGGCTGCGTGCGCTCGGTCGTGTGCATTCACCCGCCGAGACGGCGAGCGCTCTGGCCGAGCTGCATGCGGCCGGCGTGGACAACTTCAACATCGACTTGATGTATGGGTTGCCCGGGCAAGGTGTCGCCGAAGCGCTCGCGGACGTGCAGGCGGCGCTGTCGTTTTCGCCTGCGCAGATCTCGCACTATCACCTCACGCTCGAGCCCGGTACGCCGTTCGCCGCGCAGCCGCCGCCGGCTCTGCCCGACGAAGACACCACCGTCGAGATTCTCGCCGCTTGCCTGCCCGCCTTGCAGGCCGCGGGCTTCGAGCGTTACGAGGTGTCCGCCTACGCCCGCCCAGGTCGGGCCTGCGCCCACAACCTGCTGTACTGGAACTTCGGCGATTACCTCGGTCTCGGGGCCGGGGCCCACGGCAAACTCAGCGGAGGAGATTCGGCAAGCGGCGAGTGGCGCATCGTGCGCACCACGCAGCCGCGCGATCCGCGCCGCTTCCAGCGTGATCCGCGCGGGGCTTTGGTGCAGACGGACGTTGCTCTGGCGCAGCGGCCGTTCGAATTCATGCTCAATGCCCTGCGTCTGCTCGACGGCTTTGCCGCCCCGCAGTTCGAGCTTACGACCGGCCTGCCCTGGCGGACCGTATGGCCCACCCTCGAGCGCCTGTCGCAGCGGGGGCTAGTGGCCATCGAGGGCGAGCGCATTCGGCCCACGCCCTCCGGTTTGCAGTATCTGAACGACCTGTTGGTCGAATTCCTGCCAAGCGAATCGGGCACTTAGGCATTTTCGTCGACGAATTTGCGAGGGCTATGCACAGCCTCGGAAAAAACTCAGCAGCGACGGCATTTCGCGCGTGTTTTTCAGATTTGTTGCAAGAACAGAAACGTAACCCATTGAATTAAATATATAAAATGACGGTCTCATTTTTTGAGCAATACTGCAGAAATGCCTAAATCTCCGCTGAAAACTTGCTCAGACGGTGTCTCGTCCACAGAGTTATCCACAGAAACTGTGGACAGAAATCGCGGCGGGGCCGCCGCCCGGGGGAAGCCGGCGGCGGATCGGTCGACAGAGCCCTTGTGCCTGAGCCGGGACACCGATAGACTGCGCGCCCTTTTTGACCCGCTTGTCTCGGTAGGCCGCCCATGAAAGCCTCGATCCACCCGGAATACTCCGAAATCAACGTCAGCTGCTCGTGCGGTAACACGTTCAAGACGCGCTCGACGCTCGGGAACGACCTGCAGGTCGAAGTCTGCTCGAGCTGCCACCCCTTCTATACAGGCAAGCAGAAGATCGTCGACACGGCCGGCCGCGTCGATAAGTTCCGCAAGAAGTACGCCGCCGCTGCGGCGCGCTGACCGCACCGTCCTGCCGGCCCTTCGCCGGCGCGACCGTCTTCGTCTCGGGGCGCCTACGGGCGCCCCGTTGCATTTCTGGCTCGGCGAACTTAGCGCGCGAGGGAACTTCTGCTAGTTTTCGGGCCTCCGAGGTCATCATGACGATGCGCAACATTCGACGGTTCATCACGGCGGGTCTGGCCTTGCTGCTGCTGGCTACCGCTCCGGTGGGCTTCAGCCAGACGAAGGCGAAGAAGCCCAAGGAAAGCGCGAGCGCACGCAAGGCTCACGAGCAGATCCTCAAGGCCTACGGCGTCTACGAGGATCAGGCGCTGCAGGACTATGTCAGTGAGGTCGGGCAGCGCGTCGCCAAGATGAGCGAGCTCGCCGATGCGGAGTGGAAGTTCGTCGTCATCGACGATGACTCCATCAACGCCTTCACCACCGGTTGCTGCTACGTCTACGTGCACCGCGGCCTGCTGCGCAACCTCAATTCGGAATCCGAACTGGCCTCGGTGCTCGGCCACGAAGTGGCGCATGTCACCGCGCGGCACCCGCAAGAGCGCACTACGCGCGGGGTGCTCGCAACGCTCGCGGCCACGGCTGCCGCCATGTACACGGGCTCGGGTGCGGTGGCGGATCTCGCCAATCTCGGCGCAACCGCCTGGATGCAGGGCTATGGCCGCGAGAACGAACTCGAGGCGGACCGTCTTGGGCTCAAGTATTCGACCCGCGCCGGCTATCGACCCGAGGCGATGACCGAAGTGTTCGAGATGTTCAAGCAGGGCGAGCGCTTCGAGCGTGACCGAGCCCGGGCCGAGGGCCGCGAGCCACGGATCTACCATGGCCTGTTCTCTTCGCACCCAACCCCGGATGCGCGGGCCATCCAGGCGGCGAAGATGTCCGCCAACGTGGTCGACTCGCCGCCGGGCGGCTGGTTCGACAACCGCGATCGGTACTTGCAGGCGATCGATGGCATGACCTACGGCTCGAGCCGTGCGCAGGGCATCGTGCGCGGCAACCGCCTTTATCACGCCGATCTCGGCATCACGCTCGCGTTCCCGCGCGCCTGGACGGTTGATAATCAGCGTGACCGGCTGCTTGCCTTCACGCCGAACAAGGACACGGTGATGCAGATCACCTTGCAGGAGTACCCACCGACGCAGGGTCCACGGGAGTTTCTGCTCTCGCAGCTGCGCGGCGCTAGCCTGAGCGGCGGCGAGCCGATCACGGTGAACGGCATGGAGGGCTACACGGTGCGGACGAACTCCGGCTCGCCGCTCGATCGGGGCGCCGGCCCCGTGCGCTGGATCGTGCTGTACCGGGGTAAGAGCGCCTACATCTTCGCGGGTGCAAGTCGTGCCTCGCGCGGCGGTATCCCCGAGTCCGACGGACTGTTCGTCAGCGTTGCCCAAACGCTACGTGCCCTGAAGCCTGCGGAGTTTCCGCTCGCCGAGCCGTACCGGATCCGCATCCGCACCGCCACAACCGACACGCGCCTCGAGGACCACGCGGAGAATGTGCCCGTGGAGCGCTTCCAGAAAGAGGAGTTGCTGCTCATCAACGGGCTGTACCCGAACCGCACGCTGCGCCCGGGTGATCGCTACAAGGTGGTCGAGTGACGAAATAGCGCCGGCTTGCCTTGATTCCGTCACGCGAGCGTGTCAACTTTCTGCCACACGCTGACGAAAGATCTGCCCATGACAAACAAGACATTCGAACTGCTCGACGTAGCCTCGGGGAAGAAGTCCACACTGCCGGTTCGCTCCGGCACCATTGGCCCTGACGTGCTCGACATCGCCGCCCTCAACAAGGACCACGGCGTCTTCACTTTCGACCCGGGTTTCATGGCCACGGCGAGCACCGAGAGCAAAGTCACCTACATCGACGGTGATGCCGGCGTGCTGCTCTATCGCGGTTACCCGATCGAGCAGTTGGCGGCGCAGAGCTCCTTCATCGAAGTGGCCTATCTGCTGCTCAACGGCGAATTGCCGGATGCCAAACAGCTCGCCGACTTCAGCGTGAGCATCCAGCGGCACACGATGATCAACGAATCGTTGCTGCGCATGTACAACGGGTTCCACTACGACGCGCACCCGATGGCGATGGTGAGTGCGATCGTCGCTTCGATGTCGGCGTTCTATCACGACTCGATGGACATCAATAACCCGCGCCATCGCGAGATCTTTGCCCACCGCATCACCGCCAAGCTGCCGACGATTTCTGCGGCCGCCTACAAGCGCTCGATCGGCCAGCCGTTCATCTACCCGCGTAACGATCTCGACTACTGCAGCAACCTGCTGCACATGTTCTACGCCGTGCCCTGCGAGCCGTATCACGTCGATCCGCTCGCTGCGCAGGCGCTCGACCTGTTGCTGATCCTGCACGCCGATCACGAGCAGAACGCGAGCACCTCGACGGTGCGTCTCGCTGGCTCCACCGGCGCCAATCCGTACGCAGCGATCTCGGCCGGCGTGTCGGCGCTCTGGGGCCCCGCACATGGCGGTGCGAACGAGGCCGTGCTCGAGATGCTCGAGGAGATCGGTACCGTCGATAACATTCCGAAGTTCCTCGCTCAGGTGAAGGACAAGACGAGTAACGTCCGGCTGATGGGCTTCGGCCACCGCGTGTACAAAAATTTCGACCCGCGCGCCAAGATCATCCGCGAGATGTGCCACAAGGTGCTCGCGAAGATGGGCCGCGCCGACAACCCGCTGCTCGAGCTCGCTCAGCGGCTCGAAGAAATCGCCCTGAAGGACGACTACTTCATCGCTCGCAAGCTGTACCCGAACGTCGATTTCTATTCGGGCATCATCTACAGCGCGCTCGGCATTCCGCGCTCGATGTTCACTGTGATGTTCGCCATCGCGCGCACGGCGGGCTGGGTGTCGCATTGGCAGGAGATGATCAGCGACCCCGGTTACAAGATCGGTCGGCCGCGACAGCTCTACACTGGCTCACCGAAGCGCGATTACGTCGCGATCGGCAAGCGCTGATCTGCCGCCGTCGGCGGTACGCCGACTGACCAACGAGCTGCCCTATAGCAGCGCAGCAACCTCGTTCGCGTCCGCGCGGCGCATCGGCTTGCCGTCGATGGGACTGACCGGTGCCTGACGGATGCCGTCGATGCCGAACACCACGAGTTCGACGGGCTGATCATCCACCTCGAGCCGTACGCTCGGCTGATTCACCACCCGTTCACTATTGAATCGCGTTCGCCGCTCGGCAAGCTCGAACGGCACGCCTTGCTCAAGCAGGCGCAGGGTGATCGCCTCGATGCGATCCGCGAACACGTGCAGGATCACATCGTCGTGTGCGGTGGCCGTTCCGGCGAGCACGGCACCGACGAGGCGGGGTTTGAACTCCTGCAGCCGATGCATCACATCAAGCGCGACTTGTCGCTGCGCATGCAGCGAGGCCTCGTGCCCTTCGCCACCGAACAGGCGCTGATACTCCTGTAGCGCCTCTTCGATTTCCGTGTTGCGGGGCAGCACGCTGCCATCGACCACGCCGAAGCGCTCGGCGGCCTTGCGTTTGGCAAGCAGGAAGTCGCGCACGCCGTGCTCGGCCATCACCCGGGCCGCTTCCTGGGCGAGGGCGCGGCGCAGGTGTTCGGTTCGCGGCGCAGGCTTTTTCATCGAGATGTCGAGACGTCAGAAGAGCGGCTCGGAGGGAGCCTCCGGGCTCGCCGGCTGTCCGGGCATGGTGGCATCGCCACCGATCAGGCCACCCGTGGGCAGTCGATCCATCATGAAGGTTTCGAAGATCGCCGTCGGATCATCGGCACTGGCGATCTCGCCGGTGTCGGGCGAGATCCGCACCTGCACGAGGCCACCTGGCATCGGCCAACTGCGATCGGGTACGCCTTTCAGCGCGTCTTGCATGAAGTCCACCCAGATCGGCACGGCAGTACGGCTGCCTTCTTCGCCTTCACCGAGCGGCTTCGATTGATCGAAGCCCACCCAAACCGAGGCCACCAAGGTGTGTCCGTAACCGTTGAACCAGGTATCGCGCGCTTCGTTGGTTGTACCGGTCTTGCCGGCCAGTTCGCTGCGACCGAGCGCGAGCGCCCGGCGTCCCGTGCCGCGAGTGATGACTTCGCGCAGCATGTCGGTCATCAGCCAGGCGTTCTGCGCGCTGATCACGCGCGGTGCGACCTCAGTCGCAGCCCGCGTGCAGGCGCGGGACACTGCTGCGGGCGCTGCGGCCGCATCGGCTGAGGGAGCGGTGGGCGCGCCGGTCTCTTCGTCGAGACCCCGCGCATCGACGCTGCTCGCTGCAGGCACGGCGACATCGCATTCCGGCGCCACCACGCGCGGTGCGGCCTGGAATACCACCTTGCCCTGCGGATCTTCGATGCGCTCGATGAAGTACGGCTGGATGCGATAGCCGCCATTGGCGAACACGGCGTAGCCCGCGGCGACCTGCAGCGGCGTGGTGCTCATCGTACCGAGCGAGAGCGTGAGATTGCGCGGCAGACTCGTACGCTCGAAGCCGAAGCGCTGCGCGTAGGTGAGCGCAGGCTCCATGCCGATCGCCTGCAGCACGCGGATCGAGACGAGGTTGCGTGACTTGACGAGCGCCTCGCGCAGACGCGTCGGGCCGCCGAAATCACCGCTCGAGTTTTCCGGTCGCCACGCTTCTTCCATGTTCGGATCGTCGATGACGAAGGGTGCATCGAGAATGACCGAAGCGGGGGTCAGTCCATTGTCGAGTGCGGCGGAATAGAGGAAGGGCTTGAATCCCGAACCCGGCTGGCGCTTGGCCTGGATGGCGCGGTTGAACTTGCCGTTGGCCTGATCAAAATAATCGAAGCCGCCGACGAGCGCCTTGATGGCGCCATCGTTGGGCGAGAGGGCGACGAGTGCCGCGGAGGCCTCGGGGATTTGCGCGAGCTTGAAGGCGAGGCTGCGCTGCGCAGGTTGCTGGGCCGTCGCATTGCCGGGCTTCGCTTCGGCCAGTTCGCTCGTGACGTAGATGAGATCGCCGCGAGCGAGGATTTCGCCGGCGCTCTTTGGCGAGGGCCCCAAGGTCTTGCCCTGCTTGCGGCGCGCCCAGGAGAGCCCCTCCCAACCGATCTCGGCGAAGCCGCTGCCGCGGACATACACGCGTGCGGAACGCGGCTCGACTTTGAGCACCACCGCGGGAGTCAGCGAGCCGGTGGCTACCGACTCATCGAGCAGCGCTTCGAGTGCGGGCGCCGTTTCTTCGGCCGGTAACTCGACTTTACTGCGTGCGCCGCGCCAGCCATGCCGACGATCGTAGTCGATGAGCCCGGCGCGCAAGGCCGCATTGGCGGCTTCCTGCTTGGCCGAATCGACGGTCGTGTAAATCCGATAGCCCTCGTTCTGTGCGGCCGCACCGAAGCGCTGCACGAGTTCGAGTCTCGCCATCTCGGCGACGTAGGGCGCCTCGACGTCGAACGACTGCGCGTGCATGCGTGCCTGCACCACTTCGGCTGCGGCACGTTGTTCGGCCAGTTCGTCGATATAGCCGAGTTCGCGCATGCGTCGCAGCACGTAACCGCGGCGCTGGGCGGCGGCTTCCGGGTTGTTGATCGGGTTGTAGCGCGAGGGCGCTTGCGGCACACGCGCGAGCGTGGCCGCTTCGGCGAGCGTCAACTGGTCGAGCGTCTTGCCGAAGTACAGGTCGGCCGCAGCGGCGATGCCATAGGTGCGCTTGCCGAAGTGGATGACGTTCAGATAGAGCCCGAGGATCTCCTCCTTGGTGAACTCACGTTCGATGCGGTAGGTGAGGAACATCTCCTGACCCTTGCGCCGCCACGTTCGATCGTTAGTGAGGAAGAGATTCTTCGCGGTCTGCTGCGTGATGGTGCTCGCGCCTTCGAGCCGGTAGCCGGGAATGAGATTGACGATGATCGAGCGCAGGATGCCCTGATAGTCGAACCCGGCATGCTCGAAGAAGCGGTCATCCTCGGCAGCGATGAAGGCTTGCTTGACCAGTTCCGGGATCTGCTCGTAGCTCACCGGGTTGCGGCGCTGCTCGCCGATCTGTGCGATGACCTTGCCGTCGCTCGAGTAGACCCGAAGCGGCACCTGCAACTCGATCCGCCGCATCGCCTCGACGCTCGGCAGCGAGGGTTGCAGGTAGATGTACGCCCCGGCGATACCGGCAACGATGAGCATCAGCCCGCCGAGCAGCAGTGCCGCGAACCAGTAGACGAGTTTGGGCAGGTACTTCACGAGAGGCGACATGTTACCGGAATGCACCCGCCGCGGGCCCAACCCCCTGCGGCGGCATCGCCTGCGGTAGGCTTGCAGTTGCAGCCAGGCGAGAGACGATGGACGAGGCAGGTAACATTTTTCTGGTGGGTCCGATGGGCTCGGGCAAGACCGCGGTGGGCAAGCAGCTCGCCCGGGCGCTCGGTCTGCCGTTCGTCGATTCGGATGCCGAGATCGAGCAACGCACCGGTGTCGACATTCCGCTGATTTTCGACAAGGAAGGCGAGGCCGGGTTCCGCGCCCGTGAGCGGGAGGTCATCGCCGATCTCGTCACGCGGCACGGCATCGTTCTGTCGACGGGCGGCGGCGCCATACTGCTGCCGGAAAACCGAGAGGCGCTGCGCAGCCATGGCACCGTGGTGTACCTGAAGACGTCGGTGGCGCAGCAGGCCCGGCGGGTCCGGCGCAGCGCGAATCGGCCGCTGCTCGCCGGGGCGGAGGATCCGGCGGTACGACTCGCCGCGCTGATGAGCCAACGTGCACCGCTCTACGAGGGTGTGGCGCACCTCACCGTGAGCACTGACGGCAGCCGAGTCGGAGGGGTCGTCGCGCGCATCCTCGGGCAATTGCCTGACCACCGTATACTGCCGCGGCCATGACAGCCTTGTTGGTCGAACTCGGTGAACGTTCCTACCCGATCCACATCGGGGCGGGTCTGCTTGAGGACTCGGCCTGGCTTGCAGGCGTGTTGTCGGCGCGCAAGGTGGCCATCGTCAGCAACACCACTGTGGCGCCGCTCTACGCCGCCGCCGTACACAAAGCGCGGGCGGGTCGTGAGACGCACGACATCGTTCTGCCCGATGGCGAGACGCATAAAACACTAGCGACCCTCTCGCACATCATCGATGCACTCGTCGAGCATCGTTTCGGTCGCGACGATTTGCTCGTCGCGCTCGGCGGTGGCGTCGTTGGCGATCTGACCGGCTTTGCCGCCGCCTGCTATCAGCGCGGTATGGGCTTCGTGCAGATCCCGACCACGTTGCTCGCGCAGGTCGACTCGTCGGTGGGCGGCAAGACGGGCGTCAACCATCCGGGCGGCAAAAACCTCATCGGCGCCTTCCACCAGCCGCAGGCCGTGGTGGCCGACATCTCGACGCTGCGCACGCTGCCGTCGCGTGAACTGCGCGCGGGTCTGGCCGAGGTCGTCAAGTACGGTCTGATCTGCGATGCTGAATTCTTTGAATGGATCGAGGCGCATGCCGAGGCGTTGCTGGCGCTCGATGCGGTGGCGCTCACGCACGCCGTGCATCGCTCCTGCGCCATCAAGGCGGCCATCGTCGCACGCGATGAGCGCGAGCAGGGCGATCGGGCGCTGCTCAATCTCGGTCACACCTTCGGGCATGCGATCGAAACCGTGACGGGTTATTCCACCTGGCTGCATGGTGAGGCGGTGGCGGCCGGTCTGCTGATGGCGGCGACGCTGTCGGCCGAGGCCGGCTGGATGCCGGAGGCGCAGGTGGCGCGGCTTTCGGCCCTGCTGAGGCGGCTCGGTCTACGGACTGATGCCGCAGAAGTCCCCGCCGCGCAGGCGCGCGCGGCGATGTCGCTCGACAAGAAGGTGCGCGCCGGGCAGTTGCGCTTTGTGCTGATGCGCGGCATCGGCGCGGCGTTTGTCACAGCCGACTACCCCGCGGCAGCGCTCGAGAACACGCTGCGGAGACACTTCGGATGACTTCGGTGGGCACACAGCCTGCGCTTGCGCCCTATGCGGCCGACGACACTCGCAGCCGCGGGCGGGTGCATCCTGAAGCGCCGCCCGAATGGCGTGGAGAATTCCAGCGCGATCGTGATCGCATCATCCACTCGAACGCGTTCCGGCGGCTGGTCTACAAGACCCAGGTGTTCGTCAACCACGAGGGTGATCTGTATCGCACGCGGGTCACGCACTCCATGGAGGTCGCGCAGATCGCCCGCACGATTGCGCGCGCGCTGGGACTGCACGAAACGCTGACCGAGGCGATCTGTCTCGCGCACGATCTCGGCCACACGCCGTTCGGCCACGCCGGACAGGATGCGCTCAACGAATGCATGCGCGAGTACGGCGGCTTCGAGCACAACCTGCAGTCGCTGCGCGTGGTCGACCTGCTCGAGGAGCGCTACGCGGAGTTTCCCGGTCTGAACCTGTGTTTCGAGACGCGCGAGGGCATCCTCAAGCACTGCTCAGCGGCCAACGCGCGCACGCTCGGCGCGCTCGGCGAGCGCTTCCTGCAGCGTCGTCAGCCGGGGCTCGAGGCGCAGCTCGCCAACCTCGCCGACGCCATCGCCTACAACAACCATGACGTCGATGACGGTCTGCGTGCGGGGCTGATCGAGACTGAGGCGTTGTGCGAACTCGCGCTCTTTGGCAGGGCACATGCGGAGGTTCGTCGCCAATATCCGCAGTTGACGGGCCGACGCGTGATCCACGAGACCATTCGTCGCATGATCAACCGCGTCGTCGCCGACGTGATCACGACCACGTCCGCCCACATCGTCGAGGCCGCACCGAGCGACATCGACGCGGTGCGCGAATTGCCCCGAAGTCTCGTGGCGATGAGCGAAGCCGTGCACGCCGAGCACCAGGAGCTCAAGCGCTTTCTCAATGAAGCGCTGTATCGGCATTACCGTGTGCTGCGCATGACCAACAAGGCGCGCCGCGTGCTCAAGGAATTGTTCGCCGTGCTGCTGGAGGATCCGGACCTGTTGCCGAGCGAGCATCGCGCAGCCGCAGCACAGGCCGAGAAGCACGGCGGCAAGACCGCTCGTGCCCGGGTTGTCGCCGATTACGTGGCCGGCATGACCGATCGCTACGCGATCGTCGAGCACCGCCGCTTGTTCAACCCCGACGCGCGGTCCTAGAGCTTCTGCGCCTCGTCGCGTAGCTCGCGACGCAGGATCTTGCCGACGTTGGTCTTCGGCAATTCCTTGCGGAAGTACACGTGGCGCGGGATCTTGTAGCCGGTGAGCGCGGTGCGGCAGTGCTCGATCACATCTTCCTCGGTGAGCGAGGGGTCCTTGCGCACGACGAAGAGCGCGACGACTTCGCCTGACTTCTCGTCCGCTTTGGCGACCGCCGCAGCCTCGAGGATGCCGGGGTGAGTCACCGCCACGCCTTCGACCTCGTTGGGGTACACGTTGAAGCCGGACACGTTGATCATGTCCTTCTTGCGATCCTCGATGAACACGTAACCCTTGTCGTTCATCCGTCCGATGTCACCGGTGCGCAACCAGCCGCCCGGCAGCATGACCTTGGCGGTCTCCTCCGGCCGGTTGTAGTAGCCCTGCATCACCTGAGGGCCACGTACGCAGATCTCGCCGACTTCGCCGATCGGCAGCATGTTGCCGGCATCGTCGGCGATGCCGATTTCGGTCGAGGAGATGGGCAGGCCGATCGAATCGTTGAAATCCTCGTCGATCGGGTTGATGCAGGCACCCGGTGAGGTTTCCGTCAGGCCCCAGGCCTGCGTCAGCACGTTGCCCGTGACGCGTTTCCAGTGCTCGGCGACGGCGCGCTGCACGGCCATGCCACCGCCCAGGGAGCAGCGCAGCTTGCTGAAATCCACCTGATCGAAGCCGGGCGTGTGCAGCAGCGCGTTGAACAGCGTGTTGACGCCGGCGATGTAGGTGAAGGGGTATTTTTTGAGCTCCTTGACGAACCCAGGGAAGTCGCGCGGGTTCGTGATGAGGATGTTGGTCCAGCCGAGTCGCAGGAAGACGATGCAGTTCGCCGTCAAGGCGAAGATGTGATAGAGCGGCAGCGCCGTGATCGCGATGCCGGGCTCGTCCTGCGGCAGCGCCCACTCGGTCCACGCCGAGGACTGCATGACGTTCGCCACCATGTTGCCGTGGCTCAGCATCGCACCCTTGGACACCCCGGTGGTGCCGCCCGTGTACTGCAGGAAGGCGAGATCGTCGTGATTGAGATCCACCGCTTGCAGGCTGAGGTCCGCACCCTCCGCCAGTACCTTGCCGAAGCGCTGCGCTCCGGGGAGATTCCATGCCGGCACGCCCTTGCGGATGCGGCGCACCACGAAATCGACGATGCTGCCCTTCGGGAACCCGAGCAGTTCACCGACGCTGGTGACCACCACCTTGCGCACGCTGGTTTGGCCGATGACTTCCTCGAGCACGTGCGCGAAGTTCTCGAGGATCACGATCACTTCCGCACCGGAATCGACCAGTTGGTGTCGCAGTTCGCGGGCCGTGTAGAGCGGGTTGGTATTGACGACCGTGCCCCCCGCGCGCAGCACGCCGAACAGGGCGATCGGATACTGCAGCACGTTCGGCATCATGATGGCGACGCGATCGCCGCGCTTGAGTCCGGCGCGCTGCTGGAGCCAGGCACCGAACGCACGCGATTGCCGATCGAGTTCGCCGAAGCTCAGTGACTTGTCCATCTGCACGTAGGCGGTCCGTGCAGCGAACTTCGCGAAGCTCTCCTCGGCGAGGTGCGCGAGGGAGCGGTAGCGGTTGGAGTCGATCTCGGCGGGTACGCCGGGTGGATAGGAAGCAAGCCAGGGTTTTGACATGCCCCGACTCTAGCGGCAGCCCATTGCTTCAGGCAACGGGCGCGATGTATCGACTCAACGTTTCAGCAGTGGCTTGAGTACCGGCCATACCGAATCGAGCATGGCGGGCTGCGCTTTGGCCGTCGGGTGCAGGCCATCGGCCTGCAGCATGCCGGGTACGAGGGCGATCTTGTCCAAGAAAAACGGCTCGAAGGGCAGCCGGTGCTTGCGGGCGAGCTCCGCAAAGATGCGCTCGAAGCCCTCCGCGTAACGCGGACCGTAGTTCGGCGGCATTTTCATGCCGAGCAGCACGACTTGTGCGCCTGCGGCCTTGGATAGTTGGATCATTTTTTCGAGGTTGGCCCGTGAGGTTTCGAGGGGCAAGCCGCGCAGCCCGTCGTTACCGCCGAGTTCCAGCACCACGATCTGCGGGCGGTGTACGCTGAGGGCGCGGGGCAGGCGGGCGAGGCCGCCGGTCGTTGTTTCGCCGCTAACGCTGGCATTGACGACGCGGTAACCGTACCCTTGTGTCTTCAGTTGGCCTTGCAGCAGGGAGACCCAGCCCTCCCCGATGGCGAGGCCATAGCCCGCACTGACGCTATCGCCCAGCACGAGGATCGTGCGCGGCGGAACGGTGGCCGTCGTGCCACTGGCGGGCAAGGCTGCCAACGCGAGCAACATGCATGCAACGAAGGATCGTTTCGTGACCAAAGATATCGTCCTCGAAGCCCGAAAACTGGTTAAACAGGTTAGCAGCCCGGAAGGGCCGCTGACCATCGTCGATGACGTCGACTTTCAGGTCACCGCCGGTGAGTCGGTCGCCATCGTCGGTGCCTCGGGTGCGGGCAAGTCGACTTTGCTGGCGCTGCTTGCTGGCCTCGACACGCCGACCCGAGGCAGCGTGCTGCTGGCCGGCGAGGATCTGACCCATCTCGATGAGGACGGGCGCGCCCGCTTGCGTGCGGCGCGCGTCGGTTTCGTGTTCCAGTCGTTTCACCTCGTGCCGGCGCTGACCGCGCTCGAGAACGTGATGCTGCCGCTCGAATTGGCCGGTCGGTCGGACGCGCGTCCGGTGGCGCTTGCGGCACTCGAGCGCGTGGGTCTCAAGGGACGCACGGGTCACTATCCGCGGCAGTTGTCGGGCGGTGAGCAGCAACGCGTGGCGATCGCGCGGGCTTTCGTCACGGAACCCGCCGTGCTGTTTGCCGACGAACCGACCGGCAATCTCGACACCGTCACCGGTGCGCGCATTGCTGATCTGCTGTTTGATCTCAATGCCCGCTCGCACACCACGCTCGTGCTCGTGACCCACGATCGGACGCTCGCGGCGCGCTGCGCGCGCATGTGGGTGATGGAGGCGGGGCGACTCGTCCCGGGCTGACGCATGCTGCAACGCGCCTTGCAATTGGGTCTGCGCATGCTGGGGCGCGAATGGCGTTCCGGCGAGCTCGGCGTTCTGCTGCTCGCGCTGACCGTGGCGGTCGGTGCACTTACGGGCGTCGGCTTTCTCGTCAACCGCATCAGCCAATCGGTCGCCCTGCAGGCGAACGAAGTGTTGGCGGCGGACTTGCGTCTCGAGGCTTCGAGTGCGCCGGACGAGCGCTACGCACGCGAAGCCGAGCGTCGTTCCTTGCGCACCGCACGGACCACGAGCGTACTCAGCGTCGTATTCGCAGGCGATCAAAACCAGCTCGCCAACCTGCGCGCGGTGAGTGACACCTACCCGCTGCGCGGCTCGATCGGCGTGTCCTCGACCGTGTTCGGCACCGCGCAGTTGCGCGCGACCGGCCCCAAGTCTGGCGAGGTATGGCCGGACTCGAAGTTGCTGGCTGCGCTTGGCGTCAAAGTCGGCGATACGGTCTCGGTGGGCGCGCGCAGTTTCCGCGTCTCGCAGGTGCTGATCTCGCGGCCCGATCAAGGTGGCGGCTTCGGCGAGCTTGCGCCTTCCTTGCTCATGAATCTCGCCGATCTTCCTTCGACGCAACTGCTGCAGCCGGGCTCGCGCGCGAGTCACGCGCTGCTCTTTGCCGGCGAGCGCGAGGCGATTGCCGAATTCAAGCCTTGGCTCGATCGCGAGCGTGAGCGTGGCGAGCGGCTGCGAGACGTGCGTGAGGCGAGCCCGCAGATCCAATCCGCCATCGATCGTGCCGGTCGCTTTTTGAGTCTGGCGAGTCTCGTGGCCGTGCTGCTGTGCGCCATTGCGGTAGCCATGTCGGCGCGTCGCTACGTCAAGCGTCACCTCGACTCCGTCGCGCTGCTGAAGACGTTGGGTGCTTCGAGCAATTTCACGCTCACGGTGAGCCTCGTGCAGTTGCTGTTGATCGCGTTGGCAGCAGCGCTGCTCGGTTCAGCGTTCGGGTATCTGGTACAGACCTGGCTCGTGCAGGCCTTGCAGGGTCTGCTGCGCGCCGATCTGCCGCCCCCCGATCTCGTGCCGTTGGCGCTCGGCTTCCTCACCGCCGTCTCGCTGCTTGCGGGCTTCGCGTTGCCGCCGCTGCTGCAGTTGTCGCGCGTGCCGGCCATCCGTGTGCTGCGCCGCGACATGGGTCCACCGCCGCCGGCGGTGTGGCTCGCTTTCGGTCCAGCGATCGCAGCGGTGACCTTCCTCGTGTACTGGGTGGTGCGCG
>VFQT010001857.1_pt1 | contig 23572 bp, 19 predicted proteins | sample 3512381 | NCBI WGS metagenome assembly VFQT01 (sample SAMN10412376, study PRJNA504923) | tailings metagenome | isolation source: Relicate 2 Philex TSF3 active mining site | place: Philippines: Tuba, Benguet | collected 2017-08-29
ATTCGAACGGGTTAGCGGAAAGGTCATTCCTGTTCGACGCACTGCACGGCGCGCCGGAGATGTCGCCACTTGCTATGCATCGGTACATCGTGCATCTGAATTATTAGGGTGGCATGCCGAGCATGATCTTGAAAAAATGTGCGCTGATCACTGGCACTGGCAGTGTAACAACCCAGAGGGCTATTGACCCAACCCAACAGGGCGGTAGATAGCTGCGCGGCCGCAACGAGACCATCCGGCATAGCGACAGAATGAGCGCCTTACTCAACTCGCTCATGCTTATGATTCCTACCGAACCGATGCAATCGTCACCAAACAAAGTGGCGTTAGTCACGGGTATTACTGGCCAAGATGGTGCTTATCTCGCCGAGCTTCTGCTCTCAAAGGGCTATATCGTGCATGGGATCAAGCGCCGTGCATCTCAATTTAACACTGCGCGTATTGATCATCTGTACCAAGACCCGCACGAGATCGACCGACATTTGATTTTGCATCACGGTGACATGACCGATACTGCATCGCTGATACGCGTAATGCAGCAATCGCAGCCTGATGAAGTCTACAATCTTGCTGCACAAAGTCATGTAGCAGTCTCATTCGAAGAGCCTGAGTACACTGCGAACTCAGATGCTTTAGGCACACTACGGCTGCTCGAGGCTATTCGAATTCTTGGCCTGGAAAATAAAACCCGCTTCTATCAGGCGTCGACATCCGAGTTATACGGCAAGGTACAGCAGAGCCCACAAACCGAGCACACGCCGTTTTATCCACGTAGTCCGTATGCCGCAGCCAAGTTGTACGCCTACTGGATTACGGTGAACTATCGCGAAGCGTACGGGCTATATGCCTGTAACGGCATTCTGTTCAATCATGAATCTGCACGGCGCGGAGAAACTTTTGTTACCCGCAAAATCACTCGAGGCTTGGCGCGTATCGCGCTCGGGCTGCAGGATTGTATTTACCTCGGTAATCTCGATGCGCTCAGGGATTGGGGTCATGCACGGGATTATGTCGAGATGCAGTGGCTGATGCTGCAGCAGTCACAACCCGAAGATTATGTTATCGCCAGCGGCCAGCAATGCAGCGTACGTGATTTTGTGAATATGGCAGCCGAGGTGCTCGGAATCACATTGTGTTGGCATGGCACTGGGCAGACTGAGATTGCGGTGGTTGACCAGCCCGGTGAGCATGCTGCGATGTTAGCGGGGCAGGTTATTGTTCGCGTCGATCCGCGCTACTTCCGCCCGACCGAAGTCGACACCTTGCTTGGTGATGCAAGCAAGGCCCGCCGGCAGCTGGGCTGGGTACCGCGCATCAGCCTGAAACACATGGTGCAGGAGATGGTCGAGGCTGATCTGGCTGCTGCGCGCAAGTATGCACTGGTCACCAGCAATGGCTTCGAAGTGTTTGCGCATCATGAATAAGCCCGAGCGAGTTTTCGTAGCAGGCCATCGCGGTATGGTGGGCTCGGCATTGGTGCGAGCCTTGCGCACGCAGTCGAATGTCGAGTTAGTGCTGCGTACCCGTCAGCAACTCGATTTATGCGATAACGCACAAGTACAATCTTTCTTCGCCCGATCGCAGATCGATACGGTTTTTATTGCTGCTGCCCGTGTCGGTGGTATCTACGCTAATCATCACTATCCCGCGGAATTCATTCGGCAGAATCTGCAAATCCAGACTAACGTGATTCACGCAGCCTGGAAACACCAGGTGAGCAAGTTGTTGTTCCTTGGCTCTTCCTGCATCTACCCGCGTCTTGCACCACAGCCGATAAGCGAAGCGTCTCTGCTGACTGGCCCGCTGGAGCCAACCAACGAGCCGTATGCAGTTGCCAAAATCGCTGGCATTAAACTCTGCGAGAGCTACAACCGGCAATACGGCACTGATTTTCGTTGCCTGATGCCGACCAATCTGTACGGGCCCGGCGATAATTTTCATGCCGAAGATAGCCATGTACTGCCGGGTCTGATACGACGTTTTCATGATGCGGTACTTCAGTCGCAGCCACGCGTGGTCATCTGGGGCAGCGGCGATCCTCTGCGTGAATTTCTACATGTTGATGATTTGGCGAGTGCCTGTCTGCATCTGATGGCACTACCGATTGAAAGAATCAAGCAGTTAACCACACCACAGTGCGCACATCTTAATGTCGGCAGTGGTGAGGAAGTACGAATCGGCACGCTGGCCACCATGATCGCCGAAGCGTTTGATTACGAGGGTCATATCGCATTTGATACCAGCCAGCCCGATGGCACGCCACGCAAATTACTTGACTCCAGCAAGATGCACAGTCTTGGCTGGCGCCCGACGATTACATTACAAGAAGGTATAGCGCGTACCGTTCAACATTACCTCGCGGGGCATACAACGGCTGCAATCGAGCTGGCTGGTCGCGGCTTCATAGAACGTCCGCAGCTTAGGCTCTGAGTACATTCACGAATGCCCTCAGCGCCTGATCCCTTTTTGCTGCTGTTTGCAGCAGCGATACTGCTACCGCTTGCGATTGCAGTCTGCTTGCGACGACCCGCTGTGGTCACGCTTGGATTCATTGCTATCTTGTGTGTGTTCTCATCATCTACTTGGGGGCAGCTGCAAGAAGAGAACACGATCTATGCGCGTGGCACGGGCATGTTCGCATTTTCATTGTTGAATTTACTGCTATGGGTAGCGGCAGCATCAACGCTGGTGCGGACAAATACAGCAAGTTATGCCATGCAGCGTACATCGAGTGATGGCGTAATCGGTAGAAATGAGTCACCGTTTGCTACGTTCATTACATACTTTTTGCTGCTGCTACTTGGGCACCTGCTGCTTGGCCTGATGTCGGGTATCGATCCGCTGACCGTGCTGGGCTATAACGGTGTGATCAATGTACTGAATATGGCGCTATTCTCGGCACTCATAGTGCATACGATTGATACCGACTCGCAGCGGCGTAGGCTATTGCAGTTGCTGCTGGCATTGGCTGCGTTACGAGCCGGGTTTGGCTTGTTGCGGTATCAATTTTTTGGTGGTGATAGCGCAAATCCTTACCGCAATTTCGAAAAGCTGGATATCAAGCTGGTGTACTTCGATATCGCAGATAACTATATTGCTGCGCTCGCCGCTTTTTTTATTGCCTGGCTGTTACTCATGCCCGGTGGTCGAATGTCGCTCTGGAAGCGGGCTGCGTTGCTACTGTGGCTTGCGATGGAAGTTGCGACAGTCGTATTGTCTTTTCGTCGCTCTTCATTGGTCGGGCTGGCGTTGATGTTTGGCGTGCTGCTATGGCGGCTGCCCTGGCCACGACGAATCTTGGGTGCCAGCGTCGGTGTCGGTGCGATGCTGTTGGCTGCAGGCGTACTAATGCGTGAACGTCTGCAGTTCAACGCACCACAAACCGGCCTGCTGTCGTCACTGCTCTATGACATCGGTCCGAGACGTGCCACCGAGGTGAGCCGCTTTTATGAATTAGAGACTGCGGCTAAAAGTTTGGAGGGTCAGTGGCTGTTCGGTCTGGGCAGCTGGGGCACCTTCTATGGCAATGAAGATGCTCTTGACTACCATTTCGGCAAATTCGACTTTGTGCACAGCGGCTTCGGCCACCTGATTCTAAAAACCGGCTTTCTCGGCTTGCTGCTGTTTGTTGCCTTGCTCATCACTTGTGTGGCGCACTATGTACGCTACCGTCCTTCCTTGCGCGGCAATAGCGCCTTGCTGGCAGACGCCGGTATCGCAGGTCTGCTGTTCTGGTTTCCAACGCTACTGATCGGCACACCGATTATTGAATTTCGCAGCATGCTGCTGATCGGTATGAGCCTCGCGCTTGTCTATCTGCATCCGCGCATCTTCCGTACCCGCTCGCTATACCCCCTGCCTGGATATGCTGCTGCGTAACTCACTCTGGCATCTATCAGGCTCAGCCTTGCCGGCGCTGGTGGCGCTTGCAACAGTGCCGCTGATGATCAGAGGCCTGGGCCTGGAAGGCTTCGGCGTGGTGATGCTGATCACTTCGGTGGTTGGTTACTTCGGGGTTTTGGATGTCAATCTTTCTGCAGGCTCTATCAAGTTTCTGGCAGAGCATCATGCACGGCAAGATCATCGACGTTTCGCCGAGACGTTCTGGTTTGGTGTTGGCTTCTATGTGCTGCTGGGTGTACTGGTGAGTGCGCTGCTGCTGTTATTTGCCGATAGTTTGCTGGAGCATTTTTTCAAGGTCTCATCAGATGTACGGCATGACGCATTACTTGGCTTGCATATTGCTGCATTAGGGTTTGCTCCGCTGCAGCTTCAGAATTATCTGCTAGTGGTGCCTCAAGCGCTGCAGCGCTTTGATCGCTCCGCGAGTGGCGAAGCATTTTTTGGTGTCATCGCTAATCTGGCCTCGGCCGCAGCTGCACTGCAAGGCGCTGGTATCAGCGGCGTGCTGTCGACTCGCGTCATTGTTTCGCTTCTCAATTTATTGTGGCTGATCTGGCTGATACGGCAGCTCGCAATGCCACTTGCGCCGGCACTACCGCGACCGGAAGTGTGGCGATCTTTGGCACATTTTTCTGCGTATAGCTGGTTATCGCGTACCGCATCCATGCTTCACCAGTACGCCGATAAACTCATCGTCGGCGCACTCGCCGGACCGGTAGCGCTGGCGCTATACACCGTACCAAGCCAACTGGCCACCCGCATACTGGGGCTAACCTATCGCTTGTCGGCAGTGATTTATCCGCGCGTATCAGCACTGGCAGCTACCGGCGAGCAGCAGCAGCTACGTTCACTCTACCTCGATGCCACTCGTATTCTGACCTTTCTGAATTGTGCCGTGCTTGGCATGATCGCTATCACCGGCGAACACTTTCTCGCCGAGTGGGTGGGTATGGAATTTGTCACGCTTGGTTACCCCGTGCTGTTGCTGATTACCGCCGGCTTGCTGATGGATTCACTCACAACGCTGCCCTCGCTGGTAAATGATGGCCTGGGTCACCCGAAAATCAGCGGACGGTTTGCGATTGCGCGTGGCTTGCTGGGTGTCGGTATGGTCTGGCTGGGTACATCGCGCTTCGGCATTATGGGAGCTGCCAGCGCGCACCTGCTGTGCTCATTCGTCATGACGTGCTTGTTCCTCGCCTATGTGCATGGCCGCACGGTGCCATCATCACTGCAAGAAACACTGCGCCAATGCTGGGTGCCCGCAATCGTTGTCTGTGCCGGCGCGTTACTGCTTATGCTGCCGCTACAGTGGTCACTTCCGCTCTCGCTGACGGGCCTGCTGTGGCTGGCTCTACTGAGTGGTTCATCACTGCTGCTGGCTGGTTGGCTTTTTATCGCGCGGGTTGAAGAGCGTACCGAGCTAAGACTTTTTACGCGGCGTCTGCTACCGCGCGTGTCTCGATGAGAGTCTTGATGGTGAGCGAAGATTTACCCGCCACCGGCATGGGTGGTTTGGCGCGCCATGTGCTTGCATTGGCACGCGCGCTCACTGAGGCCGGTCATCAGGTTGACCTGATGGGTAATGATGATGTCTCGATCAGTGATGCCGGTGAAGAGTTTGATATCAGCGGTCATTTCATACCTGCCTTGCATGGTCAGTTCACGGGCTGGAAAGAACTCACTCTCGGCTGCTTTGTACCGTATAAACGTAGCGTAATCGCGCGGCGCTTTGCGCAAGCGGTGTTACGGCGTGCCGGTCATTATGATGTTATTCACTATCACGGGCACTTGCCGAATATTGCCTACTTTATCCCATCAAATATCAACTTCATCCAGACACGGCATGATCAGGGCAGTGATTGCCTGATCCATACGCGTTTCACCCGTGGTCAAATCTGCCGAGCGACCGAGCCCAGTGCGTGCGCGCGGTGTCGCAGCGAGCAGCCGACGCGCTGGCAACGGGTGCTGTCTACTATCGCAGTAGAGCAGTTTCGCAAGCAAGTATCAGCGGGCTTTCGGCGTCACAAGACGGTGTTTGTCTCTGATTTCTTGCGTCGTAATCTGAGCCGCAGCTTTGGCCCCGGGCCGTGGGGCGTCACGGTGCCGAATTTTGTTGATGGTACGCGGTTACGCGTATCCAGGTCTTCTGCTGATCACATAATCAATCATCAACGCTTGCACGTTTTTATCGCTGCCAAGCTCTACCCAGCCAAAGGCGTGGCGCAGTTTCTTTATGCCTTGTCATTGCTACCGACGAAACAACAGCAGCAGTTTGATATTGCTATTGCTGGTGATGGTCCGGAATTTGATGATCTGCGCCAGCGCTTCCCTCACGTGAATTTTCTCGGTTGGCGTAGCGGTAACGATAGCGTGGCGCTAGCGGCATGTGCGCAGGTGATCGTGGTGCCCTCTGTGTGCGAAGAAGCATGTGCCTCAACCATCATCGAGGGTCTGTTGCTGGGCAAGACCGTGTTTGCGTTGGCATTAGGTGGCACACCTGAGCTGACGGTCTATGCATCGGCACCGTGCCAGCTTCAACTGTACGACAGCATGCGCGCGCTGGTCGATGGCTTGCGCGTATTCCGGCCACATCCGGATTATCCGCTCGCGCCACACATCCCCAACAGCAGCGCCGAGACCGCTGGTCGCCTACTAGCGCTTTATCGCCTTCCGCCCGGACCGATCACTGCATAGCTCTCAATTCGATGAATACACTCACCGTTTCTGTGATTACCTGTACCCGTAACAGCGAGCCGTGGCTGGGCGAATGTATCGACTCAGTGCTCAAGCAGCGCTCGGTTAACATCGATTATATTTTTGTCGATGGCGGCTCGACTGACGGCACGCTTGAGCGAATACGCAAGCTGAAGCGGCCTTACACCTTGCTTGAGCGTGGCCAGGAGGGTATCAGCGAAGCCATGAATGCCGGTCTTGAGATCGCTCGTGGCGATATCATCGCGCATCTGCATTCAGATGATTTTTATCTTGGCGATGATGCGCTGTACACCGTAGTAGAAGCCTTTCAGCGACAGCGCTGTCGCTGGCTGTATGGTCGCACGCTACGCTGTATTCAAGGGCGGTTGCATGCCGAGGGTTTTGTTGCGCCCGGCTTCAGTCATGCGCAACTACTGCGCGGAAATTTTATACCGCATCCGGCCACCTTCGTGTCGCGTGAATTAATCTGGCGCGTAGGTGGCTTTGACCCCAGGCTGCGCTATGCGATGGATTATGACCTCTGGTTACGTCTGGCACGCATCGCGCCACCGCTTGCCCTGCCGCAGCCACTCGCTGCGTTTCGTGAACATACCGGTAGTTTGTCAACACGCGAGCGTGCGCAAGCCATGCGCGAAGATCTACAAGTCAGGCTATCGCATACCGGCTTCAATCCAGTAGCGCGCGCTGCGCACTGGCTGCGTTATGCGGTACGTCGACAGCGCGAACGGCTCTCACAGCAGCAGGTGGCTCATGCGTGATTTCGCGCTGATACTGGCCACGGTTGGCCGCACCGTCGAACTCAACCGGTTGTTTGATACGCTCGCAGCGCAGAGCTACCGCGACTTCGAGGTTATCGTCGTCGATCAGAATCGCGATGATCGGCTGCTACCCGTACTACATCGCGCGCGCTATCTGGGCCTGGTGTTGCGGCATCTGCGACATAGCCCGCCGAATCTGGCACTGGCACGTAACGCAGGAATCGCTGCTGCTGATGCGCGCTGGCTTGGTTTTCCGGACGACGATTGCTGGTATCAACCACAAACACTTGCACGTATCGCGCTGCGCAGTCGACGGTTTGATCATCCGCACGGAATCGTCACGCGCTGGGTAGAGCAAGATCCGCCCTATACACCGGCCGCACTGAGCTGGGAACGCTCGTCGCGCTTTCGCGATCTTCCGGTGTCGTCGATTACGCTGTTCTTTCAGCGCGAGCTGCTTGATCGTATTGGCGGCTTCGACGGGCGGCTCGGTGTCGGTCAATGGTTTGGTGCAGCAGAAGAGACTGATATCGTGCTGCGCGCGCTGCGCGCGGATGCGCGCTTGGTGTATGAACCGGGCGCCTTGGTACACCACCGAGTCGCGCTCGATGCCAGCGCTCCCGGCAAAGTGATGCGGCGCGCCGCAACGATGCGGGCACGTGGCACCGGCGCCTTGTATGCCAAACATCAGCTACCCCTGTGGGTGATCGGGCGCGGGCTAGCCTCGCCGATCATGAAGCCACTGCTACGTGGCCGTATCGGTGCGGAGCTTGCCCATGGGGCTGCAATCGCGCGTGGTCGCTGGCAGGGTTGGTTGGGCTGGTGGTCGCAACATGGCGCTGATCAGACGCCGCCGCTCACCGGCCGCACCGCGCTGCACGGAAAGTCATGAATACCGCCCGGTTCTCGATGTCAGTGGATGATGGCCATCCGCTTGATCTGCGCATGGCGGCGCTGCTGCACTCACATCAGATCAAGGCAACCTTCTACCTGCCCTTATCAAATCAGGAAGGCATGCCGGTATTGGCGCCGTCCGAGATGCGCGCATTGGCGCAAGCGTTTGAGGTGGGTTCGCACACACGATCGCACCGCTTTCTCACTACCCTGCCGGGTGCAGAGGCCTGGCGCGAAATTAATGATGGCAAGCAGCAGCTACAAGACCATCTTGGTAGCGAAGTCGAGGGCTTCTGCTACCCCGGCGGTCGCTACCAGCACCTGCACCGGCTACAGGTACGCGCCGCTGGTTTTCGGTACGCTCGCACAACACAAAACCTGCGCATCGATACAGATTTCCGCCGGCTGGAGATGCCGACCACGGCGCAGTTTTATCCACATTCACGTACGGTATTTCTTCGAAATTTCATCTCACAACGGCACTGGATAAAACGCCATGCTGCGCTTAGCGTCTCACTGGCTACTGATGACTGGTTGAACCGACTGCATGGTTTACTGGATATGGCAATACAGCAGCGTGGCCTATTCCATTTATGGTGCCACTCGATTGATATCGAGCAGCTACAGCTGTGGCAGCAGCTGGATGCTTTTTTATGCCGGGTCGCCCGCGATATCGGCACAAAGCAAAGGCTGTATAACCGCGAGCTACTGCAACCACTAACTACACAACAGGCTTCTATTACACCCACCACCCATAGCGATGATTGAGCAAACCACCATACTCGGTACCCGCATTGATGCATGCGCATGGGAACCGCTACTCGGCCGTATCATGCGCTGGGCGCGTGAGGGGCAGTCGCGCATGCTCTGCCTGTGTAATGTGCATACGCTTGTGACAGCGCGTTACGATCAGCAGCTGGCAGGCGCATTACAACATGCTGATCTACGGCTACCCGATGGCGCACCGCTGGCCTGGCTGATGCGGCGCCGCGGCTGGATAGAGCAACAGCGTATATCCGGACCCGACCTGATGTGGCAAGTCGTTCGCGAGGCGGAAAAGCAGCAGCTACCGGTTTTTCTACTGGGGGGCACCCCCGCCGCGCTGAGCCAACTACGCCGCGCCTTGATGCATGCATATCCACAGCTAAAACTAGCCGGAAGCCACTCACCGCCGTTTCGTATGCTGAGTGCTGCTGAGCAGCGTGGTATCGGTGCGCAGATCAATCGCTCGGGCGCACGTATCGTGTTGGTTGGTCTAGGCTGCCCCAAGCAGGAAATGTGGATGGCCTCACAACGTGGCACCATTAGCGCGGTCATGCTGGGTGTAGGCGCTGCATTTGATTTTCATGCGGGGCATGTACGGCGCGCACCGTTAGCATGGCAAGGTATGGGGCTTGAGTGGCTGTACCGCCTGCTTCAAGAACCGCGCCGACTAGCGCGACGCTATCTGTTGACCAATACCTTGTTTTTACTGGCACTACCGTTTGAGCTTTGGCGTTCGCGATGAATCATTACCACTCGTCTTGAGTTCATCAACAATCTGTACACGCCATGTAGCAAAATCAAGCATGCCCAAGCCCTCGACTTCGGCGAATGGCTGCGGCGGGTTGTGATACTGGTTACCGCTAAATTCTGCAAAATGCCTGACTGTGGTACTTCCATGGCGACTCCACAGGCGGTACACCGGCACCTGGGGTGAACCTGAAAACTGATTTTCGTAGATTCGGTTGCTACTGATGCTAGCGAACGGTGCGGTTTCATTGAACAGTATATGCTCATGCCGATTACCGATAAACCGGTTAGCGACAATGTGGTTGTCAAACCCGTTATGCAGCTCGATACCGCCACCACTATTCTCGATATGGTTGTTCTGAACTAACACGCCGTTTGCGAAGTCATCAAGATAAATACCATAGGTACTGCGCCCCGCAAGATCAATGATACGGTTACCATCGATCACCGTATTTAGTTTTTTTCGGTCACGCGCAAAGGTATAAATGCCGCCGCAATCTGCCAAACGTAAACAGGCGCGCTTGATAATGTTGTTGGTCACATGCGCATCACGAAATACACGAATCCCAAGATAAGCCGCATCACTGATCTGATTGCGCTCGATGACCAGATCGCGCGCACTTTCAAACACCAGCACCCCTCTCGAGCGGCGTGGCATTCCTAACATGCCGACACCAGTAAAGCGACTGTCGCTGATAGAAATCGTATGTGCGTCGTCATCGGCACGTACACCATGCTGCTGACTTCCATTGACCACGATGCCAGATACACGTGCGTCGCTGCCGAGCAATAAGGCATCCTCGGCGCTGTTGATGATATCGGTGTCACGCACTGCGAGATCTCGACTACCGCTACCATCAATACCAATTTTGGCACCGACTACTCGCACCCCGATGATCGTCACGCGTTGAGAACCGCGCGCATCAATTGCCCGCGCTCCGGTGGAGGCCCACAGGCGCCCCTTCGGTGTCTTACCGTCGCGAGGCCAGATCGAGAGTACGCCGTTGTGCCAGGCCCATTCTCCCGGCGAGTCCAGCATCCAGCGTTTACCCTCCAGGTAAAACGATGTCTCGGGCAGTAAACCAAAACCGTCATCATCACCCTCAGAGAGGGTCAAGACACCGGATGCATAGCGCGTGATCAAGCGACTTTGAATCAGCCAGTCGGCGGCGCGCCAGACTATAGTTGCACCGCCCAAATCTTCATTCGGTAGGTGTGCCCTCAAATGACGAGGTGACTTTCGCTGACCCTTCAACCATGCTGCTATCGTGTTTGGGTAATGCGCCAGTGTGATGAACTCGTCATCGAGGCGCACTTGTAAAGGCTCCGACGCCAATGGTGCATTCCAGATCTGTGGCTGATACGGGTCACGCTGCCACCCCTCCACGGGTACCGCCGGAGTGAGCGTCGCCTTACCGCAAGACCCTGCGGTTTGTATCGTTACATCGCGAGCCTCAATTAGCCTGAGCTCGCCACTGTAAATCTGACCGCATTGCAGCCAAACTGTCTGATTATCATGAACCCCTGAAGGTACCGCCAACACGGACTGCGCTCGTGCAAACACGGGTATGTGAATAATCGCGAGTATGATCAAGATGAAGAGGCGCTGCATCTGATGGATGATGCTATATCTGCGCAGCTACAATTTATGCTGGCACAAAAAAAGGCCAGCATGATGCTGGCCTATTAAACATCCGATACTGCCGGATGTGCTCACCCACTCATTTATCGAAAACCTATAGTTGCGCTTTGCTTCCGGCACCGCTCGTATGAAGCTGTTTTCTTAAAAATTTAAATCTTCCAAGCCCGCACATAATTCACTTCATAGGAATTACCAATACCCGTTGGCGTGGTGTTGTCAGGCTGACCTGATGCGCTGCCATACCAAAGATCGAGCATCAGGTACATGGGGTCTGGCATTGAGACCGCCTTGCTATATACCGGCTTGCCATCGAAGTAAAAGGTTTGCAGACCCGCTTCCCACTTCAGTGCGTACTTGTGGAATGCGGCAGACAAATCGCTGGTTACCATCGTCTTGGTACCGCCAAGGTTACCGGCATCGATCCAGATCGTCGCTGCATAGGCAGTGGGGTGAAGGTTCGCATCCGACCACCCGCTATTCGGACCACCGCCGGCGTAGGCTTCCATGATGTCGATCTCGGGGCGGCGGGTACCGATATGGTTGAATAACCAAAATGCTGGCCAAGTACCCTTACCTATCGGAAGCTTGGCTTCAATTTCGAAGAAACCGTAAGTTTGATAATACTTACCGTCAGTATCGATGGTTCGGTTAAAGAATTTTCCAGTTGCATCGCGTTGTGGCCAGATTTTCAAGCTGCCGTTGGATACGGCGTAGTTCTTGGTCGGGTTACTGGCCTCGTACCAAATACGATCATTCCATTTGGTCGCATCGAGTGCGGTTCCGTTGAACTCTTCTGAAAACGCGACAGTGAATTTCCCGGTTTGACCAAAGGGCTGAGGCGTGGTGGTTGATGTGGTCGCTGTGGTTGAACTGGTCGCAGTCCCAGGCGCAGATCCGGTAGCAGTATTGCCGGTTGCTGTGCTTGTTGATCCGGTACCAACCGTACTGCCTGTGCCACCCGTGCTGCTGCTACTGGTTCCGCTGGTGGTGCTGTTTGTGGTGGTCCCGGTGGGCGTAGCGGGCGGGTTAGTAATGGTGCCGGTCACACCGGTTGCTGTGGTGGCTGATCCCGTAGTCACCGAGCTGCTGCTCAGTGATGCAGTTTGCGTCACGCCATTAGCAAATTTAGTGGTGGCACTAGCGGATGTGATATTCCCATTAGCGTCCATACTGTACTGCGCTGTTCCGGTACCAGCACCACATGCGGTGAGCATAGCGGCGACGCCGGTAAAGGTCGTCAGCGAAAGCGCCCGCATGGCGGTGATGTTGAATGACACTTTTAAGGTCAAGTCGTTCTCCTACGTAAATTATCTGATCCCAATCAAGAGATCGCATGCAAATGCTTGTGTCAGAGCATTGCTTTACGAGAAGAGTTCCCAAAAGAATTGAAAAAAAGCAGGGCTAGTCGAATGTACTAGCTATGAAGTTCGTTCGCTTCCAAAAGAATCGAAAAAAGCGGGGCCGGTCGAATGAAAACAATCGCTAGCGACCAGAAGCACCCTTGCCTAGTAAGCGAACCGGTTTGATCGCTGATGTAGCAGGTACATCGTTGCTACTTGATCCGATCGGCATACTGCTTGATTGTTTCAGCTCCGCTAACACGTGGGTAGCGAGACGAATTGCTAATGCGGTGATTGTGATGGTCGGGAAATTTGCACCCGCTGTTGGAAAAACCGAGCTGCCGGCGATATAAAAATTACTATACCCATGTACCCGGCAGTTACGATTCACCACACCTTTGCGCTCATCATCATGCATACGCGTGGTACCCATATGGTGCCATGTACCCTCGGGCTCGAAACTAGGCGGCCACCCGGCTTTTTCAATGGCGGGAAGCGCACTGACACGCGCAATATCTTTTTTATGCAGTGTCTGGCTGATTAAGGCGAGTGTTTTGTCGGCGGTACGCCGAACCATCGGATCAAGCCTCCAGCATACCTCGACCCGTGGAACCCCCAGGGCGTCACGCTGTGTAGTTGATAATGTGACCCGGCTATCCGGATCAGGAAGCGGCTCGATAATCGCTTGAAAACCGACATTACGAATAAGAAAACGTGGGTGAAATAGTCGTGTAAAGCCATAAGACAATGTATTGACCGGATCGCGCGCCATAGCCACCATATCAGCAGTGAGTGTGTGCCCGGGTTGGTCTTTTTTTAGTAATGACTGCTTGATACGAAATAATGCTTTGGCGCCTTCGCTTCCCTCTCCAGGAAATTCGGAGCAAAAACATACACGCGCATTCAACACTTGCTCGCGCTGCATTGCCTGTGGTGTCAGCGCGAGCTGCGCCGCGATGTGCTGGCCGTGCGCATACACGGCTTTGTTCATGTAGTGATATTTAATATCGTATAGCTTGCTACGCGACCATTGGGGCTTGAACTGAATCTCACCTACCACCATGCGGGGGTGGTCCATAAAATAACGACCAACCAAGTCGTGCTGATTACCGATGCCTTGGCCCATAACCCGATTTGAGGCAAGTAATAGTCGCGCGTTTTCGATACCGCCGCTTGCTAATACGAATATACGCGCCGCTACCGTCATGGTTTTACCGCTCAGCGTTTGTACGCGTACGTGTTTAATTCTGAGTCCGAGCGGGTCAGCGACCAGCTCAGTGACATTCGCATACAAAAATACGCGCACGTGACGTGCCAACCTGAGCTCTTGTCGATAATGCTTACCAAATCGAACTGGCGGGCTGAACTGGGAAATCGTATCGCGTATATCGGTGTTATCCAAGGGCAGGCGCCGAACATCGCGCCTACCAATAGACTGCTCCCAAAAACCGGGGTCAAAATTAGTGGGGCCGAGCTTGAGCACCTCGTGCGCACGCGCATAGAACGGTGTCATTTCCTGCAGACCAAATGGCCACCCGCTGTGCGGAATCCAGTCTCGCTGCTCGAAATCCCAGGCGTCCAGCGGCCGGCTCCAACCACCCCAGCAATTACTGCTACCCCCTAGAAACCGCGCGCGACATCCATCTGAAAACTGATAATCAATACCGGTGGCGGCGCCGCGATAGAGATCGCGCGTTGCATCGTCCGGCTCAAGCCCGCCACTCTCAAGTACGCAGGTATCCACTCCAGATCGCTCCAATTCACGCGCGAGAGTGAGACCTGCGACGCCACCACCAATCACGCACACCGTCACGATCAGGGCCTTGCCATCTGTAATTTGTCGCGTATCGATCAGCATGCGTTACCCTCCATCACCTCACCAAACAAAGTGGTTGTCCCTTTGTTTAAGAAAGGGACACTCACTTTGTTTTTGTCATTAAGCGCCCACGATAGCGCCGTAGCCATGCACGGGTAGCCGTAATTAAATGTGATAGCACATGGCCCGGCTGCTGCATCAAACCCCAGGTGGAGCGGAAGATCAGCATTCGCGAGAGTGCCTGCCGCTCGCCGCCGAGTCGTGTTTTGTAGTCATATCGCCCCCAAAGAAAATGAAATCGCTGACAGCGGTGCCTGATTGCATCTTCGATGGTTAGCGCGCAGCAAAGCAGACCAAGGCGCAGGTCATCATAGGCAGGATCATGGGCTATCACATGCATGAATACATCGCCACCCACGCGTGTACAAAGCAGTCCTGCGCATAGCTTTCCGTGTATTTCGATGATAGATATCTGACCACGCTCAAGTATGAGCTCGCACACCTGATACTCTTCTGCGGCGCTCATGCCAAAGCGTTTTCCTTTGACATGCATCCGCGCACGGTTCAGCGCGATGATCTGCTTGATCTGAGCGAGATTGAATTCCCCGACTTTGAGCGTTCGAAATGTCATACCTGGTGTACGCTGATACGCACGCCGCAGGTAGTAACGTAGCTTTTCACGAGTACGCGAAGAAAGCGATTGTTGCCATTGTTCTGGAGTGGCAGGCAAATTCAACAGATAGTCATCTGACATTTCAGCTGACAGATGCAGATAATGCTTTGGTGGCGCGTCTAACTTGGCAGCACGAACGCTAATGATTTGTGTTTCGTGATAATGCCTAAACACAGCATCAGCAAATTGCGTCAGTGCGTTAGCTGATATAGCAAATACCTCATTCAGCACGCGAACGTGAGCGCCATCACGGTCAAATAAAATAAGCGAGCTTATTCGACCATCACGCCGAGCAACCCAGGCCTCAACGCGAGACGTGAGGCATCCTGAAATTCTTAGCTGAGATTCAGAGCAAAAAATGCTTTGGTAGCAGCGCTCCAGTGCCGGCCAAATATAGCTGGGCAAAGGCCAATGGTGAAATTCAGTGGCTAACCCGGTATCTTCAACGGTATCAACACGATGCGCAGGCAGCAGCGTATCGGGTACGCTGACGGTAGCAGCGTTGTGGCTCATGCGCTAGCCGGTGCTGTCTGTTCATCACGCGAATAGCCTAGCTGCCGGATTTTTCCGTAGCCGTAGTGCTTGCCGTAGCGGTAGCTGGTCGCCGCTTCGCTCAAGTCGTTGAATATCATTCCGCGTACCGTTAAACCTGCGCGTGATAGGCGCTTGAGCGATTCAGCAACTTCATGCTCGCGGGTGATGCCTGCGCGCGCAGCGAGCAAGATAGCGCCAGCGTGTGAGCCAAGTACCAAGCTATCGGCAACCGGCAATAGCGGTGGCGCATCGATTAATACAACGTCATATTGCGGCGCGAGCGACGTCAGCAAGGCGACTAATTCAGGGCGTAGTAATAGCTCTGCCGGATTCGGCGGTAAATAACCCGTGGCGATAAAATCAAGATGCTCAAGTACCGAGCAACGCAGCACCGATGCCAGCGCTGTACCACTTAATAGATCCGTTAATCCATTTGCACGCTCACTATGAAAATAGCGGTGTAATTGCCCGTCGCGTAAATCGCCATCGATAAGCAGTACGCGCTGACCCGAGGCCGCCATGATCGCAGCCAGGTTCACTGATACAAATGATTTACCGATACCCGCGGTCGGCCCTGTAACCAAAACAATATTGTTTTTACTTTGCTTGAGACAAAACTGCAGCGCGCATCGTAAATTTCGTAAGCCTTCTACCGCCACATCCATGCTGGCAATGCGTGATAGCAGTGGCAGCTTGGTTGGATCACGGCCACTGGCGACCAAAGTCTGCTGAGTCTGACTATGCGGAATGCTGGCATAGATCGGCAAGCCAAAAGTACGCTCTAGCTCATCAGGGTCGTCAATCGCGCTGCGGATAGAGCGTCGTAAAAACGCGAACAAGCCACCTACGCACATCCCGAGAAACATCGCCAGCGCCACAATCCGCGGGCGATTAGGTGTGATGGGTTGATCAGGTTTTTCAGGTGCGTCGATCAAACGTACATTACTACTACGAGCAACGGTGATTAATTGCAGCTGCTGCGCTGATGTAGTTAGCGCCGCATACAACTCACTATTTACCTTGACCTCACGGGTTAGTCTAACCATCTCCTGCTCGAGCAGCGGCAGCTGCTTCAGCTGAGTTGCTGTATCGCGTAAGTCTTGCGCTACCTCGCGTAGTTGCTGGTCGATCGCCACCACGGTTGGATGGGCCGCAGTGTACCGGGATAGAAGTTCGGTACGTTTTTGCTCGAGCTCGATTTTGCGTGTGCGCGCGGCTGCCGAACGCTGAAGATTAAGCTTACCTTCCTCACCCACATCGAAAGTGCCGTGCAGATTGCGAAATGCGTTATAGCGAGCCTCCGCCGCTTCGAGCTGATGTTTTACCTCGGGCAAGCGCTGATTCAAATAGGCGAGCGACCGATCCGCTTCCTCGGTACGACGAGCACTATTTTGTGCGAGATATTCACGACTGATCTCGGTAAGCAAGCGAAACACTTCCGTTGCGCTACCCCCTTTCAGGGTCGCGACGATCACACCGGATTGTTTCCCCACCTCTTGCACATCGAGTGATTTTTGGACTGCCTCGATCGCCACAATACGGGAACTACAGATCAAGGAAAACCGCGTACCGGGAGCGGCCTCGATAGTATCTAGCCTCAGATCAATCGGTCCGTATGCGCTTGTCTCATTAAGGGTTTGGCCAATACGCCCTTCGAAAGCGATACCGCTATCAGGCTCACTCAGTCGGTAGCGTCCGGCCTCCAGCACCTGCAAACTGAACGAACGATTTTCCAGATACTCTGGCACATCGAATACGCCCACCTCTGCTCGCTCATCGCCCCAGGCATAGCCACCCAAGCCGCGCAGCTCAGGCACAAACTGGCTGATGCCGGTCGCCGCCATCAAAGTGCCCAGCAATGGAAAGCGCTCGGGACGGATGCTGATATTCAAGCGCAAACGATCGATGGCACGTGCTATCACCAAGCGCGATCGGAGCAACTCAACCTCGGTTGAAGCGGCGGTTTTGTAATCAATAATGGCACCGGCCTCGCCTAAAATACTTTTGGGGTCGCGCTGGCCTTTCTCTTCAACCTGAACCATCAGGCTGCTCTCGTATACCGGTCGCGCAGTAAACGCATACAGGATACCGAGCAGTGTGATGATTAAGGTGACCCAACCAATCATCCAGGCATGGCGCATCAGGATATCGAGGTAGCTGCGCAGATCGGTTTCGCGATCATCCGAAAAAATAAGCGGTGACTCTCCCGCGTAGCCTATTTGCGGAGCAGAGGGTGATATTCGATGCATATTCGAGGGTGTGGTCGACATGGTGACGTGATCAACGGCCAGGAGGTGGCGTGGTCGCAATGACTGCGGTGGGTAGCGAGCCCGGGATCATGGCGCTCATGGTGCGGCTCCAGTTGGTCAGCGGTGTCGCTGCGACGAACACCACATCTTTGGGCTGTAGCTCGAACCCCTCAGCGACCGCTAGCGCACCGGGCGCATTCGCATTGAGCTGGTACACCCGTGAGCTACCTACCGAGCGCCGCACCACATACACCTTGCGCGCATCACCTGTGACCGGGTTGATGCCCCCGGCCTCACCGAGCGCTTCGTTGAGCGTGAGTCTTCCGTTCCGCATCGGCAGCGCCCGAGGCGAGCTCACCTCCCCTGACAAAAAAACTTTGTTATCGTCGCGCGACATCACCCGTAACAGATCGCCATCGGCCAGCAGGATCCGCGAAGGGTTGATACCGCGCTGTACCAGCTGCGGTAAATTGATGACATAGCTAGTGTGCGCACGTGTCAGTAGCACACGGCTCTGATCAGCCAGCGGATTCATGCCGCCGGCACGATTAATGGCCTCGGTCAGCGTCATGGGTATGTCGTTGATCGGCTGCACACCAGGCAGCTTGACCTCGCCATCGACATACACGCGCTGGCTTCGATAATGCTGAACCTTGAGCGTGACTTTAGGCTCGCGTAAATAGCTTGCCAGCCGGGTGGTGAGTAAGCTGTGAATCTCATTGGGCGTCAGGCCCAGCACCTTCATCCGACCGGCATACGGAAAATCCAGCATACCGTTGTGATCGACTTCAAAACCGGCGCCGGGTTGCATGGGGCTAGCGGCCACGCCAATCGGCCCCATTCCCGCAGCCGGTTGCGGCGGCAGCATGGTGGCTGATAGCTCGGGGTGATCCCACACCACTATGCTCAAAACATCACCAACACCGATACGGTACGGCTGCGCAGTTTGCATGAGCGCGCTGATATCTTCCAGCGCGCGCTGCTCGCGCGCTTGCTGCTCCAGCTTCACCAATGCAGGGGTGATAGGCTCTATCGATGGGTTGACCTGATCAGCGTCTTCACCGGTAGCACCACTGGATTTCGCAAACTGAATTCCGGGTGCCATTGCGCTGCAAGCCGAGACTAATAGCGCTACGCAAAGTGTGATGCCGCACCACAGCGAATGAACGATACGACCGGGGCGCTTGTGCAAGACACGTGCATCGGCTCTACCCGCGTGAAGGCGACCGACGTGTGGTAAGTCGTAACTGCTGTGCATTGAGCCCATCCCTTAAAACGCGACACCGGGATGGACTCTACGTGGACTACTCGCTTGCTTGCTTGACGGTACTCAGCCTTCTCGCAGGGTCAGTATGGGCGGTCTCGACAAGACGCGATGCAAACCAAACCAGCCACCGGCAAACGCGCTGGCGGCTCCGAGTGCTAGCCCTACCAGCAGCACTGTGGGCCTGAATACCCATTCGACATCCAGCACTTGATTAGCCAGCACCCAACCCACCGCCGTCGCGCCAACGGCGGCCAACAGACCGGCGCTGCAACCGACCAGTGCGCACTCAACCCACTGCGCGCGTGACAATTGCGCTCGGGTGGCGCCCAGCGCCCGCAGCAGTGCAGACTCATGGGCGCGCTCATGCTGCGAGACCAGCATCGCCGCCGAGAGCACCATCACCCCGGCAGCAAGCGTGAACAGAAACAAGAACTCGACGGCGCTCACTACTTGACCAATAACCTGCTGTACCTGCGCCACCATGCTGCCGACATCAACCACCGTCAGGTTCGGGTAATCACGCACCAGCTGATTCACTAGCGCTTGTTTGGATGGCGGCAGGTAAACAGCGGTGATCCAGGTACTTGGCAATGACGCGCCGGTAGCCGGATCGAGAATCACAAAAAAATTCACCCGCATTGATCCCCAGTCCAGTTTACGAATACTGGTGATGGTGGTCTCAACCGGCACCCCGGCAACATCAAACTGCAAGCGATCGCCCAGCTTCAATCCAAGCGTCTTGGCGATGCCCTGCTCAACCGAAGCTTGGTGCCGCGCCGACGTATCGAACCAACGGCCCTGTACCAGCGTGTTCGCCGGTGGCAGCGTAGGCATGGTGGATAGGTTGAATTCACGATCAATCAGCCGTTGCGCGCGCTCGTCGGTAAAACTTTGCGGACCAATCACCGTCGCATTGCGCTGTATCAGGCGGCCACGAATCATTGGGTACAGCTGTGCATCATGAATACCGTGAGAACGTAACGCATCCTCAATTGGGGCGCGTTGCTCTGGCTGTATATTGATGATGAAATGGTTAGGTGCATCGGGCGGCGCCGATTGCTGCCATGCGGCCAGCAGATCATGCCGGGTTACCGTTAGCAACAACAAGGCCATCAAGCCCAGTGACAGCGAGATAATTTGCAGAATGCTGGATGCGGGTCGACGCTTTAATGAATCTAATGCAAAACGCCAAGCGGGCGAATCAAGCGCGCCGCGCGACCATCGCAGTGCACGCAGCAGTGCCCATGCAACGCCACCGAACAGCACAAGTGCTGCCATAAACCCACCCGCCGTCAACAGGCCCATCTTCAACTCACCGGTTTGCCACAGCAGCAGCGTGACAAAGCAAGCCAGCGCAAGTAAATAGCCCGCCAGCGTGAAAGGCTGCGGCGCAACTTGCTCACGACGAATCACGCGGTTATGCGGAACATTTTTGAGTTGCAGTACCGGCGGTAAGGCAAACCCAAGCAGCAACAGCAGACCCGTGAGTATCCCCTGCAGCAAAGGCAACCCACCGGGCGGCGGTAAGGCCACTTGCATCAGAGAGCCCAGCCATTGCAGTAAAAGGAAATGCGCAGCAAACCCCACGATTGCACCGATAACACTACCTGCGAGCGCAATCAGTAAAAATTCAATCAGATAAATTTGCGTCAGCTCATTCTGCCTAAGCCCAAGGCAACGCAGCATAGCCACGCCATCCAGATGACGCTGCATGAAGCGCCTTGCTGCTAACGCAATCGCCAGTGCAGAAAGCATCGCGGTTAACAAGCTCACTAGCGCTAAGAATTGACGCGCACGGTCTAAGGTTGCGCGCATCTCCGGTCGGCCCGCATCCAGCGCCTCGAGTTGAATACCGCGCGTGTCGTTGCGCTTGATCTGCTCCTCCAACCACAATCGGTAGCGACGAACTTGCTCGGCATCCCCCGCAACTTGTAAACGGTAGGTGATACGCGACCCTGGCTGCAGCAAGCCGGTAGACGGCAGATCTTCTAATGCGATCATGACGCGCGGCGCAAAACTCATGAAGCCTGCGCCACGGTCTTGTTCCAGCAAAATCGTGGCACTAATCTTGAAAGTGGCATCACCCAAACGCAGCGCAGCGCCTTGGGTGATCTGCCGCGAAGTCAAGAAGCCTTGATCGACCCACACCTCACCCGGCCCCGGTGCGCCTTGCGCGGTTTCGGTCGCGGCGCCACGCTGCAGCTGCAAGGCGCCACGTAGCGGGTAGGTGTTGGATACCGCTTTGACCGCTACCAACCGGGTATCGCTTCGGTCGCCATCGCCGGTGGTAGCCATGCTGGGGAAAGTGGCGGTGTCTGCTAGCGACAAGTCTCGTCTTGCAGCCTCGGCGCGCCACGCTTGGTCGAGCGGGTAGTCGCTACGTATCAGCAGATCGGCACCGAGTAATTGGGCAGCGTCGCGGCTGAGTGCGCGGTTCATACGATCAACAAAAAAACCGACTGCAGACGATGCCGCCACCGCAATCACCAGCGCGAGTAACAAGAAACGTAACTCACCCGCGCGCCAATCGCGGCGGGTCATGCGTAGCGCGTGCGCAAACATCAAGGCGGTATTGCGAATCATCCCAAATTCCAAAGTTTTTAAGTACAGGTTAAGCGGGCGCCGGCATGATAACCCCGTTAGGCCAATACCGTTGGATGCCCTATTTCTGCAGCGATAAGTGTGCGCGGCGCGATAGGAAGCTGATCGTTGACCATGGATGCCCTATTTCTGCGGCGATAAGTGTGCGCGGCGCGATAGGAAGCTGATCGTTGACCATGAATGATTCTCAGGCTTTTGCATGCTTTGCATGGTCACGTCGGGCGGGTTCATGCCCAAGCGTACTCGCCGTTGACTTGTCTCAATCGGACTGCGCTGGATTTTATGAGGATTAACGCTAGACTTTCTACACCTTGTTAACACCCATTCTCTCCTCGACCCAAACAACTTTCAAACCATGCACATCGACGCTCACTTGGATGACAGCGAAACCGCTGAAATATTGATGAATCGTTTCCTTCACGCCTCTGCACGCGCTGGTACAGGATCTCGCGATACCTGGCTCGCGCGCCAGGCTATGTTAAGCATCCTACGCCTGGCACGCTGCGAGCAATTACTGGCGATACGCTGCTCCGTTAAGCAGTTAGTACCAGATCACCTGCGCAGTCATTCCATAAAAAGTAATCGCAGAAAGCGGGTCGCTGGCAGCCTTTATGGTCAGACGCAGTTCGTGTTCGGACGCGATGACCTAAGCAGCTGACCATCACAGGTGATGCAGGATAAATAAAACTACGCCCAGCAGACTTATCGATACCCAAAGCGCTGCAGTAACAGTGAGGCGATTTTTTTGTTTGTTAGGACCACGCCATGCATGACCTATTGCCGTGAGCGTATTGTGATATCTAACTCGCCAAGCTTGCTCTGATTCGCTTGGAACAGTGACGACTGCTGTGGGTGGTGTGTGGTAATGGTTCGCCTCTTGCTTGGTAATCCAGGCATCGTGATGGGACCGACGCACCGGGTCTGACAGTACCTCGTAGGCGCGGTTGATCAACTGAAAAGTATGCGTTGCCCATTCACTACCCGCATGCCGGTCAGGGTGAAACTTGTGACAAAGCGTCTTGTATGCTGCCTTGATGACTTCAGGCGGAGCATCGCGCGCTACTTTCAGGTTGTCATAGTGGGTGTGTAGCTTGTTCATGTTGGGACAGTAAAAGCCCAAGCACGATCTCGAGTTGAGCCGCATCAATTTTTAGGGTCTGGTTTGATCACCATGTTCACGATCGCCCGGAACACTTGGCTTGGGAAGGCGTCGAATTCCTCACGATTGTGGAGGTATGCCAATGGGTAAACAATGGGTGATGGTGGCTGACAGGACACGTGCCAGAATTTTCGAGACCGATGGCGACCTGGACAAGTTAAACGAGATTGAAGACTTGATGAACCCTGAGGGCCGGTTCTCTGACGCCGAGTTTCATCATGACGCCAGAGGTCGCTTTTATGGCAAAGGAGATCGTCAGCATTCCCATACTTCGCAACCCCGTGTCAGCAAGGCGATGCATGATGAAGAAAATTTCTCTCATCAGCTAGCGATGTTTCTGGATCAAGGCTGCGCCATGCACCGGTATGACAGCCTTATCGTCGTTGCGCCGCCGGCTTTTTTGGGTATCTTGCGCAAGCAGTTATCGGATCAGGTTGATAAACGTATCGTGAAGCAATTGAACAGTGATATTGCCGGTTATGCGCCACAACAAGTCAGCGCTTATC
>VFQT010001859.1_pt1 | contig 23552 bp, 22 predicted proteins | sample 3512381 | NCBI WGS metagenome assembly VFQT01 (sample SAMN10412376, study PRJNA504923) | tailings metagenome | isolation source: Relicate 2 Philex TSF3 active mining site | place: Philippines: Tuba, Benguet | collected 2017-08-29
ACCAGCTCGAAAGCAGCTGGTTCTGGCCGTAGTCGAACGACAGCGGCAGCACCGCCAGCGTTCGGTCATCGGGTTCCAGCCCAAGATAGGTGGCGACGCTTTCCGCGCCCAGCCAGAGGTTGGCATGGCTGAGCATCACCCCCTTGGGCCGGCCTGTCGAGCCGCTGGTGTAGAGGATCGCCGCAAGTTCGTCCGGGTCCGCTTCGGACGGGGGAAGCGGCAGGTCCAGCGCCCATGCCGCCGCCAGGGCTTCGCCCTCACCCAGCACCGCGCAAACCGGCGGCACATCACCGGGCTCCAGCGTGCCCAGCCGCGCGGGCGTGCCGATCAGCAGGCTCGCCGCACTGTCCGCCAGGATATGCGCCACTTGCGCGCGCTTGAGCAACGGATTGATGGGAACGTGGACAAGCCCGGCCCGCGCCGCCGCCAACGGCATCAGGCACGCAAGCTCGCCTTTCGCAGCCCAGGTCGCGACCCGCGCGCCGCGTGCGTCAACCTGCTTGCTTAACCATCCGGCAAGCCGAGCGACACGCGATCTTAAGTCCTGATAGCTAACCACGCCTTCGCGCAGCAGGAGCGCAGGGGCCGCATCGGCGCCTCGCAAGGCGAGATGGTCGAGCGGCCGGGTCGTGAATTCTGCTGGCGCGAGCACGTGGGTTTGCAGCTCCGGACGAAGGGACATGGGCGGTGATCGTCAGCGACTATCATGCCGATCTTAAGGAAGTGCAATCGGATCGGGCGCTCGCGGGGCTGCTTTCCGCAGCGACCCAGAATGCACCGTTCGACCGGCTGGAGTGGTGGCAAGGGTTGGCGACGCATTGCGGCATGACGCCACGTCTTGCGGTCGCGCGCGATGGCGATGCGCGCGCTGTCCTCGCCCTCCACGCCGGAGACGACGAACTCCGCGCGCTGGCCAACTGGTACACCTTCCGCTTTCGGCCGATCGTTTCGCCCGGGGCGGACGGGCCGGCCCTGCTCGGCGCGATCGCCGGCGACCTCGCGCGGCACACCTCCCGGATCACGCTGTCAGGACTCTGCAACGAGGACGGGAGCGCCGATCTGCTCGAACAGGCATTTCGCCGCACTGGCTGGATCGCGACGCGCGAGGCTTGCGACGTCAATCATATCCTGCCCGTCGCGGGACGTTCCTTTGACGAGTATCTCGCCAGCCGCCCCGGCGCCCTGCGGACGACGTTGAAGCGCAAGTCGGGCAAAGTGCAGGTCGAGGTCCTCACCGGCTTCGACGCGGCTGCATGGCAGGAATACGAGGCGATCTATGCCGAGAGCTGGAAGCCCAGCGAGGGCTCGCCCGCCTTCCTCCGCGATTTCGCCGAGAGCGAGGGCGCGGGAGGCCGCTTGCGGCTTGGGCTGGCCCGCGCCGACGGGCAGGCGGTCGCGGCACAGCTCTGGACCGTCGAGGGCGGTACAGCATTCATCCACAAGCTCGCCCACCGTAAAGAGGCCAAGCCCCTCTCGCCCGGCAGCGTGCTCAGCGCGGCGCTGTTCCGCCATGTCATCGATGTGGACCGGGTGGACACCGTCGATTTCGGCACCGGCGACGATGGCTACAAGCGCGACTGGATGGAGGAAGCCCGGCTCCGCTACCGGCTGGAGATGTTCCGCGCCCGCGACCCGCGCAACTGGCCGGCGCTGGCGCGGCGCACCTTGCGCTCCCTTGCCCGGCGGCACAAGCGTGGCTAGAGCGCCCGGCACATCTGACGCCATGAGAGAGCGGGCCATGCAAAGCGACAGCGACCGGCAACTCCGCAGCATCCTGACCGACGTGCTGGGATTGCGGCCGGGGCAGGCAGACGACTTCACCGCCGAAACCGGACTGTTCGGCCATCTTCCCGAACTGGATTCGATGGCGGTGGCAGGCCTGTTGACCGAAATGGAAGATCGCCTGGACATCATCGTCGAGGATGAAGAGGTGGACGGCGAACTGCTGGAAACCTTCGGCGCGCTGCTCGCCTTCGTAGAGGCCAAGCGGGCGCAAGCCTGCTCTTGACGTCGTGACGCCCGGCACCTGGCCTTGCCCTCTGCCGGGCGGTGGAACCGCATACGAATACGTGCTGGCCTTCGACCGGCGGCGCGAGCACCGTCTGCTGATCGTACCGGCGCTGTTCGACGAGGCGAATCGGCTGCGTCGCCTGACGGTCGAAGTGATGCGCCGGCTCGATGGCGCGGAAATCGATAGCTTCTTGCCCGACCTGCCGGCGTGCAACGAAAGCCTTGAGCCGCTGGAAGCGCAAAGCCTGGCTTCGTGGCGGAAAGCGGTCGCCCACGCCGTCGACCATTTCAGGGCCACGCACATCCTCGGCATTCGCGGCGGATCCCTGCTGCTCACTTCCGATCTGCCGGGCTGGCGCTACGCACCGGCAAAGGGAGCCAACATCCTGCGGCAGATGCTGAGAGCGCGCGTGATCGCGGCGCGCGAGGCGGGAACCTCCGAAACCGCCGAATTGCTGCTGGAGCAAGGACTTGCGGCGGGGCTTGACCTTGCCGGCTATCGCCTGGGGCCGGAGCTGGTCCGCGAGTTGCAGACCGCCGTGCCGTCGCCGTTCCCCACATTGGTCGACATCGCGCAGGAAACCATCGGCGGCGCGGGGCTGTGGCTCCGTGCGGAGCCGGATGAGAATCGCGAGCAGGCCGATGCCCTTGCCGCCGTGCTGGCGGTGGGGATCAAGGCATGAGCCGAAGTCACCTCACCTTCGCCTGCGAAGGGGCGACGCTCGCCGCGACACTCGACGCAGGGGCAAACGGCACTGGACTTATGCTTGTCAGCGGCGGCAACGAAACCCGTGCGGGCGCGTGGAACGGTCAGTCCCTGATCGCGGCGCGCGTCGCGCAAGCGGGCTTTCCGATTTTCCGCTTCGACCGGCGCGGAGTGGGCGACAGCGACGGCCCCAACGGCGGCTTCCGCTCCAGCGCCCCAGACCTTGCCGCAGCCATCGCCGCGTTTCGCGCGGCATGCCCGCAGTTGCGCCGCATCGTCGGCCTGGGCAATTGCGACGCTGCGAGCGCCTTGATGCTGGCGGGGGGTGCGGGCCTGCAAGGCCTGATCCTGTCGAACCCGTGGACGATCGAGGACAATGGCGAAGCGCCGCCACCCGAGGCGATCCGCTCGCACTATCGGCGGCGGCTGGCCGATCCCTCGGCGAGCATCCGGTTGCTCAGCGGCAAGGTGTCACTAGGCGGCCTTGCGAAGAGCCTGACGAGCGCGCTTCGCCCCGCTCCACCGCCGACCAGTCTCGCGAAGGACATGGCTGACGGCATTGCCCGTGCCGGCATCCCGATTGTCTTCCTGCTCGCGGAGCGCGACCGCACCGCGCAGTCGTTTCGCGCGGCCTGGGACAGAAACGATGCCCGCATCCGCACCTGCCCCGGCGCCACGCACAGCTACGTAGAGCCGCACGCGCGCGATTGGCTTGCCGAACAGGTGGTGGATTTCCTCGCCAAGCTCTGACCGTACCGGTCAGCTCGCCGCGACCGCCTCGGTTTCCCTCAGGAACTCGCGCTCCGCCAGATAGCGCTCGGCGTCGAGCGCAGCCATGCAGCCCGTTCCAGCCGCCGTCACCGCCTGCCGGTAGGTGTGATCCATCACGTCGCCGCAAGCGAACACGCCCGGAATCGCGGTCTTGGGCGTGCCCGGCTCGACGATGATGTAACCGCTGTCGTCCAGTTCGAGCTGGCCCTTGAACAGCTCGGTCGCCGGTGCATGACCGATGGCGACGAAGGCGCCCTCGGTCTCGATTTCGCTGTGCTCGCCGGTCACCGTGTCGACCAGCGACACCGCGCGCAGGCCGGCGGTGGCGGGATCGTGGAGGAACCGCTCCACCGCCTTGTTCCACACCACCTTGATGTTCGGGTGCGCGAAAAGGCGGTCCTGAAGAATGCGCTCGGCCCGCAGGCTGTCGCGACGGTGGATCAGGGTGACGTCCTGGCTGTGATTGGTGAGGTAAAGCGCCTCCTCCACGGCGGTGTTGCCGCCGCCGATCACCACGACCTTCTTGCCGCGATAGAAGAACCCGTCGCAGGTGGCGCAAGCCGAAACACCCTTGCCGCCAAGCTCCAGCTCGCCCGGAACGCCAAGCCATTTGGCCTGGGCTCCGGTCGCGATTACCAGCGTCTCGCCTTCATAGACGTCGCCGCTGTCACCGATCGCGCGGAAGGGCGGGCCGGAAAGATCCACTGAAGTGATCGTGTCCCACAACATCCGCGTGCCCACGTGCTCGGCTTGCGCCTGCATCTCCTGCATCAGCCATGGGCCCTGGATGACGTCACGAAAGCCGGGATAATTTTCGACGTCGGTGGTGATGGTCAGCTGGCCGCCCGGCTGCAATCCCTGCACTACGATCGGCTTAAGCCCCGCGCGCGCGCCATAGATGGCGGCCGCCAGGCCGGCCGGGCCGGACCCGACAATAAGCATGCGCGTGGTGTGAATCGCCATAATACCTCCGAGCGGGCGAGATAGGGAAGCGGATGGCCTTTGGAAAGACCATGGCGGAGCTATGGGCACACCGCATTGACGATGCGCGCGGCGGCTGCAATGCCATGCACCATGGCAATTCCCGGACCGACCTCACGCAGCGTGATCTCGCAGCGGCTGCGGCTGCACTATGCCGACTGGGGCAACGAGGACGCGCCGCCGCTGATCCTGCAGCATGGCGGCCGCGACCATTGCCGGAGCTGGGACTGGGTAGCGCAGGAGCTCCGCGCCGACTGGCATGTCATCGCGCCGGACTTGCGCGGCCATGGCGACAGCGCCTGGTCGGCGGAGGGCCACTATTCCATGGACGGCTTCGTCTATGACTTCGCCCAGATCGTGCACATGTTGGGCTACGACCAGGTTACGATCGTCTCGCACTCGCTCGGCGGCAACATCGCGACGCGCTTCGCCGGGCTCTACCCCGACAAGGTGAGCAAGCTCGTCAACATCGAAGGGCTCGGCCCGCTCCCATCTCCGGATGCGGAGCCCGACATCGCCAGCGAACTGCGCCAGTGGATCGCCGCGAAGCGGTCGGCAGCCGCGCGCATCCCGCGCCGCTACCCGTCGCTCGAAGCGGCCTTCGCGCGGATGAAGGAGGAAAACGGCTTCCTCAGCGACGAGCAGGCGCGGCACCTGACCGTGCACGGCGCCAGCCGCAACGAAGACGGCAGCTGGAGCTGGAAGTTCGACCCATACCTCAACGTCTGGCCTCCGGTGGACATCAGCTACGCCGAAAAGACCCGGCTCTGGGAGGCGGTCACCTGCCCGGTGCTGCTGATGTTCGGCCTGAACAGCTTCGCGCAAAGCCCCGCCTCAGATGGCCGGATGGACCATTTCCGCAACGCGCGGCTGATCGAGTACGACAATGCGGGACACTGGCTGCACCACGACCAGCTTGACCGGTTTGTAAGTGACGTAAGAGCCTTCCTCTAGACATGGCCGAACCCGAGGGCGATCGCCGCAGCGCGCCCGCCGCCTTGCGGAACCGCGATCCGATCCTGCAAGTGCTGCGCGAGGTGCTGCCCGCGACGGGCGTCGTGCTGGAGGTCGCCAGCGGCACAGGCGAGCACGCGGTTCACTTCGCGCGGGCCCTTCCTTCCCTGACATGGCAGCCGAGCGACCCTTCCGAGGACGCGCGCCGCTCGATTGCTGCGTGGACGCGCTCCGAGCGTCTGCCGAACGTGCTGCCGCCTCTGGAACTGGACGCAGCCGCCGCGACCTGGCCGGCGGCGCAGGCCGATGCCATAGTCTGCATCAACATGATCCACATCAGCCCCTGGGAAGCAACCGAAGGCGTAATGCACGGCGCCGGGCGGCTGCTTCCCGCGAACGGTCCACTCGTGCTCTATGGCCCCTTCCGCCGCGGCGGCCGCCCGCTTGAGCCGAGCAACGCCGCCTTCGACGCAGACCTCCGTGCCCGCAATCTGCGCTGGGGGCTGCGTGATGTCGATGAGGTCGCAGACTGCGCCGCAGCTCAAGGCCTGGTGCTGGAGCGCTCGATCGAGATGCCCGCCAACAACCTCATCCTCGTGTTTCGCCGGTCAGTCGCTCTTTAGCGGCGGCGCGGTCAGGATAGACTCGCGGGCGGTCCGGAAATCTCCGGTCTCGATCTGCTTGCGAAGCCTTTCGCGGTCGTTAGCGCGGTACATGTCCTCGGCGCGGTCGATGTCTTCCTGAGAAACCTCAAGTCCCTCCAACGCCAGCCGGGCCATCTTCACGGCGGATTCCAGCACCTCGCGCACAACGTAGCTGGCGGGCGAGCCGCGCAGCCGGATCACGCTGCGGCGATCGAAGCCGCGCACATAGATCGCCGCGTTGGGAAAGGCCTCGTGCACGCTTTCCATCATGTCGGAGCTCAGCTGGTCGCCGTCGATGCAGAACATGATCAGCTGCGCGTCCGACGCCCCGGCCTGGCGCAGCACGTCGAGGCGCGTGCCGTCGCCGAAATAAACCTTCGCGCCGAAGCCCCCGGCAACGTCGATCATCTCAATGTCGGTGTCGATCAGCGTCACCGGGATATCGCTTGCCACCAGCATCTGCGCAACGGTCTGGCCGAAGCGGCCATAGCCGACGATCAGCGCGCTGGCGCCATCGGCTCGGGGGCCTTCGCGCACCTCGTCGCGCTCGACCGGGCCTTCGCGCAGACGGCGTGTCGCCATCATGAGAAACGGCGTGGTCGCCATCGACAGCGTGACGATCGCGCCGAACAGGCTCGCCGCGTCCGGATCGATCAGATAGGCCTCGCTGGCCTGCGCGAACAGCACGAAGCCGAACTCGCCGCCCTGGCTGAGTAGCAGCCCCAGCCCCAGCGCAGCGCGCCAGGTCATGCCGAAGACCATGCCGATGCCGAGGATCACCAGCGTCTTCACCCCGATCAGAGCAGCCGCCATCGCGATCACGAACAGCGGTCGTTCGGCGATCGTCTCGAGGTTGAGCATCATGCCGACCGAAAGGAAGAACAGCCCGAGCAGGATCGAACGGAACGGCTCGACATCGGCCTCCAGCTCATGGCGATAGGGCGAATCCGCCAGCATTACGCCGGCGATGAATGCCCCCAGGGCGGTGGATAGCCCGAGCATCTGCATCACGGCGGCCGAACCGATCACCGTGAACAGCGCGGCCACCACGAACATCTCGCGCTCGCCGAGATTGCCGATCAGGCGGAACAGCGGCCGGATCAGATAGCGCCCGGCGGCGATCAGGCCCGCGACCGCAGCCAGCGTGTAGAGCGCAAGCTGCCATCCCGGCGGGCCGCCAGTGTGGGCGGGGTTGCGGCTCATCGCGGCGATGATCGTGATCAGCGGGATGATCGAGATGTCCTGAAACAGCAGAATCGCGAACGCCCGTTCGCCGAAGGGGGTGCGCAATCGGCCGGACGACTGCAGCATCGGCAGCACCTGAGCGGTCGATGACAAGGCAAGCGGCAAACCCAATGCCAGTGCCGCTTCAGCGGTGAACCCGCTCATCGCCATGATCGTGGCGGCCAACGCGAGCCCGCATAGCGAAACCTGCAGCAGCCCGAGCGCGAAGATGTCGCGCTTCATCCGCCACAGGCGTGAGGGGTTGAGTTCCAGCCCCACCACGAACAGCAGCAGGGTGATGCCCAGTTCGGCAATGCCAATCTTCTGCTCGGGATCGCCGACCAGCCCCAGCGCCTGCGGCCCGACGACCGCACCGGCGAGGAGATAGCCCAGCGTGGCGCCCAGACCGAGCCGCCGGAACAAAAGCACGAACGCCAGAGCCGAGCCCAGCAGGACCAGCCCTTCTTGCAGCATCAGCGTCTGGCCGCCCTCATGCATCGCGAGATTCCGTTCGGTTCGCAACGCTATCGTCAGCGCTGGCGTCCGCTCTCTGTGCGCAATCGCGCACGCCTGCACAAGCCAGGAACGGGTCTGCAGGCGGGGTGAAGCGCTTTCGAAAGATTACGCGCCAGGCCTAACCGGTTGTTAGGGCTTTTCCGGGCATTCACGGACCATCAGGAGGAGTATTCCGATGGCATGGCTGGGGCAGCTCAAGATCGACGGAAGCCTGACGGAGCGCGATGCCGATCGGCGGCAACTGCGGCTGCACGTCGATGCGATCGCGGGCGACAACGCCGCGCGCGTGCAGGTTCACAATATCTCGACGACCGGCCTGCTTGTCGAATGCGACGCGCAGACGCTGCTCCCCGACACATTTGAAGTCGAGCTTCCGGAACAGGGCATGACGATGGCCCGGATCGTCTGGCGCAGCGACAATTTCTACGGTTGCGAGTTCGAGAACCCCGTCACCTCGCGTGTCATCAGCGCGGCCCAGCTTCGCTCGGCGCCCGAGACGCGGCGAGAGACGACGGCCGTTCCCGCCGCCGTCGCAGCGCCACAGGTCATCGCCCCATCGCTCGACCGTCGGTCAAGCGAGGATGAATACTCGCCCCGAACGAAGTTGGCGATCATCGTCGGCTCGGCAGCCTCGCTTTGGGCGATCATCCTGTTCGGCGCTGCCTGGATCGTTTGAACGTTCGCGCAGCCGTCAAATATCAATCGCCGGTGCGCTAACCGCTAGCGCTTGCGTGCCAGGAACGCCGCGACGCCATCGCGGCTCTCCTGCGTGCCCGCGGCCGCCGTGATCGACCGCGCCTCTCGTTCGAGCTGCCCTTCAAAAGAGCCTTCGTAGCTCGCCAGCAGCAGCGCGCGCGCGTCGGCGATGGCCCCCGTCTTCGCCTCCGCAAGCCTGGTGGCCTCGGCAGCTGCCTCTTCGGCAAGATGTTCGTCGTCCACCAGACGGGAGATCAATCCGATCCGCTCCGCCTCCTCGGAAGCGACCAGCCGGTTGCCAATGATCATGTCCTGCGCCCGCCGCATGCCGACGAGGCGGGGCAGGAGCCAGCTCAAGCCGCCATCCGGGGTCAGCCCCACCGCCCCGTAAGCCGCCTGAAACTTTGCCGCGCGGCCAGCCAGGACGACGTCGCCGCAGATTGCAAGGCTGAGCCCCGCCCCGGCAGCGGCGCCGTTCACCACGGTCAGCAACGGCTTAGGCATCCGCATCAGGCGTGAGACGGCCATGTGCAACACGCCGACAAGCTCGCTGAGATGATCGGACACGCGATCGCCGGCCGCCGCGAAGCCACCGACATCGCCGCCGCCGCAGAACAGCTTGCCCCGCGCCGAGAGGACCACACAGCGGATGTCCCGATCATTATCGCAGCGGATCGCCGCATCGAGCAGGGCTCTCGCCATCGATGTGTCGATGGTGTTCCCGGCATCGGGCCGATTGAGGGTCAATCTGGCGATGCCGGAGGCGACCGTAAATTCCAGCGGCGTATCGCTCATCACTTCAGACCCCTCACCGAGACGCCCTGCGGATAGCACCACCGGCGACGATTTCCCCTCCACCGCGACGCGTCGGCCCTCCGATGCAGCGGGTGCGGGCGCACGTCAAAGCGGCCGGGACGGCCGCCGTCAAGAGCCATGGAAGAGGGCTGCCTTCGCGCGGGCACCAGGCGCCGCGCGAAGGCAGGAGGTCAATGCGCCTGCAGCAGGCGAGCGAAGCGGGCGTCGCCGCCGAGATCGTACTCGATCTTGGCCCCGCGCCGGGTTTTGCGCGCGACCCACTCGCTGATCATCTCGGCGCAAGTGTGGTCCAGGCAGACGACGTTGCGGAAGCTGATCCTGACCGGGCGGCCGTCTGGCACGTCGTCCAGCGCCCGCGCGAGCTTCGGCAGGTTAACGCAAGTCGCGGCGCCCGAGACTTCCACCTCTGACGTCTCGCCCTCGTCGTCGCGACGCACGCCCAGCTTGAGGTTGCGCAAGTGCGGCACCAGTTCGAGCAGCGAGAAGGCAAGGCCGATGAGCACGCCGGTCAGGAGATCGGTAACCACCACCATCACGAAGGTGATTGCCCAGACCGCCGCAGGTAAAGGACCGTACCTCTGGAACAGGTGCTTGGCATGCGCCACGCTCACCAGCCTCCAGCCAGTCACGACGAGCACGCCGGCAAGCGCCGCCGTCGGCATTTCGCGCAGCAACCACGGGAGCAGCGCCACGAACGCGAGCAGCCACACGCCGTGCAAAACGGCAGAGTACCGCGTGACGGCCCCCGCCTGCACGTTGGCCGAACTGCGCACGATCACGCCCGTCATCGGCAGGCCGCCGAGGAAGCCGCAGGTCATGTTGCCCACGCCTTGCGCGACCAGTTCCTTGTCGTACTTGGTGCGCGGGCCGTCATGCATCCGGTCCACGGCTGCGGCAGAGAGCAGCGTCTCGGCGCTGGCAACGAAAGCGATCACCAGCGCGGTGAGAATGATCGTCGGCTCGGCAAGCCGGCCGAGATCGGCTAGGCCCGGTATGGTCAGGCTGTCTAGAAGAGATGCCGGGACTTCGACGCGCTTGACGTCGGGTCCGAACATCACGGCAATCACGGTCGCCAGGACCACGCCGATCAGCGCACCCGGCACTAGGCGAAGGCTCTGGGGACGAAACTTCTCCCAGGCGATGAAGGCGCCGATGGTGATCGCGCCGAGCAGGAACGCAGCCTCGGTCTGCCCGGAGTTGCCCGGCGACAGATCGATGAACGCGCCGGGGATCGCGGCGAGATTGGCGAGCCCGCTAGGCAGCGGATTCCGGTCCAGCAAGACGTGGAGCTGGCTCAGCACGATCAGCAGGCCGATGCCGGCGAGCATGCCGTGGACGACCGCGGGTGATATCGATTTGAACCAGTGCCCGATCTTGAGGACCCCCGCCAGGATCTGGAACGCGCCAGCCAGCAGCACGATCAATCCGAGCGCGAGCACGCCCTGCTCCTGCACGATCTCGAACACCAGCACCGCGAGGCCAGCGGCGGGACCGCTCACCTGAAGCGGGGAACCGGCCAGCAGGCCAACGAGGATGCCGCCGACAATACCCGTAACCAGGCCAGCCGCCGGCGGCATGCCGGACGCCATGGCGATGCCCATGCAAAGCGGAAGCGCCACCAGGAACACGACCAGCGACGCGATGAAGTCACGCCCCAGGCTGGCTGGAAAAATGCCAGACCGGGCTACGGCCTCAGCGCTCATTGCGCCACCGCCCGGCGGGAAGCGGGTGCAGTGGCCTCGTCCGAAGACAGCGCCACCGGCAGCACGCCGTCGTCGGCCACCGACACGAACTCGCGCGTGGCGCCGTCAAACGCCAGGATCGTGCCGGTCTCGATTTCGAAGAACCACCCGTGCAACGAGAGCTCGCCGCGTGCGAGCGCGGCCGCCACCGACGGGTGCGTGCGAAGGTGCTGGATCTGGGCGATGACGTTTTCCATCGCCAGCGCGTGAACCTTTTCGGTTTCCTGCAGCGACGAATAAGCGGCGTTCACCACGCTCTCGGCGGCATGCGCATGCCGCAGCCAGGCAGCGACGTTGGGCATCTCGGCGAGCTTGTCGGGGTGGAGGAACGCCTTCATCGCGCCGCAGTCGGAATGGCCGCAGATCACGATGTCGCGCACCTTCAGCGCGACGACAGCATATTCAACCGCCGACGAGACGCCGCCGTTGGCCTGGGAAAACGGCGGTACGATATTGCCCGCGTTGCGGCAGACGAAGAGGTCGCCGGGCCGGGCCTGGGTGATCATCTCGGGAACCACGCGCGAATCCGCGCAGGAGATCATCAGCGCCTTGGGGTTCTGCCCGTCATGGGCGAGACGACGATAAAGCGCGCTCTCCTTCTCGAAGATGTCACCGCGAAAGCGGCTTGCTCTGTCCAGAATGTTTTCCATGAGATCCTTTCAGCGCGAAATTGCGCAATGCAAACGGCTGCCCCCAACCGTTCGCTTTCGAGGGTGTTGCCGGGCGACGAAACGCATCCGGCATTCTCATAGATTTTGGTGTTTGCTGCAGTGCAGCTCTATTATTTCAAATTGTGAAGTGCATTAGTTCGCACCTGCGGAAAGAACATTTCGGCGCGAAGACCATGGGGCTCCAGGTTCGAAAGGCGCAGTTCGCCGCCTTCCTGCTCCATAGTATGGTTGACGATGGAGAGCCCCAGCCCCAGCCCGTCGGTGTTGCGCGGCCGCTCCTTGTCGAGGCGCTGGAACGGCTCCACCGCCGTGTCCAGCTGCTCCGGCGGAATGCCCGGCCCGCTGTCCTCAACGACGAGGTGCACGCCTTCGTCATCGGCCTGCAACCGCACGATAGCGCCGTCCGCATACTTCACCGCATTTTCGACCAGATTGGCCAGCGCCCGCTTCACGCGCAAACGGCTGACCGGGATGGCCAGCGAATCCGGCCCTTCGTACTGCACTTCCATCCCGGCATCGGCGGCCTCATCCGCCACAGTCATCGCCAGTGCCGCCAGGTCGGTGAGTTGCGCTTCCTCGCCCGCCGCCTCTCCCGCAAGGTAGGTCAGCACCGAATCGAGCATCTTCTCCATCTCGTCGATGTCCTTGCTCAGCGCGGACCGGGCGAATGGATCGTCGACCGCTTCCGAACGCAGGCGGAGCCGCGCCAGAGGGGTTCGCAAATCGTGACTTACGGCAGCCAGCGCCCGCGTGCGGCTGGCAAGCAGGTTGCCGATCCGCTGCTGCATGGCGTTGAACGCCCGGGCCAGCACGCGCAAGTCGCGCGGGCCGCGCTCGCTCATGAGCACCTGGGTGCCATGTCCCGCCGCATCGGCAGCCTTGGCCATTGCCCGCAGTGGCGCGCTGAGTACGCGGATGACGAGGGCGGCGGCCAACATCACCCCCAGGATCAGGATCGAGATCGACAGGAAGGATTCGGTAAAGACCTGCCACTTCGAACGCACGCGCGTACTGAACGAAAGATAGCTGCCGTCCGTCAGCATCACCGTCCCGCGCACCAGCAGCGGGTCCGACGGCCCACTGGCGAGCCGAATTTCGCGGCCGGCCAGCTTTCGCTCCCATCGGGTCATGCCCTGCCGCATGCGCAACAGCATCGTTGAGCGGTGCGTCTGATCGATCACGGGGCTGCGTTGCCAGCCGATGGCGATGTGATCCGAGGACAGCTGGCTGGCGACTTTGGCGCGGGCTTCCGGCTCGACGCTCGACAGCAGCCGGTCGGCCACCACAAGCTGCTCCGCCAGATGCTGCGCCTTTTCCTCGCGCGAGGAATACCGGTTGAAATAATCGTAGAGTAGCGCGCTGCCGAGGAATTCGAGGACAACCGCCATCAGCAGCACGGCCATCACCTGGCCGATGAGCCCTCGCGGCCAGATATGGACGCGGATCAACTGCGCTCCACCGCCGCCGTCATCATGTAGCCAACGCCGCGAATGGTGCGGATGAGGTCCTTGCCCGCTTCGGCTTGCGAAAGCTTGCGACGCAGGCGGCTGATGAGCACGTCGATGCTCCGGTCCGAAGAATCGCCCAGCCGCGTCCGCGAGAGCTCCAGCAGCCGCTCGCGCCCGATGACGCGCTGGGCATTGTCGAGCAGGACCACCAGCAGCGCGTATTCTGCACCCGACAGTTCGACCAGGGCGCCCGAGGGCGCTGTCAGCTCGTGCTTGCGCGTGTCCAGCACCCAACCTTCGAAGCGCATCGTCCCCTGGGTTTCGCGCGTCTGCACCCAGTCTGGCGAGCCGCGCCGCAACACCGCCCGGATGCGCGCGATCAGTTCCTTCGTGCTAAACGGCTTGGGCACGTAATCGTCGGCGCCAAGTTCGAGGCCGAGGATGCGATCGGTTTCCTCGGAACGCGCGCTCAGGATGATGATCGGAATGTCGCTCTCGCGGCGGATCGCCTTGCAGATATCGAGCCCGCTCGTGCCCGGCAGCATGATGTCGAGCAGGATCAGGTCGACCGACATTTCCTTGAGCACGCGCCAGGCCTCGGGCGCGGATTGCGCCATGGCGGCCTTGAAGCCGTTCTCCTGTAACCTGCGCCCGAGCAGCACGCGCAGCGCCGGATCGTCCTCGACGATGAGGATGGTCTGCTGCGCCAGGGACGACGGTTCTGGGAGGCTGTCGAATTGCATCGATCGGTTCACGACGTACCCCATGCCATACGCGCAGGCACAGGCCAACGCTTCCACGGCGTTCCTCGACAGCTGGAGAGCCGCACGAGCTACAGGTGCGTAATGATTGCCGTCACGCCCGCGCTTCGCTCCGGATGTCGCGTATGGCTGTTTGGCAGCACCGCTTTGCGCGTGTGCAACCGCAGCATTTCATAATGTTTCCGATAGCGGGCTCGGCAGGAAAGAATCCGCGCCCGCGACAGCGTCAACGCGCGTAAGCTTGTCCACCGTGCACGGCATCGAGGCTCGCGAACTCTTCGCGCAGCGTACCCGCGTCCCGCGCAGCAACGCCTGCAAGCCAGCCCCGCAATTTCTGCTCGTCACCACCAAACGCCGCGATCTGACGCTTCGACACCGTAGAGCAGAGGCCGAGCTGCGACCCGGCCCGGCTGTCGGTTCCTTCCATCACCCGCGACAGCGCCGCGATCGGCCGGCCGCTGGCGTCCATCGCGGTGCGGCGCACGGAAACCTCGGTAGACCAGCGGCAGCTGGGGGCGGACCGCGGGCCGATACCGGTCTGGCGCAACTTGGTCTCCACCTGCGGCTCGTAGCTCACCGCGAAGCTGCGGCCCTCATGGGTAACCGATGTCTGATGCGCGATCTGGGCCTGTGCCGGCATGGCAATGAACGCGGCGAGCGAGAGAAGCGGCAGGAACTTCATGGGTCATGCTCCGGTCAAGCGACCGCCGGGGACGGCAATCTTTGCCCGCGTGCGTTATCAGCGCCGATTTGCTGCCGTCGCGCCCATTCGTAACAAAACATTTCATGCCGGCTGTCATGGCAATGTTTTGTAACATACTGGCAATCATCAGATCACTTTGGCTCCGTAAGGATGGAAGCACTCTGAAGCATTTCTCCCGGATCGAGGAGATCGCCTCAGAGTGCAGGAGGAACGTTCTCAACATGAGGGAATGTTCCATGAAAAAAACAATGATCATCGCACTCTCGACCCTTGCGTTCGCCGCTCCGGCGATGGCGCAGGACGAAGAGGCGTCAGGGCCTATCAGCGTTTCCGGCACCGCCGCAGTCGTCAGCGACTACCGGTTCCGCGGCGTCTCGCAGACCGACAAGGAAGCCGCCGTGCAGGCAGGCTTCACCGTCAGCCATGAAAGCGGATTCTACGTCGGCACGTGGGCTTCGAACCTGGCCGGCTGGGGAACCTTCGGCGGATCGAACACCGAGCTCGACCTTTACGCCGGCTACTCCACGTCCATCGGCGGAGCGACCGTCGACGTCGGCCTCACCTGGTACATGTATCCGGGCGGCGCCGATAAGACCGACTTCGCAGAGCCCTACATCAAGGTCAGCGGATCGGCCGGCCCGGTCAACCTGCTCGTCGGCGCGGCTTATGCCCCGCAGCAGGAAGCTCTCGGCCGCTGGTACTTCACCGGCGCCGATGCCGCAGCTGGCGTCTACAACGATCCGGGCGACAAGGAAGACAACCTCTACCTGTGGGCTGACGCCAATGTCGGCATCCCGACCACGCCGCTGACCGTCAAGGCTCACCTCGGCTACTCGGATGGCAACCCCGGCCTCGGCCCCAACGGCACCAGCATCGCGCCGACCGGCACGTACCTGGACTGGATGCTCGGCCTCGACATGGCGGTAGGCCCGCTGACGCTCGGCGTAAGCTATGTCGATACCGACATTTCCCGTTCGGAATCGGCCTATCTGCTGCCGAACTTCTCCTCGACGAAGAACGGCTCTTCGATCGCGGGCGAAACCGTGGTGTTCTCGCTGTCGGCTTCGTTCTGATCGACGGAAGGGGCGTCGCCGGTGCGGCGCCCCTTCTCTCCGGCGTGACGACGGCCTTCGGACGGCCCTAAAAATCCAGCTCGAAGCGCGAGCCGATCACGTCGATGCCATAGTTCACCCGGCCGTCGGGCAGCGGCGTCGCTCCGCCATATTCGACCCGCGCGTAATTCAGGTTGAATCGCAGATACTGGATCGGCGTCCACACCAGCGCGACGATATAAGCATCCTGCGTCCCGCCGCGAATGTCCTGGTCGTTCAGGTCCAGATAGTCGTAGCGCAAGTTCATCTGAACCGCGCCGATGCCGCCCTTGCCGAACGGCGTCTTCGGTTTGGCCGTGCTGAATATCCCATTGTCGTAAGGACGGGTATCGTCGGTGAGGTAATAGCCCACTTCGGCATAGCCCCCGCCGAAGGTCACGTTAGGGGCGCCTATCCGCGAGGTGCGCATCCAATGCCCTTCGGCTGCCGCGTGCCACCGCCCGCTGACCATGGCCAATTCGGCTCCGTAGGAAAACTCTTCGTCCGCCCGCATCTGCGGAGTGCCGATCAGCCGGCTGTTGCTCGAATGGACGTAAGGACGCTGCCGGTAGCGAACGCCCGCATCCGACAGGCGATTGAGCTGGCGCCAGTGGCCGGACCCGGCAAGGTGAAGCTGCATGCCGCCGATCTTGGGCGCGGCGACGAGGCGGCCATCGATGCTGAAGCTGTTGTTCTCGTCGCCACCGTTCGGCCCGTCGCTGCTGTTCGCCAGCGCCGATATGTCGTCGGTGAACACGCCGAACTGCGCGAGCATGATGCCTTTGCGGTATTGCGCCGAAATGCCCAGCCGCCGTTCGAAGTTGAAGGCATCGGTAAAAGCGGCGCGCTCCATCACGCTGCCTCCGGTATCGCCGATAAGCTCATCGAGCGACTGGAACGCGTTGTGATTGCCCAGCATCACCAGCAGCGGACCTTTTCGCCAGGTGACGAAGGTATCGACCAGATCGACGCTGTTGTCGGATAGCTCCAGTTCCAGCTTGTAGCCGAAGCCGCTTCCCAGTTCGCCTTCGCCGCCCAGGCGGATGCGGCGGAATTCGTTCGAGAAGCCAAGGCCGCGATCCGGCAGGCCATCGGGAGTGGAGACGTAGTTCGCGTCGGCCTGGATGCGGCCTTTGGCCTTGAACGCACGATCGCCGTCAACAAAGCGGGGGGAACCCTTCCACTCCACTTTTCCGGTTGCCGGGGCAGCGGGCACGGGTGCGGTCGCGGGCGGCGCCGCCGCCACGACGGGAGGCGTCTGCGCAGGGGGCGCCTCGGCGATGCGCTGTTCCAACTCGGCAAGCCTCGCTTCCAGCTTGGCGACACGCTCCCGCAGCGCCGCGGCCTCTGCCTCGCTCATCGGCTGGGCGTGCGCGGTACCGGCAAGGGCGATGGCCGATGCACCTGACAGCGCTAAGAGAAGGCTTCGCATCAATTCCCCTTCAGAGCGAAAGCTGAACCTGCAGCGCCCCCTATGGCAGTTTAATGACACTTTATTGACACTGATCAGACATAAAACTGACATTCGCATTACAGCGCACCGCACCTATACCCGACCTCGCCTCTCGGGTCCAAAGCGGCGCATAGGTTCCGTCGCTGGATTGCGCCGACCGGCCGATTGCGCCCGCCATGCTTGCGGGGGCGCTTGCGGGCTTGTAGAGGCGCGGCAACCTTCCGACATCCGACCATTCTCCCAGAGGACCCCGATGGCCGCGCAATACGCTTACGTCATGAAGAACATGACCAAGACCTTCCCCGGCGCGCAGAAGCCGGTGCTGAACAATATCAGCCTGCAATTCTACCAGGGCGCGAAGATCGGCATCGTCGGCCCCAACGGCGCGGGCAAGTCGACGCTGATCAAGATCATGGCGGGCGTCGATACCGACTACACCGGTGAGGCGTGGCCGGGCGAGAACATCAGCGTCGGCTACCTGGAGCAGGAGCCGCAGCTCGATACCTCGAAGACGGTGCTGGAGAACGTGAAGGACGGCGCGCGAGCCACCGCCGATCTGGTCGACCGTTTCAACGAGATCAGCAACATCATGGCCGATCCGCCGGAAGACGCCGACTTCGACGCGCTGATGGAAGAAATGGGCGACCTGCAGGGCAAGATCGACGCGGTCGACGGGTGGACGCTCGACAACCAGCTCGAAATCGCGATGGAAGCGCTGCGCTGCCCGCCGGGCGACTGGCCGGTGGACAATCTTTCGGGCGGTGAGAAGCGCCGCATCGCCCTCACCCGCCTGCTTATCCAAAAGCCCGACATCCTGCTGTTGGACGAGCCCACCAACCACCTTGATGCCGAGAGCGTCGAATGGCTGGAGAGCCATCTCAAGGAGTATGCCGGCGCGGTGCTGATGATCACCCACGACCGCTACTTCCTGGACAACGTCGTGGGATGGATCCTCGAGCTCGATCGCGGCAAATATTTCCCTTACGAGGGCAACTACTCGACCTACCTGGAGAAGAAGGCCAAGCGCCTCGAACAGGAGGATCGCGAGGAATCCGGCCGCCAGAAGGCGATCAAGGACGAGCTGGAGTGGATCCGGCAGGGCCCGAAGGGCCGGCAGACCAAGTCCAAGGCGCGTATCGCCAAGTTCGACCAGCTGGTCGAAGCGCAGCAGAACCGGACGCCCGGCAAGGCGCAGATCGTCATCCAGGTGCCCGAGCGGCTTGGCGGCAAAGTGATCGAGGCCAAGAACATCTCGAAGTCGTTCGGGGATAAACTGCTGTTCGAGGATCTTTCGTTCATGCTCCCGCCCGGCGGCATTGTCGGCGTGATCGGGCCGAACGGCGCGGGCAAATCGACGCTGTTCAAAATGATCACCGGGCAGGAAAAGCCGGATTCGGGCGAGATCGAGATCGGCGCCACGGTGCGTCTCGGTTATGTGGACCAGAGCCGCGATCACCTCGACAATTCCAAGAACGTCTGGGAGGAAATCTCCGACGGGCTCGATTACATGAAGATCAACGGCCACGACCAATCGACCCGGGCCTACGTCGGCGCGTTCAACTTCAAGGGGCAGGACCAGCAGAAGAACGTCGGCAAGCTGTCCGGCGGTGAGCGCAACCGCGTGAACATCGCCAAGATGCTGAAGCGCGGCGGCAATGTGCTGCTGCTCGACGAACCGACCAACGACCTCGACGTCGAAACGCTCGGCGCGCTCGAGGAAGCGATCGAGAACTTCGCCGGTTGCGCCGTGGTCATCAGCCACGACCGCTTCTTCCTCGACCGGCTGGCGACGCATATCCTGGCGTTCGAGGGCAACAGCCACGTCGAATGGTTCGAAGGCAACTTCGAGGCCTATGAGGAGGACAAGCGCCGCCGCCTCGGCGATGCGGCGGACCGTCCGACCAGGCTCGCTTACAAGAAACTGACGCGATAGCTGCGGTACAGGAAACCTGCCCCAAAGCTGAACAATAGCCGCTGAGCCGGTTCATGGCCGCGACAGTGCGACTCGCGTAAAACTCCGTTCAACGTCGCCGCCGATCCGTGTGGCGCTTTGGGACGGAGACCGCGAAATGGCGGGTAATTTCTTGAAAACGAGTGGGCTTGCCGCGCTGGCGGCGGGTCTGGCGCTGGTGGCAATCCCCGCAAGCGCGCAAGAGCAAGGCCGCGGCCGCTGGGGCGGCGGAGCGGAATCGTCGGCGCAACGCGGCGGCGGCTGGCAAGGCCGGGGCGCGGAACGCGCGCAACGTCAAGCCGAACGCGGACAGCGTCAGGCAGAGCGCGCGCAACGTCAGGCCGCCCCGCAGACGCAGCAGCGCAGTGAGGGACGTCCCGCGTGGCGTGCTCAGGGCAACGCGGGCAACAACGATGCCGCGCGTCAGGCATGGCGCGCACAGAGGGCGGAGCGTGTTCAGAACAACGCGGCCGGTCGGCAAAACTGGTCGGTGCCGCGCAACAGCGATGGCACTCCGCAGTGGAGCGGTCAGCGGATGCGCGAGCGTGCTCCCGAAACGGCCGCGCAAGCGCCGGTGGCGCGTCAGGCCGAACAGCGCTCCAGCACCTGGCAGCGCAATCGCGACTATACCGATGCCCAGCGCAACCGGACCTATCGCGACGGCTCGCGCGACCGCGATCGCAACTGGCAGGATGGGCGCCGGACCGACGGCAACCGCTGGCAAGGCAACAACAACTGGCGTGACGACCGGCGCGGCTACAGCCAGAACACGCGCGGCTGGGACCGCGACTGGCGGCGGGACAACCGCTACAACTGGCACAGCTATAGGAACACCAACCGGAACGTCTATCGGATAGGCCGCTATTACGCCCCCTATCGCGACTATGGCTATCGCCGTCTGGGCATCGGCTTCGGACTGGATTCGATGTTCTTCGGCAGCCGGTACTGGATCAACGATCCGTGGCAGTACCGCCTGCCGGCGGTCTACGGCCCTTACCGCTGGGTCCGCTATTTCGATGACGTACTGCTCGTCGATACCTACTCGGGCCAAGTGGTGGACGTGATCTACGACTTCTTCTGGTAAGCACTGCCGGCCAGCGACCCAAGCGAGCCCCCGTCCTGCGAAGGCCGGGGGCTTCGCTGTTTCAGGCGCGACCCGGCAGAATGCGCCGCATTGAACCGTCGCGATCGATGAAGTGGTGCTTCAGCGCGCCCGCGACGTGCAAGGCCAGTAGGATCAGCATCAGCGTCGCGCCTAGCTCGTGCAGGTCATGGAACAGGCCGCCCAGCGCCTTGTCGCTGCCCAGCGGCAGGGACGGCACCATGAACAGGCCGAAGAAGTTGACCGGCCTGTCCGCGACCGAACTCATCGCCCAGCCCGCCAGCGGGATCGCCAGCATCAGGACGTAGAAGGCAACGTGCACCACTTTGGCCAGCGCCATTTCCCAGCGCTTCATCGTCTCGACGAGCGGCGGCGGACGGTGCGTCAGCCGCCACGCGATCCGCAGTACGGTGAGGATCAGGATGGTGATGCCGATCGCCTTGTGATTCCCCATCACGACCGCCGCACCCTCGCGCGGCAAGCCGTCCGCTACCCACGCGGCGGCGAAGTTCAGCAGGATAAGGACCGTGACGATCCAGTGAAAGGCGATGGCGCCGCGCGAATAGCGCACGCCTACAAGGCCGGCGTTGTCCATGCGCACGGTGGTGCCTTAACTCATGTTACACGGCAAGCAGCTTTTGCCTTGCGCGGACAAGTGCTTTGGATAGGCATGGCGCAACGATGATGCCTTCCCGTTCATCCGCCGGCATGGCCCCTTCCCCGGCGCCGGATCAGTCCGCGCTCGCTCGGTTGGGCGAAACGGTTCGCGCGCGCTTGTCGAGCGATCCGTCAGTCCATCGCGTCGCCGTCGAAAATGCCGAGATCTTTGCGCTCGGCGGCTTCATCGACGCGGCGGAGTGCGCCCGGCTGATAGCGCAGATCGACGCCACCGCCCGGCCGTCGCCGGTGTTCGATCCCGAAAGCGGCGGCACCTATCGCACCAGCTATTCCAGCGATCTCGACGGCAGCGACAGCCTGGTGCGGATGATCGACCGCCGCATCTGCGATCTTGTCGGTATCGACAGCAGCTGGGGCGAGGCGATCCAGGGGCAGCGTTATAGGCCGGGACAGGAATTTCACGGCCATTTCGACTGGTTCGACCCGACCGCGTCCTATTGGCCGGGCGAGGAACAGCGCGGCGGCCAGCGCAGTTGGACGGTGATGGCCTACCTCAACGACGTCGAAGATGGCGGAGCGACGGTTTTCGATAAGATCGGCGTCAGCATTGAGCCGCAGGCAGGCGCGCTGCTCGCCTGGAACAATGCTCGCCCTGACGGTACGCCCAATGCCGACGTGCTTCACGCGGCGAGGCCGGTGGTACGCGGCGTCAAATACGTCATTACCAAGTGGTTTCGGACTCGGCGATGGGGCTGAAGCTCGGCCGGACCGCGCTGACAGCGGTGGCGCTCGCCACCGCGCCCGCCTTCAATGCACCCGCGTTCTCGGCAAACGCACCGCAGGACGATCGGCTCGCGGCGCTGTTCGCAGACGACGCCACGCGCGAGCAGGCGCTCGATCCGGTCAGCGCGCTTTACCGTGGCGAGGATGTCGACCCCGCAGCGTTCTCCGCGCTTTACACCGAGGCGCTCGACCGGCGCGTGCTGGCCTCGGCGCGTGCGAGCCTCGCCGCCTTGGCGCGGATCGACCGCCGCCGGCTCAGCGCCGCCCGGCAGATCTCCTACGATGCTTTCACCCTGCAAAAGCGCGAGGATTTCGCCTTTTTCCAGCCCGGGATGCGCGCCTCGATCGCGGTGAGGCCGTTCAATCACTTCGGCGGGCTGCACGTGGAATATCCCTCGCTCGTTTCGGGCAACGGCGCGATGGGCTATGCGAGTGAGGCTGATTACCGCCGCACGCTGGGCCTGAACACGGCTTTCGCGCGTGTGCTCGACAATGCCGTGCGACGCTTTCGGCAAGGCATGGCGACCGGCGTGGTGGAATCGCGTCTTACCGTCGGCAATATGATCGCGCAGACCGACGCACTGCTCGCTCATCCCGTGCAGCAATCGCCGTTCTACGCGCCGGTGCTGCAGTTCCCCGACACGGTGCCCGAGGATCGCCGCGCGATATTGCGCGCCGCCTATGCCCAGAATATCCGCGACACCGTCTATCCGGCCTATCGCCGGCTGCGTGCGTTCCTTGCCGATGAGTACCTCCCGGCCGCCCGCGAGCGCGTCGGGATCGATGCGATGAAGGGCGGCGCGGTCCTCTACCGCCGCCTGATCGAACGCGAGACGACGCTGAAGATGGAGCCGGAGGCAATCCACTCGCTGGGCCTCGCCGAAGTCGCGCGCATTCAGGGCGAGATGGACGGGGTGCGGATCCGTATGGGCTTCGCGGGAAGTCTGCGCGAGTTCTTCGATTTCATCCGCATCGATCCCCGGTTCCATCCCAAGACCCGCGAAGAGCTGGCGCAAGGCTTCGCGGCCATCCAACAGCAGGTCGATGCCGAGATCCCGCGCTTCTTCTCACGGGTGCCGAGAACGCCGCTGCTGATCCAGCCCTACCCCGCTTACCGGGAGAAGTACGAAGCCGGCGGCAGCTATAACCAGGGATCGCCGGACGGATCGCGGCCCGGCATCTTCTATTACAACACGTATGACCTGCCGAGCCGCTTCCTCACCGGGATGGCGACGCTTTACCTCCACGAAGGCGCGCCGGGGCACCACTTCCAGATCAGCCTGGCGCAGGAGGACGAGAGCCTGCCCGACTTCCAGCGTTTCGACGGCAACAATGCTTACGTCGAAGGGTGGGCGCTCTATGCGGAGACGCTGGGCTATGCGATGGGTCTCTATGACGATCCCGTGCAGCACTGGGGCACGCTGGATGACGAAATGCTGCGCGCGATGCGGCTGGTGGTCGATACCGGGCTGCATGCGAAACAGTGGTCGCGCGCGCAGGCGATCGACTACATGCTGGCCAATTCCGGCATGAGCCGGACCGACGCCACCGCCGAGGTGGAGCGCTACATCGCCAACCCGGCGCAGGCGCTTTCATACAAGATCGGCGCGCTGACGATCCAGCGGCTGCGGAAGGACGCCGAGGCGGCCCTTGGCCCGAGGTTCGACATCCGCGCTTTCCACGAGCAAGTGCTGGATTCCGGCGCGCTGCCGCTGCCCGTGCTGGAGGCGAAGATCGAGCGGTGGATCGCGGCGAACAGGTAGGGTGTTGCTCGCCAAGCCCGTTCGTCTCAAGCGGCACTCACATTCCGGCTTTGTTGCCTGGAGGCAGTCCTGCTTAGATTGAGGCATCCAAAGCCGTTCGTGTCGAGCGAAGTCGAGACACTTGGCGCCTGGTGTCTCGACTTCGCTC
>VFQT010001860.1_pt1 | contig 23551 bp, 18 predicted proteins | sample 3512381 | NCBI WGS metagenome assembly VFQT01 (sample SAMN10412376, study PRJNA504923) | tailings metagenome | isolation source: Relicate 2 Philex TSF3 active mining site | place: Philippines: Tuba, Benguet | collected 2017-08-29
TCATCGTGGCGGAATCTAAGCAGTTCTTCACTCCCGAAGGCGCGAAGATGATGCGTCATGTGGTGGAGACTCTGGAACAGCAGGATTACGTGTCTGGTGTGCTATGGATGGATCGTGTTCCGATGCTGAACATCTTCGGTCTGCCGGAACCGCTCTTTCCCCGTTCAGAAGCATCCACCGAACGATTCGCGGCGGCTCGGGAAAAGGCACTCAAGCATCCACTGGTCGGCGGGCAATTGTTATCGGAAGACGGCGAGACCCTGCTGCTGATGGTCGGCATGGATCGCGACTTTATTCGCAACGATGATCAGTACATGAGCGGTCTGCGGCTGCTGTGCGAGAAAGCCGCGGCAGATCATCCGAGTGTCCAGGTTCGCTTTCGAGTCACCGGACCGATTCCCGCGTGGCTGACCGCTCTGCAGGCCCATGAAGCCAATCAGGTGAAGTATCAGGTGATTGGCTATGGTGTGATCGCTGTGATGGCGGTTGTGCTGTTTCGAGGCTTTCGATCCGTCCTGATTGTGTCGCTGGCTCCGATTACAGGAGTCTTCTGGACGCTGGGTTTTTTGAAGTTCTTCAACCTGCAGGACAATCCGTTCAACGATGTCATTCTGCCAGTGCTTGTGAGTCTTGTGGGACTGACCGATGGCGTGCATCTGATGGTGCTGCTTCGAAAGCTGCGAGCCTCCGGAATGTCCGAACGTGAAGCCGCGCGCGAATCATTGCAGCAGGTTGGATTTGCCTGCATGCTGACATCGCTGACAACGGCGATCGGACTTGGTTCCCTCGTACTGGCTCACAACGATTGGGTCAAGGAATTCGGATGGTGCAGTGTGATTGGGGTAACTCTGACCTTCTTCGCCGTGACGTGGATCATCCCGTTGATCTGTTCCACATGGGTTGGGCGGAATATTCATAAGGGCATTGAGAAGAGCCTCATCGACCGCAATCTGTCGAAGATCAGCGGCCTGATTGAATGGGTGCTTCGTTACCCCAAATACATCAGTGCGGCCGGCATCGTGGCGACTCTTCTGATGACTGGTGTATCGCTGACACTACGTCCCGATGAAAGACGTTCGAATTCGCTTCCTGAGCACAGTGAGGCGTATCAGGCCCTGAATCATCTGGATCAGGTTCTGGGAGGACTCGAATCGTCCGACGTTGAGCTGACATGGAACAGCAAGGTCCCGGATGATTCGCCCGAGATTCTGGAGACGGTGATTGAAGTCGATGATCTGCTGCGGAAGGAAAAGGAGATCGGCTATCCTCTTTCGATTCGCACGCTGGTCGATGCACTACCTGGAACTGGTCCTGCTTCTGAACGCATGGGCATGCTGGAACTGCTGCCGCCTCAGCTGAAGCGATCGTACTATCAGCCGGAACCTCGCACGGCCAACGTGAGGTTCCGCGTACAGGACCTCGGCATTGCTCACTATGGCCCAGTCTTTGAACGAGTCGAAAAGGGACTTGCCGAGATCCACGAGCGACATCCGAACTTCACGCTGGAACTCGAAGGCGACGCCGTCTGGCGCTGGAAGAATCTGTATCAGATTGTCGTGGACCTCGCGGCCAGTCTCGGCAGTGCCGCTGTCATCATCTTTGTCGTGCTGGGGATCGCGTATCGATCCGTTCGACTGGGACTGATCTCGATTATTCCCAACGTCTTTCCTCTCGCCGTCGCGGGAGTCTGGATGGTGTGGTCAGGATATGCACTGGAACTGGTCAGCGTGTGTGCCTTCACGGTCTGCCTGGGAATTGCTGTCGACGACACGATTCACTTTCTGACTCGGTTCGTGGAAGAGCGAGAACTCACGGACGACATCGATCTCGCCATTCGCCGAGCCTTCGGGAATGCCGGAGTGGCGATGGTGATGACCACGGTCGTGCTCGTCGCCGGGTTTGGAACCGTGGCCTTCAGTGACTCACGCGATCATCACATCTTTGCCACCATGGGAGTCCTCACCATCGCCGCCGCCCTCTTTGGCGACCTCGTCCTTCTCCCCGCCATGCTGTCCCGCTACGCACCACGAGATGATTCAAAGTCGCCATCACTCTCCGAGTGATGCTTTGCGATTCCGCGGGCAATCTCCAGCCGGACGAAGGTCGTGTGGTTGTTGAAAGCCCTTGCAGGATCGCAAGATCGTCACTCAGAGAGTGACGGCTACTGAGGCTCTTCGCAGCGCAGATGGATCCATGGGCACCTTAGTGCCCTGTCTGTTGTCTTGATTTGGGGGGATTTGAGCGATAGCCTGACAATGGTTTGAAATCACTGGATCTGCTGGAAAGACGGATTGACGATGGCGTATTGCCCGAAATGTCGCTGCGAGATGTTGCCAACGGCGATTGAATGTCCGGAGTGTGGCTACGACTTTCCAGCGTCTGATCCAACCAGCAAGGCGTCACGTGGATTCGCCTATTCTCCGCTGGCTGACATAGCCCTGATCGTCAGCATGATTGCAGCTGTGCTGGGAACCGGTGGTGCCGTGATCGCAGCAATTGTCGCCTTGTTTCAAGGGAAGTTCCTGAACGGGCTTTTTGTCTATCCGGTGGTCGCTCTGTTGCAGCTCGGAATATTGGTTGTGTTCCTCCGTGTGCAGGAATAGGGGCGCAGCAGCCGGCAACAACCAAAGTATCCATCACTCTCCGAGTGATGCCTTGCGATTCCACGGCCAGGCTTCGGTCGGACGGACATCGCGTGATTGTGGTACGCTCGCGGAGAATCGCAGGTTCGTCACTCGGAGAGTGACGTCCACTTTCTCAAACTCAGACCAGGTTGACTGTGTGCCACTTGGGACAGCCATTTGCACTTCCTGGAGACGCCATTCCTTCGTTCGACGGGATCGGGCAACGGCGGGCCGTTGACGTTTGGTGCGGCTGGTTGCCAGAATGGTGATCCTTCCATGTTGTCTCACCATCCTGTTTCTCCATCGCGTTGCCAAACACTGCTCATGGACCGCTGATCTGAGTAGACATCAGACACGATCTTCGCCGTCGGCATCTGTTCGGAACCATGCACGGGTTTCCAATATGCAATTGCTGCATTCACTTCGTCCGACTATCAGAACGGTTCTGCTTTGCGGTATTGCCATCGAAACATCTCTCGTCTTCAACTCCGAGGCACTTTCGCAGCAGCCTTCAACGTCGACACAGGAAGGCCCGACAACGCAAAGTTCGCCGGGCAAGCCAGCAGCCGGCAAGATCGATTTTGAAACTCAGGTATTGCCTCTGCTAAAAGCCAGGTGCTTTGACTGTCATGGCCCGGAAACACAGGAAAGCCGCTTCCGTCTTGATCGGCGATCGGCGGTGCTTCGAGGCGGTGATTCCGGAGAACCTGGGATCATTCCCGGCAAGGCTCCGGAGAGTCATCTGATTCAGCTCGTGAAGGGCGAAGGCTCCGGAAAGTTCATGCCGCCGGAAGAAGCGGATCGCCTGACTGCCGATCAGGTGCAACTGCTGACCGACTGGATCAATCAGGGCGCACCATGGTCGGCCAACAGTGTTGATGAAGACGAAGGCCACAAGGCATCAGATCACTGGTCGTTTCGCCCGGTCGTCAGTCCACCGATTCCTGACACGAAGTCCAGCGATCAGGTGGCGTGGATACAGAATCCGGTGGATGCTTTCATTCTCCAGGGGCTTCAACTGCATCAGCTGTCACCCAATCCGCGAGCTTCGAAAACGGACCTGATTCGACGTCTGTATCTGGACATGCTGGGTTTGCCGCCGACGCCGGAAGAAGTGCAAACATTCGTCAACGACAACGAAGACGACGCATGGCCGCGACTCGTCGAGAAAGTTCTGGCGAGTCCTCATTATGGCGAACGATGGGCTCGCTACTGGCTGGACCTTGTTCGATTTGCAGAAACGAATGGCTTCGAGACGAATCGTGAACGACCGAATGCGTGGCCTTATCGAGACTACGTCATTCGTTCGCTGAATGATGATAAGCCTTACGATCAGTTCCTGCGTGAACAGATTGCCGGCGACGCTATTGGAGTTCCCGAAGCAACAGCCTACCTGGTGGCCGGACCTTATGACCTTGTCAAGAGCCCCGACATTAATCTGACTCTGATGCAGCGTCAGAACGAACTGGATGACATCGTCAACACGACAGGCACGGCATTCCTTGGCCTGACGCTCGGGTGTGCCCGATGCCATAACCACAAGTTTGATCCGGTCCATCAGTCGGACTACTACGCTCTTCAGGGCATCTTCGCCGGCGTGCAGCACGGCGACCGCACGATGCCGCGAAGCGAAGCGGCCGAAAAGGAACTGGCGACGCTTGATGCAAAGCTTGTCAGTCTGCGTGACCAGCTGCGTCCGTTCATCAAGACCGGCAGCCCTGCTCGTCCGGCTGTAAATGTTCGAGGCAACGAAGAAGTCTTTGCTGCGACGGACGCACGTTACGTTCGCTTCACGATTGAAGAGTCCTCCGGCGGAGAACCGTGTCTCGATGAGCTGGAGATTTATTCCAGCGGCCGCAATGTGGCTCTGTCATCCGGCGGTGCAAAGGCCACATGTTCCAGCACCCTGCCCGGCTATGCCATTCACAAGCTGGAACACATCAACGACGGGCTCAGCGGGAATGCTCACAGCTGGATTTCGAACGAGCCCGGCAAAGGCTGGATTCAGATTGAGCTGCCTCAGACGTTTTCAGTCGGTCGAATTGTCTGGGCTCGTGATCGTGAAGGTCACTTCGCCGATCGACTCGCGACGAAGTATCGCATCGAGGTCTCTCTGGACGGTCGGGCCTGGGTCAAAGTGGCATCATCGGAAGACCGAGCCCCGTTCTCGGCAGCGGCTCGCGAACCGGAATACGTTTTCGACGGACTGCCGGAAGACAAAGCCAGCCAGGGAAAAGCATGGCTCACGGAACTTCGGTCTCTGGAAGGTCAGCGATCGGCTCATGCGGCCTCCGCCAGTGTCTATGCGGGAACCTTTCAGCAGCCCGGTCCCGTGTATCGTTTGTTCCGCGGCGAACCATCCGCGCCGCGTGAGCAGGTGAAGCCGAATACTGTCGCGGCCCTCGGAAGTTTGCCGATTGACGATTCCACACCCGAACAGCAGCGTCGGCTGGCGCTGGCCGACTGGATCGCGTCGAAAGACAACCCGCTGACCGCTCGAGTGATCGTGAATCGACTGTGGCAATTTCACTTCGGCCGTGGATTCGTTTCGACACCCAGTGACTTCGGCGCTGCCGGAGTCAAGCCGACTCATCCGGAGCTTCTGGACTGGCTCAGCGATCAGTTAATGGGCCACGGCTGGTCACTGAAGCACGTTCATCGCCTGATACTGTTGTCGTCAACGTATCAGCAAAGCGGCGAACCCAATGAAGCGGCGATGAAGATCGATGCGGGCACGGAATGGTGGTGGCGTTTTCCAGCGCGCCGGCTGGAAGCGGAACCGATGCGAGACTGCATCCTGGCCGTTACCGGAGTCCTGGACAGTCGCATGTATGGTCCCGGCTTCAGTGCGTTTGAAGTGGAACTTGAGAATGTTCGACACTACTTCCCGAAGAAGAATTATGGTCCGGAAGATTTCCGCCGCATGATTTATCAGACCAAAGTGCGACTGGAGAAAGAGAGCGTCTTCGGAGCCTTCGACTGTCCCGACGCCGCGACCTCGGTTCCCCGCCGCAGTCGTTCGACAACGCCGCTCCAGGCGCTGAATCTGTTGAACAGCCCGTTCATGCTTCAACAGTCGGAGCTGTTCGCCGCGAGACTTCGCAAAGAAGCCGACACTCCCGAATCGCAGGTAGCCCGAGCATGGTGGCTGTGCTTCGGTCGAGCACCGGAAGCCGCGGAACTCAGCGAGAGCCTTGTTTTCATCACCGAAGAAGGGCTCGAAGCCTTCTGCCGCGCGGTGTTGAATTCGAATGAGTTCGTGTTTATTCCGTAGCTTGCTTATGAGGGGAAGAGACCAGAGGGGCTGCGAGGGAAATGCCTTCGCCAAGTATCCATTTTGCGATCAACGATGGTACCAGAATCCTTGCGAACGAGCCGTGTGAGCGACAGCAACGACGGTAATGCTGTCGTGTGTTTCACGGAAAATGATCACGAACGGAAACCTCCGCATCTGCATATATCTATGGCGTTCATCAAATGAAGGAAACGCTTCAGGGGATTCAGCAATTCGATTGAGTGCGGCATCAGATTCACATTCAAACTGACATGCAAGCTCCGAATCTCGTTTTGCATACCAGCACAGCGATTCGGTGAAATCACCCTCCGCTGCTGAACAAAGGAGAATGCGTTTCATTCTGAAAGACCAGCAGTTCGCCGGGCACGTTCTCGAACAACGTTCCAGTCTTCAGCCACCATACCCCCTTCGTCGATAAGGTCGCTTCGACGATTAGCTTCGGCGATGCATTCAGAGGAAGGATTTGGCCAGTCTTCAGGCGGCACCTGATCCCAGATTAGTGGAATCAGACGCCCTCGATCTTCTGTCGGAAGCGTTCGAATGGCGGCCAGGATTTGTTCAATCGTTGTCATATCGAAAGTCTAGCCAAACAAGGCGGGATATCAACAGGAAGTCAGGGTCACGGCGGTAAAGCTATTGGTCAATGTCTAACCGTCGCAGAGAATGTCTCAGTTAGTGCTAATCAGCGTTCCTTTTCCACATTTTGAAGGCGGAGGGGAACGGCGGAAGGGAACGATTGAGGACAATCGTTCTACACTGTTTGACGGCAGGGCGTGGAAACGACAGAGGACAAACGTTTTACACTGCGGGGCGGAACCGGGAGTCCAAAACGGGGTAAGGGCAGAAACGCAGGGTTTCGGTGACGTTGGAAACACATTACCATACCGCCCCTCCTGAAGCTGGCACTGGGCGGCGGACGGGTGTTTTGAAACATTCAGAAATAGAACATCGGCGGTCGTACTGACTCCCGATGACCTGCTGCGGACATGAAGACCGACGAACTGCGTGAAAAGTACCTGGCGTTCTTCGAAACCAAAGGATGCGTGCGACGTTCAAGCGACGTGCTGATTCCAAAAGACGATCCGACTGTTCTGTTCACTCCGGCCGGAATGAACCAGTTCAAGAATCAGTTCCTGGGGATCGGCCCGCTGGAATTCACCAAGGCCACAACCAGTCAGAAGTGTCTTCGAACGGGCGACATCGGCAACGTCGGTGTGACGGCCTACCACCATACCTTTTTCGAGATGCTTGGAAACTTCTCCTTCGGTGATTACTTCAAGCGTGAAGCGATCCACTGGGCATGGGAATTTCTGACTTCAAAGCAGTGGCTGGGGCTTGATGCGGACCGGCTGACGGTCACTGTTTATTTGGATGACGATGAAGCGTTCGGCATCTGGAATAACGAGATCAAACTTCCGGCGGAACGGATCAGCCGATGTGACGAATCCGAAAACTTCTGGCCAGCATCATCACCGTCGCAGGGACCGGATGGCGTCTGCGGTCCATGTTCGGAAATCTACTACCTGGCTCCTGGTGCGACCAAGCCGGTCGAAATCTGGAACCTGGTGTTCACTCAGTTCAATCGACTGGGTGATCCGCCAAACAATCTTCATCCGCTCCCAAAGAAGAACATCGATACCGGCATGGGCCTGGAACGATGTGCGTCGTGCCTTCAGGGAGTTCTCAGCAACTTCGAGATTGATATTCTGAAGCCGATGTGTCTCGCCGCCGGCGATGCGCTGGGGCTGAAGTACAGTTACGACGCGGCGTGGGGACGAGCCTGCCGTCGAATTGCCGACCATGTTCGTGCATGTACGTTTGCGATTCACGAAGGGGCTGTACCGGGACCGGAGAAGGCAGACTACATCGTTCGATTGCTGCTGCGTCGCGCGGCGATGGAAGGCTATCTGCTCGGAAGGAAGCAGCCGTTCCTGTACACATTGGTTCCGGCGATCGTTGCAGGTATGAAGCACCCGTATCCGGAAATCGCAGAAACGGTTCAGAGCGTTTCCAATGTGATCAAGCTGGAAGAAGAACAGTTCCTGGATGTTGTCGACCGAGGAATGCCGCGATTCGAAAAGCTGGCGAACAAGGCGAAGTCCACCGGCATCATTTCCGGCGAAGATGCGTTCGATCTGCAGTCGACGTACGGCTTCCTGATCGAACTGACAGAAACGCTGGCGACGGAAAAGGGTCTGAAGGTTGATCACGAAGGCTACACACGTGCTCGCAAGCGTCACGAGCTGACCAGCGGCAGTGGGGCCTTTGCGGATTCCGTGATGAGTGCCGGCCCGATCGATTCGCTGAAGAAGCAGGGAGGCACCAAATTCCTGGGCTACGAATCTCTGTCCGCGGATGCTCGTATCGTCGGCATTATTTCCAACAAGGATCTGGTCACGGACTTCACTGCGGCCGGCCATGAGCAGCCGATCGGTGTGGCCCTGAATCAAACTCCGTTCTACGCAGAATCCGGTGGTCAGGTTGGCGACGTCGGGATGCTTCTGGGTGACGGAGTGGAATTCTCCGTCGCGGATACTCAGAAGGACGGCGACCTCTGGATTCACGTTGGACATCTGACGAAGGGCAAGCTTTACGTCGGTCAGGCCGTCACAGCAACGGTTGACGATGATCGTCGGTCCGGCATTCGTCGAGCCCACTCGGCGACTCACATTCTGCATCATGCCCTGCACTGCACTGTCGGCAAGAATGCGACGCAGCGAGGATCCAAGGTGCAGAAGGATGAGCTGCGTTTCGACTTTGCTCATAACCAGGCACTGACGCAGGACGAAATTCGCCAGGTCGAAGACATCATCAACGAGTGTGTGGCGAAGGGCGCACCCGTCACAACGGAACTGCTTCCGATCGAAGAAGCTCGCAAGAAAGGCGCGATGGCCCTATTCGGCGAAAAGTACCCGGATGAAGTGCGAGTCGTCAGCATGGGCGACTTCAGCGTCGAGTTGTGTGGCGGAACTCACCTGTCTAACACGGGACAGGTCGGGCTATGCCGCATCACGTCTGAAGAACCTGTTGCCAAGGGCGTTCGCCGAATCACGGCCATCACCGGTCCAAAGGCTGTTCAGAAGGGACGCGACACCGATGAGCTTGTCGCGCAGCTTCAGCGAATGCTGAAGACGCCTCAGCCTGCCGAACTGGTTTCTCGCGTTGAAGCGCTGCAGAACGAAGTCAAGGCACTGACAAAGCAGATTGCAGACATGACGTCAGCCTCCGTGGCTGATGCAATCGGTGGCCTGGTGGCACAGGCGGAAGTGGTTAACGGAGTGAAGGTGATTGCGAAGAAGCTCGAAGGAGTCACCAAAGACGCTCTGCGAGATTTCGCGGACCAGCTGCGTGACAAGCACAGCCCGGTTGCCCTGATTCTGGGAGCTGAGATTGAAGGGAAAGTCGCTTTGATCGCTGCTGTCAGCAAGCCCCTTGTGAAGGACAAGAATCTTCATGCGGGCAATGCGGTGAAGGCTGCGGCAACGGTTGCTGGTGGTGGTGGCGGCGGACGTCCGGATATGGCGGAAGCCGGAGCTCGGCTGGTAGAAAAGCTGGGTGAAGCGATTTTGGCCGGTGCTGCTGAACTGAAGAAGCAGCTGGGCTGACTTTCGTCACACAGCCGTTGTTGCAGAAGTGGTTCGAGTCAACGTTAGATTGGGGTTCCTGCCGTGGAGCTGAAAGAAGAAGTCGATCGAATGCTGATGGAAATTCAGCGTTCGAAGTTTACAGAGCGACGAACAGAAACGCGGCAGGCCTTTGTCCGTCCGGTCAAAGTCCATCTGCCGAACGGTCCGACGATTCAATCCTTCTCCAAGGATCTGTCGAGCCAGGGAATTGGGCTCATTTGTGACGTGTCTTTTCAGCCAGGCTCCATCGCCATCCTGGAAATTCACAGCACGATGAGTTACCCCGTCTGTATCCGCAGCGAAGTTCGCTGGTGCGATGCGTATGGCAAAGACTGGTACCTGATCGGCTGGAAGTTCATCACAACGGAAGCGCGGCCGATGACTCGGTCGTAGCCTGCCGACAATTCTCTCAGTGCATGCTTACAGGGGATGACGATGCTGAATCGACACAGGATGTTTCTGAAGACGACGCTTCCCCTGATTGCTGCGGTGTTGTGCCTTCAGGACAACACGGCCGCGGTGGCTCAACAGGTATCGGATACTGTCATCCGAGAAGACGGCATTGAGTATTCGAATCCCGATGGTGCCCGCCTGCAGCTGAATCTTGTCCGCCCTAAAGCGGGCGATGGCCCGTTTCCGGCCGTGCTGTGTATTCATGGTGGTGGCTTTCGAGCGGGCAAGCGGGAAAGCTACGACGCTCTGTGCAACAAACTGGCCGAGCGTGGTTATGTGGCCGCCACGATCACCTATCGTCTGGCTCCGGCGCACAAGTTTCCGGCTGCTGTTCACGATACCAAGGCCGCCGTCCGATGGCTGAGGGCCAATGCGGCAAAGTACAAAATCAATCCTGATCGAATCGGTGTCACTGGAGGATCTGCCGGAGGACATCTGGCTCAGTTTCTGGGAGTTACCGCGAACGTTCCTCAGTTTGAAGGAACAGGCGGCAACGCCGATCAGTCAAGCAGTGTGACGTGTGTTGTAAACGTCTATGGTCCGAGTGACTTCACTCAATCATACGGCAAGAGCGTGGATGCTCATGAGGTTCTGCCACTGTGGTTTGGTGGTGACCTGACGACTCATCGAGCCCTGCACATTCAGGGCAGTCCGCTTTACTGGGTCACACCGAATGCCGCGCCGACGCTGTGCATCCACGGAACGGAAGACAAGTATGTCGCTCACGAGCAGGCTGTGTGGCTGATCGACAAGCTTAAGGCAGCCACAGTCGAAGCAGAGCTGTTGACGCTGGAAGGTGCCGGACATGGTTTCAAAGGAGCCGATGCAGAAAAAGCTGAGGCTGCTCTGTTTGAGTACTTTGACCGGCAACTCAAGAATTAGCCTGAGCCAGGCCCGCAAAAAATAGTCGCTGTCGGAATTACAAGGATTTTCGCTGTTCCCTTTGCCCAGGGATAGTGCAGCAGGCCGTCCACATGTATGGTGTGGGTTGTCCGTTCCCGACTGACGCCTTCCATCCAATGCCCACTTGCGAATCTGCGACATATGACAAACCTGGACGTGGCGGATCGGCCATTCAGCTTTTCAATTCCACTGCCTGGTGGACAGACTTTTTACGGACTTCATCAGCACCAACTGGTATCCGCCAGGTTTCTGATGAAGGAGATCTTTGTCAAAGGCTATTACGGTCGACGGGGGTTTGAATGTTCTCCGGGAGATCGAGTGATCGACATCGGTGCGAACATGGGACTGTTCGCACTCTGGGTGTCCCCCAAAGTTGGTCATGGGGAAGTCGTGTGTGTGGAACCGTCGTCCACGATGGACACATTGCAGTTCAACCTTCGGCAGAATGCGGTCCACAACGTTCGAACGGTTCGCTGTGCTGTGGGTGCCAAGGCCGGCCCATTCGTGCTTCTCGAATACCCCGAGTTCAATGGCGTCAATCACTGCGCAGAGTTTACGCCGTCAGCGTGGGGGCAGTTCTTCATTCGCGTTCTTCACCGCCGCAAGGTCCTTCCTCCGGTGCGCGTCGAATGTGAGTGTCGCACGCTGGAGTCAGTTCTTCAGGAGACTCAGTTCGATCGAGTCAACCTGCTTAAGATTGACTGTGAAGGCGGTGAGTACGATATTCTGGCCGGCGCATCGAATGACGTCCTTCGGCACTTTGACAGAATCTGCATGGAGTTTCATGAGCTGCATAAGTCTCACGATCACAGAGTTCTTGTCCGGCGGCTTGAAGAAGCCGGATTTCAGGTCACCGTCGAACGTCCGTGGTTTGACCGGCTGTTTCTGAAAACCGGTGCGATCTGGGCTGTTCGCAAAGATCGTCGTTGATCGTCGTCAGGCAATGATCTCCTGAGCCACGTTGCCGTAGACATCGGTGAGGCGGAAATCGCGGCCGGAATAACGGTACGTCAGCTGTTCGTGGTTGATGCCCATCAGGTGCAGGATTGTCGCGTGAAGATCATGCACGCTCATTCGTTTGTCGATCGCCTTGATGCCAAGATCATCAGTGGCACCATAGGTCATGCCGCCTCGAACTCCACCACCAGCCAGCCACATGCTGAAGCCTGTCGCATGATGATTGCGCCCTTTGTCGCCCTGCGCGGTGGGTGTGCGACCGAACTCACCGCCCCAGATGATCAGTGTTTCATCGAACAGGCCTCGTGACTTCAAGTCCTGGATCAGTGCGGCAATCGGCTGATCACTCTTCAGTGCATCGCGTCGATGATCCATGATGTCACCGTGAGCATCCCAGGGCTGACCGCTTCCATAGAACACCTGCACCATGCGAACTCCTCGTTCCACAAGACGTCGTGCAATCAGGCAGCCGTCGGCAAATTCACCGGTGCCGTAGGCCTTGCGAGTTGTTTCCGTTTCGCGGCCGATGTCGAACGCTTCCTGAGCATCCGCCTGCATTCGAAATGCAATTTCGAGCGACAGAATGCGCGCTTCCAGCTGCGAATCCCTCTCACGCTGTGCCAGGTGCTTTTGATTCATCTGCTGCATCAGGTCCAGCAGCCGACGCTGCGAGTCCGGAGACACAGCCTGGTTCTTCAGATGTCCGATGACTTTGGCAGGATCGATGCTGGCGTTGTTGACGTGAGTTCCCTGAAAAATCCCGGGCAGAAAACTGTTCGACCAAAGTGCCGGACCGACGACTGGCTTTCCGGGACACAGAACAACGAAGCCGGGCAGGTTCTGGTTTTCCGTGCCGAGCCCATAGGTCAGCCATGATCCGAGCGACGGACGAACGGGCTGCTGATTTCCCGAGTTCATCATGAACAGGCCAGGTTCATGATTGGGCGTGCTTGTGTACATTGATCTTAGGACGCAGATGTCGTCGATGCAGTTGCCAACATGAGGATACAGCTCACTGACTTCGATGCCGCTTTCGCCCATCCGCTTGAAGGCGAATGGCGACGGCATGAAGTTCCCGCCCGGACCAGGCTTGCCCGCCTGCGTCTTCAGCTCCGGCTTCGGATCGAACGTATCGACGTGCGAAGGTCCGCCATTCATGAACAGGAAGATCACATGCTTCGCCCGCGCGGGAAAGTGGGATGACTTTGGCGACAGCGGATTCGGTACCGGCTGCTCTCCGGCGCAAATGCCAGCCAGCCCCAGCATGCCAAATCCGCCGGCCGTTCGAGCCAGCATGTCGCGACGGGAAACAATCGCGCTCAGAGGATTCAAAGATGTTTGGTTCATGAGTTCAGCATTCAGTCGACGTAGGCAAATTCATTCGTGCCGAGCATGGCCAGGCAGAACTGTTCAAGGCGGGAGAGACCATCGGAGGAATTGGGGTTGGATGGCTGAAGGAACTCCATGGCAGCCACCTTTTCATCATCGGTTGGACGACGACCAAACAACAGGGCAAACAGGCGATCAACTCGATCGGCATCAGAACTGGCTTCTCGATTCAGCCGACCCGCCAGGGATCGGGCCTGATTGACCATAAAGTCACTATTCAGGACAAACAGCTGCTGCAACGGGACCGTCGTCACAGATCGTTCACCGGAAGTGATGTTGGGATCCGGGAAGTCAAACAGTCGCAGAAGATCATTCAATCGATGTCGACTGATTGAGCCGTAAACCGTGCGTCGTCGATTGCCACCATCCAGCTCCGATGAGGCACCACCGATCTCGCGAACGAGCTGACCGGAAACTGACAGCACCGAATCGCGCCAAGGTTCCACTTCCAGACGGCGACGATTCATCTTCCAGAGATATCGATTGTCCGGATCAATCTCGGCATTGGATGCGGCTCCATCACTGCTCTGCTGATACGTCGCCGACAGCAGGATCGTTCGATGCAGCGACTTGAGCGACCATCCGTTGTCCATCAGCTCCATCGCCAGGTAATCCAGAAGCTGCGGATGGCTGGGGCGTTCGCCAAGCTGACCAAAGTTGCTGAGCGTCCCCACGAGTCCTCGTCCAAAATGTCCGGCCCAGATTCGATTCACGATGACTCGCGCGGTCAGCGGGTTGTCCTTCGAAGCAATCGCGTTCGCAAGTTCCAGTCGCCCGCTGCCTTTGGTCGCAAACGCCTGACGCTGGCCTGTGGTCAGAACGGCAGGAAATGATCGCGCTGCCATCGGGCCTTTCTTGTGGGGATCCCCGGCCATGTAGATCGGAACGTCCCGAGCCGTGCCCTCCGCCAGCGAATGGGCCACAGGAATCCGAATGGCTTCCGCAGCTTTCTTCAGCTCCGCCAGCGAATCCTTGTGCCGAGTCAGCTGATCAGCCGTTTCGCCTTCCAGAAGTGAATCAATCTGATCGACAGGCAAACCGAGGACTCCGCGGTCATCCAGAAGCTCCGACAGCAAAGTCGCATCCTCTTCCATCCGCTGGCGTTCTGCTTCCGGAAGCTGATCCAGTGACGGCAGAGGAAGAGTTTCCGCAGTCTGAGCAGAAGCCGCCGGGAACTCGATGCGTACGTTCGACAGCACAGCGTGGTCGCTGCTGATCGTGTTCTCCGTGGCTGAGATCTGAGCACCGGTCACGGCGATTGTCAGCGAATGAGCTTCGGGCGGAATGATCACATCGAACGACACGAATCGACCATCAGAGCCAATCGCAGGAGGCATCTCACCGCTGAAGGAATACACCGCATCGTTCTCTTCAATCGGCGATGGCTTTCCGTCGAGATACGAAGCGATGATCGAATCAAACTCACTGGACTTCGACTGTGGCTTCGAAACGATGGCCGCGATGTGAACCGTGGAACCAACACCAAAAGAATCATCATTGATGCCTGCTCGATCAACCTTGAACGTCAGAGTTTCCGACGCAGGAATCAGACCGGCGCGCCGGATTTCGTTCAGATCAAACGTGATCAGTGCATTCGCGTGCATCCCAATGCCCTGCTCCGTCCGACCGATCGACGCAGCACACGACATGCCGAGCGTTCGAATGCCGCCTTCATCCGACCAGCCATCATTGGTCACTGCGCCATGACGACGTGAATCACTGCCGATCGAAGAAAAATCGAACTGGACTCCCGGAGCAATCTCCGTCGTGCCGCCCCATCCGTAGGCAACTCGATCAACACCCAGACTGCCGGCGCTGGCCTGCGAACGAAACGGGTCGGTCATCAGAGCAGAGGAAAGGGACGTGCCCTTTCGATCATCGAACAGATTGCCCAGCGGAATGACCCCTGGCACAACGACCGAACGATCTTCTGCAGAGACAAAGGCAAACTGTTCACCGAACTGCTGTCGCAAAACATCGCGCTGAGGCAGAGCGTTGTCAGCCCGGGACTGAAGCTGCTTCGCCAGCTCGAGAACGATTTTGTCCTGGCTCGCCGCATCACCATTCGCTTTGATCAGCATTTCGCGAGCGGATCGCCAGTCGTTCAAATAACTGCGGGAAAGATGGAGGGCCCCTGAACCTTTTTCTTCCGTCAGCCACGCTGCCCAGCGGTGGATCAGGTCGGCGTTGAGATTTTTGGGCTTTGCCAGGTCTGCGGCTCGCTTCTTTCTGTCGCCACCGGGTACTCGCAGCAGCTGCACTGCCGCGTTCATGTAATCCGGAATGGAGGGCAATAACTTCTGGCGGGCCGTCGGGGCCTGAGCAATTCTCAATCGATCAATCTCAAGCTGCTTCTCCTGAACGGCTCGATCCGCTTTCGCACGAGCAGCCACGACTTCATCCGACACTGAGGGAACTTCGTGGTAGTCGGAACTCGCGAACACTCCTGCCAGTCCGTAATAGTCCGACATGGAAATCGGGTCATACTTATGATCATGACAACGGGCACACGCTGCCGTAAGAGCCTGCGTGCCTCGCATCAATGTGTCGATGCGATCATCCCACTCATCTGCCTGAGCCTTCTCCTGTTCTCCGTTGTCCTGATAGTACACGGGACCAAGAGCAAACAGACCCAGCGCCGGACGATGCTGCCATGCGTCCGGAACATCCAGCAGGTCGCCGGCAATCTGCAGTCGCAGGAACTGATCGTACGGCATGTCGTCGTTGAACGCTTTGATCACCCAGTCTCGATAGAGATATCCCTGGGGATACATGCGAGCCTGAAACGTGTGAGCCTGGTCTTCGGCAAAGCGAGCAAGGTCCAGCCAGTAGCGCCCCCATCGCTCGCCATAATGCGGAGACGCAAGCAATTGATCGACAAGCTTTGCATACGCATCCGGACGAGCATCGTTGACGAACGAATCAACGACCTCCGGCTCTGGAGGCAAGCCCGTGAGATCAAAGTACACTCGACGAATCAACGTGCGGCGATCCGCTGGCGTTGCCGGCGTGAGCCCCTGCTTCTTCAGTTCATCCAGAACAAATCGATCGACATCTGTGTAAACTCGCGCGTCCCCGGCAACATCAGGCAACGTCGGACGGACGGGAGGCTTGAACGCCCAGAATTCGAGCCCCTTCTGGTAATCGACGCCCGTCGACTTTCGCGCGGCATGTTCGGTTCTTGGATCTGCGGCCCCGTTCTGAATCCACTGTTCGAAGTCAGCGATAATGCTGGCCGGAAGCTTCCCCTTCGGCGGCATTTCCAGCCCTTCATATCGAATGGCCTGCAGCAGAAGACTGTCAGCAGGCTTACCCGCAATCAGAGCAGCGCCGGAATCGCCTCCTTCCAGAATCGATGCCCTCAGGTCTAACCGCAATCCTCCTTTGGGAGTCGACTGATCTCCTGAATGGCATTCATAGCAGTGCTCAATCAGAACGGGCCGGATCTTTGCCTCAAAGAACTCCAGTTGTTCCGCCGTCGGCTGTTCATCGCACAAACCCGAACGAACCGTGATACACGAGAACGCCACAAAGGAGTACAGCAATCGATACCATGAATGATTCATCTTGCGGATGGCCTGCAAGAGGAAGAAGCAGGAAGGCGGGACGGTGTGGCGAGGAGCCAAAATCGGTGGGAGGCAGAAGTGTAACGGCGCCGACTCAGATTGAGCAATCAAGATCCACGGCAGAACGGCTGTCTTCAGCCGTTTACGATTCCGAGACCTGCTCTGTTTCCGGCATGCTCAGTGCGTCTGGATGCGGCAAACGAAGAACGTGAGTGGCGGCATGGAAAGGAGTTGGCTGGCACCATTGAAACAGGGGGCTTTCGCCCTTTGGCAGGGATGCAAGGAAGCGATTGGGGACAATCGCTCTACACTTTTCAGCCGGACTTCAGAGTTCGAATGACGTCAATTTCGGAGAACGGATACTCATTGCCCGACTCCATTTTGCATCCGGCCACTGACATATGAGCGATCGGAGTCACCCAGCGAACAGTGGCTTTCACGACCTGCTGTGAGATGGAGCTGGCCGATTGGCGGGAAGGAGTCCAGCGGACTTCCACTTCATTGCCGATGACCAGCGGCTGAGGAGTCTGAAGGCACATGCCTCCGCGGGAATAGTTCAGCACGGTGACGGGCGTCACTTTGCCGCTGCCACTGACCTGCATCATTGCTGCGATTTTCGTCTGAAATCGAAGCTGACGACGAAACGACCCAGTGCTGGCAATCAGTGTTTCCGGCGGAGCAGGGGTGGACAGCGCAAGTCCCAGTTCCGACTGACTGCCTCGGTGAGTCGCCCAGTGAACGACTCCTTTCCATTGCCGTTCTTCCGGAGGGAATCCGGTCATCTGGACAATCTGAAAGCAGCTGCCGACAGCCATGGACCTGGTTGTACGCACCTGCAAATCACAGCCAGCGGCTTCTACGAGACTTGTCGGGATCGGAGCACCGATGCGAGGGTGAAGAATAATCTCCACATTCTTCGCGGGAGGAAGCGGACTTTCTATGGAGGTGCGAAAGCGGAGCGTTGACGAGAGTGCCATCCGGTACCTCAGGTTGCTGTTGTCGTCGGGTTTCGCAGCCATGCTGAGGAATCATCGTAAACCCTCACTGCTGACTTGCCAGGAAACCCGCCAGCGCAGGGGAATCACCCGCTGGTCTGTACGAAAACGGACTAAGGCTTTTCCCCACGTGTTGAACCGGACACTTCCGGAATGGGGAACGTCAATGTGAGAGTCCCCTGCCCTCCATCGGTGTTCTGTGTCACAGGAATTCGAAATGTGGCGGTAGCCAGACGGCACACAGCGTTCTCACCTGTTGAGCAGTATCCATAGGAGACTCGCAGCAGCAGGACGGCTGTTCCGGGCTGTCCCGTGAGCGGTATCGTCAATGACGCGACATTCTGATCGTTCACTGTCGCTTCGTCGCGAACGCCGATTGCATCTGCGGCAATCAGCGACTGCTCACCTTCAGCAAACAGCTCCCAGGTCACCGGTGCGATGTCGTTCCGTTTATGACCATCTGGAATCGTCAGCTGGATGTTAACAGCCAGCGATGTTCCGGAAGCGATTTGCTGTGGATCCACTGCGACGGCCGTTTTGCCATCCGGTGTGTCAGCTTTCTTAGGAGGCTTTGGAGGATTCAGTCCGGCGATCTCGATGACTTTCCCAACCTTTGAGCCAACCGCCACTGAGAGAATTCGGTGGTTGTTCGTATCAGCGACAAACAGGGTGTCACCGACGATGGAAAGCCCGCCAGGTTCACTCAGCTGATCGAGGCCATTGCCAGGTTTTCCATTTCCAAGCCATGTTGTCACAGCCCCGGAGCTCAGGTTGACCTGACGAATCTTGTGGTTGTACGAGTCAGCGACGAAGAGCGTCGTACCGGCTACGGCGATTCCCAGCGGATGCTGGAATCGAGCCTCTGATCCCGTGGCATCGATGTCACCGAAGGCGAACAGCGATTGTCCCTGGGGAAGTTCGGAGGTGCCGGCCACTGTTGTCACAAGACCGGCAGGATCCGTCGCGATTTTGCGAACGGCGGATCCCTCACTGTCGACGAGGTACAGAAACTTGCCGTCGGCATCTGCAACGATTTCCGAAGGCTGAGCGAACGCTGAGGCAAGAAGCGGTCCATTGATCACATCTTCCCGGCCAGTGCCGGCGAAGACGGCAATCGTCGGACTGCCAATCACATGAGACCACACCTGATGTGGTCCAGCCATTGCAATGTAAAGAGTTCCGTTGACATGGCAGATTGACCACGGACTGTTGAGCGATGTTTCAAGAAGTCCGCCGTTATCCCGCACGCCGGGCGAACCCTGTTCACCTGTGCCCGCCAGTGTGGAAACCGTGTTGGAGTCCAGGTTCACAGTCCGGATCAGATGATTCTCCGTGTCGGCCACGTAGAGAGTATTACCCACCAGCACCGTTCCCTGCGGATGATTGAACTCCGCTTCTTCAAACGAACCATCCTTCCGTCCGCTGTTCCCGGTTCCGATCACGTGCTGCAGTTCGCCATTGAAACTGGTGACGATGATGCGGTTATGATTGCTGTCGGTGATGAACAATCGCTTTCCTGCTTCGTCCGCCAGAACTTTGCCCGGATAACGCAAAGGAGTCGGCTGCACTTTGCTGGATTCTGTCTGAAAGACCAGCGGAGTTTCATCAAGCGTGCCTTTGAATCGGTGGTATTCGACAAGCTTACCAATCACGTTGTCGAACAGTTCACGATTTCCTTCGCCGCTCTGGGAACCGCAGTAGCGTCCTTCAGGATCAATGAGTGCCAGCGTCGGCCATGCGCGTGTGCCGAACTTGCGCCAGATGATCATGTCGCTGTCGTTGACAACGGGATGCTGAATGTCGTAACGCATGATGGCGTCACGGATGTTCTTCGAGTCCTTCTCGTTGTCGAACTTTGCGGAGTGAACGCCGATGACGACCAGCTGCTTTCCGTATTTCTCTTCCAGGAACTTCAGGTCCGGAAGAACGTGCATGCAGTTGATGCAGCAGTAGGTCCAGAAGTCCAGAACGACGATCTTTCCTTTGAGGTCTTTCAGATCGATCGGATGCGACGTATTGAGCCATTCCGTACCGCCTTCGAGGATTCCTTCCGGAACCTTGACTGCTCGGGGAAACGGATCTTCAGGAGGATCGTTTGCGGGAGCCTGGCCAGCCGGTGTCGCTGCAGGAGCTGCATCCTGCCAGGGTGCAGCGGAAGCAATTCCCGCGAACTCGAAGAACACAAAAAACATGGCCGCAGAAACGATCAGCGTAGAGCGATGAAGTGGCTTCATGGCAGGACTCAGTCAGGTGGGAGCAGACAAAACGCAGGGCCTGTGTGGCCAATGATGGGGCCTGAGTGTAGCGAATCAAGATGTGGAATGGCGAGATTGGAACGAGCAGACGGCTTTGGTGACGGTATTTCATGACACCGTCAGAAACAAAGTCACAGTGCCGCTACTTCCAAATGTTGCCGCACCTTCATCTGTCAACGCGTCATTCCGCGCACTCAGATCGGCATTTTTGCGTCAAAAACCAAGCGGCTTGCGTCGGGTTCCGGGGCCGCCTGAAGGTGACACGCTGCTCAGGTGGCGGCACAATCGGAAGCATCGGAAAAGTCGGCAGAGTCCCCGGGGCCGGTGTCACAGAAATGAGTCGAATTGTTCCTGTGGGCCGGCAAAACGACCGGCATGACCAATGCTTTCCATACCTTCCGGATGCTGGCGGATTCCCTCGTGTTTCCTGGGAACCAGTTCTCCGGCAGTCCCCGTCCGTTACCGGGACCTCCTCCCATGTTACTCAGTGTCATGTCCGATTTTTCGCGGTGGATCTTTCAGGTTCAGCATATCGTCTCGAACCGTTTGAACCACATGACACCCAACGACTACACCATCATGCTGGTCATGACGATCTGCATTGGATACGTGTTGTTGAAGGGACGCAGCTAAGCCGAACGGAATGCTGCAAGTCCGTTGAACCGCTCGCTGCGGTGTTCGCCAGCAGTACGTACCGCGCTGCGTGCGAACGAAGCCTGGAAGGTCAGCTCGACCTAAAGACGCTGCAGGGATAATTTGAGCAGGAACTCTGGCGAGTTCCACGACACGAAGATTAGGTTTGGCTGTCGTCGGAACTGGCAACGCTCTTCTTCAATGCGGCCTTCTTCTTTTCCAGAAGCGCATTCGCCATCACTCGACGCACCGTTGAAAGAACCCATGCGGAACTAAGCAGCGGCAGGCCGATGATGATCCCGATCATGATCACAATGCCCAGCGTTGAGTTTTGGGATCCCGGTGTGGATGATCGATCAAGGGATTCGCCGATCCATATGGAGCCGAAGCAGGTCGCGAAGAACGTGCAGACGACGGCGACAAATGTCGTGACAAAGACTGCGATCTGTTCGAGAAATGACAGTCTTGGCTCAGTCGACAGATCGGCAACTGTCGGAGCTGCAAACGGATTTTCGTCAGTCATGGAACACTCGGGCAGCCTTGCCACTGAGGGGATGACTCACGATCGGCCGCGAAGACTATTCGTCATCCCTTCGGCCATTCAGCAGGCCGGACCGAATCAGATAATACAGTAATGTTAGCAAACTGGTAACGAAGGCCGCAACGTAGGTGAGAGCAGCGGCGTTCAGCACCTTGTTGACACCTTCCTGTTCGTCGGGCGTGACAATGCCGTATTCCACGCAAAGTCGCTTCGCCCTTGCACTCGCGTCGAATTCCACGGGCAGCGTCACCAGTTGAAACACCACAACAGACCCAAACGCCAGAATCCCCAGCAGCAGGAGTGGCTTCGCACTCATGGCGATTCCGAGGAACAGCAGTATCTCCGAAAATTGAGCACCGATGCCGACGAGCGGAACCAGAGCAGACCTGGCCCACAGAGGTGCGTAGCTCTTTGCATGCTGAATCGCATGGCCAGCCTCATGACACGCCACACCAACCGCAGCGACCGACGGACTGCCGAAGACGTCAGGTGACAGTGCCAGCGTTCTTGTTGCAGGGTTGTAATGGTCGCTCAAAAAACCATGTGACTGCTCAATTCACACATCGTGGAGCCCATAATTGTCGAGCAAAATTCGAGCCGCCTGGGCTCCCGTGTATCCGCGTCGAGTCCTGACCTGCGAGTACTTTGCAAACGCTGACTTCACCATCAGACTTGCCAGTCCGGACAGAATCAGGCTTGGCAGAGTGACCAAAAGGATAAATCGGATATCGAGGAAATAGCCCATCGCTCAAGTCTCCTGGAGAGAACTTCCGGTCCTCTGATTCCGTCTGCTCGGCCCAAACTGCCAGCAGAAAACGGGAGGGAAAGTCCTCAATGGTGCCTCCGAACGGACCTTCGCCGACCTGGATTCATCCGGGTCATCATGGCAACGTCGTTTCTTCCGTTCCGGAAACTCCGGCTGCTGCAGTTCTGGCAGCAATCGGTCTTTGCTGCTGGATTTGCAACTGTCGTTCCGAACACGCAGAATCCGAAATCGTCACACTTAGCAATGTGGTCACCATAGAAAAGTGCTGTGTCATGATTCGAAAAATCCTGCTGGTCCGAGTGTCTCTGACTGCGGTCTGTTTCGTCCTCACAGGGACAATCCCGTGCGAACTCTGGGCACAGCCCGTGACGACTCAGGACGTGGCTCCGGTCCCTGTCGCAAAGCAGCCACCTGCTCCGGCACCGGCGGTGAATCCGCTGATTTCGAAGATCGCATTTGGCTCCTGCTCCACCCAGGATGATCCTCAGCCCATCCTTCGCACTGTGCTGGAGTGGGAGCCTGATCTGTTTATCTATCTGGGCGACAACATCTACGGCGACACTCGCGATATGCAGCTGCTGGAAGCCAAGTATCAGAAGCTGGGACGAAAGAAGGAGTTCCAGGCATTACGCGCTGCCATGCCTGTCATTGCAACGTGGGACGATCATGACTTCGGTGAGAACGATGCTGGAAAGGACTTTCCGTTTCGCAGTGAATCGAAGGAGATCTTCCTTCGATTCTGGAACGAACCAGCCGACAGTCCTCGTCGTGCTCATGAAGGCATCTACACCAGCTACCGTTTCACTGATCCGGGATCCGGCAAGACGCTGCAGATCCTTCTTCTGGATACTCGCTGGTTTCGTGACCCGCCGCTTCGATCACCGTTTGGATCATGGAAGAACGATTATCTGCCGGACACCGATCCCGCAAAAACACTGCTCGGGGAAACACAATGGGCCTGGCTGAAGGAACGCCTTCAGGAACCGGCCGATCTTCGCATCATCGGCAGCAGCATTCAGTTTGGCCATGAACACAATGGCTGGGAATCCTGGACGAACTTTCCACGCGAACTGATGAAGATGGTCAAGCTCATCGAGGAAACTCAGGCGAACGGCGTCGTCTTTATCTCCGGCGACGTTCACTGGGGCGAACTGTCGATCCTGAAAACTCCAAACTGTTATCCGCTCTACGATCTGACAGCCAGCGGACTGAATCGCGACTGGGAGAATGTGGAACCGAACGGCAATCGATTCGGAGACGCCTGCATGGATTTTCATTTCGGCATGCTGGAGATCAACTGGTCCGGTAACCCCAGCGTGCAGTTTCGAATTCACGACATGACGGGGCGGGCCCGAGTCCGCAGGACAGTGCGGCTCAGCGAGCTTCGCTTTCCGGGCAAGCCATAGGACGCTCACGACGGATACGGAACGATTGAGGACAATCGTTCTACACTGGGGGCGGAGCGATTGAGGACAATCGCTTTACACTGGACAAACATCATGGCACTTCAAATTCGCTGGAAACCTCTCATGAAGAAAATGGCAATTG
>VFQT010001861.1_pt1 | contig 23528 bp, 21 predicted proteins | sample 3512381 | NCBI WGS metagenome assembly VFQT01 (sample SAMN10412376, study PRJNA504923) | tailings metagenome | isolation source: Relicate 2 Philex TSF3 active mining site | place: Philippines: Tuba, Benguet | collected 2017-08-29
CCGAAGTGGGGAATTCTAATTGTCGCCAGGGGGGAGGAATAATTGTCGTTGAACAGCTTGGAGCAAGTCGAAGGGGTCGATGCTGGGAATCTGGAACCGGCGCTGGATGCGTTCGCGGATCCCTCGGTTGTCGGGAAGGAGATTGTCGAAGAACGCCTCGACTCCGTCTCTGAACGGTTCACCGGACGGCCGCAGCGGCAGCGACAGCGAAATGGGACGGGCATGGGGGGAACCCAGCCAACGGTCGTCATAGGCGAATGTATGGGTTCCCCGCGTGGGAGTCCGCCACAGGCCGACCCGTTCGCCGTTCATCCAAACGGACAGGGCTTTGGACTGACGAGGATGGGGCATGGGTCACCACTCGGTTTTCTGGCCGTCGGGGCCTTTGGGACGGACCACCAGTTCGAGATCCAAGGTCGAGAGGATCCGGTAGATCCGGGACAGGCTGGTGGTCGTGGGGTCCGACTCGATTTGCGATAGCGCCGCTTGGGACAGGCCGCACTGGGAGCCGACCCCTTTTTGGGTCAGTTGCCGTTCATGACGGTATCCTCGAAGAATCGCCCCCAACTGCTCGGGAGTCCGGGCAACGAACTCAGTCATATTCGGTAAAGTAGATAAAACTAAAAAATATTGTAAACAGAATAAATTAAATGTATTCAGTTTAAGGTATTAAAAAACATCGCAGCGCATAGCTGAGGAAAACCGATTCCGGTGGAGCCACCCGATGCCCCTCACGTCCACGGCGTAGACACCGAACGAGGCCAGGTCACCGGCGCCCGGTTCGGCGGGTGTCCGAATTTGCCGTTCCCGGATACCCTCCCCGGCCCGCCGACAGACGACCTTCAATGTGCGCCCAACGGCGGGGCAGTGGTTCGTGCAGCGCGCTTGGATTGAACCGCGTTGCGCCGCTGTTCCTGTTCTTTCAGGTAGTTGTCCCAATCCATTGCCGGGACATTGGTGATGTCACTGCCCACCAGCACGACGGCGTGTCCGCCGAACTCATTCCTTCGGCCGTTCGGAGACAAACCGTCCTTCGATTCCCACAACAGCGCGAGGTCTGGATCATCGTCGACCCGGAGGCCCTGCGCGTAGACCCAGCTGGTCAGCGATGGATCCAACGGAGAGCCATGGCTCAAGGCAGCAACGGTGGCCTCACCGTCTCCAGAGATCCCGGCCAGCTCGATGCCGGTCGCATACTGGGGATACAGTTGCTGCAATGCATCGAGGCCTCCCTTCGTGCTGACGGGAAAGTTTCCGTCATGGTCAGCGGCGTAATTGCGCAGGTCCAAATACATGGAGAGAAGCGCCGCCGGGTGATGTCCGTGCGGATAGACGGATTTCCGGTAGAGAGAGACTCCGACGATGGTCATGAGTGCACCGGCGACGACTGCCAGCGCGACAACCTGCAGCTTGGGCGAAAGAGTCTTCATGTCGTCATCTCTGGACATCCCATCGAGCCCATTGCATGAGCTGAGCCTGTCTGCCGGCAATGGGAAAAGGGAGTTGCAGCGTGGGTCATGGGTGTTTCACACGGTATCAGAAAACGCCTTCTACCAAGAAATCGGTGGGAGAGTTCGGGAGCGGTTGGGTGATTGGATTGGTTTCGTCTGTGGGACGGATTCTGGCGGCCGATCGATGCGTGGAGGTTCCTGTCACTCGGGCCAGTCCATCGGCGGTTCCAGCTGTCTCCTGAACCCGCCTTGCCCCCACAACTTGACCCGCACCCGTGGCCGCGAGACCTTTTCGCCCGCTTCATGACGAAATTGTCCCGCGCCCTCAGGCCCCTGCTTTCCGCCCTGCTTCTGGCAGGCGGTTGTGGGTTGTCTGGGTTGTCCGCCTCGGCCGGGCCAGACTCCGGGGTGCGGTTCGGGCCGTTGGCCGAGGAGTTCCCGCTGACGTTGCGCGCCGGGCATCGTGGCGAGGCGCTGGGGCCGTTCTTCCACTGGCAGGAGACGCCCGAGGCTTGGGAATGGGGCTTTTCGCCGTGGGTGTCGTACCAGCACGAGCCCGGGGTCGAACGGACCCAGGCCGAGTTCCTCTATCCGTTGGTCTCCTTCGATCAATACGGATCGCAGTACCGCGTTCATATCCTGCAGTTCCTGAGTTGGAGCGGGGGACAGAGCACTGTGGGCCCGGAGAAGCGTCGGTTCACCGTGTTCCCGTTCTGGTTCAGCCAGCGGTCCGAGGATCCCGCGCAGGCCTATTGGGCGTTGGTGCCGTTCTACGGGCACTTGAAGGGGCGCCTGTTCCGTGACGAGATCCGCTTTGTTGCGATGCCCCTCTGGGTGCAGACCCGCAAGCGCGACGTGGTCACCGACAATTACGTCGCGCCGTTCGTTCACGTGCGCACCGGGGGCGCCCAGGGGTGGCAGGTGTGGCCGCTTTACGGACAGGAGCACCGCGCCTCTTTCGTTCGGACCAATGCCTTGACCGACCTGCCCGAGGTGGTGCCCGGCCACGAGAAACGCTTTGTCGCCTGGCCCTTCTGGATCACCGACCGCCAGGGCATCGGCTCTGAGAATCCGGTCACCAACACGTTGGCCTTGCCGCTGTTTTCCCTGCAACGGTCGAAGCTGCGCGACAACACCACGCTGATGTGGCCGTTCTTCACCCACACGGTCGATCGCGAGCGTCAGTTCGAAGAGTGGGGTGCGCCGTGGCCCTTCGTCGGGTGGGCCGATGGCCCGGGCAAGCATGCACGCCGGGTGTGGCCGCTCTGGGGCAAGGCGACCAATGCCGAGTTGCAGAGCCAGTTCGTGCTGTGGCCCTTCTACACCCACAAGCGACTGCTGGCCGAGGATCTCGATCGCGAACAAACCCGCAGTGTGTTCTACCTTTGGGTGGATCTGGCGGAGCGCGACCGTCGCAATGGCGCGGAGTACCGCCGCCGCTCGCTCTGGCCGCTATTCCACCATGCGCGGGATCGGCAGGGTCGCGAGCGCCTGCAGGTGCTGGCGTTGGCCGAAGGGGCGTTCCCATCCAACGAAGGCATCGTGCGTGGTTGGTCACCGATGTGGTCGCTCTATCGACAGGAGCGGGATGCCAAGACAGGTCGTCAGAGCCGGTCCCTGTTGTGGAACTTGTGGCGTCACGAATCGGGGCCGGAAGGGGTCCGGAACGGCTTGCTTTTCGGGTTGTTCCGTTGGCACCGCCCTGCGGCGCCGACCGGCACTCCACCGGGGCGCACTTCGTCCGGTTCGCCCAATCGGTCAAACCCCGCCCCGAAGGCTGCGACTCCCGCGAAGGTTCCCTGAGTCGGATCGATTCAACCCCCGGCCAGCACCGTCTCGATTTTGCTCTGCAGGTCGAGGCTGATGCGTTCCACCGGCCGTTCGGCATCGATGAGGTCGAAACCGTAGTGGCGCTGCATGCGTCGGAACGTGTCGCGCATGCGGCTCTGATATTGCAGGAAGCTGTCGAACATGTCGCGCGAGAGGCCCAGATCCATGCCGCTCTCCCAGTAGTCCAGCGCCTGCTGCTTGGCGAAGACGCGCTGGACCAGTTTCTCGGGCCGCACCTCGAGGTAAAAGACCGCGTCGGGGACCAGCGCGATGCCGTACAAATTCCGCAGCCACTGCTCGTCGACGCCGCGCACGAGATCGCGGGCCATCAAGGTGTAGATGTAGCGGTCGGCCAGCACCATCGAGCCCGCCCGCAAGGCTGGCAGGATGGTGTTCTCAAGCTGGTCGGCGAAATCGGTTGCGTAGAAGAGCGACAACGTGGTGCGCGAGAGGATGTTGCCCTGCTGGGCCGCTTCGAGCTCCTCGCTGACCAATGACGAGCGCTTCAGGCCGACCTGGATGGTGTGATGGCCCGAAGCCTCGAGCCACTGGATCAACCGGGCGATCTGGGTCGATCGGCCCGAGCCGTCGGCCCCTTCCACCACGATGAGTTTGCCGGAGAGTTTCTCGACCTCCACGCCGGGCAGGCCCAGACCGAAGAAGCGCTTCGGCGTGACCTTCGGCACGAGCACCTCGGCGTCGTTCGTGGGAGCGGATTTGGTTTTCCTGGCCATGGCTCGGATTATTTGGTGGCGGTGAAGGAGGGCAGGTCGATCCGGTTTTCGACCAAGCGGCGGACCAGACCCTGTTGTTCTTCGATGCGCTGGTTGGCGTCCATGACCACGAAATTGAACTCGGTGCTCATGGCCAGGTATTGCTCGAAGATGCGGCCCTGGAAGATCCGGAAACTCTCGTACGGATCGCTGGAGAGTCCCAGATCCATGCCCGCCTCGTGGTGCTTGAGGGTGGGTCGATTATCCAGGATGCGGTTCAGCGACACTTCGAGGTGCGAGCGGAAGAAGAACGTGATGTCGGGCAGGGCGGCGAAGCTGTAGAGACCCCGCACCCAGGCCGGGGGGCAGCCGCGCACCACATCACGCGCGAAGGCCGTGAAGATGTACCGGTCGCACAGCACCAGGTAGCCGGCCTTGAGCAGTGGCAGCAGTTGGCGCTCGTAGCGGTCGGCGAAGTCGGTGGCGTGGATCAGCGAGAAGGTGGTCGGTGTGAGCAGGTTCTGCTTCTTGCCCTTGCTCGTGGCGCTCTTGACCAGCGCCGACGAGTTCCACTCGCTGAAGAAGACCTTGAGTCCGCGCATCTCCAGCCAGCGCTTGAGCAGGTAGATCTGGGTGGATTTGCCCGAGCCGTCGAGCCCCTCGACGGCGATGAGCCGACCCTCGAAGCCCAGTTCCGCGAACGTCTTCGTCATGTCGCTGGCGAACGTAGCCGAAGCCGTGATCCCTGAACAGGGAGCAGTCGATCGACCGTCGGTTTGCGACCCCGGCGGAGGTCGTTGCCCGATCGTCACCGGATCGTCGGGTGGACGAACGGGGATCGGGCTTGATTGAGGGATTGCCGCGTCACACCGTCAGTGATGCCCGATCGCATGGACGTGTTTCGAGGCTATCGGCAGAGACGGGGCTTCACGCTGATCGAACTGCTGGTGGTGATCGCCATCATCGCCATTCTGGCCTCGCTGCTGTTGCCCTCGCTGGCCAAGGCCAAGGCCCGTGCGCAGGGGAGCGCCTGCTCGAGCAATTTTCGTCAGCTCCAGATCTGCGCCCAGTTGTACGCCGATGACAACCTCGATGTGCTCGCCCCGAACGAGGCGTTCCTGTCGGGCGGCGGGGGCGGGCGGGAGGCCTGGAACATCCGGGCGACTTCGTGGCTTCAGGGCAACGCCTACACCGACACTTCCTCGTCGAACCTGGCGGTCGGGGTGTTCTGGAAGTACAACCAGTCGCCGGGTCTCTACCTCTGCCCTTCCGACCGCTCGACCGTGCGCGATCAGGGGGTGATCCGCCGCAATCGGAGCGTCTCGATGAGCATGTACATGAACCTGGTGACTCAGGTGTCCGACGAGAACTACTCGCGATGCTGGCACAAGATGAGCCAGATCACCGATCCCGGCCCGTCACGGGCGTTGTACTTCATCGATGAGCACGAGAAGAGCATCCAACAGGGTGCCTTCGGCATCAACGCCCCGAATCGACTCACCCTCTTCGGCACGTCCCTGCCCACCTGGATCAGCTTCCCCGCCCTGCGCCACGCCGGTGCGGCCACGGTGTCGTTTCCGGATGGTCACACCGAGTCGTGGCGGTGGCGTGATCCCCTCACACTGGCCAATGCCCGGAAGCCGGGATGGTTGGTGCTCCAGCCCGGATCCAGTCCGGCCGATCCCGATCTCCAGCGCATCCAGGCGGCGGTCCCCGCCCAAGTGCCGATTCCCTGAAGGCGCTCCCGGGTTTCCAGGGGCCTCCTTGCGTCGGTTCGGGTGTTGGGGTGACACTCGCGGTGTTTCCCCGCAACTCTCCGATCTTTCTTTCCCGATCATGAACTCCTTCCGTCACCTCCGCCATCTGGTGGTCTTGCTGGCTCTGGCGGCCGGCTCGGCTCGATCGGCCGACCTGCCCGTGTTGGCCGTGCCCGACTGGCAGCCCTTCGCCGCCCAGGTGCGCCGTGTGTCGGAGGCGCTGACGTTGGCGGGTGCGCCCCTGAGTGTGCAGGAACGTGCCGATCTCGAGGCGGCCCTCACCGAGAAGGACTCCGACAAGGCCCGCAACCGCACCCAGAAGATCCTCGACGCGCATGTGCTGGTGGCCGTGCAAGTCACGCCCGAGATGCGGGTCAAGGCCGCCCCAGGGCCCGCGGCGGCGGTCCTCACGGAAACCGGCTGGACCACCTACCTGATCAAGGTCCACAACGAGTCGGGAACGACCGCCGCCCTGCGGGTGCGCAGCCCGCAGGCCACCCGCCTGCATGGTTCGCCCGCGGACACCGTGACCGATCGGTGGCTCGATGTGGCCCTGGTCCAGGCCGCCCCCCTGAAGCCCGAACTCGGAGGTCTCCCCGTGGAGTACCGGCTGGTGCAGCTGTATTCGCGGGATGCCGGGCGCCGTGAAGCCAAGCTGATCTTCGATGTCGGGCAGGGCACCCAGGACCTGGGTTTCCGCAGCGAGGTGGACACGCTGTTCGAGTGCCGTCCCGCCCACCCGGTCGAACTCGAGGTGCTCGACGAGCACGGCAAGCCCACCACCGGCGCGCTGTTGATCACCGACGCCCGGGGTCATGTGTTCCCCGCCCAGTCGAAGCGGTTGGCCCCCGATTTCTTCTTCCATCCCCAGGTCTATCGCAGCCACGGCGAATCGCTCCGCCTGCCCGCCGGCCGGTATGCGGTGGAGTTCTCCCGGGGCCCCGAATCGGTGATGCAACGTCGGGAACTCGAGGTGGCCGGAGGCCGGACCAACCGCTGGCGTTTCCAGGTGCAGCGGTGGATCGATCCCTCCACCCGGGGTTGGATCTCGGGCGACCACCACATCCATGCCGCCGGCTGCGCGCACTATGAAAAACCCACCGAGGGAGTCCACGCCGTGGACATGATGCGCCATGTGCTGGGCGAGGATCTGAAGATCGGGGCCAATCTCACCTGGGGCCCGTGCTTCGACTACCAGAAGCAGTTCTTCACCGGGTCGGATGATCCGGTCAGCCGGTGGCCCTATCTGTTGCGCTACGATGTCGAGGTCAGCGGGTTCGGATCCCACAATTCGGGCCATTTGTGTCTCTTGCGTCTACGGCAGCAGATGTATCCGGGGGGCGACTCGAAGAAGCATTGGCCCACCTTGGGGTTGAACACCCTCAAGTGGGCCAAGGCCCAGGGGGCCCTCACCGGCCCGGCCCACAGTGGTTGGGGCCTCGAGCTCGACACCGCCGAGTTGCCCACCCGCAAGATCCCGCCGTTCAGCGGGATCGGAGCCAACGAATACATCGTCGATGTGACGCATCAGGTGCCCGGCCCGGACGGCAAGCCGGTGCCCGCGGTCGATTTCATCAGCACTGTCGACACGCCGTATCCGTGGGAGTTGAACATCTGGTACCACACCCTCAACGCCGGCTACCGCACGCGCATCAGCGGTGAGACCGACTTTCCGTGCATCTACGGCGAGCGGGTCGGACTGGGGCGCAGCTATGTGAAGCTGCCCGAGCGCTGGTCGTATGAGGACTGGTGCGAGGGCATCCGGGCCGGACGCAATTATGTCGGCGACGGACGCAGTCACCTCATGGACTTCCAGGCCGATGCGGTGACCCTGGGAGAGCAGGGGAGTTTCCTGCAGCTTCCCGTGGGGCGCCCGGTGGTCTTCCGTGTCCAGACCGCGGCCCGGCTCGAGGAGCAACCGCAGCCCGAGATCCAGCGGCGCCGGTTCAGCGAGCAACCCTACTGGCACATCGAGCGGGCCCGCATCGGGGCCAGCCGCAAGGTGCCGGTCGAATTGATCGAGAACGGCGTGGCCGTCGCCCGGGTGGAGATCGAGGCCGATGGAGCGCTTCGGCCCCTGGAGTTCACCCATGCGGTGAAGCGCAGCGGTTGGTACGCCCTGCGCATCCTTCCGAGCTCGCACACCAATCCGATCTTCATCGAGGTCGGCGGAAAACCCATCCGCGAGCGCGATTCCATCCAATGGTGCCTGGACTCGGTGGAGCAGTGCTGGCGACAGAAGGAGCGCTTCTTCACCGGTGCGGAGCATGCGCAGGCGATCGCCGCCTTCGATCACGCCCGCCAGGAATACCGTCGTCGTCTGGAGTCCGCCCAACCGTGAGTCGATCCTCCAAGACCGCGCTGGCCCTGACGCTGGCCTGCACGCTCAGCCGGGCGGCCCCGCCGTTGGAGGAGCCACGCTATTCGCCCAATGGACGTCTCGACGCCGCGCGCCTCGAGGCCGTGCAGACTTCGGTGGAGACCCTGTCGGCCCGTCGCCGGAACCTGCTGCCCCGCGCCGACGGCCTGATGGATCTCCGCAGCGTGTTCCACGCCCATGCCGGCGACTCCTCGCATACGGGCGGCAAACCCGAAGAGATGCTCGCCGCTGCGAAGCTCGCCGGGGTCCGGGTGGTGTTCCTGTCGGATCATTTCCGACCGCCCCGCGATTACATGGACAGTTGGCGGGGCCTGCGCGAGGGCGTGCTCTTCATTCCGGGATCGGAGGCGCGGGGATTCCTGCTGCATCCGGAGGTCTCCGTGTTCCCCCTCATGGAGAAACCCGTGCCCGAGCTGATCCCGGCCGTGGTCCGTGGCGAAGGCATGGCCTTCTTGTCGCACATCGAGGAGCGGCCCGATCATCCGATGACCGGGTTGACCGGTCTGGAGATCTACAACCGCCACTACGACGCCAAGCGCGATTTCACGGGGATCCTCCAGTTGGTGTTGCGCCTCACCGATCCGGAGCAGGTGCGGGAACTGTCGGAGTTGCTCCGCCGGTTTCCCGACGCCTGCCTGGCTGCGCAAGGCCTCTACCCCCAAGCCTATCTCGACAAATGGGATGCGGCCAACGCCACCGGCCACTACACCGGTGTGGCGGCCAACGATTGTCACCACAATCAGATCTTCCTGCTCAAGAAGGTCGACGACGAGACGGCCCTGTTGGGAACCATCGTCGACAAGGACGAGGCCATGCGGAAAGTCCGGGTCTCCCTGCGCCCGACCTTGCGTCCCATGTTGGCCGGCAAACCCGACGGAGCCATCGTGGCCCGCCTGGATTTCGATCCCTACGAGCGATCCTTCCGGAACGTCTGCACCCATGTCCTGGCCCGGGAGCAGACCGAGCCCGCGCTGAGAGCCGCGGTGAAGGCCGGCAGGGCCTATGTCAGCCACGACTGGATGGGCGACCCGAGCGGGTTTGACTTCCGGGTGGTCGGAGTGGGTGCGGTCGGGACGATGGGGGAAGAACGCCCGTGGGCCCCGGGGCAACGTCTCGAGGTCCGATCCCCGCTGCCGGCGACAATCCGCCTGATTCGTGACGGCCAGGTCGAGGCGGTATCCCAGGGAGAAGCCCTCGATCACCCGGTGACCCGAGCCGGGGTCTATCGGGTGGAACTATGGCTGCCGATCGGTGGTGAGCGTCGGCCCTGGTTGTACTCCAACCCGCTCTTCCTGCGGCCGGTCGGGTGAGTCCCGTTGGAGGACCCACCCGTGGGAGGAACCGTCGGATCCGAGACGGTCAGAAATCGGCCGACAAGGTGAGGCTCACGGTGATGCCACGCCGATAGCTGCGGAAGACGTACTTGTCGCCGTAGCGCTCTTCGCTGGCGCCGAGATCGTTGATGAGGGTCTGGCGGATGTCCGGATCCAGCAGGTTGCGGGCTCCGAAGCGCATCTTCCATCGACGTCCCAGACGCTGGTTCACGAAGAAGTCGAGCGTATTGATGGGTTGCTCGTAGATGTTGGGGCTTCCCTGGCCGCCGTCGACCGCCAACCGCTGGCCGCTTCGTGTGAAGGACACCGAGAAGGTGGTACGGCTCCGGGCGATCTCCCAGGCGAGGTCGGAGTTCAGGATGTATTCGGGCTGGTCGAACAAGGGTCTATTGTAGAGACCGACACCATTGCCCACCGGGTAGAACACATCGACCTCGGAGCTGATGAAGGCCGCGTTGCCGCCCAGCGTGATGCCGGCCAACAGGGGGTCGAGAGCGGCCAGATTCTTGCGCGCCTCGAACTCGAAGCCCTTCACGATCGCGCTGGCGTTGTTCGTGAAGCTCACGATGCCCGCGGCGTTGTCGGCGATGTAGGGCTCGACCGGATTCAGGATGTTCTTGTGGAAGTAGGCCACCGAAAGGAGTTCGCCCGGCCGCGGGAACCACTCCATCCGCGCATCGTAATTCTCGATCTCCGAGCGCTTGAGGTCGGCATTGCCGCGGTAGGCCAAGCCGTCGAAGGTGTCGAAGTACTCGAATGGCGCGAACTCGCGGTAGGTGGGGCGCGCGATGGTTTGCGACCAGTTCAGCCGGAGGTTCAGGTTGGAGGTGATCGGAAACACCCCGCCGACGGAGGGTAGCACGTCGGTCGTGGAGATGCGGCCGCTGGAGGAGGCTCCGAGGATGCGGCTTCGGGGAAGCACCTCGGCCTGGAGGTCGGTCTGCTCGAAGCGGGCACCGCCCACCAGCCGGAACTTCGGCATCACGAACAGATCGGCCATGGCGTAAACGGCCGGGATGCTTTGGGTGCCATCGTAGCCGTAGCCGTCGAACGGAAGGCCCGACCGCAGAAAGGTGGCGTTGGGGAAGTAGTAGGCCGTCCGTGCGTTGGAGCCCGAGCCGGTCGAGTTGGTGATGAACTGCCGCCCCTGGAAGTTGAGCACCGAGTTGGCGTACCCGGTCACGTCGGTCTGGTTGGCACCCGAGTTCTGGCTGATCTCGTATTCGAAGCGCTGCTCCCGCAGGCGCCGCTCCGACTCGAGCACGTTGCCGCCCACCTTGAAGGAGCTTTCAAGGCCGTTGCCCGGGGTGAAGGGGATCGTCAGGTCGCTGCGGAAGTTCCAGCTCTTGTCCTGCGAGTCGCGGAAGAAGCGCGACGGCTGGTTGATGTTGGGCAACTCCGCCGATTGGGCGATGATGTTGGTGAGACCATTGCCCGCCGGGAACAGGATCATCGGGAAGATGCGCTCGTCGGGCGAGTTCTCCCCGGTGCCCGAGCTGGAGAAACTCCAATCGAGCTGGGCTGCGCCGACCTCCCGGAATTCATGGCGACCCTTGAACTGGAAGTTGCGCAGGTAGCGCTCGCGATAGGTCAGCTGTTCGATCCGCGTGCGTTCGTCGGATCCCGGTTGGAATTGGTTGATGGTCTGACCCACCTCTTCGGTGATGTAGTGCTGGGCGCTCTGGTTGTTCAGGAAACTGAAGGAAAGCTCGTGCCCGGGCATCAGTTCGAGGGCCGTGCTGGCCACGGCACCCCACCCCACACTCATGATGGATTGATCGCGTCGGAACTCGGCGGTTCGGGTGAGGGGGCTTCCATTGATGGGATCGGTCCCATAGGCATAACGGCCTCGGAAGGCGTTCTCGTAGAATTGGAACTGGCGGTCGTGATTGAAGGTGCCGAACCAGCCGAACCGACGGCCGAAGAGCCAGGTGGTGTCACCGCTCGAGACCGAGAAGTTGGAGTTCGGTCCGGGTTGCCCCATCGACGGGGCGAAGGTGGTATTGTTGAAGGAACGCATCGCCGCGTCGTACTTCTGGGCCAGGGCCAACCGATCGGCGCCGACGGCCTGCTGGGTCGTGTTGCGCCACGGCCGCTGGGCCTCGGTGAGGATCGACGGGTCGATCAATGCCGCCGAGGGCAACGCCCGGGAACCGTCATCCATCGCCCAGAAGTCGTTCTTGCCGCCCGGAATCTTCAGGAATCCGTCGTTCAGCGTGGCCGAGCTGTTGAGGCCCGTGCCGGCCGAGACCGTGGTGAAGCCCTTGGCCGGGAAGGATTTGGTGACGATGTTCACCGCACCGCCGGCGAAGCCGCCCTGGAGGTCGGGCGTGAAGGTCTTGCTGACGACCACCCGGTCGATCATCGCCGAGGGGATCAGGTCGAGCTGCGGAGCCCGGCGCCGGGGATCGGCGCTGGGGAGTTCGGCGCCGTTGAGCGTGGCGATGTTGTAGCGGTCATTCAGGCCGCGGATGACGATCTGCCGGTTGTCCGTGGCCACCACGCCGGTGATCTTGGTGGCGATCTGTCCCGCGTCGCCGCCGCCGGTCCGGGCGATCTGCTCGGCGCTGATCGCCTCCTGCGAGGTGGCCGCGTTCTTCCGCTCCTCGAGCACCGCGGCCACGGTGCTGGGCTTGGTCGAGGCCTCATCGAAGGCCGATTTGGCGGCCGTGGCCGAAGCGGTCGACTTGGAGGCGCCGAGGTTGCCCGCGCCGGTTCCCGGCTTGCCCTGGATGGGGCGCACGGGGGCCGCATCGGGCTTGCGGGCTTCGGCCCTGAAGAAATTGCCCGCGGCCCCGCCCTGCGCCGGGGGCGCGTCGGACCTCGCGGCGCTCGCTGTGGGCGGCGCGGCGGTCGCGGGCGCGGCGTTGGCCGGGGGGGCAGCCGTCTCCTCGACGATATCGCTCGGTTTGGGCTTGGGGATCTCCGGAGACGGTTCCGGGGGCTTGGGCTTCGGTTTGGGTTTCTCCGGCGGCTTGATGCCGGTGATCTGGTAGATCGCCTGGGGCACGAAGCCCGCCTTGTGGGCCACGTAGGCCAGACCGCCGAGAGCCAGGGCGTGGACGACGATCGAGATGACCAGACTGGAGCGGTCAGCCTTCTTCTTGGCGTTGCGGGCCATGCCGGTTTCCTATTTGGCGGCGCCCGCGGTGTCTGTCGCGAGGCCGATCTTGGTCACGTTGGCCCGCGTCAGGATGTCGAGCACCTGCACCACCTTCTGGTAGTTCACGTTCTCGTCGCCGCGCACCACGACGCTCAGGTCGGGGTTGCTCTTGCGGAAGCGGATGATCTCGTCTTCGAGCTTCTTCAACGTGATGGGCTCGGCGTTGAAGTAGATGTTGCCCGCGGAATCGACCGTCACGTTGTTGATGTCCTGCTTGCTCTGGTTCTGCGGCGGTTGTTGCGCGGCCGAGGGCAGGTTGATGTCGATGTCGTTGGTCGACGGAGCCGTTGTGATGATGAAGATCACCAGCAGCACGAAGGCCAGGTCCAACAGCGGGGTGATGTTCAGTTCACCCATCGCATGGTGGTGCGATGCGGAGTATTTCTTGCGTCCGCGACGCCCGGAGGCAGCGGCGCTCATGGGCGGGTCTGTTGTCCGAAGTTGATGTTCTTCAGCGCGTCGGCGATCTCGTCGGCCAGGGCGCGGTTGTCGACATACTGGTGCTCCAGATCGGTCATGACCTCGGAGTTGAAGTTGTCGAGCTCCTGGGTGATGCCGCGGATGGCGGTGATCATCAGGTTGTAGGCGAACATGGCCGGGATGGCCACGAACAGGCCGACGACCGTGGCGATGAGTGCACCCGCCACGCCGGGGGCCATCGCGGTGAGGCTGGCGCTGGCCGCCATGGCGATGCCCGAGAAGGTCTCCATGACGCCCCAGACGGTGCCCAGAAGGCCGATGAACGGGCCGCCGGCCACCGCGGTGGTCAGGATGATCATCCCCTTCTCCAGCGACAGCGCCTCGGTGCTCACGGCCCGTTCCAGCGACACCTGCACCGCCTGGAAGGATTCGACGCTGATGCGCTTCTGGCCCTTGACCGTCACCGGGTTGTTCTCGAGGTGGTATTCCACCTCACCGCAACCCGAAGCGTAGACCTCGAAGGCGGGTGCCCCGGCGAACTCCCGCTTCTCGCGGAAGAGCGACATGGGATCCTTGGCTTCGCGGTAGGCGGCCAGGAACTTCTTGCTCATGGCGCGCGCCTTCAGGATCTGGCGGCCTTTGGTGATGATCACCGACCACGAGACCATCGACACGATGATCAGGGCCGAGATGGTGATCTTGCCCTCCAACGTCGCCTTTTCGAAGGCGAAGGTGAGGGCGTTGGCGAGAATGGGTTGGAACGGGTCCATGATCGGTCGGTCGCTCTGGGGGGATTCGGTGAAAGCCGGGTTGCTGGCGTCGCGGTGTGGGGCGTCGCGGGCTTACTTCGCGGTGCCGCCGGCCGGAGCATTGGTGCCGAAGAGGCTGGCCCCGAAGTTGACGCGCTCGCCGAACGATTCGACGGAGCCCTTCTGGATGCGGACGACGAATTCCTTCATGTCGCCGACACCCTTGTTGATGAGGTTGTAGGTGAGGAATTCGACATCGCCCTGCGCTGAGACGGCGTGCGGGCGGCCCAGGGTCTTGACGACCTCCTCGCGGGACATCCCGAGGGCGACGTGGTTGAGCTTGGCCGAAGAAGAGGCGCAACCAGCCATCCAGACGGAGGCGGCGCAGGCGGCGGCGAGGACGGTGATCCGGCGGATCGGAGCGTTCATGCGGCGGCCATCCTTGCGGCGTCAGATGGCGGCAATTTGTCGTGTTTGTGACAAACGTGCGACGATCGGTTCGCGAATCCGTTACCGATTCGTCGTCGTCCGTTCACCCGTGGGCGCTTCGGAGTGTCCCGCCAGGCGTTGCTGCTGCCACTGGGTCGGAGCCATCCCGAAATGCCGACGGAACCAGGCCCTGAACGCATCGGTGCCGTCATAACCGCAGGCTTTTGCGACCGTGGTGATGTCGGCATCGGGTTGCGAGAGCATCGACGTGGCCTTCACCTTGAGCCATTCGCGCTGCTGTCCGGGAAGGCTCCCACCGAAGCGTTCCCGGTAGATCAGCAGCAATCGGCGAGGTTCACACCGGCAACGCTTTGCCAATTCCTCGATCGGCAGGGTCATCAACTCGACGTCGGTCAGTTGATGCAGGATCTCATCGAGGCGATCGCTGGCGTCGCGGGGGGATCCGACCGGGATGGAGGAGCGGAACGGGGGCGGTGACAAGACGGTCGAGACGAGTTCCAGCAGCCGGGCCCGCTGCTTGAGCGCGCAGTCGGTGGTCGTGATCTCCGAGCCGGCGAACCGGAGAGCCGCTGGGGATCCCTGGGGCAGCACCCAGGGCAAGGCCGGGTCGCACTGGCTCGGGTGGTCGATGCGTCGCCGTTCGAAGAGGGTGAAGACCCCGAAGATCGAAGAGGGATCCAGGTGGAACCATCGGTAGGCCAGACTGCCGAGTTGGCTGGCCCGGAGCCGAAGGGGACACGTGCCGCCGTGGACTGCGACCATGCCCGCCGACACCGCCCGCGTCGGGGTCGAGCCCATCAGATAACCCTCGCCTGAGAGCAGCCAAAGAAAGGTCCATCCGGATTCGGGAAATCCCCACTCCCCACCGTTGTCGAGACGGTTTTCTTGAAGCAGCAGTGAGGAGTCCGGACCCATTGTCGGAGTGACACCTTCCGGCCGATGCGTCACGCCGGGATGTCGCACAGGCAACAGAACGGTGACGTTTTGGATCGGGACCCGCTGCCGAGACCGCGGCCGCCCGAAGCGAAAACCCCTCGTCGCCGGAAGGCGACGAGGGGTGTGACTGACGGGTCTTGAAGAACCGCGGCGGATTCAGCGTTTGGCCGAGGATCGCCGCAGGAACGAGACCGCACCCAATCCGGCAAGACCCAACAGGCCCAGCCCGATCGAGCCGGGTTCCGGCACCGAGGAGTATTTGATGTCGTCGTACAAGGCCCCCGACGGGAGTAACACCATGTCGACCCCGCTCACCGGAGCCGCAAGGGCGGCGGTGAATCCGGGGACCGCTTGGTTGGCCGGAATGGAGGCCAGCAGGGTGTTCCCTGTGGGACCGCTCTTGTAGAACTGGATCGTCGCGCCGGGGTCTCCGTAGGTGTCCTTGTCGAGGGTCACCGAGAACACCGCCAGCAACTGCGGTGAGGTGAACTTCATCAGCGTGGGTTGAAACACGCCGTCGAGGGCCAGCAGGCCCGAGGGAGCGGTGCCCCGATCGTAGAACGACGGGTTGCGCACGAGCACGGGGCTGGCCCCGTCGAAGAGGCGCCAGCGGTCGGTGCCCGCGATCACATCGCCTTCGCTGTCGTAGTCGGGCGACCAGGTGCCCTCGCCGAAGCTCACGCCGGCGGGCGCTGCCTGGTTGGCCGGTGTTCCCGAGTTCAGCGAGTCGAAGTTGATCGAGTAGGACTGTGCGTGGGCCGCGCTGGCGAGGAGAACCCCCGTCACGAGGGCCGCCTTGGAATGGATGTTCATGGTGGTGCGGTGGTCCTTGGGAGGAGTCTCACGGTTCACTTGGTCACCGGCACCCCGCCGAGGACCGCCTGCATCACGTTGAAGAACACGTCGGTATTGTCGATCGAGCCGCGGAACAGGCTCGCGCCGCGTCCTTCAGCGTAGACGGGGACGTCCGAGGCGGTGTGCACCGCCTGGCTGCCGGCTGCGGCGCTGGGGACCTGTCCCGTGACCAGGAATGTCCCATTGGTGTCGCGATTGAGCGGACCCGCGGGGTAGGTGCTCAGGGGGGCGACCTTGCCGAAGGGTTGCTGGCTGTCCTGCAGCGGGCGGGGATTGGTCAGCCAATCCTCGTAACGGTCGGCATTGCCAGCGTAACCAATGAGCATCTTGTTGTCGGGATCGGTGGTGGTCGGATAACCGTCGTCGGCGATGGTGTAGACGGGGAATCCGGCGTTCTCATACACCCCCACGACCGCCTCGCGGATCGCGTTGTTGGTGTTGCCGATGCCCTGTGAGAGCTCGGTCAGCTTGGCGTTGGTGACGCGGGAGGCACCGATGATGTTGACGCCGGCGCACTCGTGGTCGGCGCAAACGATCACCAGAGTGTCGGGATCGGTGGCACCGAAGGCGCGTGCGGTGGCGACGGCGCGGTCGAACTCGAGGGTGTCGAGCAGCCAGCGCTCGGTGTCCATCGCGTGGGCCTGCTTGTCGATCGAGGCGGCCTCGACCATCAGGGTGAAGCCGTTCTTATTCTTGGAGAGCACCTGCAGAGCCTTGGAGGTCATCTCGTCGAGCATGGGCTGATCGGGGAATCCGAAATCATCCACGACGGTCGAGGCGCCGCGGCGCTTGTCGATCTTGTCCTTGGCCACGTTCATGTTCGAGAACGAGAACAGGCCCAGCAGGCGGGTGGTGTTGGACGGCAGCAGGTCCAGCGAGGTCTTGTCGGGCGCGTAGGTGAACCCTGCTTTGATGAAGTCGCCCAGCAGGTCGCGGTTGGGATCGACCGCTCCGGCGGGAACGCCCCAGCGGGAGGCGATGTCGGCCGGCAGCACGTAATCGCTGGCGGAGGCCCGGACCGAACCGTTGGTGCCCGCGCCGAGGAACCACTTGCGTCCGCCGCCCAAGAGCACACGGAGACCGCGGTTGGTCACACCCTCGTCCAGATACTGGTCACAGATGCCTGTGCCGGCGCCGCGATTGGAGGTGTGGATGGCGAAGGCCGCCGGAGTGGCGTCGAACACGTCGGCCGTGGTGACGATGCCGAGGGTCTTGCCGGACGTGCGAGCCAGATACGCGCCCATGTATTCGATGCGCGGATTGTCGAAGACGGCGGCCGTGTCATCGGGGAACACGCCTTCTTCATTGTTGTTGGCCTTGTTTCCGGTCGAGTAGCAATGGGCGCCCGGGGCCGAGTCGGTGACGATGGAGTTCAGCGAATGGGTCTGAACGATGGCCGTGTAGGGCATCGCATCGATGGCCATCTTGGCGTTGGCCTTGCCCAGTTGGACACCCTGACTGATGATGCGGGCGGCCGTGCGGTGGGCGATGCCGAAACCATCGCCGATCATGTAGATCACGTTCTTGGCTTTCCGGCCCTGAGGAAGGGCCGCGATCACCTCGAAGTTGCCGGTGGCTTCCACGGTCTTGCCGTCGGATTGGTTGGCCACCACGCTGAAGGTGTGGATTCCCGGTTTGATGTTGGAGTAGGCGCGGAAGGCCACCTGGACGCTGTTGGTGACCGTGACCTTGTCGGCCTTGGTCAGGCTCAGCGAATCGTCGCTCACCTGAATGCCATCGACCCGGAAGAGCGCACTGGTGATCGTGGTCCCGGAATCCGGACGAACGGTCGCAGCCAGATCGAAGCGTTGGCCGGCGAAGAACCGGGCGATGATGGGCGGCGTGGCGTCGCCGAAGCTGAACAAGGCGCTCGGCGGTGTGAGTCGGGACACCGTCGGGTCGGCCGATACGGTTCCGAGGGTCCATAGGCTCGCGGCGCAGAAGCCCAGCGAACCCAACAGTCGGGTCAGGGAGTGATTCATGAGTACTTGGTTTGGGGTGGGGACCGTGGCCGCTCGCTGCGGCCAAGGTTTCAGCGTCGAAGATTCGCCGACGCGGAAAGGGGTTTTTGAGGTTCCGGGGTGTTTGAACTTTGCGGGCCGGCGACTGGTGCCATGGACACCTCGCGATCGAGGTGGAGACGCACCAAGGAGTTTCGCCCATCGGGCTCTTCGCGGCTGCCCGTTTCCAGACGCCCGGTCAGCAGGAGCAATCCCGGTGAGTGGGGGGGTAGGGGTTGGTGATTCCGCGGCAGGAACACCCGGACCACCGTCGGCGGCAGATCCTCCGCGAGGCCGAACTCCACCTCGTTGCTGATCAACGGCATGGGAGCCAGCATCAGCGTCCAAGGGGTCGGACGGCTTTGCTTGACCTGATACCCGAGGATCCGAACCCGCTTGCCCGAGAGCTCCAGAAGCCGTGGCGAGAAGTCCAGTCCCCGCGGGCCGACCGGCTGCTTGAAGAATTCCTCGAATCGGAGGTCACTGACGCCTTCCGGCGGCGGCGGAAGCTGGCTGAGCCAGGATTTCAGGGCTTCGGTTGGATGGTTCTTGGCCCGGGTCTTGGCCGAAATCGGAGCACCGTTGGTCCCGGAGGTCCGCGGGCGCTTGGTAGGAGAAGGGGTGTCGGCCGCTCGGGAATCGAGGATCAGGGTCAGGAACCCGAGGACGAGAAGTATCTGGCACCGAGAAGCGACGGATCGAGGTAAAGACACACTGGCCATGCCTCATGCTGCTCGGGGTGTGTCACTGGAAAACGGCGATCATCCGAAATGAGGGTTTCCTTCCGGTGAACACCGGGTTTCGTCCGTCACCGGTTCGCCATTGAATCGGGAGGCTCCCGCTGAGCGTACCCGACTACAGTCCGCTGTCCGCAAGCCAAGGACGGGCCAAGCGATTGAGCAGCACCGCGGCGATGCGGAAGGCCATGCGTCGTCGGGCCGACAGATGACGGTCGTAGATGGCGTTGTACTCCACAGTGGCCACGCCGCCTCGGCGTCGTTTGAACTCACCGGCTCCGGAGCTGTAGTTGAGGAGTTGCCGCCGGTGGTTGACTTCCCGGTGGATTCCCGTGAAGAGCCGCCGGTAAAGCCCCGTCTCCGCGGGCAGGGTGGTGTCGTAACCGATGAACGGGACGGTCGTCACGCACCCACCGAGCGTGAAGAATCCGAAGACCCCCACCAACCGATCCGTACGATCGCGCAGCCCATGGAATTCGAGCCAATGATCCCGGAGCGCCGCCTGGACGAACGGCTCATCGTATTGGGGATTCAGCCGGGAGTGCTTGTCGAGATAGAGCATCCGGTAGAGTTGCGCGATGCGACCCGCGTCGGAGAGGTGGATCTCCCACGGGGGAACCCATCGAAGTGTGGTGTCCCCCGAGAACTCCTTGAGATCCCGCTTGAGGGTCGAGGTCGGCCTCCAAGGCTGGTTGCGGGCATCGAACCCATACACGATGCGACTGGTGAGCAGTCGATAGCCGGAGCGCATCAGTTGATCGGCCAGTCCCGGGGAGGCCACTTCGTCGATATTCCGGAGGACCACGGCATGATCCGGGAACTCGGTGACCAGCCTCCGGGTGACGGGCCCGATCGACTCGGAGATGTCCTCGGGTGTGGGGTTGGTGGAGAACATCCAACTGTTCCACTGCACGATGCGGTCGGCCTCCGCGGCGAGGAGCAGCGATTCGAACAACCCCAGGCCGACCCGGACCCCGAGACGGGCAGCCGGGCTTGGGAGCAGTCCCAATTCGGCCCTGGGATAGTCCAGATATTGGGTCATGAGCGACACCGGGAAGGAATCGCCCTGCCGCCGATCGTGGACCGTCACCGGATGACCGGATCGGCCCCGGGTGATCCAGCCGGCCCGCCCGCGCAGGTTCATCGCCGGTCGGAACCCCTCGGAGACCACCCGCCGCCAGTAGGCCGGCGCACCGCAATCGCTGCCCGCGACCGCCTCGGCCGCCTCCCGGCCCCAGAGCAGTCGGACTTCCGGGTCAGGCGGACAGGTGTGCGATGTAGAAGCTGCCATAGGTGTGCACCCGATCCCTGCGGTGGCAGTCTGCGGCGGTGGTCTGATCGTAGCGCAGCAGGTCTCCGACTCGGACCTCATGCCCGTGGCGACGCACCTTGAGCGGGTCGACAAAATCCACGATGACGCCACCGGATCGCCAGAGGATCCGCGCGTTGGCACTGGCGCGGTCCACGATGGCCTGCCATTCCTCGGCCAAAGCCTCCGGATGGCGATGGCTCAGCCAATCCATGTGATCGAGCAGGACGAAGCGTGAGAGGGGCCGGGGATGCCGGCGCAAGAACCCCGTCAGACTGTCGGTGTGGGTCTCTATCCGATCCACCAGACCATCCTTGAGCCTGCGGAAACTGGGTTCACGCAAATACTCCGGGCAGCAGTCCCGGGTGTATCGGCCGAACAGATACAATCGCCAGAAGTAGTTGTCGCTGGCCGGAAGGCGTGTGCAGACCGTCTCCACGCACTGTTCCATGAAGGCCGCGATGTCCTGGCCGCAGGTCTTTTCGAGATGGTCTTTCTGGGCCGCGGGAACGCCCAGAAGACTCAAGGCCAAGTCGGTGCGCAGGGCCCGTCGGATGGCCGGCCTCCAGAACTTCTCGCGCACCCGCTTGAAATAGATCTCCCGCTGTTCTTCCAGTGAGGTCGCCGAGAAGAGACTTCGGAGGTCGTCGAGCACCCCGGCCATCCTGAAATACCGCATCATGGCGCGTGCGAACAACCCGGTGGTTCCGCGCAGGTAGAACGAGTCCGATTCCTTTCGGCGGGCGAAGAAATGGGTCCGGTCATCCCAATACTCTCGGGCTGCGAGCGGCAAGTCCCGGCGCAGGCGCTGATGGTACCAGCCTTTGAAATCGGGGGTGCCACCCTCGCCGAACACCGAGAAGAACTCGTCGTGTTCGAGATTCCGGATCGCCGCCAACTTGAGTTCCAACAAGGCGTTCTGGCGAAAATTCATGTCCACGGCATGGATCCGCCGCGGCGCGTCGAGCGCGTAATCGAGGGCGTTGCAACCGGCCGAAGTGATGAGGACCAGTTCATCGTCGGCCCCCAAGCCCAAGACCTCGCGGTCCAACCGGGGATCCTCCCAGCAGGTGTTGTAGACGAGGTGGTTTCCATGGACGTAATTGAAGAGGGTTTCGGTCGTCCAGTTGGCCAGAGTTCTCATGCGATCAATCAATGGGGACTCTATTCGGTGCCGGACTCGCACGGCAACGCTGGTGGACCGTCGACTCCCAAATGTCACCGGTCTGATGCCTATTGGACTCAAGCGACCGTGCATCATGGTCTCCATGGTCCGAGAACTTTGGAGAAGGCGGCCGCGAGCCCTTGGGAAGTACGCGGCGATGGCTTTGGCGTCGGTGCGGGGTCAGGGTTTGGCCGCTGGGCTGGGTCGGTTGACCTCCGAACTGGCGTTTGATCGTCGTCACGGTCTCTCGGCGTTCCTACCCAGGGAGGTGGTCGCGGAGGTCGACGAACCGGGTTTCCGGGTCGTTGATGCCATCCAATACCAAGGGGTCGATCCCCGTCTGGCCCTCGAAGTCCTGGAGGCGTTGCCGCAGGAGATTCGTGGAGAGGCCACCTTCGTGGATTATGGTTGCGGCAAGGCCAGGGGTCTTGCGGTGGCCATCCTGGCCGGTTTTCGCAAGTTGATCGGGGTTGAGGTCTCCCGTGAACTGGCTGCCTTGGCTGAAGGCAATCTCCTGCTGCTACGGGAGCGGAATCCCGGAATCGAGGTGCGGATCCAACGGATCGATGCGGTTCGATTCATGCCGCCCGACGGTCCCTTGGTGGCGTTCCTGTTCAATCCCTTCGTCGGCTTGACCCTCGAACGAGTGGTCCAACGCCTCGAGGCCCATGCCGCGGCCTTCCCGGTCTGGGTGGTCTACATCAATCCCCGGGGGCGATCCGCATTTCTCAATCGGGGTTTCCGGATCCGCTCGGAGTGGGACGGCGCAGTCCTGTTGGAATCGAAACCCCGGTGATCCTGTGTCGCACCACGGGGTGCCTGTCGGGTTTGCGCAACCGCGAGAAAACCGGTGCGCCGGCCGATCCGCCTCGCCGACACGGATTCAGGAGTCCCGCCCCGGCCGTGCCGTGGCACGACTCACAAGCCGGGCAAATCGGCGGTCATGGGTTTGGAAGGTCGCTCTCCCTCGCCAGCCGTCGGCCGCCGGGGTGATCGATCCTTTGGGACCATGCGGGGTATGCCCGGTTCGGCCACAGTGCTCCCCTTCGGTCGACCGGTGCCCCGAACGCCCGGTTCATGGAGTTGCAACAGATGGATGTTCCCCTCGAAATCCTCCGCCAGTGCGGTGCAGCTTTCCACCCAATCACCGCAGTTGAGGTACTCGAAGCCGTGCACCGTCCGGATCTCGGCCCGGTGGATGTGTCCGCAGATGACCCCTTCGACCCCGGCCGCTCGGGCCATGCGCACCATGGCCTCCTCGTATTGGGTGACGTAACGAACGGCTCCCTTGGCCTGGAATTTGAGATAGGCCGCCACCGACCAATAGCCGAACCCCATGCGTCGGCGGAGGCGGTTGAGGTGGAGATTGAATTCCAGTATCCATTCGTACAGCCGTGATCCGACACGCTCCAGAAGCCGGTTGAACAGGACCAGGCCATCGAGTTGGTGGCCGTGCAGCACCAGATAACGCCGCCCGTCGATCCCCTCGTGAACCGCCCGTTCCACCAGTCGGACGCCGCCCAGGTTCAATCCGAGGAACTGCTGCATGAATTCATCGTGGTTTCCGAAGATGTAGGTCACGCGGGTCTGTTTCCGGTTCATCCTCAGGATCTTCTGGATGACGGTGTTGGCTTGCGTGCTCCAGAGCCACTTCCTTCGGAGTTCCCAGCCGTCGATGATGTCTCCCACCAGATACAGGTGTCTGCATTCATGATGGTGCAGGAATTCCAGCAGGAGCTCGGTTTGGCTGTGCCTGCTTCCGAGATGGAGATCCGAGATCCAGATGGCGTTGTACTTCATGGCGCGGGGCGATTCCGCCGCTATGGAGGCGCGGATCCGCAGTCTGCTACTGGTCCGGCCCGGTGACTCCAAGCAGGAAACGTCCCGTCACCCAAAGTTTTCCGGGGCGACGCCTGTTTGAAGTCTCAACGACCCCGAACTCCCGACTCACAGGGGTCTTACGAGGAGATTGCCCGCAGAATCCCGATGAGTTCGCCGGTTTGAACCGATGTGGTCTTCACGGGAAAAACATCCAAGCGTCATGAACTTGTCACATGAAGACCTAAGATTTTCGCCACCTGTGGCTCCTGAAACCGCAACAACATCGGGCGCCCGGGTGTACCAACCATGAAAACACGTCGGCTACCAGCATGGCTGATCCTCTGGGTCACCCTGACAACCGCGCTGATCGGCACCCAGGTCCGAGGCGCAACCAACCAAGTCACCGGCTATCTGTACGGCACCCACAACTGGGTGGCGACCAACACGTACATCCTGAC
>VFQT010001862.1_pt1 | contig 23505 bp, 21 predicted proteins | sample 3512381 | NCBI WGS metagenome assembly VFQT01 (sample SAMN10412376, study PRJNA504923) | tailings metagenome | isolation source: Relicate 2 Philex TSF3 active mining site | place: Philippines: Tuba, Benguet | collected 2017-08-29
ACCAACGTGGCCGAGCGTTTCGACCTGTCGCGCTGGCGCATCGCGGGCAACGGCGCCGACATGATCCGGCCCGACGTGATGCAGGCCTTCGTCAACGTCTTCGCCGACGCCGGCTTCAAGGCTTCCGCCTTCCTGCCGAGCTACGGGCTGGCCGAAGCCACGCTGGCGGTCACGCTGATGCCGCCCGGCGAAGGCATCCGTGTCGAGCTGGTAGAGGAAGAGCGCCTTTCGGGCACCCCGCGCGACCTTTCGCGCCCGGCGCGCTATCGCGCGATCGTCAACTGCGGCAAGCCGGTGCGCGGCATGAGGCTGGAAGTGCGCGGCGAGAGCGGCCACGCGCTGCCCGACCACCACATCGGCAAAGTCTGGTGCGGCGGCACGAGCGTCATGCACTCCTACTACCGCGACCCGGAGTCCACCGCCGCCTGCATGGCCGATGGCTGGCTCGACACCGGCGACATGGGCTACATGGCCGATGGCTACCTGTTCATCGTCGGCCGGGCGAAGGACATGATCATCATCAACGGCAAGAACCACTGGCCGCAGGACATCGAGTGGGCGGTGGAGCAGCTGCCCGGCTTCCACCAGGGCGACATCGCCGCCTTCGCCGTGGAAACCGAGAGCGGCGAGGAAGTGCCCGCCGTGCTAGTCCACTGCCGAGTCTCCGATCCCGAGGAACGCCGCAAGCTACACAGCGAAATCCGCGACAAAGTCCGCTCCATCACCGGCATGAACTGCGTGGTGGAGCTGGTCCCGCCGCGCACGCTGCCGCGCACGAGTTCGGGGAAGCTGAGCCGCGCCAAAGCGAAGAAGCTGTACCTGGAAGGCCAGATCGAACCGCTGGAGCTTGCCGCCTGAGCCACCGCTTCAGCCTTTCGCGCTGTCGTCGGCTTCGCGCGGATCTGTATCTCCTTCGTCGACGCGGATGAAGCTGATCTTGCCTTCGGGTTCAAGGATCGCCCAGGCTACCTGATCGAGCCGCGCGATCCCCGCCAGCCGCATCTCGGCGCCGAGCTCATCGGAATCGATGCGCTCGCGATCGAGGTTGGCGGAAATCGGGACGCCGTGGCGCACCAGCACAACCGGTTCGCCTTCGAGAGCTGCGCGCGCGCGCGGTGAGTGATGGCTTAACCAGTTGAACAGCAGGCTCCACGCCGCGAACGTGAGCACCGCCAGCGTCGCACCGGTCAGCGAGAAATCCTGGTGGGTGACGCCCTGCTGGATAAGGTCACCAATAACGATGAGCGTGACGAGCTCGAACGGCGCCATCTGGCCGATCTCGCGCTTGCCCATCAGCCGCAGCAGGCCATAGATCGCCAGGAACATGACCGAGGCGCGCAGCACGATGTCCATCAGGGCAGCACCGTCAGCGTGACCGGCGCGGAGACGAGCTCCGTCTCGCCATCGAGCACCGCAACCTGCCCCGCCTGCCGGCGGAACCAGCGCGGCTGGATCTGCCCGTCGATCTTGAGCACGAAGCGATCACCGGCCTTCACCGGCCCAAAGTGGAACGCGAAGCGCCCTTCGCCAAACTCCGCGCTTTCGGCATCGGGCAGCAGGGTGTCGATGCTCATGAACCGCCAGAGGTCTTCGTCGAAGGCAATGGTGAGGTCCGTCATGTCCGCGCGCGGAACCACGCGCACTTGTGTTTCGAACCAGTTCCCACTTCGCACGATACCCGGTGTGACCACCTCCATGCGCACGTTCGACGCGGAGGCCGCATCCACTCGCTCGGCGCCGCCCCCCAGCCACCCGAACATTGCCGCGAGCAGCGGCAGGCCGATCAGCAGGAGCTTCAACGCCGGGCGGAGCCAAGGTCCGTGCCGGGGTCCGAAATGGCGCGAGTCTATGCCGTAGGGCGGAGCGGATAACCGCGACGGGCCGGAGGCGCTTTCATCGGGCATGGCGATGGAACGGCAGGACGGCACCTTCGTTCCATAGTGATCACAGCGCCCGCGTCAGTCGTCCCATTCGAGCAGATCCCGGCGGATGCGCAGGGTCGCGGCGGCGAGCTGGATCTCGCGCAGGAACATCGTCAGTCCCCACATCAACATGGCGATGGCGACGATGAAGAACGCGGCGGCCACCGTATCCAGCGAATAGCCGAGCACCTCTTCGAGGAAGAGCACCGCCACGGTGGTACCGATCGAGATTCCCCCCATCACCAGCATCCGAATGCCGCGCGTGATCAGCGCGATCCGGCGATCGATGCTGCGCATTTCGTCGACCACGCGGGCATGCTCGTCGCCTGACGTCTGCCCGTGCTTATCCTGCAGGGTGCGCGCGCGATCCACCGTCCGGCCGAGGCGCTGCGACAGGATGCTCATGATATGACCGATCGCAACCAGCACGAACACCGGCGCAAGCGCAAGCTGGATGGTCTGGGCGATCATCCGGCGCGAGTGCTCACCAGCGTATCGACCACCGCCGGGTCCGCCAAAGTGGAGGTATCACCCAGGTTCGAGGTGTCGCCTTCCGCGATCTTGCGCAGGATGCGGCGCATGATCTTGCCCGAGCGCGTTTTCGGCAGCGCGGGGGCGAAGTGGATCACGTCGGGCGTGGCGATCGGGCCGATTTCCTTGCGGACCCACTGCACCAGTTCCTTGCGCACGTCCTCGCCTTCGTTCTCACCGGCGTTGAGCGTAACGTAAGCGTAGATTCCCTGCCCCTTGATGTCGTGCGGCATGCCCACGACCGCCGCCTCGGCCACCTTGAAATGGGCGACGAGCGCGCTTTCCACTTCGGCCGTGCCCATGCGATGGCCCGAGACGTTTATCACATCGTCCACCCGGCCGGTGATCCAGTAGTAGCCATCCTCGTCGCGGCGGCAGCCGTCGCCGGTGAAGTACTTGCCGGGATAAGTCGTGAAATAGGTCTGGAAGAAGCGCTCGTGGTCGCCCCAGACGGTCCGCATCTGTCCAGGCCAGCTTTGCGTGATGCATAGGTTGCCTTCGGTCGACCCTTCGAGCGGCTTGCCCTCGGCGTCGACGATCTGCGGGACGACGCCGAACATCGGCAGCGAGGCGGAGCCCGGCTTCATCGCGATCGCGCCCGGCATGCCAGTGATCATGGCCGCGCCGGTCTCGGTCTGCCACCAGGTATCGACGATCGGGCAGCGTTCGTCGCCGACCACGCGCCAGTACCACTCCCAGGCCTCGGGATTGATCGGCTCTCCCACCGAGCCCAGCAGGCGCAGCGAGGTGCGGCTGGTCTTCTTCACCCACTCGTCGCCCTCGCGCATCAGCGCGCGCAGCGCGGTCGGCGCGCCGTAGAAGGTGTTGACCTGGTGACGGTCGACGATCTGCCAGAACCGGCTGTGGTCGGGATAGTTGGGCACGCCTTCGAACATGACGGTGGTCGCGCCATTGGCGAGCGGACCGTAGACCACGTAGGAATGGCCCGTGACCCAGCCGACATCGGCCGCGCACCAGTATATCTCGCCCGGCCGGTAATCGAAGACATAGTGATGCGTCATCGCCGCCCAGGTCAGGTAGCCGCCGGTGGTGTGGAGCACGCCCTTGGGCTTGCCGGTCGATCCCGAGGTGTAGAGGATGAACAGCGGGTCTTCCGCGCCCATCTCCGCAGGGGCGCAATCCGCGGATGCGCCATCGCGTTCGTCGTGCCACCAGTAGTCGCGGCCTTCATGGACCGACACCGCATTGCCGGCATGACGCACAATGAGCACGGCGCAGACACTCGGGCATTCCTTGAGCGCTTCGTCCACGTTGGCTTTCAGCGGCACCTGCTTGCCGCCGCGCATGCCGGCGTCGGCTGTCACGACCAGCTTGCTGTCGCAATCCTGGATGCGGCCCGCGAGCGCTTCCGGGCTGAACCCGCCGAACACCACCGAATGGATCGCGCCGATCCGGGCGCAGGCGAGCATCGCCACCGCCGCCTCGGGGATCATCGGCATGTAGATGGTGACCCGATCGCCCTTGCCCGCGCCCAGCCGTTTCAGCGCATTCGCGAAGCGGCAGACGTCCTCGTGCAGTTCGCGATAGGTGATCTTGCGCTGCTGAGAGGGATCGTCGCCTTCCCAGATGATCGCCACCGTATCGCCGCGTTCCGCCAGATGACGGTCGAGGCAGTTGGCCGCCACGTTGAGAGTGCCATCCGCGAACCATTCGATGCCGAAGTCCGCCTCATCGAAGCTGGCCTTCGAGAGCCGCGTCCATGGCTTGATCCAGTCCAGCCGACCGCTCTCCTCGCGCCAGAACGCGGCGGGCTGCTCAATTGAACGCCGGTATCTCTCGGCATACCCTGCGGCATCGACATATGCGCGCTGCGCCCATTCGGCGGGAACGGGATGAGTGGTGGACAAGCGAAACGCTCCTGAGTCTTAAAAAGAGATTGCCCGCTGCCGGCGGTGCGATCAAGTGCTGCAGGGCTGCGCGATCAGACAAATTCCGCTTTCGGGCAAAGCGACCGCGTCGAGGTTCGGGGCCAGCCCGCAGCCGCCCGGCTCCACTTGCTCCAGTCCCACGGTTACGGCGCCCTTGAGCGGGATGACCAGCAGCGGCCGATCGCCATAGCGCGCGGCCTGGTCTTCGGTCGGCCGCTCAAAAATCTGATCGAAGCGGAACAGCGGGCCGTCCACAAGCGTCTGTCCGTCAGCCTCCGACACCCGCTCACGCAGCGCGGGCGGGTACAGCGTGCCATGGGCCACGCCCAGCCCTTCATCCAGGTGCAGTTCGCGCGGGCGGCCGTAGTCGTAGAGGCGGTAGGTGATGTCGCTGTTCTGCTGCACCTCGATCAGGCTCACGCCCGCGCCGATGGCATGGACGGTGCCCGCCGGGATGTAGAAGAAATCGCCCGGCCGCACCGGATGCCAGACCATCAGTTCCTCGATGCTGCCGTCGAGCGCGGCGGCGCGCATGGTCTCGACATCCAGGGGCTCGCGGAAACCGATGCCCAGCGTCGCGCCGGGATCGGCATCGACGATCAGCCAGCATTCCTCCTTGCCCTGCCTGCCGATGCCGGCGGCGAGCGTCTCGGCATCGGAGGGATGGACCTGCACCGACAGCTTCTCGCTGGTGAAGATGTATTTCACCAGCAGCTGCGGCAAGGCTTGCGGCGGCTCGAACCAGATCTCGCCGATGCGCTTTCCCTCGGGCGCCTGGAAGGGCGGGGGGAGGGTGTCCTTGCCCCATGGCTTCTCGACCGTGCGGATCGACAGGATCGCGGTCACTGGTTCACCGCGCCGCCGAGCTTGCCCACCTTCTGCGCGCCGCTGGCGGTCGTGACCAGCACATCGTTGCCGTCGACCACCACGATCACGTTCTCCAGCCCGATCACCGATACGCGCGGCCCGTCGCTATCGACCAGAACGTTGCGACAATCGACAAGTTCGACGTTGCCGTGGACGCTGTTGCCCTGCTCGTCGCGATCGCGCGCGGCGTGAAGCGCCTGCCAGTTGCCGATGTCCGACCATGCCATGTCGGCCGGCACCATGGCCGCGCGGGATGTGTTTTCCATGACCGCGTAGTCGACCGATTCGCCCTGGATGGCCGCGAACGCCTGCGCATCTGGATGGAACCGCAGATCATCCTCGCGGCCGCGCGCCACCGCCTGCGCCACCGCGTCCGCGATATCCGCGCGGTGGGCGGCAAGCTCTTCAAGGAAATCCTTCACCCGGAAGGCGAAGATGCCCCCGTTCCACGAATAGATCTTCTCGGCAAGGAACGCCTTGGCCCGCTCCAGGTCGGGCTTCTCCACGAACTGCGCGACGCGGAAGCCCTTGTCGCCGATCGGCTCGCCCTGTTTGAGGTAGCCGAACCCGGTTTCCGGCTCCTTCGCCTCGATGCCGAACGAGACCAGCCAGCCTTCGCGCGCAAGGTCAGCCGCGGCCCTTGCGGAAGTCGCGAAGGCCTCGGGATCGCCGATGTGATGGTCGCTCGGGCAGACCAGCATCACCGCATCCTCGGGCAGCCGCAGCGCCGCCAGCGCGATCGCGGCGGCGGTGTTCTTGGCCGCCGGCTCGACGATGATCCGCGCGCCCTCGATGCCGCCGAGCTGTTCCTCGACATGCTCCAGATGCGCCTTTCCGGTCACCACAACCGGCGGCGAGAAGCCCGCTTCCGGCGAGGCCCGGCGCACGGTCTCCTCGAACAGCGTGTGGTCGCCGACGAGGGGCAGGAAGGGTTTGGGCTTCACAGCCCGGCTGCGCGGCCACAAGCGGGTGCCGCTCCCGCCGCAGAGGATCACGGGAACAATGTTGGTCATCGGCACCGATAATGCCTGACCGGCGCGGTAGCTCCAAGCGCTATTCCTTTTTGTCGCGAGGATCGTACCAGCGCTGCTGCCAGCCATAGCTCGACTGTATTGGATTGCCCGCCGCATCGGTCGCGGGCCGGAAGCGGAAGCGGTCGGTGGCCAGGCGGCAGGTGATCTGATCGGCCTGCGGATCGCGACTCGGCCGGTGCACCCGGCAGGCTTTCACCCGGCCATCGGCGCCGACGGTGAGCGCGACGATGACGTAATCGCCCAGCCGCTGTTCGCGGCTCGCCGCCGGATAGTCGCGCGCGGAGTTGATCTCTCCCGAGATCTTGACCGCCTTGGCCGCCAGCCCCCCGCCGCCGCCCTGGCCGCTGCCGCCTGCTCCCGATCCGGTGCCGCTTCCCTGTCCGCCGCCGCCGGTCCCCGCGCCCTGATCGCGCGCGCCCGACGTCACGGCCAAGCCCTGCCCCGCCACTGGCGGCGCAGCCTGGCTGGACAGCACCACCCGTGGCACGGGCGCGGACGCCGCGCGCGGCGTGGCCTTGCGCCCCGCCTCCGCCGCCGCGCCTTCGGGCTCGGGCGCACGGGCCTGTGGCGCGGGCGTCGGTTGCGGGGATGGCGGCGCGGTAATCGTGACCGTGAAGGCGGCGACGACCTCGCGCGCGACGCTGTCGGTGATGTCCGGCGCGAAAGCACGGATGAGCGCGATCACGGCCGCCACATGGATCAGCGCGACGAGCGCCACCGCGGCCACGTTCACCCTTCGCGGCGAGGAAGCATCGCTGCGCGTCATCGGGCGGATATGGCATTCACCGCGACGGGCGGCAATCGCCCGCCGTCCAACCACCATGCCGGCGCGCTCAAAGGCGGTCGAGCGCTTCGGCGATGGTCACATAGACCTGGTCCAACTCGGCCGCACTGATGCAGTAAGGCGGCATGACATAGACCGTATTGCCGAGCGGACGCAGCAGCACCCCTTGTTCGCGGAAGATCGGCATAAGCGTTTCCGACACCGGCGCGAGGTAGCCTTGCTCCCCCGAGACGTCGAAGGCGGCGATCGTACCGGCGGTGCGCGGATTGCGGACCTTGGCGCCGGTCAGGCGGGAAAGGTGCTCGCGCTGCCGCCTGGCCAGATCGGAGATGCGTTCCGGCACCGGCTCCTCGCGCCAGATCGCGAGGTTGGCGTTCGCCGCCGCGCAGGCGATCGGGTTCGCGGTGTAACTGGAGGAGTGGAAGAACATCCGCGCGCGGTCGCGGCTATAGTGCGCCTGGTAGATCGGCTCGGTCGCCATCGTCACCGCCAGCGGCACCGCGCCGCCGGTGAGTCCCTTCGAGAGGCAAAGAAGATCAGGCACAACGCCCGCCTGCTCGCAGGCCAGCAGCGTGCCGGTGCGGCCCCAGCCGGTCATCACCTCGTCGGCGATGAAGAGCACGCCCGCCTGGGCGCAGATCGCTCGCATCTGCGCCAGCACTTGCGGGCCGTACATCTTCATACCCCCGGCGCCGAGCACGAGCGGCTCGACAATGAACGCCGCCGCGCCGCCATCGGCGGCACAGGCGCGCTCTAGTGCATCCAGCGTTTCCTGCTCACGCCCGGCGTCGGGGAACGGCACCGTCACCACATCGAACAGCAGCGGCGAATAGGCCTGATTGAACACGCCGCGCGCGCCCACCGACATCGCGCCGATGGTGTCGCCGTGATAGCTGTGCTCCATCACCACGATGCGGTGGCGCGGCTCGCCGCGATGCGCCCAGAAACCCAGCGCCATCTTCAGCGCCACTTCAACGCTGGTCGATCCCGAATCGGAAAAGAACACGCGCGTCAGCGCATCGGGCATGATCGCACGCAGCCCGCGCGCGAGCGTCTCGGCGGGTTCATGGGTCCAGCCGGCGAAGATGATCTGGTCGAGGCTGGCCGCCTGTTCGGCGATCGCCGCGACGATGCGCGGGTGACAATGGCCGTGCGTCGTCACCCACCACGAGGAGATGGCGTCGATGATCGCGCGCCCATCGGCGCCATAGAGCAGCGCGCCCTCGGCCCGTTCGATCAGCGGGATCGGCTCTTCCAGGCCATGCTGGGTGAACGGGTGCCACAAGGGCGAGGTCATGGCAGGAAGTCTCCGGCGCGGAAGTTGGCGGCGAACGCCTGCGCCAGACTGGCCCGGTCCAGGCGCGGCAGCAGCGGCAGTCGGCCGAGCCGGCGCACCTTCCCCATCTCGGCGATCGTCGCCTCGCTATCCTCGTTGGCCTCGCCGACGAAGGCCACGCCCAGTATGGCGACCCCGCGCGTCCGCAGCGCTTCTATCGATAGCAGGCTATGGTTGATCGTGCCGAGCGCCGTGCGCGCAACGATCACCGCAGGCGCGCGCCATCCCGCAAACACATCCGCATAGAGCAGCGAGCGCGTCACCGGCACCAGCACCCCTCCGGCCCCCTCGACGACCAGCGGGCCGGGCACGGAGGGAAGCGCCAGCCGTTCGGGATCGATGCTCACCCCGTCGATCTCGGCGGCGCGATGCGGCGAGCAAGGCGTGGCGAGGCGATAGGCTTCGGGCAGCAGCCGTTCGGAAGGCAGGCAGCCGAGTTCCGCCACCAGATCGCGGTCGCACTCCTCAGTGCCTGCTTGCACCGGCTTCCAGTAAGATGCGCCCAGCGCATCGGCGAGCGCGGCGGCGAATACGGTCTTGCCGACGCCAGTGTCGGTGCCGGTGACGATCACCACGGGTCCGCCCATTTCAGCCCTCCTCGGCCCGGTAGTGGCAGGTAACCACTTCGTAGGTCACCTGCCCGCCGCTGTCTTCGAAGGCGCGCATCACCCGGCGCAGCGCTCGCGGCGGCAAGGGCCGATGACCGGGCGCCGCCGTATTGGCGCCTATTGCCTTGAGCCCGTGCAGGAATTCGCGCGCGCTTCCCGGATGGTCGGTGTGACGAGTTACCGACAGCGGCTGCGCGCGAAGGTGCGGATGCATCGCCTCAAGCGTGGCTGCACTGGGCAGCGGCAGCAGCCCGCACTGCACTCCGGCAGCGCGGTGAGCGTCGCGCCACTCGCCGAATGTGCCGGACGCCAGCGTCGTGAACACGAGGTGTCCCCCCGGCGCGAGCCAGGTCGATAGGCGGGCCAACGCGCCGGGCAAATCGGCGAACCATTGCAGCGCCAGGCTCGCGCAAATCAGGTCGAAGCGTGGGCCGGGGGGGCGCTCGCCGTGCTCGCCATCAAGTGTCGCAAACTGAAAGCGGGGGCGATCGCCCATGCGGGCACGGCACCGCTCCACCATTTCGGGCGAAAGGTCGGTCACCAGCCAGTCGCCGCCGACCCCTGCATGCGCCGCCGCCTCCGTCAGAAATCCGGTGCCGCAGCCGATCTCCAGCACGCGCGCGCCGCTCGAAATATCCAGGCGGGCGATATAGGCCGCCAGCTCTTCCGCCACCAGCCGCTGGACACGGGCGTGGCGGTCATAGTCGCGCGCCGCCGAAAAGGCGCGGCTGATCCGCTGGCGTTGCGCGACGGTCATGGCAGCACATCCAGGAACCGTTCGATCTGGCGCGCGCAATAGTCCGGGTCGGTTATCGGCAACAGATGGCCCTCGCGGGGATGCTCGTCGCGATCGATGCGGTGCGCGGACGCAAAAGCCTGCGCGCGCATCGCGGCTGGGAGGATGGGGTCGCGCGCGCCTTGCAGCGACAGGATCGGCGCGGGCAATGAAGCCGCCTGCACACGGCAATCGCCATCGCGGAGCAGCCGCAAGTCCTCAGCCAAGGGTTCAGCTGCGAGCGGTGCTGTCTCCACCCCGGCACCGCAGCGCTGGCGGAACTCGCCGAGCACGGCCTCGGGCGCCTCCGCGAAACGGGCGATCATGCGCTCCACCACGCGCGTCGCTACCCCCGGCAGGTCCGACACGGTCGTGAAGCGATCGAAGCCGTTGATCGCGACGAGGCCCCTGCATCGGCGGGTCTCACTCGCCAGCACATGCATCGCCCCCAGGCTATGGGCGACGGCGACATGATCTTCGTCGGATGCCGGCGCGGCGGGCCGGCCGAAGTAGCCGCGATCCCAAACCAGCGCTTCGTGCCCCGGCAGCCGCGCGCGCAGCGTATCCCAAAGGCTCGCGTCAAAGCCCCAGCCGTGCACGAAGAGCAGCTTCAACGGCACTCCTCCAGCGCCGCGAGCAGCGCGTCGATGTCCGCTTCCGATTGCGTGGAGCGCAGCGCCAACCGCAGCCGGCTGGTGCCCTGCGGCACCGTGGGTGGGCGGATCGCCGCAGCCAGCATGCCTCGTTCGGCGAGCGCTTCGCTCAGCGCCAGCGCCTCGCGCGCATCGCCGACGATCGCCGGCACGATCTGCGTGGCCGAAGCCGCCGTGTCGAAGCCCAGCAGCCGCAGCCCGCCGCGAAGCCGCTCGGCCAGCGCGCCCAGATGTGCCCGCTCCGCGTCCATGCCGGGCACCAGATCAAGCGCCGCGTCGATCGCGCCGAGCACGGCGGGCGGCGGCGCGGTGGTGAAGATAAAGCCCCCGCATGCGTTGACGAGATAGTCGCAGACCAGCGCCGATCCGGCCACATAGGCTCCGAACCCGCCAAGCGCCTTGCTGAACGTGCCCATCGCCAGGTCCACGCCCGGCACGCCCGCCGTCAGTCCCGCGCCGCCCGCGCCCAGGACGCCGGTGGCGTGGGCTTCGTCGACGAACAGGAAGGCATCGTACCGCTGGGCCAGCGCGGCCAGCCCGGCCACATCGGCCACGTCGCCGTCCATGCTGAACACGCTCTCGGTGACGATGAACCGCGCCGAAGCACTTGCGCCCTTCTCCGCCAGCAGCGATTCCAGATGGCCCAGATCGTTATGGCGGAAGCGGATCTGGCGCACCCCGGCCGCCGCGCACCCCTGGTGAATGCTCGCGTGCACGAGCCGGTCGGTGAACACCGCCGCGCCGGGCGCCGCCGCAAACAGGGCTGGCAGGACCGATGCATTCGCCTGCCAGCCCGATGCGAAGATCAACGCCGCCTCGGCATGCTTAAACCGCGCGACTTTGGCTTCGACCGCAAGGTGCGCATCGAGCGTGCCCGTCACCAGCCGCGAGGCGCCCGCGCCGGTCCCCCAGCAAGCGGTCCACTCGCGCGCACGCGCGATCAGTGCAGGGTGGCGCGACAGGCCCAGGTAATCGTTGCTGGAGAAGTCGAGCAACTCGCGTCCGCCGCGCTCGATGCGGCCGTGCTCGCGCAAGGACGCCGGCAACAGCACGCGGCGCTGCCCGCGCGCCTCGATCGAAGCGAGCGCCTCGGCCAGCCGCGCGTCCATCGTGCTCATGCCCCGCGCCCTAGGCCCAGCCGCGCCATCGGGCAAGGCTGGCCCCAATCCCTGGGCCCATTGCAATTGCGAATCGTTCGCGATAATGCGACTCGCGCATGTACAACCCCCTTCAGGAACACGCGGCGCCGATGGCCGAACCGACGCCGAGCCGAACGCTGCCGCAAGCGCCGCCCAGGCGCAGCCGCAAGGCGTTCTGGCTCAAGCAGCTCCACACCTGGCACTGGGTCAGTTCGGCGATCAGCCTGATCGGCCTGCTGCTGTTCGCGATCACCGGCTTCACGCTGAACCACGCCGCCGAGATCGAGGGCGCGCCGGTGGTTAGCGAAGGCAAAGGCCAACTTCCAGCGCCGTTGCTGCCACTGATCGCGCAAGACGACGGCCCGGACGCCAAGAAGCCGCTCCCGCCCGAAGTGGCGACCTGGGTGGGCGAGACTTTCCAGGTGAAGAGCGGCGGCGAGGCCGAATGGTCGGCGGACGAGGTCTACCTCGCCCTGCCCAGGCCCGGCGGCGACGGCTGGGTGGCGATCGATCGCGTGACTGGCGAGGCGACTGCGGAAAACACCGACCGGGGCTGGATCTCCTACCTCAACGACCTCCACAAGGGCCGCAACGCCGGCGCCGAGTGGAAGCTGTTCATCGACGTATTCGTCCTCGCCTGCGTCGTGTTCTCACTGACCGGGCTGTTCCTGCTCCAGCTCCACTCCGCCAAGCGCAAGACCACCTGGCCGCTGGTTGGCCTAGGCCTGGCCATCCCTACCGCGATCGCCCTCGCCTTCATCCATTAGGAGCCCCACTTCATGCATCTCTCTTATCGTATCGTGCTCACCGCCGCCGGCGCCGGGTTGTCCGGCGCCATGGCCGCGCCCGCGCTCGCGCAGACTATGGACGTCACGGTCACGATCCCGCGCATGACCGTGGCGGAATATCACAAGCCCTACGTCGCCATCTGGCTGGAGCCGGCGGGCGGCGCTGCGCGCACCCTGGCGGTTTGGTACGATTTCGACATGCGCAACAATGAAGGCACCAAGTGGCTGCGCGACGTGCGCCAGTGGTGGCGCGTATCCGGGCGCAACATGCGCTTCCCGGCCGATGGCGTGACCGGCGCAACGCGGGCGCCCGGCCCGCAGCGGATCAGCTTCACCGCCGGGCGCGGTCCCCTGGGGGCGCTCGCCCCCGGCCAGTACACGCTGGTGGTGGAGGCCGCGCGCGAGGTGGGCGGGCGCGAGCTTGTCCGCGTGCCCTTCGCTTGGCCGCCCAGGCCCGGCCAGGCCGCGCGCGCCAGCGGATCGTCCGAGCTCGGCGCAGTCAGCATCGCATTTCGCCGTTGAACTGAGGGAGGACGCCCGATGAAAATCCTGCTTGCCCGAACGATCGCCGCCGCCGCCCTGATCGCGGCGACCGCTACGCCTGCCCTGGCTCACCGCCAGTGGATGCTGCCTTCGCAGACCACCTTCTCTGGCGACGACGTCTGGGTGACGGTCGACGCCGCGACCTCGAACGACCTGTTCTATTTCGAGCATCGCCCCGGCAACATAGACAACGTCAAGGCCTGGGCCCCCGACGGCACCGAAGTGCCGCTGGAGCACAGGGCGACCGGGCAGTACCGCAGCACCTTCGATGTGCACCTGACCAGGAAGGGCACCTACCGCATCGGCTCGGCCACCGACATGCTGATGGGCAGCTATGATCTGAACGGAAAGACCGAGCGCCTGCCGCGCGGCACCACGAAGGAAAACCTGGCCGAGAAGATCCCCGCCGGAGCCACCAACGTGCGCACGAGCGAGAGCACCAACCGCAACGAGATTTATGTCACCGTCGGCGCACCGACCACGACCGTGTTCGCGCCCACCGGTCGCGGCATCGAACTGGTTCCGGTCACGCACCCGACCGACCTCGTCGCGGGCGAGGCGGCGACTTTTCAGTTCCTGCTCGACGGCAAGCCGGCGGCCGACCTGCCGGTCACGGTGATCCCCGGCGGCATCCGATATCGCGACAGCCTGAACCAGATCGACGCCAAGACCGGCGCCGACGGCAAGGTCACGGTGACGATGCCGACCCCCGGCATGTACTGGATGAACGTCACCACGCCGCGCGCCGAGCGCCCCGCGGCCGGCGGTGAGCAAGGCGCGACTCCGGCAGCGCCCGCTCCGCAGCCCGCCGGGCCCGCTCCGCGCCGGGCGGGTTATGTCACCACGCTGGAGGTGCTGGCGCCCTGATGCAGAGCGAACCGCGCATCCTGATCCCGCCAGCGCTTTCGCCGCAGGCGTTCGCCGGGCGCGATCCGCGCGGGCGCGTGGTCGAACTGGCCGGCCGGACGATGGGCACCGGCTGGACACTGCGCGCGGTCTCCCCGCCCGAGGACGCACAGTCAGGGGTCCAAGCGGCGCTTGATCACGTCGTCGCACAGATGAGCCAGTGGGTGAGCGACAGCGATCTGTCGCGCTTCAATCGTGCGCCGGCGGGCCGGTGGCGCATGCTGCCGCCGGAGCTCGTGACCGTGCTCCAGGCCGGGCTCGAGGTGGGCTCGGCAAGCGGTGGCGCATTCGATGTAGCGCTCGGCGCGCTTGCCGACATCTGGGGCTTCGGCCCTGCCGCTGCTCCGGCTTCCGCGCCCGAGAGGCAGGTTCTGGACCTGGTGCTGTCGGCGCGCGGCCGGATCGAGCTGGACCCGCTAGGGCTGCGCGCGCGGCGTACCGGCCAGGCCCGGCTCGACCTTTCGGGGATCGCCAAAGGCTTTGGCGTCGATCAGGCCGCAGGCTGGCTGCTCGGGCGCGGCTTGCGGCATTTCCTGATCGAGGTGGGCGGCGAGCTGCGCGGGCACGGCCTGCGCCCCAACGGGCAACCGTGGTGGGTGGAAATCGAACGTCCGCCGGGTGCCCCCATCCCGCCGCTGCGGGTGGCGCTCCACGAGCTGTCGATCGCGACATCGGGCGATTACCGCCGCTGGCTCGATGCCGGCGGCAAGCGTTTCAGCCACACCATCGACCCGCGCACGGGGCAGCCGGTGACCAACGGCGTGCGATCGGCCACCGTGCTGCACCGTGACTGCATGCTGGCCGACGCCTGGGCAACCGCGCTGGCGGTACTGGGACCGGACGAGGGGATGGCGCTGGCCGAGGCGCAAGGCCTGGCCGCGCACATGCTCGTCAATGATACGGAACGGATGTCGGCCGCATTCGCGGCGATGCTGGACTGATTATTGGGTTCGCGCAGAGAGCGCAGAGAGCGCAAAGGTGCTGCCCAGCGCCGCAGGCCTTGATCTGCTCCGGCTCTAACGACGATCACGCGAACAAGGCGGCTTCGCCGCAAGGAAGATTTCTTAGCGCTCTCTGCGGGCTCTGCGCGAACAAAAATCTCCACGCCGCTGCGCGACCCTTTCACCTTCTCAGCGCCGAGGTTGGAAGCGCTCGCCCCTCAGCTGTCGGCCCAGCGCCGCAAGAGGTTATGGTACACACCCGTAAGCTGGATGATGGCGCGGTCCTTGTGCCCGCGATCCTGCGCGATCGTCTGGATCGCCATGTCCAGCTCGAACAAGTGCCGCCGCGCTTCGGTGTCGCGGATCATCGACTGGATCCAGAAGAAGCTCGCCAGCCGCCGTCCGCGCGTCACCGGCTCGACGCGGTGCAGGCTGGACGATGGGTAGAGGATCAGGTGCCCGGCGGGCAGCTTCACCTGGCTCACGCCGAACTGGCCCTCCACGGTCAGCTCGCCTCCGTCGTAGGCGTCAGGCTCTTCGAGAAAGAGCGTCGCCGACAAGTCGCTGCGGACGCGAAAGTCGCCGCCCGGCTTGATCCGCACCGCACTGTCGACATGCACGCCAAAGGTCTCGCCGCCTTCGTATGTGCTGAACAGGGGAGGGAAAATCTTCAGCGGCAGCGCGGCGGCGATGAACAGCGGCGATGTCTGCAGCGCCTGCAACACCATCTGCCCGGCCTCGCGGGCGACAGCGCTGTCTTCGGGAAGCTGGTGGTTGCGCTTGGCCAGCGCCGACTGGTAGCCGGAGGTCTCATTGCCATCGACCCATTCGCCCGCATTCAGCACGGCGCGGATGCGCGCCAGCGCCTCGGCATCGAGGACGGCGGGAATTTCGATCAGCACTTGCGCTCAGCCCTGCAGCACGAAGGGAATTTCGACGACGCCGCGCACCATCACCGGCTGGCCATCGCGCATCGTCGGCTCCCACCGCCAGTTGCGCACCGCGTCGCGCGCCGCGTCGTCCAGCCGAGCAAAGCCGCTGCTGCGGGCGATGGAGATCGTCTGAACCTTGCCGTCGAGGCCGACCACGAGCGCCAGGAGCACGATCCCCTGCTCACGCTTGCGGCGGCATTCGATCGGATAGCGCGGCGGCTTGCCCGAGATCATCTTCGTGCCGATATCGCCCCCCTGCACGACACTGGGCGGCGCCGGAGGAGCGGGCGGGGCCGGTGGCGCCGGAGGCGGCGGCGCGATCACCGCCACCGGTTGCGCGGGCTGGGCCGGAATCTGCACGATCGAGGGGAGCGCCACGACCGGCTGCGGCTGAACCACGGCGGTCTCCAGTTTCACCGTCGGAGCGTCCTTGGGCTTCGGTGGAGCCGGCGGCGCGGGGGGCGGCTCCAGCCGGACGTCGACGACCTGAAGCCGGTGCCGCGCCTCGCGCTTGAACGTCGGCCCGAGGTAGGCAGCCGCGGCGAAGACGGCGACGTGCGCAAGGACGACGGCGAGCATCGCCGGCACGTTCAACCGCCGGGCCTCTCCGTAGCGTGTGGCGGGCGCAGCGGCAGGAACGGGCGCGGCGACCGACCGGCAAGGAGCGGCGAGGACGCTCCCGTCCTGCATGTCGTCACTACTGACGCTGGCTGCGTCCAACACCGAATGCCCCCTAGCTTCGCCAAGCTCGCGCGGCCTTATCGCAAACTCTAATGCGAATCAATCGCATCAATGGGAATGGCGCTCCCCGGCCCGTTTGGACCGGAGAGCACGACGATCAGAACGTGTAGTTGAGGCTGAACACGGCGGACCGCGTCGGCCCGGGGACCGCCCAACTGCTGGCAAGATTGTTGCGCACCGTGGTGGCGTAACGCTCATTGGTGAAGTTCTGCACGTTCACCTGTGCCATCAGGTTGTCGGTGATGGGGTATGAAGCCATGAAGCGATGGATCGTGTAGCCCGGCACGTAATAGTCCACGCCGCCCGTCGTGTTCAGGAAGAACCTGCCCTGATAGGTCAGGCCGTAGCCCAGTTCGAGCCCGAACGGGAAGCGGTAGCTGGTGAACAGGCTGCCCGAGTGCTTGGGGGTATTCTGCAATTGATCCCCGCGCGTCGGATCGGGATCGGCCGGCGTATTGGTGCAAGTGCCCTGTCCGGGGTTGGCGAGGCAGAAGTCCGACACGCCCTGCAGGATTTCCGTCTCAAGATACATGTAGTTCGCCGAGATCGTCCAGTTCGGGGTGATGTTCCCCGATGCGCCGAGCGAGATGCCCTGCACGCGCTGGAAGCCGTCGGTCTGCTGGTCAGGCACGGTCGGGTCGCCCGACACGATGCGGATCGAGTCCCGATCGTTACGGAACGCCGCCGCCGTCAGCAGAAGGCTCTTGTTGAACAGGTCGGCTTTGACGCCCACTTCGTAGTTCTTGGTGGTTTCCGGGTTCGTGTTGCAGTTGGTCGCATTGCAAGACCCGTCAACGAATGCCTGCGACGGGTTCTTCGATGTCCCGTGTGCCACGTACAGGCTGACATCCGGCGTGGGCTTGAACACCAGGCCCGCGCGATAGGAGAACAGGTTGTCGCTGTTGCGGAACGGTCCGGTGCGCGTCGTCGGCTCGCCCAGCGTGGCGTCGGCGGCGGTGCTGTAGTTCTGGGTGTAGTTGAACCCGCTGGCGTGCTCGTAGCGGATGCCGCCGTTGAATTCGAACATCTCGCCGAACTTCATGGTGTCGAACAGATAGGCGGCGAATGTCTCGCGCTCACCCTGGTTCCGGCCCGAGCGGATGAAGTTGAACGGGCCGTTGTATTCGTTGTTGCCGTAAATGAAGCCGGCGGGACCCTGAACGACTTCGTTGGGGTTGGAGATGCTTACCAGCGGGAATTCGTTGGCGAAGGGGTTGGTGCCATCGGCCGCGCGCAGGCTGTTGCCGTTATCCTGATCGTACTTCTCCCACAGCGCCGAGCCGCCGATCACCATGTTGTGGGCGATGCCACCCGTCTCGAACTGCGCGTTCACGTCGAACTGGTTGTACAGGGTCTGGTTGCGGATGAAGCGGGTGTTGCCGCGGCCGTTGCCTCGATTGGGCATGAAGAAGCCCGGAGGAACCGTCGCGAGGCACGCGCCTCCGGTCGGCTGCACGCCGCTGGCAAGGCAGAAGTCGCCGTTCGGCTGGCTGGTGACGGTGTGCTGGTCGATGTTCTCGTAGCGGGTGAGGTTGCGGATGCTCAGCGTGTCGCTGAACTGGTGCGCAAAAATTGCCTGGAGGGAGTCGGTGACGGAATCCTGGCGGTCGATGTTGCGGAAGCCGTAGTAGCCGCCCAGGTCGAATTCGGGCAGGAACCCGCCGGCGGTCATGGGGCCAGCGGCCTGGGGGAAATAGCGGATACCGTACTGCGGCATCGCCTCGTCATCGAGGTGCTCGTACTGGAGGGTCAGGCTCGTCGGGCTATCGATGCCGATCGTGACCGCCGGGGCCACGCCCCAGCGCTCGAAGAACTCGACATCGCGGCCGGGCACGTCATTCTGGTGGTAGACGGCGTTCAGACGCACCGCCACGTTTTCGCTGATGCGCTTGTTGATGTCGGCGGTCGCCCGATAATAGTTGTCGGTGCCGATGCCCGCGTTCACCACGCTGATGTCGTCGGCCAGCGGCTTCTTGGTGACCAGGTTGATCGTGCCCGCGACCGAGCCGCCGCCGCTGTAAACCGAGTTCGCGCCGTTGGCGATCTCGACCTGCTCGATATTGTAGGTCTCGTTGCGGTTCAGGAACGCGGAGCTGCGCACGCCGTCTATGGTCACATCGTTCTTGGCGTCCACGCCGCGCAGGATGATGCGGTCGCCATAGCCGAAGCCGCCCTCGCCCGCGCCGAACGTGATGCCCGGAACAGTCTGCAGCACGTCGCGCAGGGTCAGCAGGTTCTGCTGCTGGATCGACTTGTTGGTGATGACGGTGATCGTCTGCGGCGTGTCCAGCAGCTCGCTGGTGTACTTGGGCGAGGCAGCGCGGTCTGCCTTGACCGGCGTCTCATCGATCGCCGTGTCGGTTACGGTAACGCCGCCCAGCCGTTGCTCGGCATCCTGGGCTTGCGCCGACGAGGCCGTGGCGATCGCCCCCACGCAGGACAGGGCGAGGAAAGCCGGCTTCGCGGCAGACGACATGGTCATGACAGTAGGAACCCCCATTCGTTGGAATGAGCGGTCTGCTATTGCGACTGGTTCGCAGTGTCAACCCTTATTGCGAGTGATTATCAGGAGCGAATACCCTCTTCGCGCTATCTGTATGGAGGCCGCCCAGGAGGGTATCGCCCCCAAGACTGCGGTAGAGCGCGACCAGATTGATCGCCCGCAAATGCCGCGTCTGCGCCAGCGACCGCTCGGCCGAGTAGAGCGACTGGCGGGCGTTGAGGCTTTCCAGGTAGCTCTCCACGCCCCCGCGATAGCGAAGTTCGGCGAGGCGCTGGTTGTCCGCGGCGGCTTCGCGTCCGGTCTCGGTGGCGCGAAGCTGGGCATCGATGGTGCCGCGCCGGGCAAGCGCATTGGCCACATCGGCGAAGGCGTTCTGCACCGCCCGGCGATAGCCCGCCAGGGCCGCGTCGCGCTGCGCTTCGCTAAGCGCCACCCCGGCACGGCCGGCGCCGCCCCGGAAAATCGGGTAGCCGAGGTCCCCACCCGCCTGCCACGCGAAGCTGCCGGCGTTGAACAGCGAGCCGAGCGCGGTAGAGGCGAAGCCGAGCAGGCCGGTCAGGCTGATGCGAGGGAACAGCGCCGCGCGCGCCGCGCCGATTTCCGCGTTGGCGGCGCGAAGCTGCCATTCGGCCTCCACCACGTCCGGCCGCCGGAGCAGCACCGAAGAGTCCAGCCCGGCTTGCACTTCGGCCAGCCGGGCGCCCGCGTCCTCTATCGATGCGGGAAGGTTGGCCGGGTCGATCTCAGCGCCCACAAGCAGCCGCAGCGCATTCATATCCTGCGCGACCGCGGTGGTCTGCGCGGCGATGTCGGCTTCGGCGGTGGCGAGGACGATCTCAGCCTGGCGCAAGTCCGATCGCGGCGCGACGCCGCCGTCCAGCCGCCGCCGGGTGAGCCGCACGCTGTCCCTCGCCGCCGCCGCCGTCTGCCGCGCGATCGCCAGCAGGCTGCTGTCGAGCCCATAGGTCAGCCAGGCATCGGCGACATCGGCGGCCAGCGTCAGCCGGGCCGCCCGCGCCGCCGCCTCGCTGGCGAAATAGCGGTCCCGCGCCGCGCCCGAAAGCGAGCGCAGCCGGCCGAACAGATCGACCTCGTAGCCGCTGACGCCGAGATCGGCGGAGAACTGGTCGCGCGCGCCCGCCCCGCCGCCAAGGAACGCGCCGCCGTTATCGACGCGGCGGTAGCCGGCCGAAGCATCGAGCGTAGGCAGCAGCTCGGCGCGCTGGATGCGATACTGCGCGCGCGCTGCGGCGATGTTGGCCACCGCGATTTGCACGTCCTGGTTGTTGGCCAGCGCCTGCTCGATGACGGCGACGAGGCGCGGGTCGGCCAGCGCCTCGCGATAGCTGTAGCTCGGCAGTGCCGCCTCGCTCTGGCGCAGATAGGCGTCGCCGGTTGGCCAGCTTACCGGCACGGCCGGATCGGGCCGATTGTAGGCCGGCTGCATCGAACAGCCAGCGAGCAGCGTGGTGGCAGCCAGGAGCGCCCGCCCGTGCTTCACGCGCGCGCCTCCTTGCGGAGCTGGCGCCGCTCTTTCCAGCGCTTCAGCCCGTCGCGGACGGTACGCCGCACCAGCACGAAAAACAGCGGGATATAGAACACCGCGAGCAGCGTTGCGGTGAGCATGCCGCCAATCACCGACGTGCCGATGGCGATGCGGCTGTTGGCGCCGGCCCCGGTTCCCAGAGCGAGCGGCAGGACGCCGAAGATAAACGCGCAGCTCGTCATCAGGATCGGCCGCAGGCGGATGCGCGCCGCTTCCAGCGCGGCGTCGATCACCCGCTTACCTTGCCGTTCGGCTTGTTCGGCGAATTCGATCATCAGGATCGCGTTCTTGGCGGCAAGCCCCATCGTCGTGAGCAGGCCGATCTGCAGGAACACGTCGTTCTCAAGCCCGCGCAGCGTCGCCGCCAGGATCGCGCCGACGAGCCCGAGCGGAATGACCAGCATCACCGCCGCCGGGATCGACCAGCTTTCGTAAAGCGCCGCGAGGCACAGGAACACGACCAGCAACGATATCCCGTAAAGGAGCGGCGCCTGCCCGGAGGACAGCCGTTCCTGGAATGATGCGCCGGACCATGCGACCGATACGCCCGGGTGCTTTGCGGCGATTTCCTGGAACGCGTCCATCGCCTCGCCGGAACTGGCGCCGGGTGCTGCCTGCCCGCTGAACCCGAAATTGGGCACGCCGTTGAAGCGGCTGGCCGAACTCGGCGCGGTGCTCCAGTCGATCGTGGCAAACGCAGAGAACGGCACCATCTGTCCGTTCGCGCCCCGCACCTGCCATTGGGCCAGGTCCTCAGGGCTGGATCGGTAGGGCGCATCGCCTTGCACGTAGACGCGCTTGACCCGGCCCCGGTTGACGAAGTCGTTGACGTAACGCCCGCCCCACGCCGTCGACAAAGTGGCGTTGACGTCAGCCTGGGCGAGCCCGAGCACCGCGAGCTTCTGCGAATCCATATCGATCTTGAGCGTGGGCTGATCTGGCAGGCTGGACAGGCGGACACTGGCGAGGGTCGGGCTCTGCCGTGCCTCGTCGAGGATCTGGTCCCTGACGGTGTCGAACTGCGCGCGGTCCATGCCGCTGGAGTTGAGCAGCTCGGCGCTGAAGCCCGAGCTTTGCCCCAGGCCCCGGACCGCCGGCGGCACCGTGGCGTAGAATTCCAGATCGCGGATGCCGCGCATGGCCTGCGTGGCGCGGCGCGTGATCGCCTCGGCGGAGTTCTCCTCGCCCACACGCTCTTCCCAATCGCTCAACCTGATGAAACCGCGCCCGGAGTTCTGCCCGCTGGCACCGGCGCCGCCCACGCCGACGATGACCTGCAGAGCGACGACATTGTCCCGCTCTTCGGTCAGAAAATAACGCTCGACCTCGCGCACGGCAGCGTCGGTGCGCTCCAGAGTGGCGCCGGCGGGAAGATTGTACTGCAGCAGGGCCACGCCCTGGTCTTCGTTGGGCAGGAACCCGGACGGGAGGCGCAGGAACAGCACCGCCATGAGGACGACGATCACGCCATAGATCGCGAGATAGCGGCGTTTGCCCTCGACGATGCGGATCACGCGCTTCTGATGCCATGCCACCAGACGGGAGAAGTAGCGGTCGAACAGCACGCGCATCCGCGCGCTGTTGCGGCCCACGAAGCCGGTCTGGTCCTCGTCCTCATGCCGCTTGAGCAGCGTGGCGGTGAGGGCGGGGCTGAGGATGAGCGCCACGAATACCGAGAGCACCATCGCCGAGACAATCGTGAGCGAGAACTGGCGGTAGATCACCCCGGTGGATCCGCCGAAGAACGCCATCGGCAGGAACACCGCCGAGAGCACCAGCGCGATCGCCACCAGCGCGACCTGGATTTCCTTCATCGACTGGATCGTCGCCTCGCGCGGGGTCATTCCAGGGTTCTCGGCCATCAACCGCTCGACGTTCTCGACCACCACGATCGCATCGTCGACCAGGAGGCCGATGGCGAGCACCATCCCGAACAGCGTCAACGTGTTGATGCTGAAGCCGGCGAACGAGAACACCGCCAGGGTGCCCAGCAGCACGACCGGAACCGCGATCGCCGGGATCAGCGTGGCGCGCCAGCTTTGCAGGAACACGAACATCACCACGATAACCAGCGCGACCGCTTCGAGCAGGGTGACGACCACTTCTTCCACCGATTTCTCGATGAACACGGTGGTATCGTTCGGATAGACGTATTTGTAGCCGGCCGGGAACGACTTGGAGGCGCGCTCTATCGTCGCCTTCACCAGTTGGGCCGTGGAGAGCGCGTCGGCGCCGGGCGTCAGGCTGATCGAAACGCCGCTCGACGGATGCCCGCTCGACCGCCCGAGCACGCCATAGCGTTCCGCGCCGAGTTCGATCCGCGCCACGTCGTTCAGACGCACGGTGGCGCCATCGGGCAGGGTCTTGAGGACGATCCGGGCGAACTCTTCCGGACTGGTGAGACGCGACTGGGCGGTAACGGTCGCATTGAGCATCTGCCCCGGCTCGCTCGGCGCGCCACCCACTTCGCCCGCCGCGACCTCGGTGTTCTGGGCCGATATCGCGCCGATGACGTCGGACGGGTTCAGCGCATAGGAAGCGAGCCGCGACGGATCGAGCCAGATCCGCATCGCGAACTGCGAACCGAAAACGTCGGTTTCACCAACCCCAGGAACGCGCGCGAGAGTGTCCTGCAGGTTCGAGACGATGTAGTCGGAGATGTCCGAGCTGGTGGAGCGGTCGGACTCGTCATAGATGGCGACGACCAGCAGGAAGTCCGGGTTGGACTTGGTGACGTTGACGCCCTGTTGCTGGACCTGCTGCGGCAGCCGCGACAGCGCCTGCTGCACGCGGTTCTGCACCTGGACTTGCGCAATGTCGGGATCGGTGCCTTTCTCGAACGTGGCGGAGATGCTGACCGATCCGCGCGAATTCGAGTTCGAGCTGAAATAGAGCAACCCGTCGATGCCGGTAAGCTGCTGCTCGATGATCTGGGTGACGTTGGTTTCCAGCGTCGTCGCCGAAGCGCCGGGATAGCTGGCGCGGATGTTCACCTGCGGCGGCGCGATATCCGTAAGCGTACGGCCTCGGGCGTGTTGCGGCATTTTGGCTCGGCGCTGATGGACCT
>VFQT010001863.1_pt1 | contig 23503 bp, 20 predicted proteins | sample 3512381 | NCBI WGS metagenome assembly VFQT01 (sample SAMN10412376, study PRJNA504923) | tailings metagenome | isolation source: Relicate 2 Philex TSF3 active mining site | place: Philippines: Tuba, Benguet | collected 2017-08-29
GCAACGTGGTGGAAAAATGAGCGATTTGACATCTCAATCGCTGTAGGTAATCAGCCAAATGTCATGTTGCGATTCTTTATGGCTGACCGAAACAATAATGCCATGGGGTCGCCTAGTGCAGCATATGGATGGCTTTTGGACAGTATATTAGTAACCTCTGCGTTTTCTGAGCTGATTCCACCGCTCATTACCCATACACCAATTACAGGCTTGCAATTCAATATCGGGCAGACCATCACGGCTACCGTCCGTGATAGTCTTGGTTGCGATTCAACGGGTATCGCGGATGTTTGGTTGTTCTACAAGAAAAATTCGGGTCCGCTCGATTCTTTGATCATGAACCGCACAGGAACCACCCTCAATTGGACACGGGCGTTAGATACAAGCCGTGTGGCGGATGGGGATACGGTGCGCTATTACATAAGAGCCAAAGATTCTTCGCCCTCAGGTAATATCAAATATTTCCCCAATCAGGTAAATCCAGGCGACAGCTTCATTACCTATTTAGCCTCTTTCTTCCCGACCATTGGCGGACATACCGCAATTCAGGGACAGCAGTTTTCGCCTGGCCCCTTTGCAATTACAGCCAATTTCACGGATGCCTCGGGCATAGACTCGGCCATTTTGAATTACCGAATCAATCAAGGGCCTTGGATCAAAACGAGAATGTTGTCTGTTGGTAGCAATAACTTCAGAGATACCATACGCACCATAGACGGTGATACGGTGCGCTATTATTTAGAAGCTGTCGATAATTCTCCTCGTCGTTTTCGGGCGTTCTTGCCTAATCGGAATATTTCACCCGATACCTCATGGTTGTTTATTGCATCTGGACCCCCTGATGTTTCTTGGCCCCAATCGTCAAATCAGTGTGATGTGTTTTTAGGCTCAATATTTTCCTATGGACCATTCACTATTGGACTTCGGGCACTCGATGGATCCGGGATTGATACGGCTATTCTGTTTTATCGGGTAAACCAAGGTCCTTGGTTGCAATCAGGAATGACGCGCAACACGGTAGCCAATGCCTTTTGTAACTGGCAAGCAACCATTACGCCAACGGTGACCAATCTCGATACGGTGTTTTATTACGCTCGGGTTCAAGACGCATCAATCCGCAATAACTTCACGATCTCACCTTCAGCTACATCCCCACGTTTCTTCATTACATTGGGTCCAACTACGCTACCCTATACCGACAATTTTGATGTGAATGATTTGTGGACGGGATATATTGCTAGTGGAACAGTGACCAATCCAGCGCTCACTTTGGGTGGCTGGAATAGAGGTGCACCAGCCAAGAGCATCATCAATTCCGCACGTTCTGCACCCAATGCTTGGGTAACGGGCGCATTAAATGCGGACTACCCTGCTAATTCTTGGTACATTCTCGAGTCGCCTGTGTTTACTTTTGCCCAAGCTCAAAATGCAATTTTGTCTTTTTGGCAGCGTCGGGAGATCGGAGCGGGTGATGGTTTTTGGATTGAGTATACGGTAAATCCGAATAGCATTCCGCCCACATGGACTAAATTAGGTAATTCTTCGGCAACTGATACCAATCAAACGGCTTGGTATAGCGTAAATGATGTTGCTGGACTCACAGGTGCCACTGGTGGGGCCTGGGCAGGTAGTTCGAATGGCTGGGTGCGGTCTGAACGCCGATTGAGCGAATCAAACCTTCAAGGCGCAAACCGTCCGATCCCGAACGATAAGGTCAAATTCCGCTTTGTTTTTCGTTCCAATGCCACGGCACAGGCTAATGGGGTGGCCATCGACGATATCAGCATAACCTTTCCGCCGGTGGTGGATTTGGCTTTGACTACCATCGCTTCTAATGCGGCTAATTTGCCTGTTTCAATTGCCAACAACAACTACCAAAGAATTGCAGGGGACAACCTAGTGCTTTTTTCACGATTCCGAAATTTTGGACGTTCTATCATTGATACCATTATACCAATCGTTGTGGAGTTGGGCACCTACCGTGATACCACATTCATCAACACTCGAATTAATCCTAATGCTTTTGGTCCGTCGTTTACCACCGCTTTCAGACTTGATACCATTCCTTCTGTTCCTGAAGGTTGGTTTACGGTGCGCATCTATTCATTGTTCCCCAATGACGAGAACCGAACCAATGATACTTTGTCGGTGCAGATGTATGGCGTTCCCCTCCGTACGGTGGGTTACCTTGATAATTTTGATGGATCGATAGATGAGTGGATGAATGTTCCGGTGGGTACAAGTCCTCTTGTTTGGCAGCGAGGCATACCTACAGGCACCATCCTGAATTCAGCATTCTCCGCCCCCAATGTTTGGGCTACGAATTTATCCGGTGTGCCAGCGGCCAATTCAGTAGCATATTTGTACTCGCCTATTATTCGTTTCAGCAACGTTGTAAACGCTACTGTTCGCTTTAGAATGAACAAGCGCTTAGCAGGAAGTGGGGCTATTCGATTGAGTTGGGCCGATACCTTAAGCAATACGTGGCAGATATTAGGTGGTATTGCGGATGGTGCGAGCCCCAACCAAACTTGGTACAGTAGTTCGGTGGCTATTGGTACCGTTAGCGGCGCGGCGTGGACACAAACTGCGGCAGATACGGGATACATCACCCATATGCTTCGGCTACCGACCTCATTCAATTATCGGGCGGGCAGAGGTGTTCGATTCCGTTTTGAGTTCAAGAGCGGTACCGGCGAAGGCGTAGTAATCGATAATTTCGAGATTTTACCACCGCCTCCCGTTGAATTGGAACTGATCGGATTGACGGCACCCGGCATTGGAAATTGCTTACCAGTGATCAGTGGTGATAGCCTGCGTGCGATTGATACCGTTTCCGTATTGGTTCGCAACAACGGAGGAGATACGCTGCGTACGATTCCATTTAACATCAGTTTATCAACTGGTTCCACAGTTGCAACTCCGTTGTGGCCGACCGATTTCATTCACTTAGACACCATAGCCCCAAATCAAACCAAATTGATTCGTTTATTGCGCGGTTTTAATTCGCCCGCTCCCGGTTGTTATACTTTGAGGGCGTTCCATCGTTTGCCCTCAGATACGGTGCGGAGAAACGATACAGCCAGTCGATCCGTTCGCGCGATACCGGCATTGGATTTGATGGTAGTGAATATCCTCGAACCGGCGGCTTCGATATGTCACCCCGCAGGGCCAACTAGGGTACGGGTTGTGGTGCGAAACATTGGTCATACAGCATCTGGTAGTTTCGATATTGGATACAGGCTGGCATCGGGCGCCACACAGACCCAATCATTGACCCGAGCCATTCAGCCCAAAGGCTATGATACAATTACGTTGTCAACGCCAATCAATGTTTTGCTGGGACCAGACACATTACGTGTATTTGTGCGAAATGTTACTGACCCAGTCACCAATAATGACACGCTTATCCGATTGCTCGTAGGCTCACCCCCCATAAGGTTAATCCATACAAATACCTTTGATGGTTTTAATCCTCTGGGCCCGTATTGTCTTGCCCCATCGTCGATTGGTTTGGCAACACCCATACCCGCTGTCACCGGCGGTAGTGGTAAAGCGCTGATTTTGGAGGGCTCAGGTGGTACATGGGATGCGGCTGTGCCTCTGCCTACTTTGGGTGGTGTATGGAATGCGAACTTTAACCCAGATCGATTGCGGCAGGTCGCGATGCCGGTTTCGAGTACGGTGAACGACACCAACTTGCACATTCGATTTCGCTTACAACAGATACTCCGTGCATCCGGTACTTCAGGAGCGGGAAATGTTTATCTGAGGGTTTTGGTGAATGGTCAGCAAGTGTATAACGCACCCGCCCGCACCACAGCCGGTACATTCCAATCGCTTGAGAATGTTTCGCTCAAGGGTTTTTACACGCCGGGTGAGCCATTTTTATTGGAAATTCAAGGTAAATCAAACTTCTCCTACAGTACCAATACTTCATTAAGGGCGAATGCCAACATTATCGATGAGTTGTTTATTTACCACAGACACACACAAGGGGCTGAAGTGATGGAAGTCATCTACAATAAGCCATTCCCATCGGCTACCGATACAGTTCTTGCTTCTGCCCGGATCAGGAACAATGGCGACAATACGTTGAACACTGTTAATGCACAATTAACGCTGAATGGGCTAGCGGTTCCAGGAGGAACGCTCACCATTAATAACTTGAATCTTGGCTTTATGGCGGATACCCTTTACCAGTTTCAGTCGCCTTTCTTCCTGAATGAGGGGAGCAATACCATTTGTGTGGATGTTTCTCAGCCGAATGGCACAGCCGACCAATATCCTTACAACGACACGGCCTGTACGGAAGCGATCGGATTCCCTGTCATCAGTTCATTTCCCTATTGCAATAATTTCGATGGCGCCCTGCCTGAATGGCTCACACGAAATTGGTCGACTTTGCGCAGTGGTGGAAACAGTTGGACTAAGGGTACACCGGCAAAGGGATTCATGAATGGTGCTGCGAGTGGTTCTAATTGTTGGTATATCGATGCAGACAGTACGTATAGTCCGTATGATTCCTCTGCTTTGTTCACACCGATTTTTAGTGTTCAGCAAGGCTCTTGTTATCGGGTTAGTTTCAAAACTAAATTCTTAACCGATTTTTGGGCGAATAACATCACCAACGCACCTTTGCATGGAGATGGAGGAACCATTGAGTACTCTACGAATGGTGGTATCCGATTCTTGAATTGGGGCGAAATTGATACGGTTACCTTCAATTGGTATAACAATGTAGTTCATTCATTAAAGGACTATACGGTTTCACCCAGTAATGCTGGTTTTGGTTGGTCTGGACAAAGCGACAGCGCATGGATGGATATGTCCCATATTTTCAATACCATCAGCACCGGTCGTGTGATCTTCCGTTTCAAGTTTGCATCGGATGATGCCTTCCAAGGTGAAGGCTTCGCGATTGATGATTTTTGCTTTGAGGAGGTTTCTGCACCTTGTGATTTGGTTAGCGTTGAGGAATTGACTCAAGGTGGATTTATTTTGCATCCGAATTATCCGAATCCGTTTACAGGTTCTACCCGTATTCGCTATGAATTGTCGGAGGGAGCCAAGACACAGCTGTTGATCCAAGATCTATCGGGTCGGGTCTTGTGGCAAGGGCAAACAGAGCGTAGAGAAGCGGGCTTGCATGAGGAGGATGTTCAACTTGGACATCTACAGTCTGGAATCTATCTCTACACGCTGCGTGTCGATGGTTTATCAAAGACCCGTAAGATGATTTTAACCCGATAAGCCATCCATATCATGGATTTTTTCGTATCTTTGCGCCTCTTTAAAGAAATTACTCGGTTATGAAAAAGAATATTCACCCATCCAACTATCGTCTTGTGGTCTTCAGGGATATGTCTAACGACTATATGTTTTTGGGAAAATCAACTGCTGAAACACGCGATACGGTGAAATGGGAGGATGGCAGTGAATATCCAGTTATTAAATTGGATATATCGCACACATCACACCCGTTCTTCACAGGAAAACAGGTATTGGTTGATACAGCGGGACGAGTCGATAAATTCAATCAGCGCTACCGCCGTAAGTAATTCAATGATATTTGTGCCTTTTAAAGACCCTCTTCGGAGGGTTTTTTTATCGAATGGGGGGGTCGGATTATGGATGGTCTTATTCTGCCTTAGTATACATGGGCCTGTTTTTGCTGCGGATACGCTACGGGTCATGACTTATAATTTGATGTATTTTGGTTCATCGACTACCGATTGTACGCCAACGGTCAACGTGCAATCCGTAAAGGAAGGGAATCTACGTACCATCATTCCTCATGTTCGCCCACACATCATTGGATTTCAAGAAGTAGGCCCCAGCAGTGCGGTAACACTGTCTATTCTAAATAATGTGCTCAACACCGCGGGTGAGAGTCGTTGGGCACGGGCCAACCTCATGAATCCCTCCGGCTCTTCTATTGTGAGTATATTGTATTACGACAACCAGAAACTTGGCATTTCTCGTCAATTTCCCATTTCGTCTGCCGTGCGTGATCTGATGTATTATCGCATGTTTTACCGTCAGATACCTCCTTCTGGCGATACGCTATGGCTTAATGTGGTTGTACTCCACTTGAAGGCGGGTTCCACACCATCGGATGCATCTACAAGGGCCCAAGAAACAGCTGCGCTCATGTCATACCTCGATCAACTAAATTTGAATGAGAATATTTTGGTGATGGGTGATCTCAATATGGGTTCTAGCAGTGAGTTGGCGTACAGTCAGATGGTGAACCATACGCAACCCGACAACCGTTTGTATGATCCCATCAACAGGCCTGGAACCTGGAACAACAACAGTTCTTTTGCGCAGTGGCATACGCAGTCGACTAGAACCAGCGGCACTGTCTGTTTTTCTGGGGGCGGTCTTGATGATCGTTTTGACCAAATATTAGTGAATCGACGCATTTTGGGGGACTCTGCCGGCATTCGGTACATCACGGGGAGTTACCGAAGCATCGGAAATGACGGTCAACGTTTTCAGGGAAATGTGCAAACGCCTTTCAACGGTTCTGTTCCTGTGTCGGTGTCGAATGCCTTATTCAATGTTTCGGATCATCTTCCGGTAGTGCTTGATCTTCACATCAATGTACAGCAGGGGACATCCGTTCGCGAAGTTACCCGTGGCGGGGTATTGCCTTGCACATGCAGCTCGAATGTAGGCGGGTCGGTCATTTGCGATTGGTCCGGACTTTTGGATGCTGGGTCTGCTGGACTTTTGAAAGCTGAGTCTGCTGGACTTTATCAGTGGAGTTTATTAGAACCTGGTGGGCGGGTACTTCAAAAGGGTGATTGGTTTGTTGATGCGAACCACAACCGGCATCAAGTGGACACCCGTGTTCTGCCTGCTGGTTTGTATTTTCTAAAGCTCGTGCACACGCAAAGTGGTCGAACCAAATTGGTGCGCCACATACAAATGTTCAGTCGCTAATCCACAGGCAATTCTGCCGATGGAAAGGAGTGGGCATGTTCCGCAATAAATTTTAGAATTTCCTCTCGCCCACGTCCAGTTTGGGCCGATGAGAAGAAATGGCATTGAGGTGGGCTAGGGAGGGCTGACAGAAATACTTCTGTTTGTTTTTTGAGGGCTGTTGACTTTAGTTTATCGGTTTTTGTAAAAATTATGGCAAAAGAACGTTGATTTTGAGCCAGTAAACGTGCAAATTCAAGGTCGTTGGGTCGTGGCTCTACCCGACAATCAATAAGCAACAGCACAAAACACAGATTACTTCTTTTGGAAAGGTAAGTTTTGAGGTGCTTGGACCATTCGCTGCGCATATTCTGAGATACTCGGGCATATCCATAGCCGGGTAGGTCGGCCAAATAGGATATATTTCCAACTTTATAATGGTTGATGGTTTGTGTTTTTCCGGGTTGTCCGGACGTTCGAGCCAATCCTTTATGTCCGGCCAGCATATTGATGAGCGAGGATTTACCCACATTCGAACGGCCTGCTACAGCGAATTCGGCGCGATCTGGGGTAGGCATCTTCTGTACATCGAGTTGACTCGACACATACACAAATGGGGGTGGGGTTGACTTCATCCGTACAAAGGTAGGGTATGGCTAATTTATCTAGTATCTTTGCAACTTTTTAATGTGCAGTGCGTTTAGTTTATTTATGAAGCAAGCATCTACAGCAGGAAGTTTTACGCGCACTAAGTTTTACGAGCAAAAAGTCTAAATAATACGAGCAGAAAGACATCACCCGTGCAGAAAAGCGAGGTCATACGTGCAGAAAAGCGAGGTCATACGTGCAGAAAAACGAGGTCATACGTGCAGAAAAACGAGATCATACGAACAGAAAGAGCATCATACGAGCAGAAAGTCTAAATAATACGAGCAGAAAGACTATCATACGTGCAGAAAAACGAGATCATACGAACAGAAAGAGCATCATACGAGCAAAAAGTCCACTCAACGCACCATAGTTTGCCCAGTATAACGCCATATCCCGGACAGTCCGGAACCAAAAAGGAGCAGGTTGCCGATATGTTCGACTCCATTTCGGAGCGCTACGACCTACTCAACCGCGTATTGTCGCTCGGAATTGATATACAATGGCGCAAACGTGTACTGAAAAGATTAAGGCCGTATGCACCCCAGAGAATTTTGGATGTAGCTACCGGCACGGGTGATTTAGCTATTGGGCTTCTTCAATTGAAACCAAAGGAGGTTATTGGCCTCGATCTTTCTCCGGGCATGTTGGCGCAGGCCGATCAGAAAATTAGAAAAAAGGGTTTAGTGGATCGTATTCAACTCATAGAAGGCGACAGCGAACAATTGCCCTTTGCTCAAGATTATTTTGACGCGTTGACTGTTGCCTTCGGCGTGCGCAATTTTGAGCAACTGGAACAGGGATTATCGGAGATGGCTAGGGTGTTGAAAAGTGGTGGTGTGGTGGCCATTCTTGAGTTTTCGCGTTCGCGTGTGCCGCTCGTCGCTCCCTTATTTAAATTGTATTTTCACCATATATTACCCGCATTGGGTCGATGGGTGTCGCGTGATGCCTCGGCTTACACATATTTACCCGCCTCTGTGGCGGCATTCCCTGAAGGAGACGAATTTCTGCGTATTTTACAAAAGTCCGGCTTTTGTGAAGCACAACAAGAACGGCTGACATTTGGGATTTGTACCTTATACACCGCACAAAAGAAATGAGCGCATCAATCAAAATTCAGTATTGGCCATATTTTGCCGCCCTATTTTTTGGATTGTCTACAGCCAACGTGCATGCCCAAATGAATTTTAGTCATTACGACGAAAAGGCGGTTCATTATGGGTTCTTGGTTGGCCTCAACAGCAGTGGATTCGCCATTAGTCTAGATGATGCCGTATTGGAGCGCGACGATAGTTTACGGTACGTGCGCTCTGGCCATGGTCCAGGTTTTCACCTCGGTGTGGTCAGCGACTTCCGCTTGGCAGAACATGCCGCCCTGCGTTTTACGCCAACTTTGATGTTTCTGCAGCGCGATATGTATTATAGCTATACCCGGCCAAGTAGTGATTTACGTAAGTCGGTGCAAATGGCGAACCTCGATTTTCCATTATTGTTTAAATGGCGCTCTGACCGAATCCGAAATTATCGAATGTATGTCGTTGGTGGTTTCAAATACAGCATTGATATGGCCTCTCAGGAACGTGTAGTTGATGATGTAGAGCGGGTAAAACTCAGGCGACACGACTATTCATTTGATTTTGGCGTGGGTATGGATCTTTATTTTCCCTTCTTTAAAATGTCGCCTGAACTCCGCTTTTCGCAGGGTATCAGAAATACTTTGGTCTCGGAGCGTCACATTTACAGCGCGCCACTCGATGCCCTATTGGGACGCACCATCACCTTATCGTTTCATTTCGAATGATGAACACGCGCGATTTGGCCCGCAAGTTGGCGTTGGTGACGGGTGCCACGGCAGGTATTGGCGCGGCTGTGGCCCGAAAATTGGCAGCAGAAAACTGGGATTTGGTGCTTACTGGTCGCAGGGCGGAACGTCTCAACGCACTGATACAGGAACTCGAAGATCGTTTTCCGCAGGTTAAAGCGTTACCTTTAACCTTTGACGTTTGCGACGAGGCGGCCACTTTCACTGCACTGGAAGGGCTCAGCGAAGATTGGCAAGCAGTGGATTTGTTGGTGAACAACGCTGGATTGTCTCAGAGTCTCGAGCCAGTGCATCGTCAGGATCCTGCAGATTGGGACCGGATGATCGATACCAACATCAAAGGGCTGCTGAGGGTGAGCAGGGTCGTAGCACCTTGGATGCGTCGCAGAGGTAAGGGGCACATCATTAATCTGGGATCAATAGCTGGAAAGGAAGTATATGCCAACGGGGCGGTGTATTGCGCTACCAAACACGCGGTAGAAGCCATCACCCGTGCCATGCGCCTGGAATTGAATCCGGATGGCATCAAGGTGGGGCTTATTGCACCGGGCTTGGTGGAAACCGAATTTTCTGTCGTGCGTTTTAAAGGAGATCGTGAGCGCGCCGCCGCGGTCTACCAAGGTCTTGAGCCCTTGGTGGCGGATGATATTGCCGATGCTGTGTGGTATATGGCGAGCAGACCTGCCCATGTACATGTGGCTGATATGCTCATTTTGCCTTCGGCTCAGGCCTCTATGGGCCAGATCACCCGGCGTCCTTAGAACCTGTTTTGCCTCCATGGGCCAGATTACCCGGCGTCCTTAGAACCTGTTTTTCCACATTTGGGACGGAACGGGTTTGACCGACCGGTGGTTGTATTTCGCCGATTTCTTTTGACTGTACGATGTCTGGACTTCACCACTGACCTCAAAATAAATGAGTTGACCGATGGGCATGCCTGCATAAATCCGAACCGCTTGCGTACATGAAATCTCAAGCGTCCAGGTATTGCAGAAGCCTACGTCGCCTTTACCGGCTGTGGCGTGTATGTCGATGCCCAAGCGACCTACCGATGATTTGCCCTCCAAAAAGGGCACATGTTTGTGGGTTTCGGTGTATTCCTCGGTGACCCCTAAATACAAAATGCCAGGATAGATCACCAGCCCCTCCTCCGGAATCAACAACTCCTCAATGGGATTATCGCTCCGTGCATCGAGGATTCGGTTGCGATATATCGCTAGATAGCGCCCAAGGTGCACATCATAAGAATTGGTGCCCAGATTTTCACGGCGAAAGGGCTCGATGAGGATACTGCCCTCGTCGATATGGCGGAGAATTTCTGAGTCGGATAAAATCATAGGTGGTTGCAATTAGGGCCTCAAAAATCGATATTTTTACGTTTGATGAAGCAAGAAGCAGCAATTATTAACGCCAGGACCCGAGAGCCCCTTTCGGGCCGCCGGATATTGATGATCGGCTGGGAATTTCCTCCCCTTCAGGCGGGTGGTCTTGGGGTAGCCTGCGAAGGACTTGTGCGTGCACTGCGGCTGTTTGTAGACATTACTTTTGTGGTGCCGGTATTCGACGATCGGATGGCCATGGAGGGTGTTCGTGTGGTGGGGATGGACCAAGAGGCGGGGGCGCTCGACATCACCTCGCCAGAGTGGGAACGTTTGGAAGGCGATCAACCCCAGCTCGACTACTACATGCTCGACGCGCGATTGAGTGATGCGTTGCGGGCTGGTTTTTTGCAACAGGAACGAATCCAACGGCGAAAAATGCAGGAAATGTTGGTCGATGGACAGGTCTATGGACCTCAACTCATGCGAAAAGTATCCACCTACGCGGAGGCTGTGGCCGAAGTGTTTGGGAAAGGTGATTTCGATCTCATTCATGCACACGATTGGCTGACGTACCCGGCCGCAGTTCGCCTGAAGAAAAAGACGGGCAAGCCCCTTCTGTTGCATGTGCATGCGTTGGAAACCGATCGGGCGGGGCCAGGGGTGCGCAATGCAATCTATCAGGTCGAACGCTTTGGACTGCACATGTGCGATCGGGTGATCGCCGTGAGTGAATATACGCGCAGACTCATTGTGGAACACTATCAGGTGCCATCAGATAAAATCGAGGCTGTGCATAATGGTATAGACCCACAAAAGGTGTTTCGTGCCGAACACCATGTTCCTGAGAAAATTGTGGCCTTTGTGGGCCGCCTCACCCACCAAAAGGGCCCATTTTTCCTTTTGGAAACGGCCATGAAAGTCATCGCCCGTTATCCCGAGGTTCGCTTTGTGGTGGCAGGTACAGGCGATAAAATGAAGGAAATGATCAATTGGACAGCCTACAAAGGCCTGAGCCGGCATTTTCTTTTCACAGGCCACGTAACACGTCAAAAAGTAGCGCAGCTGTTGTCGGTGGCCGATGTGTATTTCATGCCTTCCGTTTCCGAACCTTTTGGCTTGTCGGCCGTTGAAGCCGCCCAGTTTGGCATTCCCTGCGTCATATCCCAACAATCTGGCGTTTCCGAATTGCTTGTACACGCCCTCAAGGCCGATTATTGGGATACCGATGCATTGGCTGAACATATTTTACGGTTATTGACCGACCCAGAGGAACATCGACAGCGCATAGAACTACAGAAGCTCGATTTGCAGCATATTTCCTGGGATTTGGCTGCGGCCGGGGTGATGAACCAATACCGAAAATTCTTGCAGAAAAATTGACATGCCCGCCATCTGCCTCTACTTTCAGATCCACCAGCCCTATCGGTTGAATGCCTACGATTTTACACGCATCGGGGAAGACGCCGACTATTTTGCCGACGACTTCAACCATGCCATCATGCGGCAAATGGCTACTGAGGTTTACCTCCCCGCCAACCGCATTCTACATGAATTGATGAAGAAATATGGAGAGGAGTTTCGGGTGTGCTTTTCCATTTCAGGATTGGCCTGGGAGCAGATGCGGGTGGCTGCCCCCGAACTCATCGATAGTTTCCGGACGTTGAACGATTGGGGTGGCGTGGAATGGGTTGGTGAGACCTACAGCCACAGCTTTGCGAGCCTATACGCCCGATCCGAATTTGAGCGGCAGGTGACGGCGCACAAGCAACTGATGGAACAAGAGCTGGGTGCTGTGTGCACCACATTTCGCAATACGGAGATGCTTTATGCCAATGATTTGGTGAGCGACCTGGTTCGGATGGGATTTCGCTCCGTTTTGGTGCCTTTTCCCGAATCGCTCGAATCGACGGGTAAAAGTCCGAACCAGATCCACCGAAGTCCATTGTCGAACCGCCTCGCTTGCATCACCCAAAACAGCAGGCTGAGTGCTGAGTTGGGGCGTTTTTTCTACGAACCTGCGCACCGCCATTATCCGCTTAAGGCGGTGAAGTTTGTACAATGGCTCGATGAATTGGACGCAAGCGGTGCGGAGGTGGTTTCCCTATTTCTCGACTACGGTGCCGTGTCACCGCGTGCGGGTGAGCGCGAACAATTGCCGACCTTTCTTAAAAACATGGTTCGGGTGGCGACCGCACACGGTCACCTGTTCAGAACGCCCGCGCAATTGTTGGGTGGCTCAACCCCTGTGGGAGAAAAATACGATGTGCCCGCGCCCATCACATGGGCGTATGGCGACCACAGTCTCGATGCGTTTACGGGTAATGACCTGCAGCAGGAGGCCATCAACCGTTTATATGAACTGGAAGATGCTGTGATGCGTCTGGGCGACGGAAACATACTGCGCGCCTGGTCTCGTTTGCAGTCGTCGGACCATTTTTATTATATGACTCAACGATTTGAGGAGCGCGGCGAGCTGAACCGGTTTAGCCCGTACGAATCGGCGCTCGAAGCTTATAACAACTTTCTGAATGTCCTCACCGACCTAGAGCTCCGCGTACACCGTCGGTGAAGGATGCTGATTAGGCCCAATTCATCAAGCTTTTATCGGATTACTCATCGCCCAGTTATCGGATAACTCATCGCCCAGTTATCGGATAACTCATCGCCCAGTATAGGATTATTCATCGCCCGGGTATCGGATTATTCATCGCCCAGTGAGTTGAGGCCGTGCTGTTCCCAATGGAGGTAGCGTAATATACCCTGCCAATCGGGTAGTTCGGTTGTGTCGAGGAAATGGAAATGGGTATCGGACTGCGGGCCGTTCGATCGTCGTCCTCCACCATCCACGAAATAGAGACAAAGGTCGTCGTCGGTATATACAACAAGGGCGTTTTGCTGATTATCGGTTGAACGATTTTTGCCCACGATCAACGAAATCAACCCCTGTTCATCACCGAGCAAAACCTCTAGATCTTCCAAGGTCAGATCCAGAAGAGTAATGTTTTTAGGCAGGTGCTTTGGTTGACGTTTCATAATGTAAGAATAAGGACGCGATATTAAATGCCGGTTAACATATTCGAAATACCATTTATTCGGTACGCCCAGAAATTTGCCAAGCCCGAATTTTTCGGTCGTCGCCTGAACTCAACAACATACTTTTTTCGGGTAGCCAAAGTAGGCGGTTCACGGAGTGGGTGTGGGCATGCTGAGGGGCATGTTCTCTGTTGATGACTTTGCGGAGTTCTAAGGTCTTGGCATCCCACAGCCTGATCTCTTTGTCGCGGCCCGCACTTCCTATATATCCCCATTCGGGGATGGCTATGAGGTGGTTTAGGGTACCTAAATGGGCGGGGAATCGGTCGAGTAATTGCCCGCTTTCCGTGTCCCAAACGGCGAGGTGGGCATCACGGGATCCACTGAGCAGGTATTTGCCGCCAACGAGAAACAAGAGGCTGAAAACCGATAGGGTATGCCCGCTAAATTCTTGAACCACTTCGCCTGTTTCTGACGAAAGGCGGATTTTTCCATCGCTGCTGCCGGAGGCCATATAGGGCGCTGAGGGGTGTGTGGCCAAACACCGTATTGCGCTGGGCGATGGTGCGCTGTGGTGTGCAATCCGTGGTAATTGGTCCTCTAGATTCCAGCGCAGAAGCCGGCCGTCGCCATGTGCCGACCACAATGTTTGCCCCATGAATTGCAGATCATGGACGGGTGCTCTACCGGTGTTTATCCCTATGGTGGTTAGGGATGAGGCATGATGCACGAGACCACCGTCTGATGATGTTCTCTGCTGTGCGGCATCTTCGTGTGGCTGGGCCGGGGGCTGTAGAACCAGCGTATGCTGTTGAGATATTGGAATGGATGGATGTTGCTGAGCTTCTGGAATGGATGGATGTTGCTGAGCTGCTGGATCAGGCGGATGCTGAGCCGATGAAAGGGTCTGACTTTTGGCATTTGCGATATTCGGTGATTGACAGGCTTCCGGGTCTGCAGCAGTTTCTTGAAAAAAGTGCATTTCACCCCGAATGCCTCCAATGATCCAGGCGTTATATGCCCTTGATGGAGCATGAAAGGTGTAGATCCCACCGTTCAGGCGAAACAACGCCCTACCCGGTAGCTGAGGACTTGAAGGATCCCAGGCTACAAGTGTTCCATCGCCCCCGGCGCTCATGACTGTTCCGTTCACGTCACTACCCAACGCATACACAGCATCGCGGTGGCCCGGCCACTGAAATAGGGGAATAATCTCCATTTTTGCAGGATGACAAAGATACCCACTGACGAGCCCGATTTAGCTGCCTACGGTAGTTGTTGGCGGGTCGGACACGGTGGATTGCTCCATTTGTCCGCTACCACAGCCCCCGAATATGAACAGCTCCCGGATCCAAAGTCATGGTTGTCGCCATCATTACACAACGAATATACGCTGTTAACACACGAAGGACGTCGGCGTGAGTGGATCATCACCCGTTGGATGCTGTTTCGTCAGCTGCAGACCGTGCCAGTGGTTGCCTTTGGCGAAGGGGTAGAGCGTTTGCATTTAGAAAAGGGGGTCAACGGACAACCGTTCCTGCCCCTGGTACCCGATTGGGGGGTGTCGCTGAGCCACTGCCCGGGTTATGCCGCTGTTCTTTTGGCTCCGGGACGTGTTGGTGTGGATGTTGAACGATACCGACCGCAGGTGCACCGTGTAGTTGATCGATACCTTCAAGATATTGAAAAAGTGCTTTTGGGCGAAGATACGGGGGCACGTACACTGGGTTGGGCGGTTAAGGAGGCTGTTTTCAAGTGGATGGGGGGTGGGGGCATCGCGTTTAGGGAGGCCATCCAAATCGAGTCGATGCATCCTGAACGCTCTGTATTGAGGGTTCGGGTACAACCAGAGGGCGAGCCCGACACGGTGGTGATCGACGTACATTACCATCAACAGCCGGAGGTAGAGCGGGTATGCGCATGGGTAGTGGAAGGCACTTCACTTCCCCTCGGCACCAGCACGCATTAGATTTGATTCGTTCTGAATTAACCTTTTGCAATGAGTGTTGATTGGCGATTGCCCCATCGTGCATTCGTTATTTCTAAAGGAAATTCAGGCAGACGGGATATTCGGGCAGACGGGAAATTCAGGCAGACGGGATATTCAGGCAGAAGGGATATTCGGGCAGAAGGGATATTCAGGCAGATGGGATATTCGGGCAGAAGGGATATTCGGGCAGAAGGGATATTCGGGCAGAAGGGATATTCAGGCAGATGGGATATTCGGGCAGAAGGGATATTCGGGCAGAAGGGATATTCGGGCAGAAGGGATATTCAGGCAGATGGGATATTCGGGCAGATAGGATATTCGGGCAGATGGGATATTCGGGCAGAAGGGATATTCAGGGAGACGATGGGAAGGGAAACGCGGATTGAGCTAATGACTGACCACCGTGCCCAGAATATTGCTTAGTTTTCGGTGCATATCCTTGTAAATCATGTAATTTTCTAAGATTTCTGGTCTTTCCGCGCCAGAATCGGCCGATTCTTTCAATTCTTGAAGCGTTTCATGCATCAATCGGATGATTTTCTTCATATTCACCCGGTTGAGGGCGTTCAAGACGTCTTCCAAGAGTTTTTCTTCGGGTCGGGGCACATCAATTTGGAATTTCTCGCTCCAGTGCTTGCTGATGTTGTAGTTTCTGCTGGCTAACCGCGCGGCAGCTTTTCTTACCGACTCATCGGGGTGGTTGAGGAGCTCGTGGGTGGGCGGAGAAGAGCGGTCGCGCTTCCAGTGCTCTTCATAACAACGGAAAATGATTTCCAGGAAGGGGTTATCCCAGCTCACTTCATCGAGGGTGTCGACCACCGTGCCTACCACAGAGCGCCCGTCGCTCAATTCATGGGCGGCATACTGCAACAACAAGCGGATCACGTCTTCCTCCTGGTGTTCGTCGCTCAACACCGTTCGCCGGGCATCGTCCGAAATGCCTTGGGGCAATCCGGGCTCAAGTCCTGAATGGGCCGCAGGAACGGGGAGCGCATCGAGCGCTGTTTGTCGGTCTTCCGGTCTGCTCTGTGTGGCTTTGGCAATGCGCGCGCGGTTCACAGCATCCACAAATACCAGCTCTGCCACGCCGGTGCGGGTGGCAATATCGGTGCAGTAGGTCGATCGTTTGAGGGGGTCAGACACACAGGCGATGGTTGACGCCAAATCGCGCAGCATTTCAGCCCTTTTGAGCGGGTCGTCGCCACTTTCTGCAAGCAGCAAGGAGGTTTTGAAGCGGAGGAAATCGCGGGCTTCTGCATGCAGATGGTCTTGGAAGGCTGACGGACCTAGTTGGCGGCAGTAGCTGTCGGGGTCCTCCCCCTCGGGTAGGGTCACCACAAAGACGTTGATGTCGGCTTCCAACAAGATGTCAACCCCCCGAAGCGCTGCTTTTTGTCCGGCTTCATCCCCGTCGTAGACCAAAGTGACTCTTGGGGTGAGTCGGCCCAGCAAACGCGCCTGGCGTTGCGTGAGGGCTGTTCCGCTGCTGGCCACAACCTCCTCTATGCCGGATTGAACCAAGGTGAGGAGATCAATATATCCCTCCACCAAATAGGCGTTCTCTTTTTTCTGAATGGCTTTGCGTGCCTGAAACAGACCATATAAGCCGTCGCCCTTGGAGTAGATGAGTGTTTCCGGGGAGTTGAGGTATTTCGCCTCCTTTTTGTCGGTGCGCAGGCTGCGTGCCCCAAAAGCGATGATTTTGCCGCTGAGGTTGTAGAATGGGAACATCACTCGTCCGCGGAAGCGGTCGTAGCCCTGACCTTGCTCATTCTTTGCCGTTAATCCGGCCGCCATAGTTTCCTCTTCGGTATAACCCGACTCAACTGCGAAGCGGAGGAAGGCATCGCGCGTGTCGCGGCTGTAGCCCAAGCCGAAAGCCTGCATGGTTTCGGGAATGAGCCCACGCTCCCGAAAGTAGCTGAGCCCAATGGCCTGCCCTTCCTCGCTATCGTGCAACAACCTTCTGTAGAACGAACCCGCCAGCTCATGGAGGTCGAAGAGGCGATCGCGTTCGCTTTTGCGCACCCGTTCAGCCTCGCTGTCGGCTGACAGATCCTCTTCTACGATGATGTTATAGCGACCTGCCAGCCAACGAATCGCATCAGGAAACGACAAGTGGTCGTGGTCCATCAGAAATCCTATTGCATTGCCCGATGCCCCACAGCCGAAGCATTTGTAGAGGTTTTTAGCGGGTGTCACCACAAATGATGGCGTTTTCTCTTGATGGAACGGGCAATTACCGATCCAGTTCGTGCCCTTTTTTTTGAGGGTCACAAATTCTCCGATCACCTCTTCGAGGCGAACCGACTCCATGACTAAATCGATGCTGCTGCGGCTAATCAAAGTAAGGGGATGGTTGAGGGGTAATGTGGTGAAAGGTGATAGCGTGAAAAGGTGATAGCGTTGCGCGCGTTTTTCGTTACAAAAGTACGGGTTGTGTGGGAACGGAAAAGAGGATGGCGGGCGAGGCTGTATTTGGGCGAGGTTATATTCGGGAAAGGTAGCAATCGTCGGTGACCCGCTTATTTACTGTGACGCGCTTCTCGATCTACATGCGTATGTTTGTGCTGCATTTGGGTTCAGCCTTATTACAGGAATCAACGGCGTTTGTGAATCCGATCATTTTGTTCAATAGAGCAGCAGAAATCAACTGAAAAAAAATAAACCGAATAAGAAAAACCAACCAGACCATGAAATTTGGAACGAAAGCCATTCATGCCGGGGTGCATCCCGATCCGGTGACCGGGGCCATAATGACGCCCATCTATCAAACATCCACCTACGTGCAGGAAGCGCCGGGGCAACACAAGGGATATGCCTATGCCCGTGGAAAGAATCCGACCCGCAGCCAATTGGAGGCCAATCTGGCAGCACTCGAGAATGCGGCCTACGGTCTGTGCTTTTCAAGCGGAATGGGTGCCATAGACGCCGTCATCAAGCTCCTTCAACCCGGTGATGAAGTGATCGCCGGCGATGACCTATACGGTGGGAGTTATCGGATGTTCACCCAAATCTATGAACACCTTGGCATTCGTTTCCACTTCATCGATCTGTCTGATCTCGCTGTTGTTTCGGCTCATGTGACGGAAAAAACCCGGTTGATTTGGGCAGAAACGCCCACCAATCCAACGCTTCGGATCGTGGACATCGCGGCCTTGGCCCAAGTGGCCCAAAAGGGAGGCTTCTGGTTGGCGGTCGATAATACATTCGCATCGCCCTACCTCCAGAACCCACTCGATTGGGGGGCCGATATCGTGATGCACAGCGTAACCAAATACCTCAGCGGGCACAGCGATGTGGTGATGGGCGCGCTCATGACCAACCAGGAGTCTTTGTATACCCGTTTGGCCTTCATCCTGAACAGTTGTGGCGCCAATCCGGGCCCAATGGACTCATTTTTGGTGTTGCGTGGGGTCAAAACTCTGCACTTGCGCATGAAGGCGCATGGCGAAAATGCGGCAGCCATGGCCCAATTTCTGCGGAATCACCCGGCTGTGGGGCGGGTCTATTACCCCGGATTCTCTGACCACCCGGGGCATGCCGTGGCGGCCAAACAAATGAGGGGATTCGGCGGGATGGTGTCGTTTACCCTACAAAACGACTCGGAACAGGCGGCACGGCAGCTTGCCTCATCGCTCAAGGTCTTTTCTTTGGCTGAATCGCTTGGTGGTGTGGAATCGCTCGTGGGCCACCCGGCCAGCATGACCCATGCGAGCATTCCCCGCGAACGCCGGATGGCAGCGGGGGTTGTGGACGGACTACTTCGTCTGAGTGTGGGCGTGGAGGACATCGATGACCTGATCGACGATTTGAAGGCCGGATTGGATGGATTGGCTGGCTTGGATGGATAGGATCGATAGAATGGATAGGACGGAAAGGATCGATAGAATGGATAGGACGGAAAGGATCGATAGAATGGATAGGACGGGCTGGATGGATAGAACGGTAAGGATGGCTAGGACGGGCTGGATGGATAGAACGGTAAGGATGGCTAGGACGGTAAGGATGGCTAGGACGGTAAGGATGGCTAGGACGGAAAGCATAGATAGGACGGAAAGGATAGATAGGACGGAAAGGATAGATAGGACGGAAAGGATTGATTAGGGTGAAAAAGCCAAATTGGCAAGAAGCCGTACTTGAGGCGACCGAGCGCTACCACTGCACGGCCTTTATCGACAACGATCCCATCCAGATCCCCCACCTGTTTACCCAACGAACCGATATCGAGGTGGCGGGGTTTTTTGCTGCGTTGTTTTCGTGGGGCAACCGCACCACCATTATTAGCAAGGCGCGCGATCTCATGCGGCGGATGGACAACGCTCCAGGCGATTTTGTGCGCTCCTCTACCCAACGCGAATGGGCCTCCGTACAGGGGTTTGTGCACCGAACCTTTCAAGATACGGATTTATTGTTTTTGATCGACTTCCTCCATCGGCATTATAGTCAATACAGCAGCCTGGAGGATGCATTCCTCAAACGCGCGGAATCGATGGCGGGTGAATCTGCGGCGGAGCAAGCTACGGCGGGTGAATCTGCGGCGGGGCAAGCTACGGCGGGTGAATCTGCGGCGGGGCAAGCTGCGGCGGGGCAAGCTACGGTGGGGCAAGCTAAGGTGGGGCAAGCTGCGGCGGGTGAATTCGACGGACGGCAGCGGCTACAAGCCTTCCACGAACGGGTATTTGCCGTCGATTGGTTGCCGGCGCGGACCCGCAAGCATGTGCCATCGCCCGACAGGGGGTCGCGTTGCAAACGCTTAAATATGTTCCTTCGGTGGATGGTACGCCGCGATCCATTGGGGGTCGACTTCGGCCTTTGGCAACGCATCTCGCCTGCCAGTTTGATGATGCCGGTCGATGTGCATGTGGAACGGGTGGCCTTGCAGTGGGGATTGTTGACCGGCAAGGAGCGGGGATGGCATGCGGTGGAAGCCCTCACGGCCCAAATGCGCTTATTGGATCCGGAAGACCCCGTTCGGTTCGACTACGGATTGTTTTCTTTGGGAGTCGAGCAAAAAGCTATTCAGCTACACCCGACCAAGTCGCCAGATCGGCGATAACCAGGTCCACTACACCATCGCTCAGCATCAGCTGGGCCAGTATTTCCGGACGCTTGATGGCCCGACTGGCTTTTTTCGGATCTTCCTCGGGGTGTTTTTCGAGGTAGAGGTCGGTATAATATTCAATCTCGGCATGGTCGGCGGGGTTCATCACCCCATACAATCGGCTCTCGTTGACCCGGTAGATGCGGCATTGGTCGTAGACCTCGAGTTCATCGCCCAGCAAAATCACCTCAGCCAGATCCTCCTGAATCAGAATCTTGGTGAGTTTAACGACCTCGGGGTCGGTTCCCTGAACAAAGCAGATAATGGGGGGCGTTTCTCGGTCGGCGCACCATGCTTGGATGGCTTCCAGCTTACTCATATAGAAAAATGTGTACCAAAATAAAGGGTTTCTCTCGAATGAAAAAAAATCAGGGGTTATTTTTGCAAGAAATAGCTGAAAATGAGCAAGAATTGGGCCTCCGACGGCACCACCATCGTGGCGTTGGCCTCCCCGCAGGGCTTAGGAGCGGTAGCACTCATCCGCCTGTCGGGCCCCATGTCCGCGCAAATCGTGGCCTCGTTGAGTGGGATGCGTGCCAATGAACGACATGAATTGGATCGGCGCGCACGCTTGCGGCCTTTGTATGACGGTTCGGACTTGCTCGATGAAGCTGTGGTGACGGGCTTTGCCGGCCCGCGGAGCTATACAGGGGAGGATGTGGTGGAGCTGGGGGTGCATGCATCACCCTACATTATAGAGCGGGTCTTGCGTTTATGCCTCGATGCAGGGGCCAAAATGGCCGAACCCGGCGAATTTACCCTTCGCGCCTTTTTGAACGGGCGGCTCGATTTGAGTCAGGCCGAAGCCGTGGCCGACCTCATCGCGGCGGATCATCCGGCCGCCCACCGGTTGGCGGTTCACCAGATGCGGGGTGGTCTGTCGGAGCGCATCGGACGCTTTCGGGCGCAGCTCATCGACCTGGCAGCCCTGCTCGAGCTCGAGCTCGATTTCTCGGAGGAGGATGTAGTCTTTGCCGATCGAACCACCCTCCGCGCATTATTGGTTGATGTGCGGTCTGAACTGGCCGCTTTGCGGGCGGGTTACAGGGCCGGACAAATGGCGCGTGAGGGGGTGGCTACGGTCATAGCGGGGCGCCCCAACGCAGGCAAATCCACCTTGCTCAACGCCCTCTTAGGCGAGGAAAAAGCGATTGTATCGCCTATTCCGGGCACCACCCGCGATGTGGTGGAAGATGTGGTGCATATTGGCGGCGTCAAGTTTCGCTTGCTCGACACAGCCGGTTTGCGGGCAACGACTGATCCGATAGAACAAATGGGGGTTGACCGAACGCGCGACCGCATGCAGCGCGCTGCCCTGGTTTTATATGTATTTGATCCCGCACATCATTCTTCGCCCGGTGAGGTGCATGAGGAAATGGAAGGCTTGAACACCGGTGATGCCTTGGTGATGCCCGTGGCCAGCAAGTGCGATGTCGCGGAAAACCGCCTGCGCATGGATGGAACCGAATGGAAATCGGTATTGCCCCATTTATTAACCATCTCTGGCTTAACAGGGGCCGGACTATCCGAACTGCGGCACACACTGCGTGCGACGGTCGATGCCCTGGGCTTATCGTCTGAGGTGTTGGTGGCCCATTTGAGACACGACGAACTTCTGGGTCGTGCCGATGCCGAGCTCCTTCAAGCCGAGATGGGAATGTCTACCGGACTGCCCACCGAATTATTGGCGGCTCATCTGCGCGGAGCCCTTCGTCATTTGGGAGAAATTACCGGGGCCGTAGGTGCCGATGACCTCCTCGGCGCGATTTTCTCCCGTTTCTGTATCGGAAAGTAACTGTCTTTCCTTTGTTTCATGCCGTGGATGACATTCTCCACAATGTCACCGGCAAGGCTTTGGAAAAGCTGAAAGCCGGCCATTATCGGAAACTATAGCCCGTAAATCGTTATTACCTTGTATATCAATATAATATGGGCATTTTACCCCCAATTTGGTCAAGGCATTGCTTTACCAGCCGACCTCATAAGTCAAGTAATAACTTTACTAAATACTTGTAATAGTCAAGTAATAGCTTTACTTTTGTACTGTAAAAGTCAATCTATAACTTTACTTTATGGGCAAGAAATCACTTCAACTGCAACAGCTCAACAGCAAAATGCTGGGCTTTGCTTCACTCAAACAGTTGGCCATGCCACCCACCGGATGGATAAAAGCCATCCGCACCGCCATTGGCATGTCTATGCAGCAATTGGGCAACAAGTTGAATGTTTCCAAGCAAGGCGTCATGGACATTGAAAAGCGGGAAAAAGACGGTTCCATTACCATCAAATCCCTGCAGGAAATTGCCCGTGCTATGGATATGCAGTTGGTGTATGGTTTTGTGCCCAATGACGGATCACTGGATGCCCTCATTGAAAAACGGGCTACCGAACTGGCCATCCAAATTGTGATGCGTACCGCCAATACCATGAAGCTGGAGGACCAGGCCAATTCAAAAAAGCGGATTGAAACCGCCATCAGGGAGAGGGCAACTGCCATTAAAAACGAAATGCCTAAAATTTTATGGGATTAGAGTTAGACAGCATTGATGGCCAAACTCCTTTAGATGAAGAAGAGAAAGACGGACTGCTCATTCCTACCATTGCCACCCGTGGCGAGTTAGACGAGTTTGAGCAGCAGAATATTGAACAGG
>VFQT010001864.1_pt1 | contig 23494 bp, 16 predicted proteins | sample 3512381 | NCBI WGS metagenome assembly VFQT01 (sample SAMN10412376, study PRJNA504923) | tailings metagenome | isolation source: Relicate 2 Philex TSF3 active mining site | place: Philippines: Tuba, Benguet | collected 2017-08-29
TCTGCCCTCTGCGACTGGCTGCCTGAAGCTTGCCGCTGCGCGGAGGGGGTTTGAGGGCTGGTGGGCTCACGCGAAGACGCGAAGGGAAACGCAGAGTGCTGGAAGTGACGTGGCGGGATCCTGAACGTCCACCCGGGCACTTCCGTGCCCGGCTCGCCTGAGGACACCCTGCCCGCAGTTCGGGCTTTCCAGCCCGAGCACTGCCCGAGCACTGTTCAGCACAGCCCTGGCGTTGCTGATCTCCTGAGAGCCGGGGTGTGCGGGCTGCTGGCGTGGCCTCCCTGATCGTTTCTGTGATCGCCCCTCAGGAATTCTTTTGAGTCACGTGGGGTGCGCAGATGGCAGCAGGCCTCGTTTTCAGATAGATTTTGCGGAAAAGTTCCAGAACTTTTGAAATTCCCTGCAATCGCAGTCGGTGCGGGGGGTGCTTGCTGCAGACGGCAGCTGGAATCGGCAAGAAGTCGGTCGGTTTCTGATTTTCTGCCGTATGGAAGCAGGAGGACTGGGTGATGTTGAAATTCATGTTGGCATCGGGAATGGTGCTGGGAGGAGCGGCGGCGGGGCTGTACTGCTACAGTCCGGCGCTGCGTGCAGTGGTGAATCAAACGGCTGCCCAGGCGACCGGCTGGACAGAAAGTGCTCGGAAGGCCGACCCGGCCGGCTACATTGAGTATGTGCGGCGGCAGCTGCGCGACGATCTGGCGGCCATCCGGGATTCCCGGGCGCAGCTGCAGTCTGAGCAGGAGCGATTGAATGCGCTGCAGCAGACGCGGCAGCAGCAGCTGACCAGTTCCGGTCGACTGCTGTCCGGGTTCCGGTCGGCGTGGCAGGCGGGTGAGTTTCCGGTCGTGGTACTGGGCCAGTCCTACTCGTCTGAGCAGCTGCAGTCGCAGGTGGCGTTGCTGCTGGAGGAGCAGACGGGGTGTGAAGCCAGTCTGCAGCGGATTCGGGAGGCGCAGGAGGCGTCGACTGAGCGGCTGCGTGAGCTGACGGTGCAGTTGGAGACGATCGGCACCAGCCTTTCGCTGCTGGACACGCAGAAGGAACTGCTGATTTCTGAGCGACTGGAGACCAGCGGCGGACAGCTGGTGGCCGGGGTGGACGCGCTGCTGAACCACAATCAGAAGTTGCTGAGCGTGGGGCCGGTGCGACCGCTGGACGATCTGGTGGCGGCTGAGGGGACACCGACCGTGGCCGGTTCCCGATCGATGGCGCGGGTGCTTGAGTATCTGCGGAACGGTCTGCCGGACGCCGGCGTGGCGGGGCTGACGTCTGCTGCGATCCGCTGAGCGGTGCGCAGCGGACTGGCGGGAAACGGGGCGGGGTGCGGGGGGATTCTGAGGACTCCGCGTACCCAGCCCCATTCCCGCAGGGAATTGGGCATTGGCGAATTGACTGAGTGTTTGGGGTTGTGCGTCAACGGGGAGATGGCGTCATGTCATGGTGCGGGCGAATTCTGCGGCGAACTGCCGGATGCGTGCTGAGTGGCTGTCTGTGGCTGTCCTGCCTGCCGGCCGGTCTGGCTGAGGATCTGGCAATTGTGATTGGCGTCAACATGAATCAGGAGGAAGGGGTCGAGGATCTGAAATATGCGGTGGCGGATGCCGAGCTGATGATGCAGACGCTGATTGAGGGCGGGTTTCCAGAGAAGCAGATTGTGCGGCTGTCAGATCGGCCGCGGGACGGTGCAAATTTCCCGCTGCTGGAGCATATCCGGCGGGAGTTGCGTGAGCGTCTGCCGCTGATGCAGAAAGAAGACCGCCTGATCCTGTTTTTTGCAGGACATGGAGCGATCAAGGAGGGTGAGTGGATTTTCGTGCCCTATGATTTCCGTCGGGATGACGCTTTGGGGACGTCGTTCAGGTTCAGTGAATTGCGTGATTTGCTGCAGCAGTGTCCGGCGGAGCGGAAGCTGCTGTTGCTGGACTGTTGTCGTGAGCCGATGTCGACGGGTGAATCGCGGGGTCTGGAGCCTGCGGTGCTGGAGCAGGAAGCGAAGCTGCCATTGTCGGATGTGTTTCGGGGATCGGGCGCGGCAGTGATCGCGGCCTGTCGCGCGGGGATGCGTTCGTATGAACCGCAGGAGTTGCAGCATGGTGTGTTTGCCGTGTGCCTTGCGGAGGCGTTGCGGGGAGCGGCGGACGGGGTGGGTGGCGGTGAGCGGGACGGCGTGGTTGACACACTGGAGCTGAGTGGCTGGCTGCCGACTCGGGTGCGTGACGTGGCCCGTCGGTACAAGTATAAGCAGCAGCCGATTGAACAGCAGCCGGTGGTGAGTGAAGATTTCCCGACATTTCCTTTGACGCAGGCTGCAGCCGAGTCTGGTGCGGTGGCGGCGGATGCGGCGGCAGCTGAGGAACCTGGTTTGGAGTCTGCAGCGGCGGCGGAGTCTGGTGGCGGGTATGTTGCGATGAAGTGGTTGTTTGGTGTTTCGGCAGTCTTAATTGTGGTGTGGTTTGTGCGGGGTCCGGGCCGGCGGCCGCGTACTGTGCGAAATGTGGGGCGTGACCGGCAGGTGGTGGATTGACAATTTGTGATCGGCGCCGCAGGATGCTGCGTTTTTCATCCCACTACGGAAAGTTATGGCCACCCCCGTGTGGTTTCCCGCCGAATACGGATTGAAGTATGCCTCATCCCCAGTCAGGAACCGCGACAGTCTCGCAAAACGTTCAGCAGCGTCTTAAGCAGATCGTGTCGGGGGCGATTGAGAAACACCGAACGCACACGGCCAAACTGCTGGAGGTTCCCGGCAAAGTGGACCTCACGGATTACGATTCGGCAGAGCAGTTGTGCGTTGAGCGTGCGGAGCAGGTGTTTCCGAAAACCCGCCAGCAGTTTTCCAGCGATGAAGCTGTATTTGATGCGTGGGCCAGGACGGATCCGAAGTCCCCGAGCAAGATTACTCATCCCGTGGAGGATCTGGTCTTGTGTGAACTGGTACTGCAGCGCAATGAATCGGCTGTGGTTGAGTTTCAGCGGCGTTACGAGCAGCTGGCGACCACTAAATTTCAGCGGCTGCGGTCTGCTGGTTATCAGATGGGGCGGCTGTCATTTGCAGCGGGGGATACGATCCTTGAAGTGCTCTGTCAGGCGGCCCTGAATGACGTGAAGCATGAGTACCGCAAACCTGAACAGACAGGTTCCCTGGCGAACCAGCCGGGTCGTGGGCAGCACTACGGTGAACTGGACGGTCAGTTGCCGGTGGTGGGTTTCCCGCTGCGTTCTTATGGTGGCCAGACGCCGCTGTTTAACTGGCTGTCCACAGTGTTGTCGCGGTGGTTTTATGATTTGCTGGGGGCCGGACTGCAGGAGTCGTCAGTGTCGCTGGGCACGGGCGAGATTGCTGAAGGACAGGACCAGCTGTATTTGAGCTCTGGCGTCTTTTCCGAATCGCGGCACTTATGGGCGAAGGTGCGAGTCATGGGTGCCGGAGTTCCCGGGACCCGCAACGGGCAGCCGAAAGTCACCTCGCTGAAAACGCGGCTGCTGACCATTGAGAGTGCGCAGCAGGCGAGCACGGAGAAGCCTGCGGGGCGGACAGTGCGGGATGCCGAAATCAAGCTGATTCGCAACCAGCTGCGTCAGCAGCTGTCGGAAGCGGATGACCGAGGCCAGAACAGCGGTCCGCAGGATCGTACGAAACTGGTGCAGGCACAGGCATTGTTTGAAAAGTGGCTGTCTGAGCTGCTGTTGTCCGGAGGGGCGTGTCTGAGTGCGGAAGAGGTGGCGTTTTTGCGACGCTGCTCGTGTGAGCCCCAAATTGAGATTGCGAAAAGTCTGGGGAAACGGGACTACTGGGTCAGCCGCGAAAAAACAAGGATCCTGGAAAAACTGAAACAGTGCTTTGTTACGGCAGTGGAATCGCAGGGCTCGGAATTCCTGACTAATTGTGTCAATTTACTGTTCCGCAAGAAGAATGTTGAGGATTTTTGGAAGCTGGTTGAGCATGTGCTGACGCAGGACCGGGCTTAGCAGAACGGCCAGTTGTCCTGGGCGGCAGGCATTTATCAAAAAACCTGCGCAAGTCCCTGTCCGGCGGGGGCTGGTTATGGTCAGCAGAGCGGCGCAACGGGCGTGCTCGATCCATTCCACATCAACCTTACAGGACCCGATCACGGGGCGACGATCATGAGCACAAACACACCGGAACAGCAGTCAGCAAATTTACTGAAGCACATTCTTGAAGATGTCTGGCTGGACAAGATTGAGGACGAGCTGGAGCAGGAGCACCCGGTGGATTCGGAATTGTTCCTGGATGCTCTGACCGCCGGTCGCCTTGGGGCTCCGCAGCTGCAGGAATTTCGGCAGCATTTGCGGGGGTGTCTGTTGTGCAGTGAGGTGGTGTCGGATTTGCGGACAGTCTATACAATGCCGTGGCTGCCGTCGGATCTGGCGGAGGATTCCGAGGCTGAGGGTATGTCTGCGGCGGTGTTGTCGACCGCAGCGGCACCGCCTGTTCAGGCGGGGGCGGAATTCCTCCAGCAGGCTCGCGAACAGCTGTCAATGCGCAGCCGTCCTGCTGCCAGCGGTGCAGGTCGTCGGCTGGGTCTGGGCAGAACGGTGGCGGTGGTGGCGGGTATGGCAGCGGCGCTGCTGTTGCTGGTTCCGGGTCTGAGAACGCTGGTGCAGCCGGCCGTGACACCATCAGCCTTTGCGACGCTGGCGACGCTGGCAGACTTTGGGCTGGGACAGGGACCGGCGGGCAGCCGAGACCTGACGGAAGAGGGGCGTCAGCAGATTCAGCAGCAGCGAACTGTTCTCGAACGTATCCCAACGGACCCGACGGCGCGACTGAACCTGGCAGCGACTTTGCTGCAGAATCGACAGCTGGATGAAGCCAGAACACTGATTCAGGCCGTGCTGCAGATACGCCCGCAGGATCCGCAGGTCCTGAATGCTCTGGCACTGGTCCAGGTTGCTTCAGATGAGCCGCGAACTGCGATTTTGACGCTGCAGCAGGCGGTGGCGATCAGCCCGCTGTTTGCTCCGGCGGCTCTGAACCTGGCGGTCCTGCTGAACGATCAGGGGCGACCCGAAGAAGCGCGGGCCGTTTTGTCGGAAGCGTTGCAGAGCGTGTTGTCGGACGGGGACCGGCTGAGACTTAAGCAGCAGCTGGACGGGCTGAAACCAAACAGGTGAGTCGGCTGAAGCAGATTTTTTGTGGCCGCCGCAGAGTTCAGAGCGGCACGTCCTTTCGTGCAGGTTTTTGCGTTTCCTTTCTGGAATATGTTCAGGAGGCGATAGCATGGCTGAAGTGTCAATTCAACAACTGGTGGATGACGTGGGACCTCTTCCTGAGAACGCCGACGCGGGAACGCTGCGTACGTTTCTTGAGGGTTCCAGATTGACCAGAGCGGAGCAGCAGCGGGTGCTGGCTTTTCTGACCCAGCCCGCCCTGCGGCTGATCTGGGCTCATCCTCCTGAGGCGGGACATGACTGTGTGCAGCTTTTGGAAGTCCGGCTGCCTCCGACGTTTCGCGGACTGCAGCCGCGGCTGCATGTGGGTTTTCCTCAGACTCTGCCGGTCCAGATGCTGCCGGGCAGCGAGCCTGTAGGTACGGGTGACCTGCTGGGTGTTGTGGCTGGTGGCCGCGAGCACTGGCGAGAGCTGCGCCTGCAGCTGCAGAATGCGGTCCCGGATGAGCTTTGGCGTGCTGACCTGCAGTTCCGTCTGCCGGCTCAGCTGCAGGGGGCTTATCTGTGGAGATTCCGCATTGACTTCCTGAACAGCTGGGGCCATGCCGGACTGCCTCGTTTTTTTGGCGCCGACTACTCAGTAAACATGGGTGTCGTGAATGGCGAGACGACTCTGGAGATCAGTGCCGGCGATTCCTCGTCGGTCACGCTGCCGGACCTTGCCCGCTGGCAGAGAGTGAAGATCAATCTGGCGGGCAACGCCAGGTTCCGTCAGCCGGACGCATTGCCGGATTACGATGCGTGGTTTCGGGGTACCGGCAATCGCAGCGATACGGCGACCGAGGGCGTGGTGATCGACACGACAATTCGTCAACTGCAACTGCCGAATTCACGCCGCGTGGTGGTGGTGACACCGTACGTACCCGCGGGTGTGTGGGAAACGGGAATGGCCGGCGGCGGCATTCGCGGGGCATGGCCGGAGGTCGCTACAGCGAGGCTGACCCTGAGGTCGGCTGGCAGTCAGGCCGTCTTCAGAGAGTTCTGCCTGCATGCGTCCGACGAGCTGCGTCTTGGACGTCGTTCGGAATATAAGGACAAGCAGGGCAGGATGCACCGCAACCACATTGTCACAGATTTTTGCAGTGAGGACTTTCCGGGCCTGGATGCTGAACAGCTGCGTGAACGGCGGGCGACGATTTCTTCAGCGAATACCACGCTGCTGATTTCGGCGGGCCAGCTGACGGTCCGCAACACCGGTTCGCCGGGCAGTGACTATCCCGGTCTGACGGAAGTGTCATGGCAGCAGGGCGGCCAACAGCAGCAGGAGCTGCTGGATGGCCGTAATCAGGAACAGCCGTTCGACCTCCGAAAAATGCCTGTCAGGGAGCTGAAAATGGTCTGTGGCGGCAGTCCGGATTCAACAGAGAACCTGCCTGGTTACCAGCTTGATTTGACTCCGGTTCGGGCATGGGACGACACCAGTTCGCATACCTGGGACGACCCGCAGTCGCTGTCGGAGCAGATTGGAAAATTACCGAGGCAGGCGAGAAGCGTGAACGAACACGGGCTGGATGCCCTGCTGGTCACACCCCGGCCGCCTCAGCTGCCACCAGGTTCGGCGCCCCGGCAGCAGCACGTGCTGCTGCTGAGGCAGTTGTGGCTGGGGGCTGACGGTCTGGCGATTGACGATCCGGCGCAGGTCAATCCGCGGCAAAGGGCGGCGGTTCGTCTGCTGACTGCTGGTCGCGAGAACAGCCGGGGCCAGGTACTGCTGCTGCAGCTGCTGTCTGACAGGCATCAGCTGACAGTGCGTTCAGCTCCCGAGGCTGCCGCCATGCAGGTGCCGACGTTTGGGATTGTACCGCTGAAGGACGACGACACATTGACACTGAGTGCAAACGGGGCGATTTGCTGGACTGGCAGCTTCGAAGTGCTGGAGCGCTGACAGGCAGGAAGTTTCCGGAATTCTGCGCAAGGCGAGTGGTGGCAGGGCCTGAGGGAGACGGAGGGCGTTATTGGGCGCGCCTGATGACACAAACCGGGGCTCAGGCCCTGACACATCTGACGAAGGGGAAAACGGACAATGGTTGCAAAAACAGATCGGGAGACGTTGTTGCAGCGAACGCTGGAACTGTGTCGTCAGCTGACTGACGGCCGGAGTGAGCAGGCGGAGTCCGAGCTGCCTTCGCTGGATGCGCAGCTGCTGGATGCGGTCACCAGACCGCTCATTATTCTGGCTGAGCAGACGGGGCAGCTGCGGGCCGGCGGGGACGCCGGACTGCTGCAGCCGCTGCGCGGGCTGAAGCACACAGCTGAGCATAGTCTGCAGCTGCTGCGTTCGATCCCGATGCTCTCGGTGTCAGGACCGCATATTCGGCTGCATCCGGACTCCATCCTCGCACGTTTCACCACGCTGCAGGATCTGGCTGCTGATCTGCCTGAACTGGAGTCACAGCTGCGTCAGATTCATGCGGCAGGGAATCAGCAGCAGCGTCAGCAGGCGGTCATGAGGCTGCAGGCAGGACTGACGGCCGTGAATTCGAAGCTTAAGACCATTTGAGCGTGCAGCATCGCTCCCGGAAACTCAAGTCAATCTTCTAAGGATCCTGAACCATGAATCGCTGGACACTATCTCCTGAGCAGTTTGCCCGTCGCATTTCCATCAGCGATGTTGAAGGCTTTTTTACTCGCCAGCTGCAGATTGAGCCGGGGGTGCGAGCGGTGATTATTGACAGTGGCCGAAATCTGGGCGAGGTGCCTGCCGGCAACTACGTGATTGAGTCATTCACGGAAAAGCTGCAGAGCTGGTGGAACCGCAAGCAGTGTGATGTGATTATTGTGCGGGGGGAGGATCAGGTTCTGCAGATCACGTCTCCGCCGCTGCTGACCGCCGATTTTCTGCAGGTCCAGTTTCGGACGCGAGTGTCGGTGCAGCTCAGGGACGTGATGATTTTTCATCAGAAGCTGATGGGCAGCCGTGCGGAATACACCAGGGATCAGCTGGAATCCTCCATTGCGCCGCTGCTGAGCGGGTTCATTCACAGTTTTGTGAGCGGGCTGACGATGCAGGAGCTGCGAACTCCGGATACCTGGGCTCGGCTTGACAGCCATCTTGCCGACCATCTGGAGTTGTATCTGCAGCGTTACGGGCTGGCGTTTGGTCAGGTGCTGACATTGTCGATTGTGCATCCGGAGTATGACGAGCAGTTGCGGCGTCAGGGTGAGACGGTGCTGATGGAGATGGCGGCGGAAACCGACCGTCGTCGGGCGAATCTGGCGGACGACGCGGCCTGGGATCGTGTGCTGACGCAGGACCGGGCTCAGCAGGTGCAGGCAGCGCTGGACAGTCTGCGGATCGATCGCGAACAGGAGGAGCTGGAGCAGGTACGTCGGCGGGTGCAGATTCGCAGAAATCTGCGTGAATCCGTGCTGTCGGACAAATTTGACAAGCTGCAGACGGCCACCGATCTGGCGGATTTTGTCCGGGATGTTGACCGTGAAAAACTGCTGGCGGAAGATGACTTCCAGCAATTGAAGGAGCTGCTGGAGCAGCGATCGGAGGACCGCGAGGCGGACCGTGCTCAACTGCTGCAGCGGCTGGCCATTCAGCAGCGACTGGATCTGCAGGTGCTGACCGACGAGTGTGCGCATGAACTGGCTGTGCGACGCCGGCGTGCCGAGCTGCAGCTGGCGGCAATCGATGAAACGGAAACGGACCGGCAGTGGCGGCGCGAACTGTCAAAGGAGGCGGAGCGGGCGGAGCAGCAGCGAACTGAGCGCTGGAAGGCGTGGCAGGATCGCGTTCGCAGGTTTCGAGACTACTGGAAAGAGAAGCGGGACGAGGAAGTCTCCCGGCAGGCCCATCAGCTGCGTTATCAGCAGTTGCAGGGTGAGGCGGAGCTGGAGCAGCAGCAGCGAAAGATTCGGCTGCAGATCATGCAGGACGAGCAGCGTGTCCGAACCGCTCAGGCGAAAGCCAGTGAGCGCTGGATTGAAGACCAGTACGAGCGGATCCGGCAGAAGGAGCAGGCGGATCTGGAACGCAGCCTGGCAAAAGCTGCCGCGGACCTCGCGCACGAGCAGGCGGAGCGTGCGGCCAGGCTTCAGGCAGACGCGGCCGCGCAGCAGCTCAGTGAACATCAGGTGCGTGCTGCGCAGCAGCTGGAAGCTGAGAAAGTGACGCTTGAGCATGAGCGGCTGGAGCGTGAGCAGCACTTCAAGCGTGCGCAGGAAGCGGACCGGCAGCGGCGGCGTTATGAGGAGTGGGCAGAGCGACGGCGTCACGAGCGTCGCATGGAAGAAAAGCAGCTGGAACAGGACGCGCGGCAGCAGGAGCGACGGGACAATCAGGCTCACGAGGTTCAGCTGCAGCAGCTGGAGAACGAACGCTTCAGGGATGCTCGTGGGCAATCGATTGAGGTGCTGATTTTTGGTTCGAAACTGGAACAGGGCAAGACTCTGGCGGAAGTGGCTGCAGGGCGAGTGCGTGCGGATGCCGAGGCAGCAGCGGCAAAATTGGCAGCTGAAGTTGAGCAGTCGCGTGTGACAGCGGCCACTGAGCAGGCCCGGCAGCAGGTCGCGATCGAACAGGCGCGACAGGCGGCAGCCGCAGAACAGGCTCGGCAGGCTGCCGAATTCCAGCGGCAGCGGCAACTGGACGACGAGCTGCGGCGGAAGGACAAGGAGATTCTGGACGCCAAGGACAAGCACATCTCCAGCATTGAGACAGCCTCGGACAAACGCGACGCCAGTGTGCAGCAGATGACAGACAAGCTGCTAAACGCGCTGGTCAGCCGTGGCACGCCCGCCGGCAGTCCGGCCGCGGCAGCTCCGAGCCCAGGGCAGCCAGCCGTAATTCCTCCCGCCGGGAATCCCGCAGGGGCCCCAACCGTGATTATTAATCAGACACTGACTCCGACTGCAGCGGGAACCGCCGATGCGTCTGCAGCGGGGAATGTGCAGGTCAAAGCCGCTGCGGTGGGCAGCTTGCAGATGCCGGGGCCGGAGGAAAAGCGTTGTCCTTACTGTCACGGCATCATTCCCAGTGTGGCCCGTTTTTGCCAGCACTGTGGCCAGAAACAGCCCTGACAGTCCGTTGTTGTAAGAGATTTTGCATGGCCCAGGCCCACGCTCAACCGCAGGATTCAAACCCCGGCTCGACGTACCGCCACCTTCCGCCGCGTGAGGGTGCTGTACTGGGGAACCTCAAGCTGATTCGGCAGCTTGGTGCCGGTCAGGAGGGTCGCGTCTGGAAGGCGGAGCACGTGACTCGCGGGCTGCCCTGCGCGGTCAAGTTCCTGGCGCCGCAGCTCATGCAGGATCCGGCCGCCCAAAAACACTTCGTACGCACCTTCAAAGCCATTCAGGAAAAACTTTCTGACCAGCTGCAAATCGCTCGGATGGGCGGCCTCACAGAAAACTCCCAGTATGGCTCATGGTACTGGATGGAGTATATCAACCATGTGAATTTGAAGGACTTTGTACAGGAGCGGACGGCCATTGGGCGACCACTTTCACGCCTGCAGATTTGTGAGCTGCTGCTGCCGATCGCTCAGACGCTGGATGTCGCCCACTCCCGCAGCATCCTGCACTGCGACGTCAATCCGCGGCACCTGATGGTGGAGCTGAAAAACGACGGTCGGACAATGGTCAGGCTGATTGATTTTGGCGAGGCGATACTGCTGGACGAGGACGACAGCCTGGGGCCGCTGCAGAGGTGGCCGGCCGGGGGCACGGCCGGATATATTTCTCCGGAAAGAATTCAGGGCCAGCAGCAGTGTGGTCGCAGTGATCAGTATTCACTGGCGATTGTCCTTGCCGAGCTGGTGCTGGGGTATTCACCAAACCCCGCTGCCACCCCGGCTCAGGTGCTGGACACGATCGATCGGCTGCCGGAGGAGGCAGTGCTCAGGCAAATCCTGATGCGCGGCCTGCAGGCGAATGCGGGCGGTCGTTACAGCAGCTGCACGGAACTGCTGACGGCGGTGCAGGCGGCAGTCAGTGCTGATCAGCCGCTCAGCGGCAGTCTGCTGCAGACATACGCGGGACTGCAGCGGCAGAAACGAGGGACAGTCACGGAACCACCGCCGTTCTGGAGGAAGCCCGACTTTCTGCCGCGTACGCGGACGAATGATCCACGCCGCGACCACCAGGAACTTGACGAGCTGGTGAACCAGCTGCAGGCGGCCAGACAGGAACTGCAGCGGCAGCTGAGCCGTTTGCAGGAGGATCCGGTGAAGGTTGGGATTGTGGGCACCAGAAATGCCGGCAAGTCGACGCTGCTGGCGGTCTGGAACCTGTTTCGCAACTCGCCGCGCGACGGCGTGGACCTCGTGATTTCAGACGATGCCACTGCCGCCTATCTGAAATCACTGGCACAGGAACTGCTCGAGCAGGGCGTCATTCGTGCCAATGCTTACGCGCAGCCGCCGCAGTACCTGCAGTTGCACGTCACGGTGCATGGGCAATCGTGGAAACTGACGACCTGCGATTTCACAGGCGAATACCTGAATTCAGAGACCAACTCGGAGTCGGCAGAGGCGGCAGGAACTCTGGATTTTCTGCGTCAGGCCGACATGATTATTTTTCTGTATGATCCGCATGAGCAGGATCCGAAGATTCTGGATCACATCGACAAACTGTTCCATCAGACTCCGCCGGAACTGGTGCTGGCACTCACCAAAATCGACCAGCACTGGGATTCTGTGGCGGAAATGACTCGCTTCCCGAGATTCTACCAAAAGCTCTGCCAGCGATTTCCCACCATGCAGCAGGTAGACAGCAAACTGTCATTGTCTTTCAGCAGCAGCGGCCTCAGGATCATCCCGATTTCATCATTTGGCAAACGGCTGCAGCCGGCGACACCGAAGGATCGCACGGGGCCTCAGCTGAAGGTCCACGACCTCAGTCCCTATCAGATTTTTTCGCCGCTGGCGGCAGCCTTCCAGCGGCGCGCGGACAACGTGCAGCATCTGCATCTGCAGCTGGAGCAGTTGCAGCAGCTGGAAGAGGCTCTGCAGAAGCGACTGACGAACGCCAGCCAGGCGGCCGGCGACAGGCAGCGGCGCATCGACGGGATTGCGAATGAACTGCAGCATCGAGCCACCTCGGTCAGCAAGATGCTGGGCGAGCCGAAGCCGGAAGTGCTGCAATCTCTGAAAAAACATCAGGAACGACTGACTGAGCTGGTACCGATCCTCAGGGACCTGAAGGCGGATCAGCAGTTACAGCAATGTGTCAATATTATCGGGGAGGTGAATTCTGCGATCGACGAATTTCCTTTCCGACGCAGGAACTACGTGATTCAGAATCAGCTGAAAATACTCACGGAGGCCAATCAGCAGTCGTCCTGGTTGTTTTTGGCTCACTGGGTTGGCATGAGCTGCACAGTGTCCCGGCTTTATCGGGAAGTGAACATCGGCGTGGACGATCAGCTGCGTGTCGCATTCAGTCAGCAGCACGGTCTGTACATTCAGCGCAGTATCAAACTTGCGGGTGTGATTATCGGTTCATTCGTGCTGTTTTTTCTGATCCTGCTGGTCTTTTAGGTTTTGGATACGGATACCTTTCATGCCGTCGATACTCCTGCCGGAACGTACAATTGCGGTGCCTTTGCTGCATCATCGGTGGTACTCTGACGGCGCACTGCTGCGGATGGCCGACGAGCTGAAGCCGGTGCGGGAACAGTGGAGCCCGCTGGTGCAGGCGGCGATCGCTGATCGCACTGAAGACCTGCTGACTCATCATGAGCTGCCCTGCGGCCTGCTGCTGATCACCAAGGTGGCGGATCCGGACTGTCCCGACCTCCGGGCTCGCGATCGCGGACCGACGATCCTGCGCTGCTGTCTGCTGTCCGAGCAGCAGATCCAGGCGATTTCCGTTGACCGGACGGCAGTGCTGCAGCTGGCTGCCGTTCTGCTGCAATCGCTGGAGCTGCCTGGGGACCGTCACCAGCCTGTTCCGTTGTATCTGCAGATACCGATCTGCGAGCCGGATTTTCGCCTGCCGGTGGCGGTGGACCACCAGGAGCTGCAGTTCCGTGAAGAGGTGCGGGAGCAGCTTCGCCAGCAGCGGCAGCAGCTTGAGAAAGTGTTGCAGTATTGTCAGCCTGATGTTGCTGAGACCAGCCAGCCGCCGCGTCAGTCGTGGTGGGACTGGCTGCTGGGGCGATGACATTGCGGTCTCGCCGAATTGTTGCTGCCGTTTCTGCAGCCGCGTCTTGATTTCCCCCTTGCGGCCCGCTAGTCTGGGGCATCTGGGGTGACTCGGATTATCCACCCCTGCTGTGCCTCGCCTGCCGAACAATTGGCGGCGGGCGATGTCGACGATTTTTGGGGGGGGGGGCGCGTCCATGCGTGGTGTGTGCAGCCTGATACGGATCATTTGCTTACACCTCCTGCTGTCTGCCGGTCTGCATGGGCAGACACCGGTGTCGTTGCCGCTGCAGCTGACAGACGACGCCGGAATTCGGCTGCAGCTGGTCCCTGCCGGCACAGTACAGATCGGCACGGGCGCCACCCAGGTGCCTCAGTGTCCTGAAGAGCTTCCGCAGCATTCGGTTACTCTGACCAGTGCCTACTACCTTGGGCTGACCGAGATTACTCAAAAACAGTGGTATTCCGTAATGCAGACTCGTCCGTGGCAGACTCCGTGGCACGCCACGCGGTTGTATGTGCGCGAGGGCGACGACTTTCCGGCTGCGTGGATTACCTTGCCGCTGGCCCGTCAGTTTTGTGAACAGCTCAGCCTGCAGCACGGTGTGGTGTATCGACTGCCGACGGAGGCGGAATGGGAGCACGCGTGTCGTTTTGGCAGTGAGGGTGCATGGAGTTTTGGTGCTGACGTGGCAGCGGCGGCGGCCCACGGCTGGTTTCGTGAGAATTCTGTTTCCGACATGTATTCTCTGACGCACCGCCGGGTGGGCTTGAAGGCTCCGAACGCCCTCGGCTTTTTTGACATGCATGGGAACATGTCGGAGTGGTGTCTGGATCATTTCTCAGACTATCCCCTGAGCGAAGCCGGTCGGGCGCGGGACTTTGACAGTGCGTTTGGTGTATTGCGTGGTGGCTGCTGGTTTGTGACGTATCGTCACGGTCGCAGTGCAACGCGGGACCGTTTACTGCCGGCCCAGCTGCTGGGGACAGCGGGATTGCGTGTGCTGCGTGAGCTGCCGCAGCCCTGAAGTCGAGAGCCACTGACCCGACCTCGGGAGGGCGAGGCTCCCGCCGAGCCGCACGGACCTGCCTCGCCCTCCCGGGGGGACCTCGGAAGATGTGCCGATTGCGATTGGATTTTTCTTGCCTGGGTCAATACGAGTCGTCAATATCACCCGCAGTGTGGTATTCATTAAATCACTGAGGACAGGCAAAAATGGCTTCGCCAGATTACTCCTTACCAAATCCGAAACGGTTGCGGCATGAAGTTATGTACTTCGATTCGCAGCCGACGATTGTCTTTGAAACTATTTGTACGAAGCACAGGCGGCCATGGCTGGGCAGCCCCGCTGTACACGCACTCCTGCGAAAGGTTTGGTCTGAAGCATCGCTGTGGCTGGTTGGTCGATATGTCATCAGGAACCTTTGCATCGCTGGCAGCGGGATCACTGGGATACTCGCATCCGCAGCAGCGACCAATATGCAGAAAATTGGGCGTACGTTCGAAACAATCCGGTGCGTGCCGGGCTGATCGGGTGCTCAGAGGATTGGCCATACCAGGGGGTGTTACATTCATTCTCGTGGGATTAGTCCTGGGAGGGCGTTGAACGGGTGGTTCGGCGGGATGCAACGCGCGGAGAGTGGGGGGGCTCAAATCCCGACCTGACGTCCGGAAATCAGTTGCCTGCGGGTGACCGCCTGTGGACAATAACATCACCCGCCAGTGTTGTTTACAACTCACGCCAGGTATCGCCGCACGACGGCACAGTGCGTTTGCCGTACATCACGCCCCTGATCCAGGCCCCGCCATGTCTATTGAAAACGAATTCTTCGAACCAACTCGCCCCGGGCGTTCCTCGAGCCAGAAAACCGTCGCAAGCAATTTCAAACAGGATGTCTTTCCTGAGTCAGCAGCCGGGCTGGCTTCCGGTGTTATCTTTTCGAATGAATCTCCGGCCAGCAGCAGCAGCAGTTCCGATTCTGAGGACACGGGTGACTTCCAGCCGAAGGACGCGTTTGTGCTTTTCAATGAAGCCGAACGGGGCGTGCAGGAGATCGTCAGGGAGTTGGAGGCTTACCGGATCACTTTGTACTTTTACCGTCGCGATGTGACATTCGGCGAGAACTGGTTCAATCGTGAAAGTGCGGAGTTGAAGAACTGTCGTTGTGTACTGTTGTTTTTGGGTCAGGCTGGCTGGGGCCCGACACACAGGGAATGGGCGCTGCAGGCGGCGGATCAGGGCAAGCTGATCATTCCGGTACTGCTGGCGAAACCGACGGATGCAGCGGACCTGAACGTGGGAGGCCTTTTTTCTGATCTTAGGTATTTCGAATTATTCCATCCCTCGGTGACTGCCATTCGGGCACTTGCGTCTGAGATCCGACGACAAATTGGTGCCGCCGATGATATCTCGAAGACTGTCGCTGTCGGCAACGGCTTTCGCCCGATTCGGGAAGCGTCCCCGGACGGGAAACTGCTCAACGCTGAAATCTATGCTGACGTCGTGGCTGACGTTGTGAGGGCTGCCGGCGACGACGAAACCTTTTGCATGGCGATTCTCGGCCCGTGGGGCCGCGGGAAAACCTTTCTGATGCGGCTTGTGTCCGAGAAGCTCAAAGGGAAAAAACGTCCTGATAATGCTCAGGCATCGAACTTCGTCACTGTCAATTTCAGTGCCTGGAAGTGTCGTACAACCCACGAGGCGTGGTCGTTTTTGTACGAGAGCATTTACAGTGAGGCAGCGAAGTGTGGCTGGGTTGTTCCGGTCCGCACAACGATGCTGCGTCACGGACTGTGGCCTGCCGTAGCGATCCTGCTGACCTTGACGGCTTCGCTTTCGACCTTGTCGCAAAAGGTCTGGCTGGGACACCTGTTAATTTCACTGGTTGGACTCCTGGGTGTTGTGTATTTGGCCGTATCTATGACAGCGGTCTGGCGGGCTGGAAAAAATCTGAAGTCGAGGTACTGGGATTTGCCCCGTCATCAGGAGCGTCTGGGACTGCAGTTTGCGATTGGCGAGGATCTGACATCGCTGCTGACGGGCTGGATGCCGGCATCCGATTCCTGGGGAACGGCATGGCATGCGGCATTTCTGCGCCATCCGCTCAGCACTTTCGGCTATGCGGCGGCAGTAGGACTGCTTTCGTTCACAGCCGCTGCGACAGTTGGCGAAAAAACTCTTGAAAATCTGACGCTGGGGCCTGTCGTCCTGGCTCTCTTCACCGCGATCACTGCGGCTGCCCTGCTGCCATTGCTGGCATTTGTGCGGGGAGTTGTTCCAAATCGCAAAGTTCTGCTGGTGGTTGATGACCTTGACCGGTGTCATCCGGACCAGATGCTGGAGATGATTGAATGCCTGCAGCTGTTTCTGGACGACACAGAGATCCGAAAACGCCTGAAGATCATTATGTTGATTGAAGAGGATATTCTGCGGAACGCGATCGGACTCAAGTATCGGCAGCTGGTTTCAGGCGTCGATCAGAATGCCGTGCGTGAAAATCAGCTGATCACGGATAATTTTGAAAAACTGTTTCTGGTCTGGCTAAGACTTGAAGCACTGACAGAGGAAGAGCTGCGATCTGTTTTCAAGAATGTCTGCCAGTCTTTGAACCAGCCCACGGAACTGAAGAAAGAGCCGTCACCAGGTCCGCCGGTCCCGCCGGTCCCGCCGGTCCCGCCGGACGACGATCGCGACAAGGCAAAGTCAGGTCTGGGGTGGAATTCGGTCAGTGAACCAGTTCAATCTTCTGCCCCGGCAACGTCGGCAGCCATGCCTGTGTCCGAGCAGGAGGTGATTCTGAGCAGCATTAACCGAATTCGTCTGCGTGCTGGCAGGACGTCGTGGGGGCCGAGGTCAGTCCGTAGTTTTGTCTTTCGGTATACTCTGGCGCGGCATCTGCTGATCAGGATGGAAATCCCATTTGAGCCGTGGGAGCTGATTGATGCGCTGCTGGCAGCCGTGAGTCGCGAGGATATTGTGGCTGATGCAGGGAAAACCGGGGTTTTGCAGCAAATTGCCCGTCAGGTTTCCTGATCGCAGAGCAGAGAAACTTGAAATTTCTGGCTGTTTTGGCAAGCTTACTGCCGGTCAGGATCATCACGATCCCTGCTTTGCTTTCCGCTGGAGTTCGCCTGATGCTGCGTGTGTTTTTCTGCATCCTGTCCATGTTGCTGCTGAATCAGCCTGCCACAGCCCAAACACTGGCTCCTGCAGCCGACATCATTCGCATTCCCAGTGCCAGCGGGGAAGGTCCGACGGCGGAAGCGGCGTTGCGGGATGCCTTCACAAATGCCATTCAGCAGGCAGTCGGCGTCTATCTGACGGCCGCTGAAAAGCTGGACGTCAACGGCGATGCCGTGCAGGAGATTGCCACGTTCAGCAACGGCTATATTGTGTGGTACGAAAAAGTCAGCCAGCCGGACGCACCTGACGGTGGGAAGCGGGTTTTGATTTCCTGCGATGTCTCGCGTTCAAGGACGGCTGCCCGGCTGAAGCAGTCCGGCATTCGGATTCCGGAGAGTGACACGGGCAAGGTGGACAGCAAACCGCTGTTTGCGAAGGAAGTCACGAAAAAGAAGCTGAACAGCGACACGCAGGTGCTGCTGACAGCACTGCTGAAGCAGATTCCTGGCACAAAAGATCTGTTGACGGGAGCCCGGCTGCTGCCGCGAAGACTGGAGCCCCAGGAAAACGAAAACGGCGACGGCTACTTCTGCGAGGTCCATTTTCGGCTGGAGTACAAATACAGCGTGCTGACCGATTACTGTCAGTGGGTAGACAGGACGCTGCAGCACGCGGGCCTGGCTGGTCGGCGGGAAACCACGATTAATCACCGCTATGAAGCCATGCCGGTGCGGGGTTTTCGGCAGGAGCACATCCAGCTCAACCCCGAACTGGATCCTCACATGGCATCCACATTTCTCAACCTGCGTCAAATCATGGACCGGGGCACGCCCGGTGCCGGTGCTCTGGTGCTGCTGACGGGCTTTACGTGTGATGACGAGATGGATGTGGATGACATTCTGAAAACCGGCAGTGCGACAAACGGACGCCCGCATATTCGTACGACGTGGGTGGTCTATCCGATCGACCGCAGCGTGCTGAAGGCGGTGCGGCAGCATATCTACCGGACGCAGTACCCGCAGCACATTACTCATGACAGTGGGTACGAGCAGTTTCTGTCGTTTTCCCCGGCCAGCACCAAAGTGGCGGTGGAATTTACCGACTCAGCCGGGCAGGTCGTCGCGGCAAGTCGCAGTGAGTACCAGGAATCGCTGGGATTTACGCTGGAACATGCGTTTGAGGCGCCGCAGTTCGAAGCGGATCGCGGCAATCTTTTCATTGTTTCGTTCCTGTCGATCATGCCGCGGCTTAGTTTTGTGAATCCGATCAAACAGGCGGTGGTCCGGCTGAGCCTCAGTGATCTGGAGGCGATCGAAAAATCACGCGTGCGAATCATCAGATAACGGCTGCAGGTCCCGTGATGCCACCATCCCCGGAACAATCCTCAGATGACCTGAAAACAGACCGAGTGCTGTCGTCGTCGGCGGCATCAGCGGGCAGTCCCCTGGTGTCGATTCCGCAGGTCAGCATCGATGCCGAATATGAGCTGCTGGAAAGCATCGGGCGTGGCGGTATGGGCAGCCTGCAGAAGGCCCGGGACCGCAGCCTGAACCGACTGGTGGTCATCAAGCGAATTGTCAACTCGCAGAATTCCGATCCGGTCGCTCAGCAGCGATTCGTGCGTGAGGCTGAAGCTCATGCCGCGCTTGAACACGACAACATTGTCAGAATTTACCGCGTGGGTCGGGATGACAATGGCCTGTTCCTGGTGCTGGAATTCGTCTCGGGCGAAGACCTGTTCCAGCGCATTCAGCGTGCCGGGCCGCTGCAGCCGTCTGAGGTGCTGCGGATTGCAGTTCAAATCTGTCAGGCTCTGCAGTATATGCACAGCCATGGCTGGGTACATCGAGACCTGAAACCTGCAAATATCCTGATCGACACAAAGGGCCGGATCAGGGTGACGGACTTCGGGATTGTCCGACCCACGGCAATGGCCATTCAGCTCACAGAGACGGGCAAGACACCCGGGACAAAACCCTATATGGCGCCGGAGCTGTGCAACGGCAGCGGATCAGCGGATGAACGCAGTGATTTGTGGAGTCTGGGTGCGACTCTGTATCAGCTGATCACGGGGCAAGTGCCGCCACTTTCAAAGCATTTTGACCTGTCGGACATTCCGGAACTTTTCCAGCTGCCGCTGAGCAGACTGCTGGCAGCCAACCCGGACGAACGATTTCAGACGGCAGAACAACTGCTGCTGTGGCTGCAGGCGGAGGAACATGCCGGTGGCTCCGGGCCGACAGCGGCCCCGGGCAAAGCCGGCCGGACCGGCTGGAAAGTATTCAGCGGCCGGACCGGTCTGCTGCTCAGCCTGGTGCTGCTGGCGGGCTGCCTGTGGTTCCTGAATGCCGTATTTTCGACCGATCCCCAAAGGGTTCAGGACGAGCGTGAATCGAAGGCGGAGTTTATCCGGCACACAGATGAACTGCGCAGCAAGTTACTGCAGCAATAACTCGACACACCCATTGACGGAGTCTTTGAACATGATGCGGCTTCTGCTGCTCAGCCTTGCGATTTGCTGTCTTCCGACGTCGGTACCCGCAGCGCGGGCGCAAACTGACGCCGACGTGCGGGACTCGCAGAAAAAACTCAATCAGGTGCTGGTGGAGCGAATTCTGGGTCTGGAAAAGCGTCTGCAGCAGCAACTGGCAAAATCCGACAGTACAGAGCTGAAAGATCTGGAGGGGCGATTCAGTGCTGTCACGGCGCAGTTGAACCAGTTCCGGCAACAGCTTGAAGCCAGCAGTCTGACTGCCGCTGCTCAGTTGCAGGCGGTGAAGCAGACACAGCAGCAGCTGGAGGATTTTGCGAGGATCATCCGCAGTGCTGAATCGGGCCGGACTGCGACGTCCGCTGAGCCAGCTCTGACCGCTGTCGCAGCAACGGTGCCCCTGCCGTTCCGCGAATACCTCGCTGAGCATCCGGCGTTACTGACCGCTGACGCATCGGCCGACATGGTCGCTGTCGCTGAATCAGGCAAGTGGATGGTGATCGCGGTTGGTCAGTCACCAAACAGTGTCAAAAACCCGAAAGTGGCCTGTCGGCTCAAGGCCCTGGCGGCCCTCACGGCACTGCAGGCGGAATACACTCTGCGACAGTCGCTGGAATCCGGTGACGATGGCGGCAGCGATTCGATCAAAGCCGAACTGGCAGGAAAAGTGAAAGGGCTGCCGGTCATTGGTGAGTGGACATCGACTGACGGAAAGCACGTCTCCGTACTTTACGGCCGGCTGATCGAGCCACCTCCGGGAAACTAGTGCAGTGGACTGCGTGGTCCAGGGCGGCGGTGGCTGAAGGCTCTGTGACCACAAGGGCAGGGGTCAGCTCAGCAGGTTGCCGGCATTCCCCTCCCAAACGTCGTTCGGCTCAGCTGGAGGTTCGCTCTCCCGCTATGCGGATGCCAAAGCGAAGTCACGGGGACACACCACCTCGATCCCTGTGGCAGGGTCTTCAAATTGAAAAACGCAAAAAACAAAAAAAATAAAAAAACAAAAAACAGAAACGCAGAATCGCATCAGAGAAGACAGAGGACAGAGTTACAGAGATCAGAGTCACAGAGACTGCAGAGATCGAATCGCATGAGGATGACTGGGGAAACTACTCCAACTCACACACAACGCGAAAACCGATATCGAAGTAACGGCGGTAGTCGGGCGCGTAGTAGTAGCGGAAGGCAGAACGCAGATAAGCAGACTCATCGTACCACGAACCCCCGCGCACAACACGCGAAGAGCCGGAGGAGGCACCCTCAGGATTCTCCACGGGAGACTCGGCATAGTAGTCACTGTCCCACCAGTCCTGACACCACTCCCAGACATTCCCGTGCAGATCATAAAGACCGAACGGGTTCACGGATTTCTGCCCCACTTGCTGGGCACCAGCTTCATCATCAAACTCCACATTACCATCAAACCATGCGTACTTCCCCAGCTGCTCCTCATCATCGCCAAAACTGTACTCCGTCGTCGTGCCGGCACGACAGCTCCATTCCCACTCCGCTTCGGTCGGCAACCGATACCGGACGCCCTCCTGTTGACTCAGTCGCTGGCAGAACGAAACCGCGTCGTCCCATGAAACATACGTCGCTGCGACTGCTGCCCCCTCTTTCACATGGTCCTCCCCTTTCCACGGAGTGGTCCCCATCAACTTTTGCCACTGCCCCTGAGTCACCGTGTGCAGGCCCAGACCGAAGCATTTCGTGATCGTCACCTTGTGCTGCGGATGCTCGTCGTCATATCCCTGATCGTCCGGTGAGCCCATGAGAAACGTCCCGGCGGGGATCACGCGGAATTTCATTCCCAGTTTGTTCGCCCACTCCTCGGCACGTCCCAGCCGCCTGGCCGCAGCCTCCTGAGCTGCTTTTGCAGCGGCAGCAGAAAATGGTGCGACCAGCAGCAGATCACTGTCTTCACCGCCGGACGATCGACGACGGCCACGGCCACGGCCACGGTCACGAGTCGCCGCAGCCGACACAGGCGATTCGGGAATTCGCTGCAGCAGCGGTGCCAGATCCGTTCGCCACGGCAGCAGCTCCTGCAGCCGCTGCACCTTCTGCCGCAATCCTTCAAAGCGCAGACCATCCACGCTGGCTTCGATGTCCTGCTCCAGCGACTGCACTTCGTTCTGACATTCGACACAGCGCTGATACAGCTCGGCATCCAGCAAATGTCGATGCTTCTCCGGGATCTGCTCCAGCGAAGCCACTGCCTCCGGATAACGATGTGCCGCCAGAAACTGCCTCGCCTGCTGGTGCGCGGCCAGCACCGCAGCCTGCAGTCTCTCCAGTAAACCGGCCAGATCGCTGTGAACTGCGGCGGCCGGCACCACCACCGGGCCTGCCCCGCCGGCGGCCCGCTGCAGGCTCGTGACAAACTCCTGACAACTGCCATACCGGGCCCCCGGATCCTTCTGCAGCACTCGTTCAAACACCGGCTGAAAGGCCCGCAACGGTTCCGGCAATGCGGGCACCGCAGCCTGACAGATTGCGAACCCGAGCGCCGTTCCGCTGCCCTGAAACGGAGTCTGTCCGGTCAACAGTTCCCACGCCAGGATCCCCAAAGCCCACTGGTCACACGGCGCCGTCTGAATCTGGCCATGCCACTGCTCCGGTGCCATATAGATGTCCGTCCCCGATACTGCCAGCTGACCGCGGCTGTAACGGGACTGGCTGCTGCGAATTTCCGCAGCCAGGCCAAAATCGATCAAAAACACCTGCTGACCATCCGGCAGACACATTACGTTCTCCGGTTTGATATCCCGATGCAGCACTCGCTGCCCGTGCGCATAGTCCAGCGCTGAGGCACAGGCCCTGAGAATCGGCAGCACAGTATCAACAGCCAGCCCGGCCAATTCACGCTGCGAACGCAGCAGGTCCCGCACAGTGACCCCGGGCAGATACTGCATGACCTGAAAACACCCCACTGCCCGATCTTCCCCCATATCAAACAGCTTGCAGATGTGCGGGTGCGACAGCAGCCAGACTTTGCCGTATTCACGCCGAAAATCGTTGTTCGCATCCACTTTGCCACGCAAATCCGGAGGCAACAGCTTGACGACAACCTGCGCCGCAGCCCCGTCAATCCGCCGCCCGGAATCCTCCGCCAGCCAGGCGTGCCCCATCCCCCCGGCCCCCAGCAAACGCTGCAGCCGATAACGGTTCTGCAGCACAGTCCCCTGACCGGGTTCCTTCGGCAGCTCTCGCTGAGTCCTGAGGGGCTCCTGATTTGACATGGTCTGTCCCAATAACTTACGGAAGGGTGTTGACGGACGCAGCACGGGCACCGTCCGCTTCGGTGCACCGCCCTGCCTTGTGATTGTAACCCCGATCACCGACGACCGCCACTACCAGTGCTGGACCTTCAGCCTGACAGCGGCGACGGAGCTCGGGCCAATGCCCGCCCCCGTACCCTCGGGAGGGCGAAGCGTCTGCTGAGCCAGGCACGCCCGAGGCAAGGTCGTGCGGCTCGGCAGGAGCCTCGCCCTGGGATGGTGAAACGGTGTGAGAATGGGGAAATCGGGATGTTTTTGCTCTGCCAGCCACTTGACATCTCTTCCGTGACGGGTCGTTGCCAGCACTGTTGG
>VFQT010001868.1_pt1 | contig 23468 bp, 13 predicted proteins | sample 3512381 | NCBI WGS metagenome assembly VFQT01 (sample SAMN10412376, study PRJNA504923) | tailings metagenome | isolation source: Relicate 2 Philex TSF3 active mining site | place: Philippines: Tuba, Benguet | collected 2017-08-29
TGGGTCGCCTGGCTGCAAGGCATCGATCGAGAGTAGCTGACCATCGCACGAATAGAGTGCAATTGACGAATCACCAAGTCCGCCAGGAATGAACTCGTCAATCTTGAGAGCCAGTGTATCGGTTGTGCCTGTGACTGCCACCACGAAGAGCGATTCGACCGCTCGGAACTCCACAAACGTTACCTCTGCACCGTATGCTTGCGAGCAGTCGTTGACCGTCTGAATGGACGTTGCCGTAAAGTTCGACGCTGTACCAGTGCCGTTAAGTGCAATCTCTGTGTCCGGCGTGAGGTCGGACAGCTGCAGCGCGTAACCATCGCACGAAAAGATCGACGTTGCCGAGGATGTCTGCACACTGATGGCAAGTCCGCTTGCGCCAAGTTCGCTCTGCTGTGTTGACTGAACTTCGAGAACGCTACCATTGAGACCCGTCACACGGGCCATTACACCGATCATCGGAGCACAACCCTCGAACTTGATCAGGTCGGCAAGGGGCGAGCTCGACTGCGGGTTAAGCATCACCAAGGTGTATGTACCAGCAACAACGCTATCGAGGGTGCACCCCGAGATCTGCGTCTCGGCAACCACCGAGATCGCCATCTGTCCGGTCGACCCATCAGGCCGCGTAGCATCTACGACGACTTGGCTTGAGGATGAGCTGATGAGCTTACCCCAGACCAGAAGTTCTGTATTGGTTGTATCAAACTGGGCTGATGCGCCCAGCGTGGTGACGATTAGGGCCAGCACACTCAGTGCAAGGCGGGAAATCAGGTGCATATCGGTATTCGTGATAGTTGCGGTTAGCCTAATGGCTGCACAACGCTCGTTGTGGAACAAAAGTTACAGCAGACGCCCCCTACCTCACCACCACCATCGCATTGATCTGCGTGATCGACCAGGCGCTGTCGGTAGGGTCGCGCTTGAGGCTGAGGTCGGTGCACATCACCGACACGGTGCGCGTACCGCTGGTGAAGGTGAGCGGACGCAGCTCTTCTGAGTCGGGGAGGAGACATTTTGCGGCATCAAAGGTGACGGTGTCGCGGAGCACGGGGTTCCAGACACGCACAAGCGTTGAGCCCTTTGCAAGACGTACGACAGTGCCGGTGGTGTCGCGTACATCCACAACGACGGAATCGTTGTAATTGCCGATGCTGAAGGCCCCCTGCCATGTCGAATCGATTGTGACCGATTGCACAAAGCGCTTGCCTGTTGAACTGCGATACGCTGCACGTCCAACCGGTGCCCAGTCCTTGAGTTGATCTTGCTTGCCCCTTGCCGTTAGCGAGCGCTCAGCTACGGATGTAACGCTGATCGGACCAATCGTTGTGCTGCCGATGATGATGAGCGTCAGAACAGGTACAATGCGAATGTCGAAGCGACGCATCACAATGGTCGCGATCGAGGTGATGCACGCAATAGAGAGAATCGCAGCAGTGGTGAATCCATCATACGAAATGCCGTCCTTCTGCAAATGCATGCCCCATGCCCACACAGCAATGCCGAGCAATGGAAGTTGCGATATCAATCCCCACCGATGAAGGTGTCGCCATGGGAATGCTGATGCATTGCGCAATGGCCACGAGAACAGCATGGCTGCAATCGTGCAGCCGTTAAGCCACAGCACATAGTAGGCTACTTCCGGTACCAGTTCGCTGCCCAGCAACTTGATCGCGTATGCCCAGAGAATTGCGGTGAACACGGCAATCAATGGCACAAGCACCCAGCGCACGAAGATCTCCATTGCCTTGTTGACGCGTGGTTCTGCGTCGAGGTCGGAGATATCGCGCATGCCACTGAAGAACAGCAATGACGTTACAAACAACAGCGCAGAGATGTTGATGTGGGCTTCGAGATTCGGTAGGACTTCCATCGAGAACAGTACGCGCAGCGCGATCACCGCAAGGGAGAGTCCGATCTGTAGCGCATTGGTGAACAGCAGCGCAATGATTGCGCGCACGAGCATGCGCATGTTCGCATTCCAGAAGCACTCGACGCTGCCGAATGCACTCCAGCTCGTGATCACGAGTGCATGCACGGCTACAACCATGTACGCATACGTGGCAACGCCCGGTGCGATCGTGAAATCAATCCACGACACAACCCACCCAATACCTGCCGTGCCAAGCGCCCACAGAGCGATATCAACTGCACGCGAGATACGTCCTGCCGTGCGAATGATATGCAGCGCAAACGATAGATTCATCGCAATCACACTCGCAAGCGCGATACGTTGATAGATCGTTGGTGCATCAGATCCAACCTCTGTGTGGATCGCCGTTGCAATCGTTGTGATTGCCGCGAGCGTGATCTCACGCGGGAACACCCGCACTGTCTGCGTCAGCGTCTGTAGCAGCGATTGCCAGAACGCGCGCGTAAGAATGGTAGCCATGGCTCACCTCCTTGAAACATCCCAGAGCGAACATAGGAAGTTTTAGGGGGCGCCCCTTCAAAACCTAAACCGTGGTGCTCGGGGCATGCCGGCGAAGTGGATCCAGCGGGCAACGCCGGGTGATCCAGCGACGGCATTCGCAATAAGTGTGCTGCGCTGAGAGCGCGTGAGCTTGGGCATGGTCTTGAGCAGCTTGGGGAAGTCGCTCGAGGGTTTGGAGCAATGCTTGTAGAGCTCTGTTGCGTAGCGCATGGCGCGCTCGACGTTGTCGGATGCAATGGCGCTGATGAGTGCGCAGTACATCATCACTGGACGTAGCCCTGGGTCTGTTGGGTTTGCTTGGAGTGTGTCGACGGTGCGGAATAAGACGTCGCGTAGCTCGACATCGTAGCCGGTGACACCTTTTCGCACGAGGTAGAGCCACGCTGGTGTCGAGAGGACATCACGCTCAACAACATCAAGAGCGATCGGCAACGCACCAGCATTCTGAGCGCTGTGATTGTGCGCCATCATGAGTGCCTCCATCAATGCGATGCTATCACGTCGCACCACTGCGAATCGGAGATCATGCGATATCGTGTCGATGAGCGTCGCGGGCACCTTTCCTGGTTCGCGCGCACTGATGCTGTGCGCAATCATGCGCGCAGCAAGGTAGAACGAGTCTTGCGGCACGATATACGTCGCATAGGCAGCACACCCATCGTAGTTGCCGATGCGGTAGTTGCTGGAGATGTTGATGTAATAGTAGATGTGCGACGAATCTGGCTTGTCGTACAACGCATACTGCGTAAGACGCACACACCGGTCGTCGTCGCCTGCGCTGTATGCCTGCGCAATAGTGCGGTAGACGTCGTGATCTTGCGCTATGGCGCTGCTACTGAAGAGTGCTAGTGCACTAAAGAAAGCGATGAGATGTGCCAACATTGTTCCGAACCCCCTAGAAACGGAACTGCAAGTTACGCGGGATTGTTCGTTGCTTCATGCATAAGAAGCCTCATCTGCCGTCGAAGACCTGTGTATCCTGCGGACGTCCGTTCGTGTGGCGCAAGAAATGGGAACGTGTGTGGGACGAGGTGAAGTACTGCTCCGATCGCTGCCGAAAGGAGCGGAAGGCATGACACCATCCTCGCACCCTGCAGCACTCCATCTTGGACGCTACCTGCGTCTGGACGATAATCCACTGCTTGCGCATGCGGCGGCATCACACGAAACACTCCTACCAGTGTTCGCCCTCGACCCATCCGTGCCGCGGGGTCCACAGCAAGAGGCATTTCTGCTTGCATCACTGGCCGACCTGCAAGCACAACTGCGCGAGCGCGGTTCGGATCTGCTGCTCCTCCACGAAGCGCCACCCGATGCAGTGAGGGACCGCTACCGCGAGCCACAACGCATGATCGACGCAGATGCGTTGCCGTTCGATGTCGCTGCAATGCCACGCACCTACACGCCGTTTCGACAGCGCGTCGAGACTGCAGGTGTTCGTACGTCGCAACCAATCGCAGCACCTGTATCACTACCGCCACTTCCCGACGGTGTGGTGTGTCCGACCATTGAGGTGCCTGCTTTAGAGATGATTGCACAAGGGGGCGAGCGCGCCGCCCATGCACATTGGCTGCAATACCGTACACGACGTCTTCCGGATTCGTACAAGCAAACGCGCAACGGCTTGCTGGGTTGGGACTACTCAAGCAAACTTTCACCATGGCTTGCCTGGGGCTGTATCTCACCACGCCGTATCGCAACAGACCTCGCGGAATACGAAGCGACCTATGGTGCGAATGATGGTACGTACTGGCTGTGGTTCGAACTGCTCTGGCGCGACTTCTTTGCTGCACGGGGCGAGCATCGCACGCAGCAATACGCCACACACGACAACGAGGCATCGTGGCAGATGATGCTTACGGCGTCAACGGGCAATCGCTTTGTTGATGCAGGATTGCGCGAGCTCAATGCAACAGGATTCCTCGGCAATCGCATGCGACAAATCGTCGCGAGCTACTGCATGTACGAGCGCCATGTGCCGTGGCAGGTAGGTGAAGCATACTTCGCGATGATGCTCATCGATTACGATCCCGCATCGAACGTCGGAAACTGGAAGTATATCGCCGGCACAGGTGCTGATCCACGGGGCGGACGTCGCTTCTCGGCCGAGAAGCAGCGCGAGATGTATGATCCCGATGGAGCATATACGCGCACATGGAGCGCTCGATGAGTGCCTCGCACCGTCGTGTGCGACTGATCCTTGGCGATCAGTTGAATCCATCGCATTCATGGTTCGCCACCGTTGATCCATCCATCACCTACGTGATGATGGAAGTACGGAGCGAAACAGACTACCTGCTGCACCATGCACAGAAGGTGCTTGCAATCTTTGCCGCGATGCGACGCTTTGCTGAGCGCTTGCGTGCACAGGGGCATACGGTTCGCTATATCCGCATTGGTGATGCCGACAACACGCATACACTCCGCGAGAACATCGCGATGGTGATGCAAGAATGCGGCGCAGCATTGTGGGAGCACATGCAACCCGACGAATGGCGCGTTGATCAACATCTTGGTCCAACACCGCATACCACGGAGCACTTCCTATCCGAGCGCGATGACGTAGCAGTGCTCTTCAAGGGCAAGAAGCGTTGGCTGATGGAAACATTCTACCGTCAGATGCGCGTGCGGTACAACGTGCTGATGGATGCCGATCAGCAGCCGGTAGGGGGCTCGTGGAACTACGACGAAGAAAACCGACGTCCGTGGAAGGGCACGCCGCCAGAGCCCATCGATCCACGTCCGCACCATGATTGCTCTGCGTTGTGGCAGGAGATTACCGCCGCTGGTGTTGCCACGATGGGCAACCCACATGCCGATGATCTGCGGTGGCCCCTTGACGCAGAAGAAGCACAATCGGTGCTAACGGCGTTTCTCGACAATGCATTGCCACACTTCGGTACGTATCAGGATGCGATCTCACGCAAGGCGCGACGTCTGTTCCATGCGTTGATCTCGTTCTCCCTCAACGTGAAGATGCTCCACCCACTCGATGTGGTGCGGCAAGCAGAACAACGATATCACAACGGCACAGCGCCAATTGCTGCAGTAGAGGGGTTCATCCGGCAGATTCTCGGGTGGCGCGAGTATGTGCGTGGCATCTATTGGTCGCAGATGCCGGGCTACGTTGAACGCAATGCGCTCGACAACCACCGTGATCTACCGCAATGGTATTGGACTGGCAATACGAAGATGCAATGCGTGAACGATGCCGTGGAGGCGTCACTCGATACCGCATACGCACACCACATTCAGCGTCTGATGATCACAGGAAACATCGCGTTGTTGTTGGGTTGCTCGCCGCAGCGTGTGCACGAGTGGTACCTCGGCGTGTACATCGATGCGTTCGAATGGGTCGAAGTGCCGAACACCATTGGGATGAGTCAGCACGCCGATAACGGACTCATGGCAACCAAGCCGTATGTGTCAAGTGCAGCATACGTGCATCGCATGAGCGACGCGTGTGGTACGTGCGCGTACAAGCACAAGGACCGACTCGGTGATGATGCGTGTCCGTTCAATGCATTGTACTGGAACTTCTACCTACGTCACGAAGACACGCTTCGCAAGAACCCACGCGTAGGGATGGCCTACCGTCATATCGATGGCATGTCGGCTGACGAACGCCTTGCCATCGCTGAACGTACTGCATGGCTCATCGATCACGCCGACGAGCTTTAAGACGTCGGCTGCTCGCGCATGCGATAGGCAATCCAGCCAACGAGACAGATCCCCGCAACAAGGGCGATGCCGTAATACGCTGCTTGTGTGTCGAAGGCGAAGATGTTAATCGACGTAAACACACACGAACCGATGAAGATGGCAGCAGCGATGTGCGTGACGATGGAAAGACGTTGCTTGCTGAGCCAGTACACCGTGGCGGCGCCGAAGCCGAGTCCGATTGCATCGATAAAGATCGTGTAGTTGAGAATCGTCTCGAACGACTTCCCAACGTACACGCTCAGAATGCTGAGTAGCGTAAAGGACAGCAGCGCACCGTGCTGCATGCGCGGTGATGACGAAAGTGCACGTGGAAGAACACCGTCGTCACTCATCGCCTTAATCACGCGCGGATTGGAAAGCATTGCCACATTAACGTACCCGAACACCGAGATGATGAGGACGGCCGAGAGAATGTCTGCACCACGATCTCCGAAGAGCTTGCCAACAACCATGGCTGCGATTGACTGCGAATGCGCGAGTGTATCGAATCCAAGCACATGCACGTAGGCAGCATTCGCAAGAAGATAGATGGCTGTGATGATCAACACGCCCAGCACGATCGCAATCGGCATGCGACGCTCACTGTCCTTGATCTCTCCACCGAAGTTAATTGTGCTTTGATAGCCACCGTAGGTGAATGACACCGCGATGAGGGCCAGACCAAGTGATTCCCACACGCCCCCTGTATGCGCAATGCCTGCAAGAGCAGCTGATGCAGGTGCTGCATCAACGAAGACGAGTGCTGAGATGATCGCTACGAGCATTGCAATCTTGATCCCGATCAGCACATTCTGCACCGCTGTGCTCGTGCGCAGACCCAACAGGTTGAGTCCGTACAGGACGGCAATCATCGCCGTTGCCGTTGTACTTGTTGGAATGCCTGGTAACCAGCTTGTGATGTATTCCGCGCCGATGATCGCCACGCCGGCAGCTGATGCAGCATTCGACACGAGGATGATCATGTTGATGGCGAAAGCAATCACGGGGTGATACGCCACAGCGAAGATGCGGTAGTACGCACCCGTCACCGGCATTGCACGTCCAGCCGCCGCAAACGTTAGCGCTCCTGCAATAGCGAACACGCCACCGAGGATCCACGCCACATAGAACAACATCTCATCACCAGCACGCAGCGCAACCGTTGCGGGTGCACGAAAGATGCCCATGCCGATCACCAAGCTGATCACCAGCATGATCACATCGAACATCGTTAGTTTGTAGTCACGTTTCATGCGAGAATATACTGATGCGATGGATTGTCGCCCTTGTCCTTCTCTCCACATCGATCGCAGCGCAGCCGTGGCGCGGCTACAGTACGCCGTGGCACCGCGCGGGTGCTCGCCCCTTCGTACAGCCATCAGTAGTTGTCGATATCGACACACTCGGAGCAGATCCAACGGGAGCGACACCCTCTGATGCGGCGTTTCAACGTGCGCTCATGATGCTTGCAGGTGGTGGAACACTGCGTCTAGGGGCTGGCTCCTATCTCCTGCGTTCGCAGCTCGCACTTCCGTCGCGCATCACACTGCAAGGACGTGGTGCACTCACAACGCGCATCATTACTGACGTCCCGAACGATGCACACCCGATCATCATTCATGGTGGTGTAACGCGTATGGCCATGCCGATCAACTCGCCACTGCGTCGCGGTGATGCGTTCATCACGGGCACGAGCTTTCAACCAGAGCATGGTGCAATGTTGCGCATCGTGCCTGATGATGCGGATCTGATGTATTCGGATTGGGGAAGGGGCTCGAGCGGACAGATCATCGAAGTTGCGAATGTGCGTGGTGATACGATCTACATCACGCAGCCACTGCGCATGAGCGTCGATACCTCACGCAAGGCCTACCTCGCGCGCATCAATCCTGTCGAGCAGGTCCGCATTCGATGTCTGAGCATTGAGCAGCGTGATTCATCAGCACAGCAGGTGTCGAACATCCACATTGCGTATGCTCGTGATGTAGTGATCGATGGTGTGCTGAGTCGCAAGACCAACTTTGCGCACGTGACCATGGAGTATGCGATGCACTGCACCGTAACGCGGTGCGACTTCGCCGAGAGTTATGGATATGGAGGGGGCGGACGTGGATATGGCGTCGTGCTGCAATTCGCAACAGGGGATTGTCGCATCGTTGACAATGTGTTCTCGACGCTTCGGCATAGCATGCTGCTACAAGCGGGGGCGAATGGGAACGCGCTCTGCTATAATGCGTCGCAGAATCCACGTTGGACGGAGTTCCCCAATGATGCCGCAGGGGATGTTGTCTGGCACGGTAACTGGGTTTATGCGAACCTCGCAGAGGGCAACAGCGTTGCGCACATCGTCCTCGACAATTCTCACGGTGCGAATGGGTGGCATAATGTGATCCTTCGCAATCACGCACGCGAGTACGGTCTGTTCATGGGCTCATCGCCATGGACTGATAGCACGTGCATCATGGGCAACGTGATCTCGAACACATCCATCATCAAGGGGTTGTTCACGGTTGGTGGGAAGGGTCTGCTCAGCATTGGCAATCGTGTTAAGGGGCGCCTCACCCCCGCGAATGATACGACGACGGTGCCACGGACCTTTGCCTACACGTCGCTGCCTGAGTACTTCCAGCGTGAGCCGATCCCGGCACGAGCACGACAAACGGAAGGGGGCGCCACCTGCCCCTGCACGGATGATCTGCCGACATCGGTCACTACAGGCGCCGACCCATCCGGTCAGGCTGCCTACGTACAGATCTACGATGTGCGCGGCAAGCTCCTCTGGCAAGGGGCTCCCCAGGATATCCCCCAGGATCTGGCCTCGCGGTATGCGAAGATGCGCCGCATCGAAGCAGGGCGTGAAATCCGGGTGCTACTGCCCTGATGGGAACAGGGCACTTTCGTAGTTTGTTGCTTCGCCACGCAGTCATTTTACGGAGGGCTCGATGCAGTCTCGCATCCTCTTGCTCATTGCTTGTGTTGTCCTTTCAACACCACTACTGGCAGCCGACTTGTTTCAACGTGTTGAAGCACCAGCTGCGGCCAACATCGATCATCCAGCGATATTCTATCGTCTGAACGAAGCCGCGTTTGCGCAGTCGCGTATGATGCCGAACGGCGAGCTGATCGTTGTGCCACTCACGTTGCCAAACGGAACGCCCATTGAGCTCGAACTGCGACGCTTTACCGTGATTGATGAGCGCTCTGTGCTCACAGCGAAGACTCCGAACGGCGACATGCCGATTCCTGCACCCACGAGTGTGCTGTTGCGCGGACGTGTGCGTGGAGTTCCCTCATCAAATGTGGTCCTGGCCGTCTACCCACGTCAAGTACACGGACGCATTCACATCAACTACGGTCCGACGTCGTCGACATATCTCATGAATGTGGTGAGCGACTCCGACCCAACGGCTGTGCTCTACGACATGCGATTTGTGAAGCGCGCCGAGCCGTGGCACTGCGCTGTGCTCGACACTGCAACGGTGCGGATGCCTGCTCCTTCGAAGGGTGAGCGCACGCAGGCATCGTATCGCACGATCAACCTTGCACTCGAGGGCGATCAGCCGTTCTATCAGGACAACAACAGTAACGTGACAACAGCAACGAACTACGCCGAGGCGGTGATTGCTCACGTTAGCGATCTCTACGAGCGTGACGTAAGCGCTGTTGTCTACATCGGCACGTTTGTGTTGTGGACCACACCGGATCCGTTTCCTGGGACAACCACGGGCGATTTGCTTGTGCAGTTCCGCGACTACTACCGTGCAAACAAGGCTGGCGTGAATCGCACCGTTGCGATGTTGTTTACAGGAATCAACAACCTCGGTGGTGTTGCCTACGTGAATACGCTCTGCAACTATCAGTGGGGGTATTCCATCTGTGGTATCCAGAGTACGTTCGCGTATCCACGCACGACGTATGCATGGGACACGGAGGTGACTGCACACGAGCTTGGTCATAATGTCGGCTCATTGCATACGCACAGTTGCACATGGGCGCCTGCGATCGACTCGTGTTGGTATGCCGAAGATGGCAATTGCTTTACGACGCGTGTTGCACGCGTTGGCACGATCATGAGCTACTGCCACCTCAATGGCAGTATCGATCTCGACTTCGGTCCGCGCGTCGAGCCGTTGATGTCGAACTACATCGCTGCTGCTACATGTCTTGGAACGACAACAGACCTTGTGGTGACGGCGCTTGGTGATACATCAATCTGTGTCGGATCTTCCGTCCAGATTCGTGGCAGCTACTCCGGTGGCACGGGTCCGTACACGATATCGTGGTCACCCACGACAGGGATGAGCAACCCAACATCGCTCACACCAACGGTTACGCCAGCAGGTACCACGAGTTATGTCCTCACCGTGCGTGATAACATTGGCGTTGAACGCAAGGATACCGTCGTTGTAACGGTCTTCCCACCGATTACGATTCAGATGCCGGCTTCGATTACGCGCTGTGCGGGACTGCCCGTAAGCGTGCAGCCGCAGTTCACAGGCGGCGTTGCGCCAATGCAGTATCGCTGGCGCGATGCGAGCGGACTCGATACCACAACCACGTCGTCTTCGCTGAGTTACGTTCCAGCAGCCACAGGTGTTCTGTCGGTTACGGTTACCGACGCACGAGGCTGTACACGACGCGACTCGATGCTGCTGACGATTAATCCGCGCCCAGACGTAACACTCGCGGCATCGCAGTCGCGCATGTGCGATGGCGATACGGTACGCCTCACACCATCGATTACGGGAAGCATGTCGCCCCATACGTTCTTCTGGTTTGCAAATGGACGTCGACTGTCGGAGTCGGGTGGGACACTGCTCGATCGCCCTGATGTCAACACAACCTACATGGTGATTGTCACCAACCCACTCGGATGTTCCGATACCGCCACCGTTGACGTGCGCGTGCGACAAGTTCGCGCGCAAGTGTCGCCAGCAGCGATTGCTCTTCCGAAGCTTGCGTTCTGCGAGGCAACCTTTGCGATCAACCCGCTTATCGTGAACACAGGGGTAGATGAAGTTCGCATCACCAAGATTCTGGCTTCACGTCTGCGTATCGCTAATACCGGACTTCCCATTGTGATCCCACCTGGGCAGGCACGGAACGTGCCGTTGAATGTTACGCTCGACTCCTCCGTGACTGTCCTTGATACGCTGCGCTTTATGGACGACACATGCCAGCGCACGTGGTCGATAGAAATCGTTGGCACACGCGGAGACATCGTGAAGACGCCAACAGCGCCTGGACCAGAGTTTGCAACTGCGTTGATGTGCGGAAATTCCGCAGATACGCTTGCCAGTGCGATCTCGATCACGAACTCCACGGCAGTATCGGCGCAAATCCGGACTGCAACCACAAAGAAGGGGTACACTGTTGCCATCCCCTCGGCCTCAATGATGATCGGTGCTCAAGCAACACGCTTGGTACCAATCTCCATCATCGGTGCGTTCCCGCAGGGGTACACCGATGACACGCTGAATGTCGTTGTTCGCTCGCTCGGCTGCGAGCGCACGTTTGCCTATCCCGTTGTGTATGGCGCAGACGGGTTGCGCGTCACCACAGTCAAGGACATTGATTTCGGCGAAGTGCAATACAATGGTCCGTCGGATCATGCCATCGACTACGATGTTACTCCCGAGTCGGAGGCTCTTACGGAGGCCTATGTGATGGATCTCTCCGTCACGGGTCCGTTCACGACCACGATGCGCAAGGGAATGCGGCTGCCGGTAAAGCAAGCCACAACATTTACCGCACGCTTTAACACCCGCGAACGTCCGGAGGGCGAGCATCTGGGAGCCATCGAGTTCCGTCTCGACAATTGTACCGACGTCACACGTATCCCATTGCGTGCGAAGAGCACAACTGTTGGTGTTAATGATGAGCAAGCACTGGCGGCGATCCCGCAGGTGTTTACAGCAGCTGGTCGCATCATCGTCGACCCATCACGGTTCCTACGTGCAACGGTGTATGACCTGCGCGGTGAGCGTGTAGCAACCGTCCAGCTGCAGCAGGGATCACGGAAATCGATCGAGGGTGTTGCTCCGGGCATGTATGCTGTTGTGCTCATGCGCGAGGACGACGTTGTGCACGTTGCCACGGTAATTGTCAGTAGAAACTAAACCCTGCTCCGAGGCGAAGATCGTAGGGTGAGTTCTGCGTAACAGCAACGCTCAGGTTGAACTCGAGTCCGACAAGAAATGAAAGCGGCTTCGACAGCATTGTCACGTCGACAAAGACGGGGAATTGCGCCCCGCTACCCGTAAACGACTCGTGCCGAATGTAGGGTCCGCTCGCAACACCAACGCGAAGACCGTCAACAATCTGTACTCCGACGCCCCCTTTCACGAGAGCAAACCAGCGATCGCGCGAAAGGCCAAAAGCTGCACTCAGTGTTGGCACGAGAGCAAGTGATGATTCGTATCCTGCCTCGCGTGCGCGTGGCACGGGTGAGAACCGCAGCGGAAGAACAGTTCCGACGGATGCTTCGAAGAGGCCACCAATGGAACGTCCCTGCGTGAGTGCTGCAAGCGAGAGTTGCCCGTACGGACCCCAGATTGAGCGGCGTAAGAATCGTGCTTGCTCGTAGAGTTCGTTGTTCAGTGTGATCGGCGCATCACGAAAGGCATCCGCGTAGAGCATCGCGCTATCCGGACGACGTCGAGCAACGCGATGCATGTCGGCAACATGATCGTCGTACGTGCGCTCGGAGCTAATCTCGCGCTGCACTGCGGTTGCACCGCGCAACACCTTCGCTACCTGGTCATCGGTGAAATGTCCGTCGCCAAAGAGAATTGCATTATCACCATAGCGCTCGAACCAGAAGCGAATCCCTTTGATGCGATAGTACTCGCGACAACCTTCTTGTTCGAGCGATGTATCCTCGATGCCGAGCAAGAGCGCACTCTCGTGTGCTTCGCGACAGTCGCGAATGTGATGATCACTTGCGAACATGTCTTGGAAGTAATGATCGGCAAACGCAGCAGTCACGAGGAACAACCGCACGTACCGCACAGCAATATCTCGATCGGCAAACAGCTCGCTGTAGAGACGCAGTCCATGCGCGCGTGCATCGAGCAGTGCGAACACGGCTGGCGCAGTGAGATAACCCGGGATCATTGCCGGCAACGTCCAGTCGGCCGTATCAATGCGATGCGAAAATGCCAGGCGATCATCAGTATCAATCCGCACAGGTAACATCTCGCGCATCAACGTCAGGTCGATCACATGCAGCTGTCTCGCATACGACGTTGTTGGGCGCACGCGATGATCCATCGTTTCCAGCGGATGATCATCTCCGCGATACGAGCGCAGCGCACGGAGTTGCTGCAGCAGTGTGTCGGACACCACGACACGATTCGATGAGGATGCGAGGATGCCGTTCTGCAGCTCACGGAGCGTCTCGAGCATCACGCGACCGCGAATCGACGGCACGGAGCAGAGATCGCCATAGGTAAGAATTAGATCGTCGCCATTCGGCTGCGCTATGCGCAGGATTACCGTATCGATGTTGTAGTAGGCAAGCTGACGCCGGAGTTCCGGACTCTTGCGAACGGCTTGAACGAATGCCTCGGTGCCTATTCGGCGATGCTCAGGGGGCGTACCGGCAATAGCCAGATGCGCGAGCAGGGCAAGGATGGTGGTGATGAGGATGCCGCGCATGCAGTGCTAGAAATACCCAACGATGCCAACGTGCAGCGCAAGTGACGTTTTCGGATAGGAGAGAGAGAAGTTGTCGTACATCTGGTTATCGAATGCATCGTAGCCGATGAGCACAGTGCCAGCTCCCGTGTTGAATGTTGATAGACGAGTGATCAGAGATGCCTCGCCACGCACATGCCATGTCTTGGATAACGCATACTCAACGCCCCCTGCTGCTGACATCGCAAAGCTCCGACGACCACTTGCTTGCAGCTGCTGATTCTCCTCATAAAACGGCCACTCCACATCGGCAATGATCGACGATCCATTCACTTGGAATCGTCGTGAGCGAAGAATCTGATACATAGCACCCACCGATGCGTACGGAACGATTGCTGCATTGCGTGGTGAAAAGCCGTAGCGAATCTGGAGTGGTAACTCTGCATACGAGATTGAGGACGACTGGTAACTCGTCTGATAGACATCGATGCCGTTGTTGATGTACGCGCCCGACGTACTGCGGGTGAGCTCCTGCGAACCTACGCCTGGCGCAATCTCGATCGAGAGTCGATCACTCACGTACATTCCTGCCCACGCGCCACCGAGTACGCCGGTGCTCGAGCTACTCGACTGTGTAATCGGCACGTCGAATCCCATACGAGGACCAACGTATACCGACGCGCAGCTTGTGAGGAGAAGCAGCGCGACTACGCAACAAATCACATGGAGCTTCATGTCCGAAAAATAGGCATTGGGAAGGGCATGTGTTAATTTGCGGATAATAGCTCACCACATATCTGTACCGATGGGGGGAACCATCATGAAGACAATTCTTGTAGTCATTGCAAGCCTGCTGTGCGTTGTTGGCGCAACCGCTCAAACACTTCCATCCTATGTGTCGCCGCAAGGCTTGATTGGATGGTGGCCGCTCGATGTGAACGCTGCTGACAGCAGTGGCAACGAGCTTGATGGCGAGGTCTTCGGTGCGACGCGCACTGTTGGTCGTACTGGTACACCCGATTCGGCCTATGACTTCGGTGTGACAGGCATTACGCTTGGCGCTCGTCATCACGAGATTGCCATCCCGTATGATGCGTTGCTCAACACGTCGAACCTGACCGTTGCCGTGTGGGTGAAGCCGCGCACGCTGTTCTGGCAGGGCAATCCTGCACAGACCAGCACGTTGATGGCACGCATGCAAAACGATGATCAGCCACAGTCTGGTGCTGCATGGTCGATTGATTACAATTTCACGAGCGTCACCGTAACACTCTCGGATGCTGCGAACACACGCGTAACTGCAATCGATAATAATCGATTGCTCGTCAATGGTTGGAATCATGTTGCGTTCACCTACGACGGCGCAACACTACGACTCTACATCAATGGCGTTCTCCGTGCCGTCACTGCTACGACCCTTGCCCTGAACACGACAAGTACGTCGGGCATTTCGATCGGCGAACTTGCTTCGTCGACAGGGTACTGGAATCATGTCAATGGTGTGATCGATGAGATTGGCATGTGGGGTCGTGCCCTCACCCCTGCAGAAATCACCAACCTCGTAACAGGATGTGCCGTTGCGGTGAGTAAGCAGCCATCGAACGTGCGCACGACGATTGGTGTTACAGCGAGCTTTGTGTGTGCGTCATCGGTACCAGACGTTGTGTACCAGTGGCAGCGGATGACACCGCAAGGTGCGGTAGCGCTTGCTAATGGCGGACAGTTCACGGGCGTCGACACAGAGACGTTGCGTGTTGCGTCACTCACGATGGACAACGATGGCGCTCAGTACCGTTGCGTGATTTCGCGCGGCACATGTATCGACTCCACACGTGTCGTAACGCTGAACGTCTGCGGCTCAATCACCCGTCAACCAGATGCGCGTCAAGTACGCATCGGAGAGACTGCCGCATTTACATGCGAGAGCTCTGACAATCGTGCGGGATACCAGTGGCAGATTCGTCGCGATTCGGTGTTCGCAAACCTCGAGCACGCCGATGCAACATCATCGACGCTTACACTTGCATCGGTGACAATGGAGAGCAACGCAACAGCGTACCGTTGCATTGTCACATCAGGCACGTGTGTTGACACATCGCGCAGCGCGCTCTTGAACGTTTGCGGCGAGATCATTACGCAGCCAGGAGACATCACAGCACGCACGGGAGACACTGTGCAGTTGACGGTTGGCAGCACAGATACATCAGCGACCTACCAGTGGGAAGTGTCGTTCGGTGAAGGCTTCTGGCTCCCGGCAACGTCGCGCCCATTCCGTGGTGGAACAACGTCAACACTCACGCACGACAGTGTCACTGTTAATGACGAAGGTGTACTGTATCGGTGTATTGTCCGCTCTGGCTCGTGTGTTGATACGATCGCAGTGGTACGCCTCGCTGTCTGTGGTCGCGTTACAGCGCAGCCCGAATCAGTGTACGGTGCAGAGGCGAAGGACATTACCTTCACAACCGCATCGTCGGATCCACGCGCGTTGTTCCAATGGCAGATTGGTACAGAGCTTGGCTTTGTAAATCTTCCGGCAGACGTGCGCTATAAGGGGGCTCGCACAGCAACACTGACGATCTCGCCAGTCGTTCGCGCTGATCATGAGTCGCGCTATCGTTGCGTTGTGATTTCGAGTCTCTGTGCCGATACAACAGAGATCGCCGAACTCTATGTCTGCGGTGAGCGTCCGATCGCGCCACGCACACAGATTGTGAACGTTGATACAGTTGCACGATTCGTCACCGGCACAACCGATGCGACAGCGACATATCAATGGCAGATGAATACTGGCTCGGGTTTCCGTTCGATCTCGGATAACGACGTATTCTCGGGTGCCAATAATGATACACTCGAAGTACGGACGCCGACGACGGAGCTCAATGGTGCGCAGTTCCGCTGCCGCATCACGAGTAACGTCTGCGTGTTCGCTTCATCGACAGCGTCGCTCTACATCTGTGGCGAGATCAAGAGTCAGCCAGCAGATCAGCGCGCAGCGCTCCGTAACGAAGCTCGCTTTAGTGTTGCAATGTCCGACCGCGCTGCAGCGTATCAGTGGCAGATCGCTGCAGGGGGCGCATTCGTAGACCTGCAGGATGGACGCCGCTATCGCGGTACAACAACGGCAGAGCTTGTGCTCGTTAGTGTTCGACTTGATGATGATAACACGCAGTACCGTTGTCAGATCAAGACGGGTGAATGTCGCGAAGAAACACGCATTGCTACGCTGCGCGTAGGCGAGACAAGCGTCGAGGACGATGCACAGCGTCTCTCCATCGCGCCAAACCCTGTTCGTGAAGATGTGGTGCTCGGCGTACCAGACACGATGCTTGGTGCGACGTATACCATTACGTCAAGCCTTGGCACAGTGGTTTGCACTGGTCAGATCGATGCTCTGCAGATGCGCATCAACGTCCAAGAGTTGGCCGCTGGCGCTTACGTGCTGCACATCACGGGTGCTGGTTCAGCGACTGCGATGATCGTGAAGCAGTAAGCGACGAGAGCAGAAGCGCGAGAACGACCACAACGAGGGTGCCGATAACGTTGAGCCATAGGAAGCTCACAACGTTGAGTGCCCAGCATGCGATAACGACGGCTTCCGCGGTGACGGCACTCCAGAACGTCACGGGTCCGTTTGCGCGCTTGATGAGGAATGCCACAAGAAAGATGCCGAGGATCGGACCGTAGAACAGACTACCGAGGATGTTCACAGCTTCGATCAACGAGCCCATCTGTGTGGCAAGCATGCTCATGATGATGCCAAACACGGCCCACATCAGCGTGTGCCATCGGGCTGCGCGAATGTCGCTGGAGGTGTTGGTGATCCCGCGCAGGTCGACAACACTTGCCGTTGCGAGTGAGTGGAACCCTGCCGAGATACTTCCCCACGACGCCATGATGACGACGGCAAAGATGAGTCCGATGAGTCCCGCTGGAAGCATCGTTCGAACGTAGTACAAGAAGATGTAGTTCGTGTCGTTTGACTCGAGGATGCCGGTCGAGCGCACAAACGTGCGGTACTGTGCTCGCAGTCGCATTGTGCTGTCGTATGCAGCGCGATAGGCTACGTCTGCCTCCGCTGTATTCTGCAGCGCGTCCTGTGCTGTTTGCTGCAGCACAACGTTTGCCGCATCCCATTTACGATAAAGAGCATTCGCCGTTGCGCTATCGGCGCGCGTGGCACGTTCCGCAACGGCGGTGTTGAAGAAGATCGGACTCGGCGCCACGCTGTAGAGGCCAACAAGAAGGGCGCCAATCAATAAAATGCCGTACTGCATTGGGATCTTCACAAGGCCATTGACGAGCAAGCCGATGCGACTCTCGCGAATGTTCTTGCCCGTAATGAAGCGTCCGACCTGACTCTGATCCGTGCCGAAGTAGGAGAGTGCGAGGAAGAACCCGCCAATCACACCACTCCAGATGTTGTACTTGTCATGGACGTCGAAGGTGGTGGTGATCACGTTCATCTTACCCGCGAGTTCACTCAGATGTAGTGCATCAGACATCGTCATGCCCAACGGCAACCCTTGCACAAGGTAGATGCCTGCAGCAAGTATCGATGTGAGGATGATGCCGAACATCAACGTCTGTGTGTGCGCTACCGATCGCGCACCACCCGAGAGCGTGTACACAAGCAGCAGTCCACCGACGACCACATTCGTTGCGTAGATGTTCCAGTCGAGAAGCGTTGCAACGATGATGCTCGGAGCATAGATGCTGATCCCAGTGCTTAGTCCGCGCGACAGCAAGAACAGCACGCTTGTCGCTAGTCGCGTGCGACGATCAAATCGCTGTTCCAAGAATTCGTAGGCGGTGTAGACGTTCAGGCGGCGGAACATCGGAATGAACAGCACGCTGATGACGATCATCGCTAGGGGCAGACCGAAGTAGTACTGCACAAAGCGCATGCCGTCGGTGAAGGCCTGTCCAGGTGCAGAGAGGAACGTGATCGCGCTCGCCTGTGTGGCCATCACACCAAGCAGCACAGCGAACCACGGCATGGATTGTCCGGCACGCAGGTAATCGTCAGCCGTTGCGCTGCCACGTCCACGCCATACGCCATAGAGGACGATGCCGAGCAACGTCGCAAGGAACACACCCCAGTCGAGGGTGCTCATTTTCCAACGCTCAGCATATTGGCGAGCAGACGCATACCGCCAGGAACGCCTGCAGGAATCTGGCGGAACAGCGATAGAGCGCAGTACACGTAATGACCCTTACCATAGCGTGCGTAGAGCAGCGAGCCTGTATGCGGTGGCTCGTTAGTGTCGTGCATTGACAGTGGTGCATCGTAGCGTGCATCAGCTTCGGGGAAGTACAGACCACGCTCTTGCACCCAACCATCGAAGTCACGTGCTGTGATTGCGTTCGGTGCTGATAGCAGGGGATGCCCTGGGGTGCGAACCGTCACGACGGCATCTTCTTCCGTTACGCGTGAGCGGCCAAGCTTCATCGGGTACGGACCCAGCAGCGATGTCGACATATCTTGTGTTGTCATGTAGCTCATCACCAGTGTTCCACCGCGCTCTACGTAGGAAATCAGCGATGGCATGATGAACTTCATACTCTTGCGCACATTGATCGCACGAATACCAACAAGCACAGCATCGTAGTTAGCGATCAGCTCATCCGTGCGGAGGAGTTGTTCATCGCTGATCTCATCAACTGTACAGCCGAGTGTCCGGAGGAATTCAGGTGTGTATTCACCAGCACCAGCGACGTAGGCGATGCGCTTCGCCGTGATCGCAATTGGTTCGGCCACGATGCGCACGCGTGCTGGCTGTGTGTACTGCAGTGTCGGGAGGTGCTCATACTGCATGGTGATCACCGTGCGGTCGTACACCACATTGTCGATGACCAGTGCACACGTTAGTTCCGTCGAACGACTGATAGGTGCTGCGACGGTGATGAGTGTGTCGGTGTTCGCACGGATGCGAACCGACGGTAATGTGCTGAGCACCGTGGTGCCATCGCGCAGCACGAGGCTAGCGTTCGTGACTGCACGGTATGCGCGCACGCGAAGCGTAACAGATGCGCTGCCGTTTGGTGCCAGCACGACGCGTGTAACAGGCTCAACGCTGACTGGTGGTACAACGCGAAGCTCTTCGATCACGTCGCCCTTGAGCGGGTCGAGCTTCTTGAAACTGAGCGGAGCAGATGTCGAGATCGTATCGCTACCGAATGCGAACGACAGTCCGACGCGCAGTGACGGAGGGGTTACCGGCTCACCCAGCAGTTGCTCGCTTGTAAGGGAGAAGAGTGCGCCGGAAGGCTCGCGCGACAGCCAGTAGGGTTCAGTGACGGGAGCCTTGTAGGGAAAGCGAACTTCTGTTTCCGACCACAACGAGTCGTGAAGCAGCGTGACGTTCCTGCGGATACGTCCAGTCGGGAAGCGAATCTCTGTGCATTGAACGGGGCGAGCAGCGCGCGCAATGATGCGCGTGGTGACGATGATAGAATCACCCGACACAATCGTTGGTTCGCCAACCGTGGCATCGGCAGTGATGCCGGCGCAGGAGAGAATGATGCGGTCGATCTCGGAGAGTTTCTGCGTACGCCAGAAGGTATCACTCACGGATGTAATCATGCGACGCACGCGGAGTAATGCGTCGAGCGATCGCTCAGGATGCGTCATGTCAAACATCGCAATAATGCTATCAACCGCACGACCAATGTCTGCGCGTCCTACGCGTGTCCATGTTGTATCGACGCCGTCGAACAGACCCCGCGTTGGGGTATCACCGATGAGTGTGGCAAAATACTCTGGTCGTACGCCGGGTGCTTGCGGTGTGCCAGCCCCCTGACTCTTGTGCAAGCTGCGGCTAATGCCTGCGAGCTCGCCATAGCCCATGCCGAGCAGAGGATCATAGTTGCCCACTTCAAGCTTGAACATGTCTTCGCTGATGGTGCTGCGATTGCCGAATTGAAATGCATTGAAGAGCAGGCGACGGGGCTTCCATGATGCAGGATCGCTCATGCATGCGCGCATTGCGTCTTCAGCGATGATGGCTGATGCCGAGTGTTGTCCGTGGCCGGCCATTGAGTCCTTCGGGAAGCGACAGATGACCACGTCGGGACGCATCGTGTTGATGATGCGCACCATGTCGGCAACGAGTGTTGCCTTGTCCCACTGACGGAATGTTTCGTCTGGGTTTTTCGAAAAGCCGAAATCGATGGCGCGAGCAAAGAACTGCTCTGCGCCATCGAGTTCCCGTGCTTTCAGAAGTTCGTGTGTTCGAATCAATCCAAGCGGTGCGCCTTGCTCACCACCGATGATGTTCTGTCCGCCGTCACCCCGCGTGATCGACACGTATCCCGTACGGATATGGCGTCCACGTGCGAGCCACGCCAGCAAACGTGTGTTCTCATCGTCCGGATGTGCCGCAACGTAGAGGACCGACGTCAGTGAGCGCAGACGAAGGAGCTCGCCGTATACAACAGGGGAGGGGAGCGGACGCAGCTGTTGCGCCATGCTTGCTGCTGTCGCAGCGACGAGCGCTACAGCAATGAACCACGAACGATGCTTCATGTACTTACTTAACAGAGTTCAGAACGTCGTTTGCGTACTTGGTATACTCAGCTTCAGCCGGTGTACCCTTCACCATTGAGATCACCGTATTCGCCGCCGTGCGAGCAACGTCCTTGTTGCCAGCCTTGGCTGCGATACGTGCACGCAGCATTTGAACCCAGTATGCTGTTGGGTTCTTCTCGGCTGCGATTGTTGCGTACTTCAGTGCTGCATCGAGATTCTGATTTGTCTCGTAGTAGTACGATGCTGCTGGGTAGTACGGGATCGTTGGGTTGTTGATTGCGCGTTCGATGTTGTCGCTCAGACGCTTTTCGTTGTTTGCCTTCACTGGGATCGACACGTGTGTGTTTTCCCAGCGGATGTCAATCGTGCATGTCGAGAACGTAATGTTCTCAATCGAGATCGTGAACGTCTCTGTCAGCGATGGGGCAACTTGCGTGCGAACCTTTGTGCGGAGAACGTCGTCCTTCGCGTCGAAGAGCTTACCAGGCCATGATCCTGTGTTCTTGTTGATGATGATCTCCCACTCGCCCATGCCTGGGATCGATGCGAGAGAATACGTACCAGCCTTGATTGCTGTGCCTGCGATCTCGACGTCCTCGCCGAATGTGATCTTCGTTGCGGCATTGGCCCCCGTCCGCCAAGGCTGACCAAACTGCACGAGTTCGCCGAATACCTTGCGACCGCGAGCAGATGGACGGCTGTAGGTGATTTCGATCTTCGAGGTTGAGAAGTCTTGCGACAATGTTTGCGTTGGACTCAGAGATGGGAGCTTGAGTTCTTGTGCTGATGCGGCGCTGATTGCAACGACTGTTGCGAGAAGGACGAGGAGTGTTTTCACGTCGAAGTTCCTGTGGATAATGGACAGAATCACATGAGAACAAAAATACCACCTCGTAGTTCCACGGGACGCAGGGGGTCCGTAATGTTGTGCTATGAGAATCACCATCCTTACCGCAGTTATTGCTGCGATGACCCTTTCGCTGCACGCTCAATCACGTCGTGCAGACTCGTTGGCACTCGTCGATTTTTACACGGCAATGAAGGGCACCGAGTGGGTTGAGGACTCAAACTGGGTCAGTGAAGCACCGCTCGAGATGTGGCATGGAGTGACGACCTCGGAAGAGGGACGTGTGATCGGATTGCGACTTCCGTTCAACAAGGTGTCGGGCTTTCTCCCGTTCTCGATTGGTCAGCTGAATTATCTCGAGGTGCTGAATCTTCAGGGAAACAGCGTGCGTGGTGAATTCCCTGTGTCCATCAACAAGCTTGTGAATCTCGTCGAGCTCAACCTCATGGGCAATGACATGAAGTGTGCGTTGCCGATTGCTCTTGGATCGTGTTTTAGTCTGCGCAAACTTCTGCTGACTGATAACCAGTTCTTCGGTGAGCTTCCGTTTAACTTCAGTGATCTCACGCGACTCGAGGTGCTGTATCTCAATGAGAATGATTTCCAGGGTCCACTCCCGTTCGACATTGGTCGCATTACGAACCTGCGCATCCTCGTACTGAGCGAGAACCGATTCTCGGGTCCACTCCCCCCGAGCATTGGATCGCTCTCGGCACTCGAAATCTTAGATCTCAACAACAATCTGATCACGGGGCCAATTCCAGGTACGATCGGCGGATGCTTTGCGCTTGAGATCATCGACATGTCCAGCAACAAGATGAGTGACACGCTCACGCCGGCGATTGGCAATCTTCGCAACCTGCGCGGGATGTCGCTGTCCAAGAACTCCTTTACCGGACCTATTCCATCGTCGATCGGTGGATGCCGATCGCTCCAATCACTGAATCTCTCGTCGAATCAGTTCTCTGGAACAATTCCGGCTGAGATCGCGCAGTGTAAGAATCTTGGTCTTATCGACCTCTCATCGAATGAGCTTGTCGGACCTCTTCCGGAGGATATCTCGACACTCAGGGGGTTGCGCGTTCTTCGTCTCTCGAGCAATCCGATTGGTGGCGAACTACCTACCTGGCTTGATTCGCTTCGCAGATTGCTGAGGCTTGAGCTTGCAGGCATTGAAGCGGTTGGTGAATTGCCGGCATCATTGGGAACACTCGACTCGCTCGAGCTGCTTGATGTGAGCAACAACGCACTTGTAGGTTCTGTGCCCGAGTCATTCCGCGGACTCGACAGTCTCGAACGTATCGGACTGCATGAGAATC
>VFQT010001870.1_pt1 | contig 23434 bp, 27 predicted proteins | sample 3512381 | NCBI WGS metagenome assembly VFQT01 (sample SAMN10412376, study PRJNA504923) | tailings metagenome | isolation source: Relicate 2 Philex TSF3 active mining site | place: Philippines: Tuba, Benguet | collected 2017-08-29
GCCAACGGGGCGCAGGTCATTCATCATCCATGTTCTCCCGCAGCCACCGCGCATGCCGGAGGCCGGTTCTTGAAATCCACCCCCATACTATTCAAGTTTCGCGCCGCTTTCCAACTTCCGCGCGGCCGTCCGGTCAGGGCCGGTAGCCGAGATAGCTCCAGAACACCACTTTCAGCTCGCCGATGGCGCCGCGCAGATCGAAATCGGACTGGATGTGGCTTCTCACCATGACGCCGTCCAGCATCGTGGAAGCGACCTGGGCGGCAGCCTCCGGGTCCACGGCGCGGAAACGCCCGGCCAGGATTCCGGCGCGGATGCTCCGGCTCAGAAGCTCGCGCTCCTTGCCGTAAAAGCTCTGCACACCGCCCTCGATCATGTCACGCTGCGGGTGGGTGGCTGCGAAGTCGAGCATCACCTTCACCATGTAGCGGATGAGCTCCACCGATTCGAAATGATTGTCGAACCAGGCCTCGATGAGGTCCACCGGGTCGCTCAAGCCGTCGCACAACTCTTCATAGCGGGCCATGGCGAGATCGGCCGCATGGTCGAGCGAGGCGCGGAACAGCGCCTCCTTGTTCTCGAAATAGTAATAGATCAGCGCACTGTTGACCGAGATTGAATTGGCGATCTCCTTGATGGTCACCGAGTTGAAATCCTGGCGCGCGAACTGGCGCAAGGCAGCTTCCATCAACTCATTGGCCCGGTCAGGCCGCTGCCTCGCAGCTGCCAACGCCTGTTGTCTCGACATTCACGGTACTCGGCAAAACGGTTACTCCCCCAAGTGATAAGGGCCCGGTACCTCCGATTCAAGAAGCTTAATCGTTCAGTTAATTTCAATTGACCAATTAATTAATCTGTGGAACCCTCAAACCGTCCACCAAGGACCAATCAAAGGACGCAGACGCCTTCAGAGCGCTGCGCCACCGAGGAAACGTCACCCATAGCGATGCCCCTGCCAGACCGGCGGAGGGCAAAGGAGGAGCGCATGACATTTGCCGCGTCCGCGAATAATGACGCGTTAAACCCACCCCAAACCCTGCAGCGAAGCCTGTCCTGGTCGCATGCGTTCTGGTTTGCGGCGGGCACGCCAGCACTCGTGCTGTTCTCGATCGGCGCGATCGCCGCCACGGTGGGCAATGTCTCACCTCTGGTGTGGTTCCTGTCGATCAGCTTCGGCTTCCTGCAGTCCTTCACCTACGCCGAAATCGCCAGCATGTATCCGCACAAGTCGGGTGGCGCCTCGGTGTATGGCGCCATCGCCTGGGTGCGCTACGGCAAGCTTCTGGGGCCCATCTCGGTATGGTCCAACTGGTTCTCCTGGTCGCCCGTGCTGGCGATCGGCACCGGGCTTGGGGCGGGCTACATACTCACCCTGTTCTTCGCGCCGGAATCTCCCATCCACAGCTGGGAAGTGACGGTGCTTTCGCTGTCCTGGCTGGGCGAAGGGCTGCGGCTCCGCATCAACTCCACCTTCATCCTCGGCTGGGTGCTGGTGCTCGTGGTCTTCGCCATCCAGCACCGCGGCGTGCTGAAGGCGGCGCGCGCCCAGATGATCATGGCGGTGATCGCACTTCTGCCGCTGCTCGTCATCGGCATCCTGCCGCTGCTCCGGGGTGAAACTCCGGCGGCCAACTACACACCCTTCGTCCCCCTCGCCTATGACGAGGCGGGTGCTCCGGTTGCGGGTGCCTGGAACATGGCCGGCCTCACCGTGTTCGCGGGCGGCCTTTTCATTGCCGGCTGGTCCACCTACGCCTTCGAAACCGCGATCTGCTACACGCGGGAATTCAAGAACCCGGCGCGCGACACGTTCCGCGCCATATTCACCGCCGGCCTGCTGTGCATGGCGGTGTTCACGCTGGTGCCCTTCGCCTTCCAGGGCGCGCTCGGTCTCAACGGCATGCTGGACCCCGGCATCTACAGCGGCATGGGTGTGGCCAAGGCCATGGCCGGCATCGTCGGCGGGGGTGCGTGGGTCGAAACCCTCATCGTCGTCCTCCTCATCATCTCCCTGCTGCTGACGGTCAGCATGGCGATGGCCGGTTCGGCGCGCACGCTCTACCAGGGTTCGCTCGACGGCTGGCTTCCCAAATACCTCTCGCGCGTGAACGAGAACGGCGCACCCACCGCGGCGATGTGGACCGACCTCGGCTTCAACATGCTGCTCCTGATGATGTCCGACTACGTGTTCCTGCTCGCCATCGCGAACGTGAACTACATGATCTTCATCTTCATGAACCTGCAGAGCGGCTGGCTGCACCGGATCGACAGGCCGCACACGCCGCGCCCGTACCGCGCGCCCACCCTGCTGCTGACGATCGGCGCGGTGCTGGGCTTCGTGAACCTCTTCCTGATGGGCATGGGCGCCAACATCTGGGGCGAGGGCACGCTCTCCGCCGGCATCATCGTGGCCGCACTCATCATCCCCGTCTTCCTTTTCCGCCATTACGTGCAGGACAAGGGGAAGTTCCCCGCCCAGCTCGAGGAGGACATGCGTCCCGTCGGTGCGGATGAGGAAACGGTGAAGCCGCGCGCCGGCATTCTGCCCTACGTGACGCTGGCGGGCGGTGTGGCCGCCATCGTTGCCGGCTACATGCTGGCGGCGTGAGGTGAACGAGATGACGAACACCGGCATCCCGGTCCGCTGGCAGGAACTGAGCTTCGAGCAGCTGGCGGCACTCCGCGACAGCGGAATCGACCTCGCCATCCTGCCGGTCGGCGCAACGGAGCAGCATGGGCTCCACCTGCCCCTGGGCGTGGACACCCTGTCCGCAATCGCGGTGGCGGAAGGCGTCTCGGCGCGCACGGGTTTTCCCGTGCTCCCCGCCCTTCCCATCGGCTGCTCGCTGGGCCACAGCAAGCACTGGCCGGGCACGCTCTCACTGCGGCCTGAAACCCTGGCGCGGGTCGTTTACGAGATCGCGGAATGGGTGGAGGCCGCGGGCTTCAAGCGGCTTGTCATCCTCAACGGCCATGTCACCAACTGGGCGCCGCTGCGCTGCGCCCTGGAGAACATACGAACCGATTTCCCAGACGTGCGCATCGGCCTGCGCTCGATCTGGGAGATCACACGCGACATCGGGCAGGTCTATTTCCGCGATGGCGGCACGAACTTCCACGCCAACGCGGCTGAAACCTCGCTCATGCTCCACCTCCGGCCGGACCTGGTGGACATGAGCAAGGCCAGGGACGAGCCGGACCGCTCCGCCTGCTGCTTCTTCTCCTACACCGTTGAGAAGGAGAGCGTTCACGGCGTCTGCGGCAATCCCTCGCAGGCACGTGCGGAAGACGGCGCCGCATTGCTCGATCTCTGCATCCGGGCCTTTTCCGAACAGCTGCTGAAGGCCCAGCGCGAGAAGACCCCGCTCGAAGAAATGCCGCCCCACTACTGAACGAAAAACCGAAGGAGGACCAATTGGACAAACACGTCAACCCCGCTCTGGCGAAGCTCATGGAGGAGCTCACCTCGAAAGGCGTCAAGCACCTGTTCCCCAGCTATGTGGACATGCACGGCGTTTCGAAGAGCAAGGTGGTTCCCATCTCGCATCTTGACCGCATGATGGCGGGCTCCGAGCTCTGCACCGGCGCCGCGCTGGACGGCGTTCCGCAGGACGTGAGCGATGAAGAGGTGGCGGCCCACCCCGATCCCGCCTCATGCATGGTCCTGCCGTGGAAGCGCGATACGGCATGGTTCGCCAGCGACCTGTGGTGCGAGGGCAAGCCCTTCGAGCCCTGCAGCCGCAACATCCTCGGCCGCACGATGAAAAAGGCCGCCAGCATGGGCTTCACCTTCAATCTCGGCATCGAGGCGGAATTCTTCGTGCTGAAGGATGATCCGGTGAAGGGCTTCGTGCCCATGTCGAGCCGGAAGGATCTCGAAAAGCCGGCCTATGACGTCTCGCGCATGCTCGACAACATGGACTGGATGGGCGAGCTCGTCGCCGCCATGAACGAACTTGGCCTCGACGTGTACTCCTTCGACCATGAGGACGGCATCGGCCAGTTCGAGGTGGACTTCAAGTATTTCGACGCTCTCTCGATGTCGGACCGCTTCGTGTTCTTCCGGCTCATGGCGCATGAAATCGCCCGGAAGCACGGCGGCTTCGCCACCTTCATGCCCAAGCCCTATGGCGACCGGGCGGGAAGCGGCGCCCACTTCAACATGTCGCTTGCCGATGCGAGCACCGGCAAGAACCTGTTCGCCGACCCGGCCGACCCGCGCAAGCAGGGCGTGTCGAAGCTGGCCTATCACTTCATCGGCGGCGTGCTGAAGCATCTGCCGGCGATCTGCGCCGTGGTGGCGCCCACGGTGAACAGCTACAAGCGCCTCATCATCAAGGGCAGCATGTCCGGCTTCACCTGGGCTCCGGTGTGGGCGTGCTACGGCAACAACAACCGCACCAACACGGTGCGCATTCCCCGTGGCGGCGGCCGGGTCGAACTGCGGGCGGCAGACAGCGCCTGCAATCCCTACCTCGGCGCGGCGCTCACCCTCGCGGCGGGCCTGGAGGGCATCGAACAGGGCATCGATCCCGGCGAGCCTCACCTCGAGAACATGTATCTCAAGTCCGACGCGGAACTGGACGCGCTCGGCGTCAAGCGCCTGCCCAAGACGCTGGAGGAAGCGATCGACGCCTTCGAGGCCGATCCGCTCGCCGAGCAGGTCTTCGGCAAGAAGATGCGGGATGCGTGGATCTCCTTCAAGCGCGACGAGTGGCTGAGCTACCTCAACCACGTGTCCGACTGGGAGCGCGCACGCTACCTGAAGTTCTACTGATCCGGTCTTCCGGCCTGCGCTCCGCCGCGTCTCGCGGCGGAGCGTCATGCCGTCAGTGACGCTCGTATCTGAGGACCAGCTTCTCGACGGACACGACAATCACGAACAGGGCGATGGCCAGCAACGAGCAGAGGGTGATGGCGGCGTAGAGCCGCCCGGACTGGTAGTTGAACGTCGCCTGAATGATCATGGCGCCCAGGCCCTTGTCGGACCCGATCCACTCTCCCACCACGGCCCCGATGACGGCGGTTGCGGAGGAGATGCGGAGCGAAGCGAAGAGGAACGGGAGCGCCCTCGGAAGCCGGAGCTTCCACAGCGTCTCGAACCGCGATGCCGACAGCACCTGGAACAGTTCCAGCTCATTGTGGCTTGGCGCCTCCAGCCCCCGGATCATGTTCACCAGCGTCGGGAAGAAGCAGATGACGGCCGCGATGATGATCTTGGGAAGCACCCCCAGTCCGAAGATCAGCACGATCACCGGCGCGAGCGCGAGGATCGGAATGGTGTTCAGGAACAGGATGACGGGGAAATAGGCCGCCTGGACATAGCGGTTCAGCACGAACACGACGGCGAGCACGATGGCCACGCCATTGCCCAGCAGAAAGCCCATGACGGCCTCATAGACCGTCGGCCAGAAATTGTTCCAGAGGAGCGGGCCCTCCTTGGCGAAGATGCGCGAAATCTCCAGGGGCGTCGGCAGTATGTAAGATGGCACCCCCGCCATGGGCAGGAGGAATTGCCAGGCGGTGATGATCGACAGCGCCCCGGCTGCTGCCAGGATACCGTTCAAGGGCTGGGGAATGCCGTGGTTCATCGGATGGTCAGCACCTTTCCAGTTCACGCCGCAGGCTCGCCATGGATTCGATCAGGCGAGGGTCCTCGCGCCGGACCGCACCCTCCTCCGATTTCAGTCCGCGCATGTCGTGGACCGCATGGATGCGCCCGGGGTTGGCCGCCAGCACCATGACACGCTGGCCCAGATAGGCCGCCTCCATGATCGAGTGGGTGACGAAGAGGATTGTGGTTCCCGTGCGGCGCCACAGCCTCAGCAACTCGTCATTGAGGCGGTCGCGCGTGATCTCGTCGAGGGCACCGAACGGCTCGTCCATCAGCAGAATGCGGGGCTGCGAGATCAGCGCCCTCGCGATGGCGACGCGCTGGCGCTGCCCGCCCGAGAGCTGCGCCGGATAGCGGCCTTCCAGCCCCTTCAGCCCCATGAGATCCAGGAGTTCCGAAGCGGAAGGCCCGCCCTGCCGCAGCGGGGCCCTGCCCACGTGATCCGGCAGGGTCACGTTCTGCAGGGCCGTCCTCCATGGCAGGAGCGTTGCATCCTGAAACACGAAGGACACGTCGCGGCGGCGGCGCGCCTCCGCCGCCGGCCCTCCCAGCACGGTGAGCTTTCCCTCGATCGGCTGAAGGAGATCGGCAACGGCTCTCAGGAACGTCGACTTGCCGCAGCCCGAGGGCCCGATGATCGTCAGGAACTCTCCTTCGGGCACCTCGAGGTCGAAGTCCTGCAGGACCGCCACGGGCTTTCCGGCCCGGCCCCTGTAGCCGACGGAAAGCCCCCTGGCGTGGATTGCGAGATTCTGGCGGTCCTGCTGCATCGGAGATCAGATCTTCGGGCGGATGTCCTTGGTCAGCTCGAGGATCTTGAGCGTGTAAACATCCTCGAGCTTCGGCCGGCCCTGCTCATACTGCTTCAGGGCGTCGAACATCGCGATCTGCTCCTCGATCTTCGCGGGATCGAAGGTTCCCCAGCCATCCTTCGCGGTGTCCGCATCGAAGCTGAGCTTCAGGATGAGGTCGATGGTCTTCAACTCCCATTCGAGGCTCATGTCGGGATGGACCTCGACCGTCTTCTTCACGGCCTCCTGGGGATTGTTCTTCGTCCACTCCCAGCCTTTCGACACCGCGCCGATGAATTTGGCGAGCGTCTCGGCATTCTTCTCGATGGCCTCGTCGGTTGCGAAATAGACATTCGCGTAGGACGGAAGCCCCATGTCGCTGACCAGGAGATCGATCCGGTCCGGACCGAGAACGGAAAGAGACTGGGTATTGGTGATCCAGCCGCCGATCGCATCCACCTCGCCGCGCTCCAGCGGCGCCTTGTCGAAGCCGACGTTGACGACGGTGATCTGGGAGGCCTCGAGATTGTTCTTGGCGATGATGGCGTCGATGACCACGCGCGCGGTCGGCTGAATGCCGATCTTCTTGCCGATCATGTCGGCGGCGCTCTTCACCGGCGCCTTCGGAAGGGAGGCGAGCGCATAGGGTCCGGTGCGGAACCCGCAGGCCAGGATCTTCACCGGAACGCCGGAGGCCCGCGCAGCCACGAGCTGTGTGGATTCCGAGAACTGCCCGAGTGCCGCCTCGCCGGAGATGACCGGGGGAATGGTGGCGGAATTCGGCCCGCCGGGGTTGAACTCAACGTCAAGGCCGGCTTCCTTGAAGAAGCCCTGCTGCGCGGCCATCACATCGCCGATCTGGCCGTTGGAAATCAGCCAGTCGAGCTTGATGATGACCTTGGCGTTCTCGGCGCGCGCCGGATCCGGCAGCACGAGTTCGATGCCCCCGCCGAGCGCGCCGGCGATTGCGGCGGTTCCCGCCAGGAATGTGCGTCGTGAAATCTGCGAGGTCGTCATGGTTTCCTCCCTGCTCGCGTGTGCATTCATCCGTTGGACTGGGATTCGGAGCTGTCGAAGTCATGCTTCGGCCCCTCCGGATACCAGGCGTAAATCTCCCAGACATTCTCGTCCGGGTCCGTGAAATAGGCGCATCGCGCATTCCAGGGATAATCGGCGGGCACGCTCACAAAGGGCACGCCCTGGGCGCTGAGCCGCTCATGCATGGCGTCGATTTCGGCCGGTGTACCGAGCCGCACGGCAATGCAGGCCTTGTGCGCCCCGGCCGGCGCCCGCTTGTTGGAGACGCCGCAATGGCGGTTGATGTGATCAATCTCCCACGCCGCCAGCGTGACGCCCTCGCTGTGGAAATCTGCAAAGCCCTCGGCCCTGCGCCGCAGGCGGAAACCGAGCATGTTGGTGTAGAAATCCACGGCGCGCTGGATGTCCTCCACCAGAAGGCAGATGTCGGTGATCCTGATCTGTGGGTCAGCCATTGATCGATGTCCTTTGCGCTGTCCGTGGGCGTCTTGCTGGTGTTGCTGTTGCGGTCTTCACGCCGGCCCGCTCGGCCGCGCCGCAGATGTGCGCGCGCATCGCCTCGGCTGCCGCGGCCGCGTCTTTCCGGCTGAGCGCCTCGAAGATGCGGACATGCTCATCGACGTTCACCCGGACGAGATCATGAAGGGGGTTGGTCCGCCGGGCGATGTAGATCGTCTGCCGGATCTGTTCGCAGACGAATGAAATGAAGGTGTGGATATAGGTGTTTCCGGTGGCGCGGGCGATTTCACGATGGAAGGCGAGGTCCGCGTCGATGCTGCCCTCCTCCCATTTCTCCTCGCCGCCCATACGGTCCAAATGCGCCTTGATCGCGACAAGCTGTTCCGGGCTGTGGCGGGTGGCGGCCAGCCGCGCGGCCTCCGTCTCCAGAATGCTCCTGAGCTCGAACAGCCGCTCGATGTTGCCGGCTTCCTTGAGGGTCTGCCGGTCGATGCGGATGGACGCGCGCTGTTCAGGCGCCAGCACGAAGGCACCCACACCCTGCCGCGCCTCGACAAGCCCGTCCGCCCTCAATTGAGCGATCGCCTCGCGGATGACATTGCGGCTCACGCCCAGCTTCGCCGACAGCTGCTGTTCGGTCGGAAGCCGGCTGCCGGGCTCCAGGGCGCCGCTTTCGATGTCGCGGACAAGCAGAGCCACAACCTTTTGGGGAAGGTTCTCGATGACCCCGATATCAGCCGAACGCTTCGTCACATCACGCTCCGTGAGACCTCCTCATGTCATCCTACAACTGGTCCCGTGTCAATGGCGAGCAGCGGCAAGAGCGCTCATTTCAGCTGGCCAAGGAAGATGTCCCATCGTCCGCGATCAACATCACCCCTCAACGACCTCCGGGCGAAGGCGATTGCAGAATAAATTCCCTTTTACATCTGCTCTCATCGATAAGCATGCATTCCGATCGTGAAGCGGCTTGAAGGCCTTTTGGAGGGACGAATGCCAGCAGAAGCGATGAAGCCCCATCCTGCGGCTCCCTGTCTCTTCAGCTTTTTTCTTTCCCTGTTCATGTCCGGGATCGTAACGTTCGGCACATGGGCATTTCGATAGAGGCGATCCTGATGTGGCTGCCGTCATGGTTATCGTCCTTCATCGTGGCCTTCCCGACAGTCCTCGTCGTCACCCCCATCGTCCGGAAGATCGTCAACAAGATCATCGGGCTGATCACGTAGCAGATACCCCTCCTCCGGCCTCACGCCGGAGCACGAAGAAAAGGGCCGCGGCGGACAATCGTCCCCCGCGGCCCTTTTCGGATTTGAGACCGACTCAGCCGCGCCTTGCATCAAGGCTGATCGCGCCAGGCCCCTGCGCCGCCAGGAACAGGAAGATGAAGCAGTAAAGCACCGCCAGCTCGCCACCATTGAGGATGGGGTGGAAGGAGGCAGCGGCGTGGAACATGAAGTAGGCCACCGCCATCATGCCCGAGAGCACGAAGGCGACCGGACGCGTGAACAGCCCCAGCACGATCAGGGCGCCGCCCACGATCTCGAGAATGCCGCCGATGCCGAACAGCGAGGCCAGGGGAACGCCGTCCTTGAACATCTCGACATAGGGCCACTGGAGCAGTTTCGCCGTTCCATGCGCCAGGAACATGAGGCCGGTGACGATGCGGAGCAGCGCCAGGATGTAGGGAGACCAGGAGGACGGAATGATGCCGAATGTCATGATGGATGTCTTTCTCGATGGGTGTGGGGATGTTGGGTCTTGAAGGCTCGCGCACCGCTCACGCGAATGTCGCGATTTCCTCGAAGGAGAAGCGCGGCGAGCGGGGATAGAGCTTGGCCGGGTTCCCGTAACCGATGTTCACGAGGATGTTGGACCGGACGTTCGTGCCCGCGAAGAAGGCCGCGTCCACCTTGTCGGCATCGAAGCCGGACATCGGGCCGGTGTCGAGCCCGACGCCGCGCAGCGCGAGCAGGAAGTAGCCGGCCTGCAGCGTGCCGTTCCGGTAGGCGGTGTCGTTGGCGAAGGCTTCGTTGCCGGCGAACCAGGCCCGGGCATCGGCATGGGGGAAGAGGCGCGGCAGGTGGTCGTAGAAGCCGCGGTCATAACCGAGGATCGCCGTGACGGGCGCCGCCATGGTCTTCTCCACGTTTCCGGGCGACAGCGCATCCTTGAGCTTCGCCTTGGCCTCGGCCGAGCGCACGAAGACGATGCGGAGAGGCGAGGCGTTCACCGCGGTGGGGGCGAACTTCATGAGGTCCACGGCTTCCTTCAGCCGTTCTTCGGGAACGGGCTGGTCGAGCCATCCATTGTGCGTGCGGGCCTCGCGGAAGAGGAGGTCCATCGCCCCGGCATCGAGGGCGGGGCGTGCGGTGTCCTTGGGCATGCGGTCCATGTCTGCCTTTCCTTCTGTCTGTGATTGTCCGTCAGGTCGGTGAATGCCGCTCAGGCGGCATCCACCAGCACGAGTTCGCTGTCGGCCAGCGCCGTGATGACGAGTTCCCCGGTGTCGCTTATGGCGGCTCCGTCGCGCGCCTCGATACGCAGGCCATCGACCTCCACGGCGCCCGTGGCAGGCACGAGGTAGCCCTTGCGGCCGGCCTCGAACGCGTAGCGCACCGTCTCGCCCGCTCTCACCGTGGCGCCCAGAACGCGCGCATCGGTGCGGATCGGCAGTGCCTCGCCGTCACCCTCGAAGCCGGATGCGAGCGGGACGAAGCGCCCTGCGCGCGAATCCTTCGGGAAGGGGCGTGTTCCCCAGGTGGGTTCCAGCCCCGTGGAGGCCGGGAGAATCCAGATCTGGAAGATCTGCGTGTCCTCGTCCTCGAGATTGTATTCGGCGTGGCGGATGCCCTTGCCGGCCGACATCACCTGAACGTCGCCAGCCTCGGTGCGGCCGCGATTTCCAAGGCTGTCCTCATGGGTGATCGCGCCCTTGCGGACATAGGTGATGATCTCCATGTCGCGGTGCGGATGGGGCGGAAAGCCAGTCTTCGGGGCGATGGTGTCATCGTTCCAGACCCTCAGGCTGCCCCACTGGGTGCGGGCCGGGTCATGGTATTCCGCGAAGCTGAAATGGTGCCGGGCGTCCAGCCAGCCGTGGTTGGCGGCGCCCAGGGAACTGAAGGGGCGGTGCTCGATCATCTGCGGCCATCCTGTGTTGATGAACGCACAGATAGTAGGCGGGCCGGACATGATCGTTATCGGAGTGGCTGACAGACTGTTTCCTGAGACTGAATAATCTCAGAAGGCGAGGCCCTCGTCCCAGTAGGGTTCGGCGCCGATCCGCTCCGCCAGGTGGTCCACGAAGGACCTCACCTTCAGCGTCTTGTCCCGCCCCGGCGGCATGACGGCGTAGAAATCGGGTTCGACAGGGTGCCAGTCCCGCAGGATCGCCTTCAGCTTGCCGGAGCGGAGCGCCTCGTGGGCGATGAAGGTGGGCGTCAGGATGATGCCCCAGCCATCGACCGCGGCTTCGAGCAGCGCGTCGCCATTGTTCGCGCGCACCCGTCCCTGGATGCGGATGTCCAGCCGGCTGTCCTCCCGCTGCAGGCTCCACGTGCCCTGGCGCGCCAGGTATTCGTAGATGAGGCACTCATGGTCCCGCAGGTCCTCTGGGTGTGACGGTTCTCCATGCGCTTCCAGGTAGGCGGGCGAGGCGCAGATGACCATCCGGGCCCGCGCCAGGCGCCGTGCCACGAGGGAGGAGTCGGGAAGCGTCCGGATGCGGATGGCGACATCGATCCCCTCCTCCACGATGTTCGTGACGCGGTCGTCGAACAGCAGGTCGAGGGTCATCTCCGGATAGCGCTTCAGGAAGCTGTTGAGGATGGGCCCGAGATGGCGGACGCCGAAGGACATCGGGGCGCTGATGCGGAGATTGCCCCGGGGGGACTTGGTCCTGCTCCGCAATTCCTGCTCCACCGCCTCGAAGCCCTCGAGCAGCGCCGAGGCGGACGCCTGGAGCGTCTGGCCCGATTCGGTGAGGCTGAGTTGCCGCGTGGTCCGGTTGAAGAGCTTGACCCCGAGGTCCGTCTCGAGGTCGAGGATGTGCTTGCTGGCCATGGCCCGCGAGATGCCGAGCTTTTCCGCCGCGCGCGAATAGCTCCGCAGCGCTGCGATGGCGAGGAAGGTGCGGATCTGGCCAAGGTCGCGGATCATGGCGGGGAAAGCTAGACCAGCCGCGCCCCATTGTACAATCCCGTGAAACAGTCTCTTCACCAGCCAGCCATTGCCGGTGCACGCCGCCGGCTCCATGTCTGGGGCATCACCGGGCCTCGAAAGGACTGAGACATGGGACTTCTGATCAACGGCGTCTGGCACGACCAGTGGTATGACACGAAGGCCACCGGGGGCAAGTTCGTGCGCCAGGACGCCGCCTTCCGCAACTGGGTCACGGCGGATGGTTCCGCGGGCACCACCGGAACGGGTGGTTTCAAGGCGGAGGCCGGCCGCTACCATCTCTATGTATCCCTCGCCTGCCCATGGGCCAGCCGGACGATGATCTACCGGAAGCTCAAGGGCCTGGAGGAGATTGTCTCCCTCTCCGTCACACACTGGCACATGGGCGCCGATGGGTGGAGCTTCGCCGCGGGTGACGGCGTCATCCCCGATCACGTCAATGGCGCCTCCTTCATGCGGGAGATCTATGTGCGCGCCAAGCCGGACTATACCGGCCGCGTCACAGTTCCCGTATTGTGGGACAAGCAGCGGCACATGATCGTCAGCAACGAATCCGCGGACATCATCCGGATGTTCAATTCAGCCTTCGACGGGGTGGGCGCCGCCCCCGGAGATTACTACCCCGAAGCTCTGCGGAGCGAGGTCGACGGGATCAACGCGCGCATCTATCCGACCCTCAACAACGGCGTCTATCGCGCCGGCTTCGCGACCAGCCAGGACGCCTATGACACCGCGCTCGCGGAGGTCTTCGCCACGCTGGACTGGCTGGAAGACAAACTCGGGCAGAACCGCTTCCTGCTTGGCGACAGGCCACTCGAGTGCGACTGGCGGCTGTTCACCACCCTCGTCCGATTCGACCCGGTCTATGTGGGGCACTTCAAGTGCAACATCAGGCGGCTCACGGATTATCCCAATCTGTGGGCCTACACGCGCGATCTTTACCAATGGCCGGCGATACGGGAGACCGTGGACTTCAGCCACATCAAGGGCCACTACTACACGAGCCATCCCACGATCAATCCGGCACGCATCGTTCCCGGCGGGCCCGTTCTGGATTTCGAAGCCCCCCATGGCCGCCAGACATGCCAGTCGGCACCATGAAGCGAAAAGCAAAAAACCGTCCGGAGGGCTGGGCCTCCGGACGGTTCAATCACGTCTGGCCATCTCAGCCGATGAAGTCGATAATGCCCGTATCCAGGTCGTAGACTGCGTAAACGATCTTCACCTTGCCTTCGTGCACCAGATGCTTGACGATCTCGCTCTGGTCGCCGATGTGCGCGGCGGTCAGCCTTGCGCTCTCACGCACGGTATTCGCCACGAAATCGCCTTCCTTGCCCATCATCGCCTTCGCGGCGGGCACAATGGCATCCACCATCGGTCCAATCGATCCCGGAAGATCGGTACCCTTCTCGGCAACTTCGCAGGCGGCGACAACAGCACCGCAATGCTCATGCCCCATGACCACGATCAAGGGCGATCCAAGATGTTCCGCGCCATATTCGATCGTGCCCATGGTGGCCGTATCAGCCATGTTGCCGGCATTGCGGCAGACGAAAAGCTCACCGAGGTTCAAACCGCCAAACAGCAGTTCCGGGTGAACGCGGCTGTCGGCACAGGTCAGGACCGTCGCCCAGGGGGCCTGACCTTCGGCAACCTCTTCCCGCCTCTTGCCCAACTCGTCGTGGCAGAGTTGAGGCGCGGCGACATATCTCGCATTGCCTTCCTTCAACTTCGCCAAAGCCTCGTCCGGGGTAAGGGACGTGGCCTTTCCCGACGCCGAAGCCGGGGCGGGCATCATGATATCTCCGACGATGCTTGCTGCCAGTCCCAGCACAGACACGCCGAGGATCTGCCGCCGCGTCGGATGGTCACACTTGTTGCACATCTCTCTTACTCCCTGATCTCGCGCCGGCTGCACCGGCGCAGCTGCGAAATCGCAGCGTTCCCAAACCGCACCCGAACCGCACCCCGGACGATCAATCGAAACGAAGGGCCACGAGGCACATTGCTGGCGGGCGCCGAATGGGCCATGGCTGCTTCGCTTCGAATGGTCCGGGGCGCGGCCGGAGCCGCGACGACCCTTAATCAGTCGTTCGCGACGCGGGTATTCTCGCCAGCCTGAACCACGCCGGCCTTGGAGCTGCTGAACACGAAGCTGTCGCCGGTCGGCGCAACGAAGATGTTGTAGGTCGCGCCGGAGCCATAGGTGACCGTGCCCGAGCAGTCGGCATTCACCGTGTAGGTGCCCTTGTCGTCTTCGACCTTCTCGCTTCCGGCAACGCTGATCTTGGACGTCACGTTGCCAGCGCCGTCATAATGCTCCTGGCCGACTTCCGCATAAGCCTTGCCTGCCTCATCGGCACCCTGCAGCCAGTAGGTGTAGTGCCCCTTCAGTGCGGCGCCAGAGCACTCTGCAGCAAAGGCGCTGCCGCCGGTGGCGAAGGCTGCGCAGGACATTGCGAATGCGATAGCGATGACTTTATTCATAGTTACTCTTTCTGTGTTCCGTTTTCCAACCCGCTCGACGTGAAACCACCGCCAAGCTACAGATGTTGGCTATCACGCCGCTTTCGCAGTTTTCTAACGTAACCTAACACTAGCCAGAGGCCCTTGCCGCCCACCCATGAAACGGCCCGTAACCATATTTCTATTTTTGGTTAGCTTATTCCTGATTGCGAATTCGGCGCAAGCTTCGGATTCCATCTCTTTCTCGAAGAGCTACTGGATGGACGAGACCGGAAAGGCCACGCTCCGTGAGGCGATGGCGGCGCAGTTCGACTCCTATGAGGGCACACTCACGAAAGGCTACACGGCGTCCGCCGCCTGGCTGAAGCTGCGCATTCCGGGGCGTGCCTCACCCGAGCCACTGGCCCTGATCGTACGGCCGGCCTATCTGCGCACGATTGAAATTCATGACCCCGCCCTCGAGCTGCAACCAGGCGCGATAGTTCCGCTCGTCAGCGGCCGTGATGCTTTACTCGGACGTAACAATCACGTTGGCCTCAACAATGGCTTCATCATCCCGGCAAGCACCGCGCCCAGGGACGTGTTCCTGCGCATCGCAACCACCACAGCCCTCAACCCGGACGTGGACTTGCTGCCTTTCGAGACCGCCGAGCATGGCAGCATCCTCATTGCGGGACTGATCTCGGTTTACATTGCCTTCATACTTGCATTTTGCCTGTGGGCGCTGGTGAAGCTGATCGTCAGGCGGGAGATGATTTACGGGCGGTTTCTGCTGCGCCAGCTCTACTCGATGATGCACCTTTTCGTGTTTTCCGGCCTCATGCGGCATGTCTTCTCGGACACCCTGTCCGCGCAGACACGCGACTTCATCTACAACTTCATCACGATCACCGTGATCGCCGCTGCCGGGCAGTTCGACCTCAAGCTTCTGTCGGAATTCGGCGCGGCCCGCTGGCTTCAGAATATTCTCCGCGCCATACTGACGCTTCCTCTAATCAGCCTGGTGCTCCTGCTCTTGGGACACACCCTCACGGCGCTTCAAGTGAACGCCATGATCGTCAACCTGGCGGTGGTCGTGCTTTTGTTCCTGGCATTGTCCACGCAGGACGACGGGCGCAAGCCATACGGACGCGGGGCCGTGCTGATCCTCCGCCTCGGCTACCTCCTGATCACCCTTTCGATCTTCGTGCCGACGCTGATGTGGCAGAGCGTCATCAGCACCAGCCTGCCGGTGATCAACATGCTGTTCATGCATACATTCATATCCACCGTGATCCTGACCGCGGTGCTCTCCATCCGCGCGCACCAGAATGACTTGCAGGCCCAGCAGGCTCTGCTCCACTACCAGATCAAGGCACGGGAACTGGAGGCGGAGAACAAGCGCCGTATGGAGAAGGAGCGGTTCCTGTCGATGCTCACACACGAGCTGCGCAATCCGCTGGCGCTCATTCGCCTGGTCATGACACCGGATTCGCCCAATGGCCGGACGGTCGTGAAGGCCGCGACCGAGATGGCGAAAGTCATCGAGCGCGTCGAGCAGAGCGAGAAGCTGGACGACAAGCAGATCGAGATCGAGACGTCACCCTTCGACCTGCGGGTGTGTCTCGACGATCTCGTCCATGGCTCCGAGGCTGCGGACCGGATTGAGCTCGCCGCGCCTGCCGCACTCACCGTCACCACGGACGAAACCCTGCTGAGGAGCATCGTCAAGAACCTGCTCGACAATGCCGACAAATACAGCCCGCCGGCGTCGCCGATCCGGGTCACGGCAATGACGGACCGCATGGACGGCATGAACGGCGTCAGGATCGAGGTTGCGAATGACGTCGGCGATGCGGGAAAGCCGGACCCAGAAAAGCTCTTCACGAAATATTACCGCAGCAAGGGCGCGCACAGGCGGCCCGGATCTGGCCTTGGCCTGTTCCTCGTCTCGAACTGGGCGAGAATGCTCCGCGGAGAGTTGACCTACGCAGCATGCGAACACCCTGACAAGACACAATCCGTTTCCTTCAACCTATGGATCCCGCTATGGCACGGTCACTCAAGATCGTCGTGATCGAGGACTATGACGATTATCGCGAAGCCATGTGCAACGCCCTCGCGCAGGACGGGCACGACGCCGTCGGCGTGGCGATGGCCGAAGACGTCGACGACGAGCCAGTGGGCTATGTGAGCGATCTTTACATCATCGACCTCAATCTTCCGGGCGAGGATGGGATCAGCCTCGCAAGGCGGATCCGACGGTCTCAGCCGAATGTCGGAATCGTGATCGTCTCGGCGCGAAACGCTGTCGAGGACCGGATTGAAGGCTACCAGTCGGGCGCCAACATCTATCTGACCAAGCCGTTTTCACTGGACGAGTTGCGCGCCGTGGTGGCCGGCTTCGGGGAGCGACTTTCCGCGGACGTCGCGCCGCAGGCAATCTGCCTGACCCTTGATCCCCTGCGGATGCTGGTGACAGGTCCTGCCGGTGAAGCACGGCTCACCCAGCCGGAAGTGGTCCTGCTGGCGGCATTTTCCCGCGTATCGCAGCAGAGCCTCGAGCGCTGGCAGGTCGCGGCGCATCTCGGCCATGGCGAGGACATCAGCCGGGAGTATCTGGACGTGAAACTGGGGCGGCTGCGCAGAAAGCTCGTGTCCTGCGGAATTGAAGCGCCGGCGATCCAGTCACTGAGGGGCGTGGGCTACAGATTGTGCTGCCCGATCAGGGTCGCGGGTTGACGGTCAGGCGTTGCGGCAGGCGGGGCAGGACACACCGGAACATCCTGACGCATTTTCAATAAAACGTGATGGCCGCACCGCATTTCTGACGTTGCCCTGCCCACCTCCGGCCACATCCACCCAGCAACCTGAAGACGAATGTTTTCAGGGTATCGGGGATGGTCAGTGGGGTGTCACGTCGCGGGTTTCTGGCGGGGTTCGCAGGGCTTTGCGCAACAGCGGGCGAAGCCGCAGCGCAGAACCAGCGGCTCATTTCGGACGTCGAGCGACTGCTGCAGCATCTGGACCGGAAAGCCGTATCCCCGGGCGAGGAGCATGACTTCGATCCTTCGCTGCTGCCGCCGCCCGAGTCCGGGATCGACTTCCCGATCGAGCATATCGACGCGTCCGAGATCGCACCTCGCAACCGGCCGCAGGTCGTGGCCTTCGAGGGCAGCGAACCACTTGGCAGCCTCGTCATCGACCCGGACAACCGCTTCCTCTATCACGTCCTGGCCTATGGCCAGGCGCGCCGCTATGGGGTGGGCGTGGGCCGGGCGGGTTTTGCCTGGTCGGGGATGGCAACGGTCGGCATGAAACGGCGCTGGCCCCGCTGGGTGCCGCCCCGCGCCATGGTGAGCCGGGATCCGCGGGCGCGCAAATGGGTGAACGGCCAGCCCGGCGGCCCGGACAATCCGCTTGGTGCGCGCGCCCTTTACCTGTTCGCCGATGGCAAGGACACGCTCTATCGCATCCACGGCACCAATGAGCCCCGCACCATCGGCCAGGCGGTGTCTTCCGGTTGCATCCGCATGCTGAACCAGGACGTGGCCGAGCTTTTCGACAGGGTGATGATCGGCACGATCGTGCAGGTGCGCCCCTCACAGAACGGGCAGGTTTGAGCGGCGGGGAAAATCTGCGGTGCGGTTACAGCAGACCGAGCCAATCTCGCCGGCCGCCACAGGCGTACTCATCATGAACAGTCACGAACCTTCGTGATCCTTCCATACATCTGAAAGAAAAATACATGCTTCAAGACTTTCTCTCCTGGCTGCTCGCCACCTTCGTCATCGCGCCCGTGCAAGCCGAAATCACCAGCAGGCTTCAAGCCGTCGAGGCGCCGGCTGACATCGTACAGCAAGTGGAGTCCTGCATTGTGGACGGCACGTCTGCCCTCGTCAGCCGGGCGGCACGTGAGCCTCTTTGGACGATCACCACGAGCGCCAGCGTCGCCTTCGGGCTGACCGACGCGCAGTCCGTTCTGGCTGAGGCGTCACCGGAATGTGCGGCGGCGGTAACGGCGATCAAACCGTTCCTGACCGGCCCTGAGTCATGACGATCAGTTGAGCTTCCAGTGTCCCGCCACCGGATCAAACCCTCAGATTACGGGGAGGAAGCAATCCCACAGGTTCGCGAAAATGGCGCCACCCGCGAGGAGCGCCATCCGGTTCTCCTGCTTGCTTTTGATTATGTAGATGTAAGGGAGGCTCACACGGTATTTCTTCGCGAGCTCCTTCGGCTTTGCTCCCGCCGCAAGGGCTGCCGCCACTTCTTCGCGCATCTTCACGGCTTCTTCCCGGGAGCGCCGGAGGGGAACGGCTTTTTCCCCCGCCTCAAGCTTTATTATCTGAGCGTAACGCAGGATCTTCCCCAGCTGGCGGGCTTCTCGATCAGACAATGGCATGACGACTCGCAAATCCATTTTGCCAAGGCAGTACAAGGCCTTCCGGCTCAAATAGTCAATGTCGTGTTTTTACCAAATAACAACACAGATCATCGCTCGGAGCGCGATGCAGCCATACGCCCGGAGGAAGCGCGCCCACTCGCACCTCACGAGTTGCCGCCCTCTTCATCACCCCGGTCCTTGGCAGCGGAAGGCAGCGAGACGGGTTTGGCGCCCGAGGCGGTCGATATGGCCTCCGCGACGTCGGCGATCAGCATCTCATAAGCGATCAGATGGGCGCGGATGAGTTCATCCTTGGAGGCGCCGGGCCACAACCTCCGGCAGTCATCCATCCGCAGGGGAAGGCGCACCGACTTGTTCCTGCGGGCACTGTCCCTGACCTCTTCGTAGATATGACGGGCAATCTCAGCCTCTAATCCCACCGGCGGGAAAACTCCTCGCGATCATGTTACTTCTTGCCGCTCGTATACAAGTTTACCGGCAGCGGAAACAGCCATGGGAGGACATTTGCATATCAAAATCTCCAGATAGGAGACGGAGCTGTGCCGGAACCCACGCTGGTCACGGTGCGAAGTCCGGGCCCTCGCCGGGCGGTGGGTCCCAGACCAGGTAACGGAAACCCTCGCTCACCGCGACCTCCGCCGCCCTTTTGGCGAGTTCACACAGCGAAAGTTCCGGAAACAGCGGCTTCAGTATGGCCGCGACCTGATGAAGATCGATGGCCTCGAGATTGACCTCCGCGCCATCAAGGGCGGATTTGATCGCGGTCACCAGGTTGCTCATCACACATCCTCCAAGTTCCAGATGCGCGAGGACCTATAATTACATTTCCTGGATGAAATTGAACAAATATGAACATTTCTTCCGCAAAACACCCGCTGCCCGCACAAATTTGCGTTATTCCCCGGGCACGGCGGGGCGAGACAAGTCATTCGCCCGGGATGTCCCGGGCCGGCTAGCCTTTCCGGAAGATTTCAAACGCCGCGCCGAGGATGAGGAGAATCATCATGACACCGAAGCCCGCAGTGAGGATCACTTCCGCGAGTGCGGCATGATTCGCGAGCGGTGGCAGCGCCAGTGGTTCGGAGTTTTCCATGTCCCACCCTCCATTATGAGGATCAGACAGTCCTTGCCCCAGGTCAAATCACGATTGGCCGGATCCCCGCGAGACGGCCGGGGGCCTGAGGCGGAAAGGCCAGCACCTACCCGCCCGAAGGCCCAGGCCCCCCGCTCCCGGCTATTCGTACTTGATGAAATAAAGCTTCCGCGTCGTCTCGTGGATCGTCCACTCGCCCTTCCACCCGATGGGCAGGACCAGCAACTCACCGGGGCCGACGTCCTGAGCCCGCCCGTCGGCGTCATGCAGGGTCACCCGGCCATGAACGATATGGCAGATTTCCGAGTTCGTCTCGCGGTTTGCGGTGAAACGTCCGGGCGTGCATTCCCACACGCCGGCCTCTGCCAATCCATCGGGGGATTTCCACAGCGTCTTCGCGGCTTCAAGCTGATTGCCCTCGATGGAGGTCGGTTTTGGCTGCGGGGTGCCGAGATCGAGCCCGGCGAGATGCGCGAAGGTCTGGAAAGGGATCATGTCTTCCTCCTGGAGTGCAAAATCGAGTGGCGCCGTCAGCTGTGCAGCCCGGGCGCCTCGTGGCCCGTGCTGGCCACATATTCGGTATAGCCGCCGCCATATTGGTGAACACCCTCGGGCGTGAGTTCCAGGACGCGGTTGGACAGCGCGGCAAGGAAGTGCCGGTCGTGCGACACGAACAGCATCGTGCCCTCGAAATCCGCCAGCGCCTTGATCAGCATTTCCTTCGTCAACAGGTCCAGGTGGTTCGTCGGCTCGTCCAGCACCAGGAAGTTCGGCGGATCATAAAGCATCCGCGCCATCACGAGGCGAGCCTTTTCCCCGCCTGACAGGACGCGGCACCTCTTCTCCACGTCATCGCCGGAGAAGCCGAAACATCCGGCCAGGGCGCGGAGAGAGCCCTGCCCCGCCTGCGGAAAGGCGGATTCCAGCGCCTGGAACACGGTGTGCTCGCCATGCAGCAGTTCCATGGCGTGCTGCGCGAAATAGCCCATCTTGACGCTGCCCCCCAGCGTCACACGGCCTTCGTCGGGCTCGGTGCTGCCCGTCACCAGCTTCAGCAGCGTGGACTTGCCCGCTCCATTCACGCCCATCACGCACCAGCGTTCCCTTCGGCGCACCTGAAAATCGAGGCCTTCATAGATGCTGCGGCCGCCATAGCGCTTGTGCACGTTGCGGAGGGAGACCACGTCCTCGCCGGAGCGCGGTGCCGGCGAAAACTCGAACAGCACGGTCTGCCGGCGCTTCGGCGGCTCGACGCGGTCGATCTTCTCCAGCTTCTTCACCCGGCTCTGCACCTGCGCGGCATGCGAGGCGCGCGCCTTGAACCGCTCGATGAACTTGATCTCCTTGGCCAGCATCGACTGCTGCCGCTCGAAGCGGGCCTGCTGCTGGCGCTCGTTCAGGGCGCGCTGCTGCTCATAGAATTCATAGTCGCCGGAATAGGTGTTGAGCTCGCCGCCGTCGATTTCCACGATCTTGGAGACGATGCGGTTCATGAATTCCCGGTCATGCGACGTCATGATCAGCATGCCGTCATAGGCCTTGAGGAACCCTTCGAGCCAGATGAGGCTTTCGAGATCGAGGTGGTTGCTGGGCTCGTCCAGCAGCATCGCATCTGGCCGCATGAGGAGGATTCGGGCCAGCGCCACGCGCATCTTCCATCCGCCGGAGAGCGCGCCGACGTCGCCGTCCATCATCTCCTGGCTGAAGCTCAGCCCCGCCAGAACTTCGCGGGCCCGGCTGTCCAGCGCGTAGCCGTCCAGCTCATCGAAACGGGCCTGCACCTCGCCATAGCGTTCGATGAGCTGGTCCATCTCATCGGCACGGTCAGGGTCCGCGAGGGCGGATTCGAGTTCCTGGAGTTCCTCGGCGACCGAACTCACAGGGCCGGCGCCATCCATCACTTCCGAAACCGCGCTGCGGCCCGCCATCTCGCCCACGTCCTGGCTGAAGTAGCCGATGGAGATGCCCCGATCGACCGAGACCTGCCCTTCGTCCGGCTCCTCCTGCCCGGTGATCATCCGGAACAGCGTCGTCTTTCCCGCACCATTGGGACCGACGAGCCCCACCTTCTCTCCCCTGTGCAGCGCGGCCGAGGCCTCGATGAAGAGGATCTGATGGCCGTTCTGCTTGCTGACGTTTTCGATGCGGATCATGTGCCCCTGGAAACCTGCAGACCAAACTCTGCCGCTGCCCATAGGCCAAGTCTCCCGCCAGCGGAAGGGCCGACCCGTCATGCGCATGCTCCGCCGACCGAAATCTTCCAATTACTACAAGGGGAAGATGGCGGACGGAGCCCACGAGAACGGCCCTCATGGAGCAGGACCGCAAGACCATGGAACCGTCAGGTCACGGCCGGGGCTCCGCCGCCGCCACCGGCTGCTGCGGAGGAGCGGCGCGTCAGGTCCGCGAAAGAGATCAATCTCTTTGCGTCACTGTCCCAGAGCGTGAGCTGGACGCAGTCGAGGCTCTCGCGGAAACCCAGACGACCGATCTTCCGGAGGTGAGGGTAATCGGAAACCACCTCGGGAAGCCTGTAGAAGGGAATGCGGCTCGACAGGTGGTGGAGATGATGAATCCCGATGTTTCCGGTGAGCCACATCAGCGGACGGGGCAGATCGTAGAAGGAACTGCCGTGCAGCGCCGCATCAGGGTGCGACCAATCGGTTTCCTTCTCCCAGTATGTCTGCTCGAACTGGTGCTGGACGTAGAACAGCCAGACGCCGATCGAGGCGGCGGCAATGACGATCGGGAGATGGATCAGGAGAAAGGTGGAGAAGCCTGTCACCAGGCTGAGGGACAGGACAAGCGCCGCGATTCCGAGATTGGTCAGCACGGTGCTGAGCCAGGGCATGGCCCCCCGCTTCATTGCGCCCAGGGGCAGCCGGTGCTGCAGCAGGAACAGATAGGTCGGCCCAAGCCCGAACATCACGAGCGGGTGGCGGTAGACCCGGTAGCGCATCCGATCCCACGGGCTTCGGGCGAGATACTCCTGCACGGTGAGCGTATCGATGTCACCGATGCCCCGGCGGTCGAGATTGCCCGACCCCGCATGGTGCAGCGCGTGGGAGTGACGCCAGAAGTCGTAGGGGGTGAGCGTCATGACGCCCAAGATGCGTCCCGCCCAGTCGTTCGCTCTCCGCGAGGAGAAGAATGCGTTGTGCCCGCAGTCATGCTGGATCATGAAGAGCCGCACCAGAAACGCCGCGGCGGGCACGGCCAGAAGCAGCGGAAGCCATGGGTGGTAAGCTGCCAGAAGCCACATGAGCACCCAGAGGCCGACGAATGGCACGACCGTCACGGCGATCTCGAAGATCGCCTGGCGGTTGTCGGGGCTCTTGTAGGCAGCAAGGCGTGGAAACGGCGGTGGAAAACTAGACCACGGTAGCGGCGGGATAGTCCCGCTGCGG
>VFQT010001871.1_pt1 | contig 23423 bp, 25 predicted proteins | sample 3512381 | NCBI WGS metagenome assembly VFQT01 (sample SAMN10412376, study PRJNA504923) | tailings metagenome | isolation source: Relicate 2 Philex TSF3 active mining site | place: Philippines: Tuba, Benguet | collected 2017-08-29
TCGACATCAGTGTGGCAGGTTCCGGCTAGAGCGGGCGTGTGACGTCGAGCCAGAGACCGGTCAGAAGCAGCACGGCGAGCACCCCAACCACCGCAGTGGCGACCGGCACCATCTTCGAGATGTCGGCCACGTGACGGCGGCCCCCTCGTGAACGGATTCGCTCGTAGATCGCGATCGCAGCGTGCCCCCCGTCGAAGGGCAGGAGCGGGAACATGTTGAAGACACCCACAAACACGTTCACCGCAGCCAGCAGCACGAGAACACCCTTGAGACCCTCCGACGACCCGATGTCACCGCCCACCTGACTGATTCCCACCACGGTGGTCGGGCGAGTCTCGAGTGGAGCGTCGTCGTCGGTGAGGTGACGGATCGAGTTCATCGGATTCAATGCCACTGCGACACCCTTGACCGAGTCGACCGCAGTGCGCACGATGTCGGACCCGGCACGACCGGCCGCGGCGAGCGGCGACAACTGCTTCCATCCCCAGTCGTCTGCGTAGATCCCCATGTAGGGACGGGTCGCATCGGCCGGGTTCGCCGCCAGCACCGCGTCTGCCGAGAGACGCTCACCGTTCCGTTCCCACTCGACCCGCACCGTGTCGCCGGGAGCACCGGCGGTGATCGCGGCCACGACCTCGTCGCGTGTCGTCACCGCGGCCCCGCCGATCGACAGGATCACGTCGCCGTCGCGCAGGCCGATCTCACGTGCCGGTCCGGCGACCGGGTCGACATTGCGCACGGTCGCGAGGCCGGTCTGTTGTTCGCGCCCGGCCGTCGCAAAGACCGCAAAGAACAGAACGAATGCGATCACCAGGTGCATCAGAGATCCGGCGGTGATCACGAGCAGACGCCGTGGGAACGACTTCGACCGGTACGCCATCGGTTCGTCGTCCGGGTCGACCTCGTCGAGGTTGTTCATGCCGATGATGCGTACGAACGCACCGAGGGGCAGCGCCCGTACTCCCCACTCGACTCCGTTGCGGGTGGTCGACCAGATGCGCGGTCCGAACCCCATGTAGAACTGCGTGGCTTTCATGCCGGTGAGACGGGCGGTCGAGAAGTGACCCACCTCGTGGAGGAACACCGACACAAGGAGACCCAGAACGAACACGAACGTCCACGGGCTGCGCACCGCCAAGAGCACCAGCAGCCCGACCATCACAAGTCCGGCGAGGCGCGCGCCGCGAGTCGGTGAGTCGTCGGTCTGTTCGGTCGCCCCGCCAGCGGCGATCTCGGACCGGAACTTTTGGTAGAAGTCGCTCATCGTGCCAGCACCTCTCGCGCCAGTCTGCGCCCTTCGGCGTCTGCTGCCAACACATCATCAAGGCCGTGTGGCACAGAAACAACATGTCTGTCCATGACAACTTCCAGATGGTCGGCGATCGCGCTCCACGACAGTGCGCCGGCGAGAAATGCCTCCACCACCACTTCGTTGGCGGCAGAGAGCACGGCTGGTGCGGTTCCGCCCGAACGTCCCGCCGCATAGGCGAGGTCGAGACATCGGAACGTCGCACGGTCGGGAGCCTCGAAGTCGAGACGCGCGAGTGTCGACCAGTCGATCCTGCCGAACGGTGTGGCGATGCGCGCCGGCCAGCCGAGCGCGTATCCGATGGGGAGACGCATGTCGGGCATCGACAACTGGGCGATCACCGACCCGTCGGTGAACTCGACCATCGAATGAACCACCGACTGCGGGTGCACCACCACGTCGATCGCATCGAACGGCACACCGAAGAGTTCGTGTGCCTCGATCACCTCGAGGCCCTTGTTCATGAGAGTCGACGAGTCGACGGTGATCTTGGGGCCCATGCTCCACGTCGGGTGCGCGAGGGCCTGCTCGACGGTCACCGTCGCGAGGTCGGCGGCGCTGCGGCCGCGGAACGGACCGCCACTGGCCGTGAGCAGCAGGCGCGACACCTCGCGCGAGACGTCGTGCGACGAACGCAGGCACTGGTGGATGGCACAGTGCTCGCTGTCGACCGGCACCAACTCGGCTCCCGGCACCGACCGCAACGGCTGCACCACCGGTCCGGCCGCGATGAGACTCTCCTTGTTCGCGAGCCCGAGTGTCTTTCCGGCACGCAACGTCTCGAGCGTGATGGGCAGTCCAGCGAACCCGACGACACCGTTCACCACGACGTCCGCTACCTGCACGACATCGGAGAGGTCACCGGTGACGGCGACTCCCGGGAGCGCCGCGGCGACCCGTGCACGCTCCGACTCGTCGGCCACCACCACGAGCTCGGGACGCAGTGCGCGTGCCTGGTCGATGACGACGTCGGCCGACGACCCAACCGCCAATGCGGTGACGACGAAGTGATCGGGTTCGGCGAGCGCAACCTCGATCGTCTGGCGACCGATCGAGCCGGAACTCCCGGCGACCGCGACCCTGCGGCGACTCACGCCCAGGGCTGAAGAACCAGCATCAAGTAGTACGACGCCGGCAACACGAAGAGCATGCCGTCGAACCTGTCGAGCACACCACCGTGGCCGGCCACGATCGACCCGAAGTCCTTCACGTCGAGGTTGCGCTTGAACATCGACTCGACGAGGTCACCGAGCGGCGCCATGACCGCGACCACGACAGCGAGGGCGATCCACTCGCCCATCGAGTTCCACGTGCCGTTCTGCGATCCGACGAGGATGATGGCGATCAAACTTGCGAGTCCGCCACCGACGGCACCCTCGACGGTCTTTGCCGGGCTGACCCATTCACGAAGCGGCGTGCGACCGGCCGAGCGTCCGACGAACAGGGCACCGACGTCGTTGGCGACGACACCGACCACCACCATGAACAAGGTGTCGGTTCCGGTCGAGTCGGGCGCGGCGCCGGACACCGAGAAACGGAGGATCAACGCAGCGAAAGCGCCCATGAGACCGATCCATGTCATGGCCATGGTGGTGATCGCGACGTTCGGCATCGGGCCGCTCTGCACGCTCGATGCACCGAGGAAGCCGATCGAGGCCGCGAGGAAACCGAACGCGAACACGAGCGGCAACGCGGCGTCGCCGATCCAGTAGGCAGCGAGCGGCGCGGCTGCACAGGTCAGCAGTCCTGCGAACGTCGCCGGGCGGTACCCCTTCTCGGTCACCTTGCTGAAGAACTCGACAGCCGCGAGCGCGACGACGCCGAGCACGATCACCATGACGGCTGCCGGTCGCCACATCAACGCACCGAGGAACACCGCCGCGAGCACGAGACCGGTCGCAACGGCAGTCGGCATGTCACGTCCGGCACCGGGGCGAGGGCCGCGCGGCCCCGAACGACGCACCGGCTGCGGTCGCGCTGTTCCACCTGTGATGTCACGGCTGGGGTCGATGTCGTATCCGGCTGATGCATCGACCGGGAACTCGCCGGTGCGCGCGCGGCGCGCCTCACCGGTTGGGTCGCCGCCGATCACGATCCGCTCCGGACGACGCACCGGCTGCGGTCGCGCTGTTCCACCTGTGATGTCACGGCTGGGGTCGATGTCGTATCCGGCTGATGCATCGACCGGGAACTCGCCGGTGCGCGCGCGGCGCGCCTCGCCGGTTGGGTCGCCGCCGATCACGATCCGCTCCGGACGACGCGTCGGCTGGCTCGGGCTCTGGAAGGTCGCCCAGACGTCGGTGTCGTCGTCGACGGCGGGCAGTTCGCCCGTGGGCGGCTCGGTCCAGTGCGGCATCTCGCCGGTGTCGGAACCGATCGTGATCGCGGGTTCGCTCGTCGGGTCGTCGGCGAACTGCACGGTGCCGAAGTCGGATCCGAAATCGGTTCCGTAGTCGCCGGTGTCCCGGCCGTCGGTGTCATCGCGCCTGCGCCAGATGTCGTCGCTCATGTCCATCCCTTCGGGCGCTCGGGTCGTGCCCCGAACTCCCCCTTTTTACACCTCGAGAAGTTCCTGCTCCTTGCGGGCGAGGGCCTTGTCGACCAGGTCCACGTGCTCGTGGGTGTGCTTCTCGAGTTCCTTCTCTGCGCGCTCGAGGTCGTCTTTCGATATCTCCGAGTTCTTCTCGGCGGTCTCGAGCGTCTTCCGGGCGTCGCGACGCACGTTGCGGATGGCGACCTTGGCGTCTTCAGCCATGGTCTTGACCACCTTCACGTACTCCTTGCGGCGCTGCTCGGTGAGAACCGGGAACGCGATGCGAATCACGACACCGTCGTTCGACGGCTGCAGACCGAGGTCACTCTCCCGGATCGACTTCTCGATGGCCGCGAGGGCGCCACGGTCGTGGGGCTTGACCACCAGGGTCCGGGCCTCGGGAACCTGGAAACCGGCGAGCTGCTGCAGCGGCACCGGCGACCCGTAGTAGTCGACCGACAGTTTCTCCACGAGTGCGGGATTCGCCCGTCCCGTGCGCACCGAGGCGAACTGTCCCTGCGCGTGCTCCACAGCCTTCGACATCTTGTCGATGGCGTCAAGGAGCGTGTCGTCGATCACCCGACCAGCGTACCGACTGCCTCACCCCTGAGGATGGACTTCACGTTGCCACGCGCGAGCAGGTCGAAGACCACGATCGGGAGGCTCTTGTCCATGCAGAAGGTGATGGCCGTGGCGTCCATCACCTTCAGTCCCTTGGTGATGACATCCATGTGGCTGATGCGGTCGTAGCGCGTCGCGGCCTTGTCGACCTTCGGGTCGGCCGTGTACACACCGTCGACTCCCGAGTGCGTGCCCTTCAAGATGGCCTCGGCCTCGATCTCGGCGGCACGCAACGCAGCCGCAGTGTCGGTGGTGAAGAACGGGTTCCCGGTGCCACCGGCGAGAATGACCACGCGGCCCTTCTCGAGGTGGCGTTGTGCCCGACGACGGATGTACGGCTCGGCGATCTTGGGCATCTCGATCGCAGTCATCACGCGTGACTGCTGTCCGACCCGCTCGAGTGCGTCCTGCAAGGCGAGACCGTTCATCACGGTTGCGAGCATTCCCATGTAGTCGGCCTGGGCTTGGTCCATGCCCTGGTCGGCACCCTTGATGCCGCGCCAGAAGTTGCCGCCACCGACGACGATCGCGATGTCGGTGCCGAGCTCTTCTCGAGCCTCGCGCACCTCTTCGGCGACTTGTGTGAGCACCGAGTTGTCGAGACCGAACCCGCTCGGTTCGGCGAGGGCCTCACCGGAAAGTTTGAGGACGACCCTCTTCCAGTTCGGCCGGGCGGCCATGTCAGCCGATCTCCACCTGCGCGAAGCGCACGATCGAGGCAGACCCGATGAGCTGGGTGATGCTCACTTTGTCGTCTTTGGCGTACGGCTGCTCGAGGAGGCACACGTCCTTGAAGAAACCACCGAGGCGACCCTCGACGATCTTGGCCACGGCCTGCTCGGGCTTGCCCTCGTTGCGCGTGATCGTCTCGAGAGTCTGACGCTCGCGCTCCACCTCGTCGGCGGGAACATCCTCGCGACGCAGGTAGCGGGGACGCGCGAAGGCGATGTGCACGGCAATGTCGTGGGCAAGCTCGTCGCTCGCGCCCGACATCTCCACGAGCACACCGTTGACGCCGCGGCCGCCCTGGATGTGTGAGTAGGTACCGATCACGTTGCCGGATGCGGCAACGAACTGCACGGTCTCGCCGATCTCGATCTTCTCCTTCAACGTCACCTTGAGGTCGTCGACCTGCTCGGTGCGCGATGCCGCGGCGGCCTCACCGTCGGCGAGCACGGCGTTCGCGATCGCGTCGGCCTCTGCTTTGAAGTTGTCGCTCGATGCGACGAAGTCGGTCTCGCACTTCAGCTTCGCGATTGCCGCACGACCGGGAGCCTCGACGAGTGCGACCACGCCCTGGGCGTTGTCACGGTCGTCGCGCTTGGCGCTGGCGGCGAGTCCCTTCTCGCGCAGCCACTGCTTGGCTGCCTCGAGGTCGCCGCCGTTCTCTTCGAGCGCCTTCTTGCAGTCCATCATTCCGGCGCCGGTCGACTGGCGCAGGCTCTGCACGTCCTTGGCTGTGTACGACATGGGGGATCGTCTCCTTCTCTGGTGCGTCGGTTCGTCAGCTGGCAGGGGTCTCGTCGGTCTTGGCAGCAGCGAGGCGTGCCTCGCGCTCTGCCTGCGACGCGGCCGCCTGGCGACGGGCCTCGGCCTGCTGGGCCTCGAATGCGGCTTCTTCCTCGGGCGTGCGCACCGCGGGTGCCGGGGCAGACGCCGCCGGGTTGCGCTTCTGCGCGATGAAACGACCCTCGATGACCGCCTCGGCGATGACGCGCGTGAGGAGGTCGTTCGAGCGGATCGCATCGTCGTTGCCCGGGATCGGGTACTGAACGAGGTCGGGGTCGACGTTCGAGTCGACGACGGCGACCACCGGGATCTTCAGCTTGTTGGCCTCGGTGACCGCGATGTGCTCCTTCATCGTGTCGAGCACGAAGATCGCATCGGGACGACGGGTGAGGTGCGCGATACCCGAGAGGTTCTTCTGCAGCTTCTCGAGTTCGCGAGTGATGAGGAGGGCTTCCTTCTTCGGCATCGCCTCGAAGTCGCCGGCCTCGCGCATGCGCTCGTACTCGCGCATCTTGCCCACGCGCTTCGAGATGGTCTCGAAGTTGGTGAGCATGCCGCCGAGCCAGCGCTCGTTCACGTAGTGCATGCCGCTCTTCTCGGCGTACCCGCGGATCGGATCCTGGGCCTGCTTCTTGGTGCCGACGAACAGGATCGTTCCGCCGTTGGCGACGAGATCGCGCACGAAGCCGTAGGCAACCTCGATGCGCTCGAGCGTCTGGTCGAGATTGATGATGTGGATGCCGTTGCGCTCGTCGAAGATGAACTGCTTCATCTTCGGGTTCCAACGGCGGGTCTGGTGACCGAAGTGCACTCCGGCTTCCAGCAGTTGACGCATCGTGACGACGGCCATGGTGATGTCTCCTTCTGCGGTTGTCCACGCACCGGGCCGACGCCGAAGCGACCGCAGGTGGCCGGTGCGCATGGATTTTGTGTCTCGACCCTCCGGACGGTCGTCCACAGGGCCTCGGAGAGGTTATCGGCGAGTCGCCGACCGACCCACATTCGCCTCGACCAACCGCGGTCGACGAACCCAGCAGCGCGAGGGATCCCGTGGGGTCTCCCCCACCCGCACACCCAGATACACCTGCTCGGCTGCCGTCCCGAGAGGCCGACCCGCGGAGACTTCGACACCGGTCGCGACACCGCCCGCGACGGAGGCGAGGCGGCCGTACGTGACACGGACACCGGGTGCCACCTCTTGCACCACCCACAGGACCCCACCGACCGGGCCAGCGAACGTGACCAGACCGGCACGTGTGGCGCGCACGACGGCGTCGCGCTCGGTCGTCACCGTCACCCCGCGACGTCCGGCGCACCGGTCACACGCCGGCTCGACGTAGCGCTCCACGACGCGACCAGTCACCGGCGCGACCACTCCGTGAACCGGAAACGGACACAGTGTCGCAACGACCGACACCACACCGACGACTCCTGCGATCACGACGTCGGTGTGTGCGCACGCTGGTTCACTTGTGCGCCGACCAGAGCCGTCAGACCACCCCGGATGCGGCAAGTCGCGCGCGCAGCTGCAGCACCGCCTTGGTGTGGATCTGCGAGATGCGACTCTCTGTCACGCCGAGTGCGTCACCGATCTCGGCGAGTGTGAGCCCGTCGTCGTAGTAGAGAACGAGAACGGCCTGCTCCCTCTCGGGGAGACGCCTGATCTCGGCACGCATCGCATCACGCAGCTCACCCTCTTCGATGGCCCGTCCCGGTTCGGCGTCTGTTCCGCCCATCGACCCACCCGGCGCACCGGGCGCGCGGACGTGCGCGTCGTCGAGCGCGACGTGGTCGAGCGGGCCGACAGACCCCGCGGCGATGTCGGCGAGCCACGACTCGAGTTCGGCGACCTCGATCTTCAACTCGGCGGCGATCTCGTCGTCGGTCGGCGTGCGACCGAGTTCGTGTTCGAGCGCCGCGATCGCGTCCTGCACGCTGCGGGCACGCGATCGCACCGAACGAGGAACCCAGTCGAGCGCGCGCAGACCGTCGAGGATCGCCCCCCTGATGCGCGGGACCGCGTACGTCTCGAACTTCGCACCGTTCGCGGGATCGAAACGATCGATCGCACCCATGAGACCGAAGACCCCGGCCGACACGAGATCGCCTGTGTCGACGCTGCGGGGCAGTCCGGCCGCGAGACGACCGGCGACGAACTTCACGAGCGACGCGTAGTGCACCACGAGCCATTCACGCGCCGCCTGGTCGCGCGACCCGTGCCAGGCCGCCCATGCCGTCTCGACCGTGTGCCGTCTCCCTCTCGTCGTCATGGTCGGCTCATGCCCTCGGGTGCGACTCCGCGTACGCAATGCGCAGTCTCTCCTTGCTCACGTGGGTGTAGCGCTGGGTCGTCGACGCGTCGCTGTGGCCGAGCAACTCCTGGATCGATCTCGTGTCGGCGCCGTTGTCCATGAGGTGCGTGGCGAACGAGTGCCGCAGTGCGTGCGGGTGCGATCCGCCGGGCACCCCCGCGCGCTCGCACGCGTCGTCGAGAATGCGTGCGACCTCGCGCCTCCCGAGCTCTCCCCCGCGTGCACCGAGAAAGAGTCCGTCGCCGCTCGACTCACCGGCAACTTCGTGACGCACCGCGAGCCAGGCACCGATCGCATCGCGGGCCGGTTCGCTGAGCGGCACCATTCGTTCCTTCGACCCCTTGCCCACGACCGTGAGCGACGAACCGTCAGACGACAGCGACCCGGTGCGCAGGTCACACACCTCCGACGCGCGCAATCCGCTCCCGTAGAGCACCTCGAGAACCGCCCTGTCGCGCAGGCGCCGCCACTCGGGCGCCTCGACGTCGACCGACTCGAGGATCGCCACGACCGTCGCTTCGTCGATCGGCCGCGGGAGTCGACCCTTCACCGTCGGGGTGTGCAACGCCACCGTCGGGTCTCCCGACGACAGTCCGTGACGCGCGGCCCAGGCGAAGTAGCGACGCAGCGATGCGATGCGCCGGGCGACGGTGCGCGACGTGGCTCCGCGGTCGGCGAGCACGGCAAGGTGATCCCGCACGATCCCCTTGTCGATCGCATCCGGAACCTGTGCCCACCCGGCGTCGCGTGCCCACTCTGCGAACATCTCCACGTCGCGGCGGTACGACGACCTCGTGTTGAGCGACGACGCAGTGAGCGACGCCTCCCACTCGGCGACTCTCCACCCTGCGAGACGCGAATCGCGCACGTCGCAGCGCACCGCCGCGCCGCCGCGCCGATCGGTGCATCGATCACAAGACGACATGTGCGACGGTTTGACGCCACGTGTCGGGTCGGTGCGTCGGGGTGCGCCCCGCGGCGAGGGGTGAGACTTCACCCACCACCGGAAGTACGCCGACAACGACGCAAGACGGCCTTCCACCGTCTCGACGGTGAGCCCGGAGTCTTCGAGTGCCGCGAGCCACGCCCGCACGTCGTCGGTGTCGACGGCATCGGGCCGAACCCGACCGGCGTTCACGAACCATTCGGCCGCACGCGCGACGTCGTCGGCGCGCGCCTGTCGTACCGGTGCCGCCACGCCCAGACTGCGACCCCACCGGTCGACGTCGTACTCGGCACGCGGGTCGATCCGAGACGGCCGACGAGAACGCTCCGCCGCACCCATGACCGTCAACCGTAGTTCGCACGTGCCACAGCCGGCATCGCACACGCCTTCATCGTGCGGCCGGGAGCGCCTCCCACCATCCGTCAGACGACGCCACCCAGCCGGCAGTCTCGAGCCGACCGAGCATCACCGCCACGTCGAGCACCGTCGCCCCTGTCGCGAGCGCGAGTTCGTCGACCGTCCGCGGGCGACGGTCGAACACCGCGAGAAGGTCGGCCTCGTCGACGGTCGGCCGACGACGCGCATCGAACCACCCCGCGACACGCCGTGTGTCGAGACCAAGTGCCGTGAGGACGTCGTCGACCCCGGTGACCGGTGCGCAACCGTCGGCAATGAGCGCGTTCGTGCCTTCGCTCGCAGGAGCACCCGGGAAACCCGGCACCGCCATCACGCACACGTCGCGCTTTGCGGCCTCTGCCACCGTGATCATCGATCCGCCGGTGGCTCGTGACTCGACAACCACCAGCACCTCCGAGAGCGCCGCGAGAATTCGGTTGCGCCGCGGGAAGCCCGCCGCCACCGGTCGCGTGCCGGGCGGAACCTCCGACACGACGGCTCCCGTCGCGCACACTCGTTCCCAGATCGCGGCGTGTTCGCGCGGGTAGACAACGTCGCACCCTGATGCCACCACCGCGACCGGTGGCGCACCGCACGCCCCGAGCGCGCCGTCGTGCGACTCGACGTCGATGCCGCGCGCGAGCCCCGACACCACACTGACTCCCGCGTCTGCCAGTCGTGCCCCGAGGTCGCGTGCGAATGCACGGCCAGCTCTGGTCGCAGACCGGGTGCCGACGATTCCGACCCTGCGATGCGACAGTGCCGACACGTCACCGCGCACGAACAACACAGCAGGCGCGGCAGGATCACCCCGCAACGGCAACGGATACGACTCGTCACCGCGCGTCGACACCGTCACGCCCGCCCGGCGACACCGCTCTGGCATCTCCACGAGGAGTCGGGGCATCGTGACGCGCCAGGTGGCCCAGTGGAACGGATCGATTCCCGGCGCCACCGTCGACCCCATGGCGATCGCGGCCGCCACGTGCGCGGGTTCGCCTGCTGCGAGCAGTCGACGGAGCCGCGCGGGTGTCATACCGGGCAGACCAGCAATGGCAGCCGCGGCATCGGAGTCGTCGACTGCCGTCATCTCATCTCGAGTGTCGGCACGAGGTCGGCCCGCAGCGCAGCGGCCGACTCGACGTGGTGGGTCTCGAGCGGTCCGTCGTCGCCGGCGAGATCGGCGATCGTTCGTGCGACACGACGGATGCGGTGGTACCCGCGGCCCGACAGAAGACCGGCGTCGAGACGTCGCCGCAACCAGTCGACCGCCTCGGGCGTGAGTGGTGCATGGACGTCGACGAGCGACGGAGGCAACAGACCGTTCGGCACGCCCTGTCGCTCGGTGGCAATCGACCGCGCCGTGGCGACGCGCGCCGCGACCGACGCACTCGACTCTCCCGGTTCCGACGACGTCATGTGCCTCGCCGACACTCTCGCGAGCGACACGCGGATGTCGAATCTGTCGAGGAGCGGACCGGAGAACCGTCGCAGATAGCGCTCGCGTGCCGACGGTGTGCACCTGCATGCACCCGGTGTGCCGCCGCCGCACGGACACGGATTGGTCGCCCCGACCAGCAACACGCGCGCCGGCATCTCGACCGACGTGCCCGTTCGTGCGACGCGCACGGTTCCGTCTTCGAGTGGTTGTCGCAGCGCGTCGAGAACCGACGGAGCGAACTCACCCATCTCGTCGAGGAACAAGACTCCGTGCGCCGCGAGGCTCACCTCACCGGGATGCACACGACCGGTGCCCCCGCCGACCATCGCGGCCATCGAGATGCCGTGGTGCGGCGCCCTGAACGGCGGCGCAGTGGGAAGCCCGCGCAACTGTTCACCTGCGGCACTGCGCACCATCGCACACTCGAGAGCCTGAGCCTCACCGAGACGCGGCAAGATACCGGGCAGTCGCGAGGCGAGCATCGACTTGCCTGCTCCCGGTGGTCCCATCATCAGCACGTGATGGAACCCTGCGGCGGCAACCTCGAGCGCCGTGCGCGCGAGCACCTGACCCCGCACGTCGGCGAGATCGGGAAGAAGTGCATCGTCGGGCGCAGGCGACGTCGTCACCTCGTGCGGCCACGGCTCTCCGTCACGCAGCACCGACACCAACTCGGCGAGCGATCGCACGGCGAGCACACGAGCAGGGCGAGCGAGCGACGCGTCGGCGGCCGAGTCGGGCGAGACCACCACACCCGAGTCGCGCACAGCGGCCGCGAGCGGTGCGGCACCCGGCACCGGACGAAGACTGCCGTCGAGTCCGAGTTCGGCGAGGAACGCGAGTCCTGCGATGCGTTCTGCGTCGACGACCTCGGTAGCAACGAGCAACCCGACACAGATTGCGAGGTCGAGCGCGGCGCCACCTCCCCTGTCGCCCGACCTGTCGCCGCGAACCGCGAGATTCACCGTCACCCTGCGGTTCGGCCACTCGAGCCCGCTCGAGAGCATCGCCGCTCGCACACGATCACGCGACTCGCGGCACCCTTCGTCGGGCTGACCGACAACCGTGAACCCGGGGAGCCCGTGACCGACGTGGACCTCCACCGTCGTGGCCAGACCGGAGATGCCGAACAACGTCGCTGTGTCGATGGCTGCATACATGCGGACCCTCCGGGGTGGCGAGGTGGGATAATCGGAGACGATGTGTGCGCGACCGACTCTCCTTCGCGCCACCGTGACCACCGTTCTCGCAGCGATCGCTCTCACGGCATGTTCGTCACCCGAACGCACCGGCACGGCCTTCTGCCGACAACTCGCCCGTGAACTTCCCGCGATCGCCGAACCGGTGGCGACGGGCAACGATGTCTCGGCGATGGTGTCGCGCTGGGAACGACTCCTCGAGCGGTCACCGCTGACGATCGAAACCGATGTCGAGACCGTGACCGAATTGTTCAGGACTGCGAGCCGCCTCGACCCCTCCGACCCCGACGAGGTGCAGGCCCTCGCTGATCAGTCGTATGCGGCGAACAAGTCGGCCGAAGCGGTTCGCGCCTGGGTGAAAGACACCTGTGCAGTCGACGTCGCCACCGGCGTCACGATCGCACCGCCACGAACTGCGCCGTCGACCACCGTTCCGGCAACGACTGCCCCCGCTGGTCCCGCGACCACCGTGGCCGCGGCGACGACGGTCGTCGACACCACGGCGGCACCGTGAACCACGGCGGCACCGTCAACGAGGAGTAGATCAGCGAATTTCGCCGCGACGGACGATCACCTTGTCGACGAGGCCGTAGTCCTTGGCCTCCTCGGCAGTGAACCAGCGGTCGCGCTCGCTGTCGGCCTGGATGTCCTCGATCGCCCTGCCCGAGTGGTGCGCGATGAGCTCGGCCATGCGGCGCTTCGTGAAACGCAACTGCTCGGCTTGGATCGCGATGTCGGCGGCCTGACCACGCAGACCGGCGAGCGGCTGGTGCATCATGATGCGCGCGTTCGGCAACGTGTAACGCTTGCCGGGTGCACCGGCGGTGAGCAGGAACTGGCCCATCGATGCGGCGAGCCCCATGCACACTGTCGCCACGTCGCACGAGACGAACTGCATCGTGTCGTAGATCGCCATGCCGGCCGTCACCGAACCACCGGGACTGTTGATGTAGAGCCAGATGTCGGCGTTCGGGTCTTCACCTTCGAGATAGAGCAACTGCGCGCAGATCTGGTTCGCGATGTCGTCGTTCACGTCGGTGCCGAGCATCACCACGCGGTTCTTCAGGAGTCGGGTGAAGATGTCGGTACGTGCGTCTCCGCCTGCGTCGAGGGCGACGGGAAAGTCCGGGTTCGTCATATGCGTCCCGAGGCTACCGGTTGGGCAACAATGGCACCGTGCCGCCGGAGACGCCCTTCACACCGAACACAGACGAGTTGCTGCGCAACAACGTCGAGTTCTCGGCCCACTTCTCCGACCAGGGGCTCGCGGTCGAGCCACGACGACACCTGACCGTGGTCGCGTGCATGGACAGCCGGATGGACATCTTCGAGATGCTCGGCCTCGCCCACGGTGACGCCCACATCGTGCGCAACGCCGGGGGCGTGGTGACCGACGACGTGGTGCGTTCGCTCGTGGTGTCGCAACGTCTTCTGGGAACCCGCGAGATCATCCTGGTGCACCACACCGACTGCGGATTGCAGAAGATCACCGAGGATTCGTTCAAGCGACAGATCGAGATCGAGACGGGCGTGAAGCCGTGGTGGGCGCTCGAAGCATTCGCCGACCCGTTCGAGGACGTGCGTCAGTCGATGGCCCGCCTCCGACTGAGCCCGTTCGTGCTCCACAAGGAACACATCAGGGGCTTCGTCTACGACGTCGACAACGGCCGACTGGTCGAGGTCACACCCGAGCCGTAGTCGTCGTCAGCGCCTCACGCCGCTGACGACGACCGCGACACACTCGTCGTCACCCACGCTGGACCGTGCCTCGACGAGTCCGGCAAGGCCGGCGGTGCCGGTCGGGCTCGGGTCGATGTCGGTGTGATCGCGGACCAATCGCAGTGCCTCGACGATGTTCTCTTCTCGCGCCACGACAGGCGATCCACCGGTCGATGCCATCGCATCGAGGACTCCGATCCAGTCGTAGGTCTCGTCGTCGAGAATTCCGTCGGCGAGCGAACGCGGCGACTGCCACGGCCACATGCACTCCGCCCACCGAGGCCCGGCATTCGCCGCTCCCCCGGTCGCGAGTGCACGCTCCCACGCCCTCGCGAGCGGCGCGCACCCTTCGGCCTGCACGGCGTGGAGGCGCGGGTGGAGTCCACTCGTCGCAAAGCTCGCGCCCACGCACGAGGCGAAGGCTCCTCCCCCCACCTGGATGAACACCGCGTCGAGCATGCGGCCCTCGGCTGCGATCTGGTCGGTCATCTCCCACCCGATCGTGCGGCCGCCGTCGAGACACCACGCGTTCTCGGTGCCCTGCACCCCGAACGGAATCGCACCCGACACGACTGCCTCGCGGAAACGGAGCACGCACGGGTCGCCGGCCGGGTCGGCGGCACGGCGTTCGCAGACCCTCACGTCGGCGCGCAGCGTGTCGAGCATCGCGAGAACGGGCTCGTCGGCGGCGACCGGAACGTGCACCGCAATCGGCCAGTCGACGGCCGCCGCCAACGTCGACGCCGCGATCGCTGCGTTCCCGCACGACGCGATCGCGAGCGGTGGTCGCGACGATACGTCTTTCCACGGCGCAACTCCTGCACGTTCCGCCATCACGAGGTGCACGAGTTCGGTGAACAGATGCCGTGCCTTGTGCGAGCCGGCCACGTTGTGCGTCTCGTCCTTCAGCCACACCCCACCGCGGTCGGAGAACCCGAGCACCGCCGAGAGTTCGTCGGCGCGACGCATCGGCGTGCGCACGAAGCCGGTTCCGGCAACTCGTGCGACACGCGCATCGAGATCGGCGATGATTCGGGCTCTTTCTGCGTCGTCGAGACCGAGTGCTGCGCCGAATGCATCGACGGCGAGCCACCGACGGTACGCGAGGAACGGGTTAGCGTCGTCGGTCGGCCTGAACGGAACGGTGCGCGACTCGAACCGGAGAACGTGCCTCCGGTCAGAGGGCGTCGAGGCCGGACACGTGAACGAGAGCGGCTCGCCGATCCCGACAGCCGCACCGCAGACCGAGCACCGCATTCCGGTCACCACCGGTGCACCGGTGTCGGTGACGTCGGCCGTGGCCATGACGTCGCCTCTTCTCAGCCCTCGAGGGCGACACGGGAATTGAACTCGCCGATGAGCTCGTCCCACACGGGCGCGTGCGCACGCACGGCGCGCCAGAACGACTGCGACCGGCGCGCCTCGAAGATCTCCACCGGCGTTCCCTGCTGTTCGACCCAGGTGTAGTACCCGAGGTTGAAGATGCGGTTCTTGTCACGCTCGGTGCAGTCGATCATGTTGTCGGTGCCGACGTGGGCGAGATGACGTCCGAACACTTCGGCAGCCTCGACCTCGCCGAAGTCGTTCCCGAAGCGCGTGGCGAGGGTCTTCACTCGTTCGCTCGGGTACAACGCACCACCGTCGGTGGCGATCGTGATCACCGCGTCGTTCGCGCCGTAGCCGAGCAGCTTGGCTGTCTTGATCGCGGCCAACACGTTGCAGATGGCCGAGAAGCCCATGTGCGTGAGGTGCTCGAGCATCGCGGCATCGACCCCGTGCCGCTCGGCGAGGTACGTGTGCCCCGCCGGTGTGTTGAACAGCACGTCGAGTTCGTCAGTGGCCTCGTCGGACACGGCGGCCACGACGTCGGTGTTCATCACGTTGTGAATGAGCGGAATGTGCTTGTCGCCGATGCCTTGGATGTTGTGCTCACCGAAGCCGTTCTCGAGCATGGTCGGGCATTCGAGCGCCTCCACAGCCACGATCGTCGTTCCGTAGAGATCCTTCAAACGGTCACCGGCTGCGATCGTTCCTGCCGAACCGGTGGCCGACGTGAACGCTGCGAGCCTGATGCCCGAGTGCCCGTTGTCGCGCACGTGTTCGAAGACGTGAGCGAGCGCGCGCCCGGTGACCTCATAATGGCCGACGTGGTTCCCGAACTCGGCGAACTGGTTCAGAATGAAGTTGCCCGGGTCGAGCGCCATCTCGTTGCAGGCGTCGTAGATCTCCTTCACGTTGCTCTCGGTACCGGGCGTGCGCACCACGTCGGAGGGGTCGGCGACCCACTTGTCGAGCCAGTCGAAGCGCTCCTTCGACATACCGGCCGGCAGCACCGCGACCCCGCGCGACCCCATGAGACGACTGATGGCGATGCCACCGCGCGCGTAGTTCCCCGTCGAGGGCCACACCGCACGGTGACGCGTGGGGTCGAACTGGCCGGTGATGACACGCGGCGCGAAGCACGAGTACGCAGCCAGCACCTTGTGCGCGGTGATCATGGGGAACCGGTCCCCGAACACCACGATGATCGGCGCTTCCACCCCCGTCAACGACGGCGGCAACACGACATGGTCGGGAACCTGAACGCGATTCCCGTCGAGGTCGTTGTACCAGTGCACCCGGAACAGGTTCCGCGGGTCGGCAGCGTTCTTGTCGACACCGTCGGTCATCGACGTCGGAATGCGCGACGGCTCGGCCAATTCGGCGAAGGTCGGCAGCACGATCTTTTGCGCCGCGAATCGCTTCGCACTGTTCATGAGCGACGCCTCGTCGACCACGGAGGTGGCGAGGCCGAGCTGCTCGCTGAGCACCTTGGGGTCGAGAGTCGAACCGAGAGTTGCGCTGATCGGGTCTGCGAGAGTCACGACGGCAAGTCTGCCACCCGTACCGCGACGCCCTGCGTTCTCCCGTCGGGGTGACAGATACCCTTCTCTCGCCGCCGGTGTAGCCCAATTGGCAGAGGCAACAGGTTTAGGTCCTGTGTGTTGGGGGTTCGAGTCCCTCCACCGGCACGATGAACGTGAACGATCTCGCCACCCCGGCCCTCGTGGTCGACATCGGCCTTCTGCGCAGGAACCTCGCCACGATGAGCGCGGTCCACCCGGGCACCAGGTTGCGACCCCATGTGAAGGCCCACAAGTGCACAGGACTCGCAGCCGAGCAGGAAGCCCTCGGACACTCGGCATTCACCTGTGCCACCCCGCGCGAGGTGCTCGGCATGATCGCCGCCGGCGTCGGGAACGATTTCCTGCTCGCGAACGAAGTACTCGACATGTCACGACTCCGCGCACTCGCCGCAGCCCAGGACGATGCGACGATCACCGTTGCCGTCGATTCGAACGAGACGCTCCGCGCCGCCGAGCGTGCCGGCCTCCGCAACGTGATGGTCGACGTGAACGTCGGACTCCCCCGGTGCGGGTGCGACCCCGCCGATGCCGGGCGTCTCGCCGACTCGGCTCGGGCTCGCGGCATGACGGTGCGCGGAGTGATGGGCTACGAGGGCCACCTCATGATGGTCGCCGACCGCGACGAACGGCGTCGCCGTGTGCACGAGGCGATGTCGACGCTCGCACTGGCCGCCGACGACGCGGGCGCAGAGATCGTCTCTGCCGGCGGCACCGGCACCTACGACTTCTACGAGGGCACCGCGGTGACCGAGGTGCAAGCCGGCAGTTACGCACTGATGGACACCCACTACGCGAGCCTCGGGCTCCCGTTCGCTCAGGCGGTATGGGTGGTGGGAACCGTCGTGTCGGCGAACGCGAAATGGGCCGTCGCAGACGTGGGACTCAAATCACTCGGCATGGACCACGGCGACCCGACCGTCGACGGCCACCGCGTGTGGTTCTGCTCCGACGAACACCTCACGTTCTCGCACCTCGAGGGAACGCCGCCGCCGAAGATCGGCGACCGCGTGTTCGTGACACCGGCCCACGTCGACCCGACGATGGCGATGCACGAGCGCGCCTGGGTTGCCGACTCGCGGGGCGAGATCATTGCCGAGTGGCCGATCGACATGCGCGGCTGGTGACTCGATCTCCGCGGCCGGCGTCCGCGGCGCATCTCAGGCGTTGCCGGTGATGCGATCGATCAACAGCGGCAACTGCGCGAGTGCCCGTGACCGGTGCGAGATGGCGTCCTTTTCCGCGGCCGACATCTCGGCGAACGTGCGACCGTCGCCGTCGTCGGGCACGAACAGCGCGTCGTAGCCGAACCCACCGTCACCTCGTTCGGCCTCTGCGATGTGACCTCGGCACTCGCCGCGCAGAAGGTGCATCGCGCCCCGGTCGTCGACGAGGGCAACGACGGTGCGGAAGACCGCCGACCTGTCGTCGATGCCGGTCATTCGTTCGAGCAGCAACTTCCGGTTCGCAGCATCGTTCGCCGGTTCACCGGCGAAGCGTGCGCTGCGCACTCCGGGTTCCCCTCCGAGAGCTGCGACCTCGAGGCCGGTGTCGTCTGCGATCGCCCAGCCGTGCACGTGGTTCGCGATCTCGATGCCCTTCAGCACTGCGTTGCCCTCGAGCGACGGTGCGTCCTCGTCGACGTCGCCGACCTCGGCCGGTCGCGGCATCAACTCGACGCGAGGCGGCAGAAGCCGAGCGATCTCGGCGACCTTGTGCGGGTTCGCGCTCGCGCACCAGATGCGCACGTCGACCTCAGCGGGCGCCGGGCGGGTCGGCCAGCAACTGTGTCTGGAGGTCGAAGATGCGCCCGAGTCCCGAGTCTGCGAGCGCGAGCAACTGGTCGAGTTCGCCGCGCGAGAACGACATCGCCTCCGCGGTTCCCTGCACTTCGACGAACCGAGCCTCGCCGCCCGCGACCGGACGCAGCATGACCACGTTCATGTCGACATCGGCGGTCGAGTCCTCGACGTACGGCAGGTCAACCACCGGCGTTCCAGAGCAGACCCCCACCGACACCGCCGCACACAACGAATGGAGCGGGTGGGTCGGAATCGCACCCGACTGCACGAGACGAGTCAACGCGTCGTGCAGCGCCACGTAGCCACCGCAGATACTCGCGGTGCGGGTGCCGCCGTCGGCCTGCAGAACATCACAGTCGACCACCACTTGGCGCTCGCCGAGCAGCGACATGTCGCACGCAGCGCGCAGCGACCGGCCGATGAGCCGCTGGATCTCGACGGTGCGCCCGCTCTGCTTTCCCTTGGCTGCTTCCCTGTCGACACGTTCCGGCGACGACCCGGGCAGCATCGAGTATTCGGCGGTCACCCAGCCCTTGCCCGAGCCCTTCATCCACCGCGGCACGTCCTCGTCGACCGATGCAGTGCACAACACCCGTGTGCGGCCGAACGACACCAGCACCGACCCCGCCGACATCTCGGTGAAGTCCCGCTGGAACGAGACCGGTCTCAACTGGTCGGGGGTGCGTCCGTCTGGTCGTGTCATGTCATTGTGTCTAGTCGGTCGCAGTCGCATGCGGCAGGTTCGTCGTGACGGGTTCGTCGGCACATAGTGTGAGCCACCGTGCTCTCGGCGACCCTTCTCGCTCTCGCGGCCGCAGTGCTGCACGCGGCGTGGAACCTCTGGGTGAAGCAGAGCGGCGACCGATTCATTGCCCTGTGGGGCCAGATGGCCCTTGCCGGCGTCGGTGGACTCGTCGTCACCCTCGCCGTGGGCTGGCCGAGAGACCTGGCGTGGTGGCCGCTCGTCGCGAGCGGCATCGTCCATCTCTATTACGTGGTGGCACTTGCGCGCGCCTACGACATCGGCGACTTCTCGGTGACGTACCCGATCGCGCGCGGGTCGGGAGCGTTGCTCGCGGCTCTTGGCGGTCTCGCGTTCCTCGGCGACGACCTGTCTCTTCTCGCGAGCGCCGGCATCGCAGTTGCTGTCACGGGCATCTTGCTTCTTGCGGGCCGAGCCGACTCGACGCACGTTCGGGCCGGACTCGTGGTCGCCGTCACGATCGGGCTGTACTCGGTGATCGACGCGCACGGCTCGCGGGAGACGGGTGGCAATCTCTATCCGTTGTTGTTGTTCACCTCGGCGAGCGTCTTCATCACAGCTCACGGGCTCATGGCCGGTCGGCGCGCCGACATGGCGATCGCGATGCGCACCATGTGGCCCCGGTTCGCGCTCGCCGGTGCGGCCTCCGCACTCACCTATTGGATGGTCCTCGTGGCGGTGCAAGATGCGCCCGTCGGATACGTGACGGCGCTCAGAGAGTCGAGCGTCGTCATCGTCGCGCTCGTCGGTACGAGATTTCTCGGCGAGCCGCACGCCCGGCGACGCATCGTCGCATCAGCGATTGTGGTTGCGGGTCTCGCCGTCCTCATTGCCGGTCGGTGACCGGTCAGCCACGCGTCAGAAGTAGATGATCTTCTCGGCGTTGGCTTCGGCGGCGTCGAGGTCGTCGGTGTACGCACCCGTCGAGAGGTACTTCCAGCCACCGTCGCACACGATGAACACGATCGTTCCCTCGTCGATCTCACTCGCCACTTTGACTGCACCGGCGAGCGACGCTCCCGACGAGATGCCGGCGAAGATGCCGCACTCCTGCACGAGGCGACGCGTCCATTCGATCGACTCACGTGGGCGCACCACACGCTTGCGGTCGAGCAGGTCGCGGCCGTGCCAGTTCTCGAACACCGGCGGGATGTAGCCGTCGTCGAGATTGCGCAGACCCTCCACGCGCTCACCGAGCGGCGGCTCGACAGCCACCACCTTGATCTCGGGGTTCTGTTCCTTCAGGTACTTGCCGGTGCCCATGAGTGTTCCCGACGTGCCGAGACCGGCAACGAAGTGGGTGATCTCGGGGCAGTCCCGCAGAATTTCCGGGCCTGTTCCCTCGTAGTGGGCGCGAGGGTTCGCGTCGTTCGCATATTGATAGAGGAAGCACCACTCCGGGTGCTCGGCAGCGAGTTCCTGGGCACGACGCACCGCACCGTTCGAGCCCTCCTCGCCGGGGGTGAGAATGATCTCGGCACCGAACACCTCGAGCATCTGGCGCCGCTCGATCGACACCGACGTCGGCATGAGAATGGTGATCGGGTAGCCCTTCATGCGCGCGATCGCGGCGAGAGCGATACCGGTGTTGCCCGACGAGGGCTCCACGATTCGCTGACCGGGCGAGAGGCGACCGGTGCGCTCGGCTTCCTCGATCATCGCCTTGGCGATGCGGTCTTTCACCGAGCCGAACGGGTTCTGGCTCTCGAGCTTGGCGACGAGTCGCACGTTCGGGTTCGGCGACAGCACCGACACGTCGACCATCGGGGTGTTGCCGATGAGGTCGAGTGCGCTCTGGTGCACGAACACCGATCCACCGCTTCGGCGAACTCCTGCGACCGACATCTCCACCTCCTCGGCGACTGTGCTGAATCCCCCGGCACGCCCAGGTGACTCTGTGATCAACCGAACGGCACCCCGGGGTTATTCCCGATAATTCCTGTCGGAATTGTAGCCCTCGGGTGAGCCGATGTCACCCCCAGAGCGGTTGCCCGCCACACCGGCCCAGTCGACCGTCAGACGGGAACGATCTGTACTTCTGTGACGGTGTCGCCGACGATCGAATACGACCGGGTCTCGGGCGTGCCGCGCTTGAGACTCACGATCACGTAATGCCAGCCCGGGTCGGGGGCCTGGGCGATGTCGGTCGGGCTCGGGTATGGCTCGGTGTGGGTGTGGCTGTGGACCACTCCGATCACTTCCAGACCGTCTGCCTCGGCTGCCAGTTCACACCGCAGGTGTTCCTTCGGGTCAATCGTGTACACCTTGGCGCTCGCGGCAATGTTGGTCACCGGCACGAACCGCACCACCCGGTTCTCTGCCCGGTTGCCCACGAGGAGACCACAGCACTCTTCGGGAAATGTTGCGTATGCGAGCGATGCCATCTGTCGCAGAGCCTCGGCAGGAACAATCAGTGAAACCGGCTCGGACATACGCAATCGAGGCTAGCGGTACGCTCGAACACCCCTATGGCAAAGGCACCGAACGCGATCTTGGCGAGCAATCGCAAGGCACGCCACGACTACACGATTCTCGATGTGGTCGAGGCGGGCATCGTGCTGCACGGGAGCGAAGTGAAGAGCCTGCGCGGGGGTCAAGTGCAGATTGCCGATGCGTACGCGCGCATTGTCGATGGTGAGGTGTGGCTCGACGGCGTGCACATCGCCCCATACCAGTTCGCTGTCGGGGTTGGCGCCCATGAGCCCGATCGCGCCCGAAAGTTGCTGTTGCATCGCACAGAGATCGAACGTCTCGCCGAACGTGTCGCACGCGAGCGCCTCACGCTCGTGCCGCTGTCGTTCCGGCTCGTCGACGGGCGCGTGAAGGTGGAGTTGGCGCTGGCGCGCGGCCGCCAGCGCCAAGACAAGCGTCAGGCGATCGCCGAACGCGACAGCAAGCGCGAGATCGAACGCGCCCTCGGCCGTCAGCGCAAAGGCATGAGCTGAGCGAATGCCGCATCAGCGCAGCATGAGCTGAGCGAATGCTGCCTCAGTCACGTCTGAGCTGAGCGACACGAAATACGCCAACGGCGACGGCTGCGCCCAGTGCCCAGCCAGCCAGCACATCGGTTGTCCAGTGCACGCCGAGAGCGAGGCGCGTCCACCCCATCACGAACGACACGCCGGCAGCGATCCACATCGCTCGTGTACGCCAGGCCGGACGTGCGGCGCCGAGAGCGAGTGCCGTTGCGACCGCGAATGCAGTCGTGTTCGAGGCATGGCCTGACGGAAATGCCGCCGACAAGACGCCGAGTGCCTCGGCCCCGGGTGGCCGGGCCCGACCGAACAGGTCTTTGGCATATGCAGTGATGACGGCGCACACCCACGTGGCTGCGGGCGTGACGAGTGCGAGCGACGCAGACCGGGTGATCCACCAGACGAGAACCGCGACCACCAGCGACGCGGGCAGGTACACGCCGATCACGCCGACTGATGTGACGGCTTCTGCCACAGCCCCGACGATGCCACCCATCTTGAGCGCCTCGAAGAGAGCCGAATCCATCGCTCGACGACGGTAGTGCGCCACCCGCGCGCGACCGACGCTCCCCCGCCGTACACTTGTGCGCACACAACCGATCACGGGGCTGACAGGTTTCGACAGCAGGTCCGTCGTTCGAGAGTGCGACCCGAGTTGCTCAGACTCGCTAAACGGGGCAACCAAAAGAATTGCCGACGAGCAGTTCGCTCTCGCCGCCTAATAACGGTTGAGAGACATCGTGACCAGCAATGGCGCACGGGGCCGATCCACCGCAGCCCGGCAACAGAAGCGGAGGATGACGGCGGGAAAGACAGCTGGCGACGGGAAAGACCGTTGACTCACCGGAAAGACGGTGCGCGGTCCTTCGGGACAGTCGACCCGCCGATGACGTTGCGTCAGCGTCGAAGCCGGGAATGGTCGTAGCAGTCTGGTCCGGCGCCTGATGGACGGGGGTTCGATTCCCCCCAGCTCCACCAACCTTGCTTTTGCTGGG
>VFQT010001872.1_pt1 | contig 23401 bp, 21 predicted proteins | sample 3512381 | NCBI WGS metagenome assembly VFQT01 (sample SAMN10412376, study PRJNA504923) | tailings metagenome | isolation source: Relicate 2 Philex TSF3 active mining site | place: Philippines: Tuba, Benguet | collected 2017-08-29
GCGTATTGGTCATCGACGACGATCAGGAACTCACGTCGATGCTGCAAGAGTTTCTCACCGACGAGGGCTTCGACGTCGCCTGTGCCGCCGATGCCGCAGCAGGCCTTGTGGCTATCGGCGAACGCCCCATCGAGCTCCTCGTGCTCGATGTCATGCTACCCGGCACAAGCGGCTTCGACTTGCTGCGCTCGTTACGTCAAAGCCACCCACGATTACCGGTGCTCATGCTGACTGCACGTGGTGAGGCGGTCGATCGCATCCTAGGTTTGGAGCTCGGAGCCGACGACTACCTCGCCAAGCCCTTCGATCCGCGTGAGCTCGCCGCTCGATTACGCGCGATCCATCGTCGCGCACAGAGTTCGACTACTGACACCTCACCGACGATCATCCAGTTAGGCCAATTAAAAATCGATGAACGACGGCGACGCGCGACCTGGGCCGAGAGCGCGCTGGATCTAACGGCTGCAGAGCTGCGGATCATCACGCTACTCGCCAAAGCAGTGGGCGAACCGATAGAGCGTGCCGAACTCACCGAGCAAGCTCTCGGTCGTAAACTCACGCTATACGATCGCAGCATCGACACCCACATCAGTAATCTCAGACGCAAGCTCGCGCAAGCCGGTGCGACTGGCGTCGAAATTCGCTCGGTTCGGGGCACGGGTTACGAACTATTGTTGGAATCGCTGCCGTGAGTCGTCTCGCCTGGCGAATCTTCGTGACGATTTTCCTGACGCTGCTCGCCACAGGCCTCGGTGCCATCGCGATCACGTCGTGGTACATCGAACAACGCGCCTCTCGCTCGGCGATGGAATTGACCGCGGGCGCCGAAACCGCTGCCAAAGCGCTCGCAGCCGGCGGTCGCCTCGGCCTTAGTGATTGGGCGCAACGTCAGGCTGCTGATGAGAAAAGCCTGCTGATTTTTTTGGTCATCGACGAATGGGGTGAGGAACTACTCAAGCGCCCCATTCCCCGTCGCAATTCGACCGTCGAGTCCAACACACCCGATGCCGCTTCGAGCAATCTGAACGGCGAGCCACTTATTGGTGGATCAGTTGTGACGCTCGACCTGCCGAGCAGCATGCCCATACTCTCGGGCGCGGACGGTCAACGCTACCTACTGATGACCATCCCCCGCGACGGCCGTCGCGGTGTATTCGGCTTACCCGCGACTCGTCTCTCCCTACTCGGTCTCGCCTTGTTGCTCACTGCCGTTGCCAGCTACTGGCTCGCCGGCTCAATCACGCGGCCGATCATCGATCTGACGCGTACCGCAGAAGATTTATCCTCCGGAAAGCTTGAGGCGAGAGTCACTCGAGCCTCGCTACAACGTCGCGACGAACTTGGCGAACTCGCCTACAGCTTCGATCGTATGGCAAGCCGTCTCAGTGCAGCGCTGCAAGCCAAGGAACAGCTGCTGCGCGATGTGTCCCATGAGCTTCGGTCACCCTTGACCCGTATGCGCTTGGCGGCAGCCCTGCTACGCAAGCGCGCAGACACGCCGCCCGAACTCGATCGCCTCGAGCTCGATATCGCGCGTCTCGATGAACTGATCGAGGACATCTTGTCGATATCGCGTCTGCAATCGGAGCCTTCGAGTCTACACAAAGAATCGATGGAGTTACGCGACTTGCTCACGCGTATCGCCACGGACGCTCGCTTCGAGGCCGAAGAGAAGCGATGTCGTATCGAATTGCACATCGCTGATTCGCCCTGTGTGTTGCAGCTAGATCCACAGTGGGCATCTGCGGCGATCGAGAACGTGGTGCGTAATGCCATTCGGTACACGCGAGCAGAAAGCGCAATCTCGATCGCTCTCGAGCAAACGGAACAGGAAGCTTGCCTGACGATTTGCGACGAAGGTCCCGGAGTGCCGGAGAACCAACTCGCCCAAATATTCGAACCCTTCTATCGAGTCGAACGCGATCGTGGTCGCACCAGCGGTGGCACCGGCTTAGGGCTCGCGATCGCCGCGCGCGTGCTCAGCGCGCACGGCGGACGAATCGACGCTCAAAATCTCGCTGCACCCGCAGCAGGGCTGATGATTCGAATGTGGTGGCCGAAGAATCAAGCGTGACCGAATCGCAACCGCACTCGTAGTCCAGGATCGGCGCTCTCGAGTACCAACTTGCCGCGATGCAAGCGCGCCACTGCCGCGGCGATCGCAAGACCTAAGCCGCTCCCAAACTCGCCCGAGGCACCCTCCAATCTCACGAAGGGTCGCACCGCCTGCTCGCGCGCGTTCACCGGAATTCCAGGCCCCCGATCCTGCACGACGATCTCAGGCGTGCCATCGTCCATGGTCTCGACAGACACACTCAGCACCGCACCCGGCGGCGAATATTTGATCGCGTTCTCCAGCAGATTTCCCACGGCCTGCGAGAGAATTTGTCGATGCCCCGTGACCATGATCGGACGAATTCGACACTCGAGTTTTTGCCCTCGCTCCTCGGCCAAGGGCTCGAACAGCTCGGCAAGATCGGTGGCCAAAGCACCCAGATCAAGCACCTCCATCGACTCATAGGCGAGGCCAGCTTCCGCACGAGCTAAGTCGACGAGCGCATTGAACACCTGCAGGCTGCGCGTGATACCAGCCTCAGCCTCAGTCAGATGAGCTTGACGCTCGGCCTCACTCGAAGCCGAACGCGCCGCATCGATGGACCGACGGATGCGCGTCATCGGTGTGCGTAGATCATGCGCGAGACTTTCGGTGATCGTGCGTAGGCCCGTGACCAAGGCTTCGTTCTGATCGAGCATTTCATTGAGCGTGCGCGCCAGCGCTCCCATCGCATCGACCCGCTGCGGTACTGGCGCTCTCGCTGCCATCTGACCGCGCTGTATGCGTCTTGCGGTATGGGCGATATGGCGAATCTGCGTCAATGCATAACTGTTCAGCAGGAGGCCCGTTGCGATGCCGATGGAGACGATCAGCAAGATACCGAATACCGCTGTTCGTCCGAGCGTGCGCGCCATATCGCGCCGGATCGGATCGCGATAACTCATCAAAAGCATCGCGCCATCATCGAGGGTTAGTCCGACGACGAAGACGTCCGGGCCTGCCTCCTCGCTCACCCGAAACCAACCGCGCTGACGGACGGTCTGCAAGCTGTCCTTGGGAAGCACGGCCGGGTTGCCCACGACCGGCGTGCCGACTCGATCGATCAAGACGAGGTAGCGCGTGTCGTCGACGATCGAACTGCGCCAAGCCAGCCCGTCGGTCAGTTTCTGTCGGCCAGAGGAACGATCGAATTGCCGCCGCAGCTCGAGCTCGCCCACCAAGGTTCTGCGCAACTCCTCGTCGTGCATTTGCATCACCCGGTGCTGAACCCACATGAATGCACCGACAAAGGTGAGAACCATCACGGCGAGGGCGATCAAACCGGCGGCGAACGCGCGGCGATCGAACACGGCAAAAGGTTTCATGGGGTTAGCATGCCACGATTCGCGGGTTTTACCCTACACTTCTCCACCGTGAGGAGCGAATGAAAGTACTCTTGATCGAAGATGATGCTCGTATGGCCGAGGACGTTGTCCAAGCTCTCGGCTCGCGCGGGCACTTCGTCAAACATATCCTCGATGGGGATCGGGGACTCGAGGCGGCCCTGTCGACTCCGGTCGATGTCTTGATCACCGATCGCATGCTCCCGGGTCAAGACGGGCTCGAAATCGTAAAGGCGCTGCGCAAGGCCGGCAAAACGATCCCGGTTTTGGTGCTGTCAGCCCTCGACTCGGTCGATGAGCGCGTTCGCGGCCTACGCGCTGGAGGCGACGACTACCTGGGCAAACCCTTCGCCATCGAGGAACTCATCGCTCGGGTCGAGTCACTCGGACGTCGCAGTGCATCGACGTCGGAAACGGCCATGCAGGTCGAGGACCTCGAACTCGATCTGCTGGCTCGTCGCGCACGCCGAGCCGGTCGCAATATCGAACTCACCGCTCGGGAATTTCGCTTACTCGAATGCTTGGTACGACATGCAGGTCAAGTCGTCACTCGCGCCATGCTGCTGAAGAATGTGTGGGACATCCACTACGATCCCCAGACCAACGTAGTCGATGTGCATGTAAGCCGTTTACGCCAAGCCGTCGACAAAGAATTCGAGAAGCCGCTCATCCACACCGTTCGAGGTGTGGGCTACTCGCTACACGGCTGACTGCATCGCCCACGAGGTGTAGCCGACCATGGAAAAAATGGTCGGCATCCTCGACCTCGACGTAGTCGACGGCAGGGTCGAGTGTCTTTGCGTAGCGCTTCACCGTCTGCGCATCGACCAGCTCGTCTTTCGAGCCTTGCACGACCAGCCAAGGACAGTCTGGTTTTGAGACGTCGTCGAAGCTCCAACGACCAACCGGCGGCGCCACAGTAACCAACAGCTGCGGCGCGAGTGTTGCTTGAGCTCGCAGCACCATCCAGGCGCCAAAGGAAAAACCACCCAGCCACAAAGGCAAGGATGGCCAGCGTGCACGCGCCCATTCGACGACGCAGATTAGATCGTCCAACTCGCCTAGACCCGCATCGTGCGCTCCAGCCGACGCACCAACGCCGCGAAAATTGAAGCGGAGCGCAATCGCGCCGTTGGCGACGAAGCTACGCGCCACGGTGTGAATCACTTTATTGGTCATTGCCCCGCCGAAAAGCGGATGCGGATGACAACAAACGGCGACCGCCCGCGGTTGCGGGTAGCGAGTCGAATCCGGAAGCTCGATGAGAGTTTCGATGTCGCCGGCTGCACCAGCGAGCATCATTCGCTCAGGGGCTGCGATGGACAATGCCGTCCTTCATGACAAAGTGAACGCGCTGCATCGCGCTAACATCTTTGAGCGGATCACCCGGGACCGCGACCAGATCGGCCAGTTTGCCGACCTCGACGGTACCAAGTCGATCGTCGATCTCGAGATACTTGGCGCTGACCGAAGTTGCCGACTTGATCGCTTCCATAGCCGGCATCCCGGACTCGACCATCAGCACGAACTCGCGCGCGTTTTGACCGTGTGCCGAAACGCCCGTATCGGTACCGAAGAGAATCTTGACGCCGGCTTTGTAGGCCTTGGCAAAAGTGCCCTGAATCTGCGGACCAATCATCGCGGCTTTGGGACGAACCAAGGCCGGAAAGAAGCCTTCTTCCTTCGAGCGATCAAACACCCATGCACCGGCCGTGATGGTGGGGACGTAATACGTGCCGCGCTCTTTCATCAACTTCATGGTTTCTTCATCCATGAAGGTGCCGTGCTCGATAGTATCGACGCCCGCACGGACAGCGCGCTTCATACCCTCGGCGCCGTGTGCATGCGCGGCCACCTTGAATCCATAGTCACGCGCGGTTTGGACGATGCTGCGAATCTCGTCCTCGGTGAACTGCGGGTTCAAGCCATTTTTGGCGACCGACAAGACGCCGCCCGTTGCGGTGATCTTGATGAGATCGGAGCCTTCCTTGTAGCGCTGACGCACGGCTTGCGCCGCCTGCTCTTCGCCATTCACAACGCCATCGAGCGGCCCGACATTGGCGCCACCCAGATGATCTGCCCAACCGTTGGTCGGATCTGCATGGCCACCGGTGGTAGCGATCGACTTACCCGCCGCAAAAATGCGCGGACCTGCAAGCTTGCCGGCGTTGATTGCGTTGCGCAGCGCAATGCTCGCGCGGAAACCGTCACCGAGGTCACGCACCGTGGTGAAACCCGCCTGCAAGGTGCGCTCGGCAAACATCGCCCCATCAAGCGCCACATCAGGACCATCTTTCTTGAAGCGATCGAGCTCGCTGGTTCGGCTGTATTCGCTCGTGATGTGCACGTGCATATCCATCAAGCCGGGCATCAGCGTCGAGCCCTTCAAATCGACGACGCGGTCATCTGCCGATGGCGCACGATAGCCACTCTCGATGGCAACGATACGCCCACCATCAACGACGATCGTTCGCTCCGTCATCGCCTGATTGGCGACACCGTCGATGACACGCCCGGCGTGAATCAGCGTCGCAGCCTGCGCCGCACCACCCATCGAAATCGCTAGCGCGATCGCAGCTACCAGTCGGCTTTGCATTAGCGAATCTCCACCAACTCGACGTCGAACACGAGCGTAGCGCCGCCCGGAATCACGCCGCCTGCACCGCGAGCGCCGTAGCCGAGCTCAGCGGGAATCACGAGTCGGCGCTTGCCGCCGACACGCATACCCTCGACGCCGAGATCCCAGCCGCGAATCACTTGACCGCCACCAACCTTGAACGCAAAGGTGTCGCCATGATCGTGCGAGCTGTCGAACTTGCGGCCCTTGCCTTCGTTTTGGGCGGGGTCATGCAACCAACCGGTGTAATGAACGACAGCGATCTGTCCCGCATTGATGGGCGAGCCGTCTCCGGCCTCGATATCTTCTTTGACGAGCTCTGACATGGCGGACTCCATTGACGATAGATCGCTGCTGCCCGAAGCCAGTAGCGTGGGAAGAAAAGCGGAGATCAAAAATATGCCGCTTACTGCGAGGATGAGTGACCAAACGACCGATCTCATCGCGACTCGCCTGCAGGATCAGCAGATCGAAAATCCAGCGACACCGAATTGATGCAGTAGCGCAAACCCGTCGGTTGCGGACCATCTTCGAAGACGTGTCCGAGATGCGAATTGCACTGGGCGCAGACGACTTCCGTACGGATCATCCCGTGACTGATGTCACGATGCTCGCGCACGCGATCGGCAGCCAACGGCGTCCAAAAGCTCGGCCAGCCCGAGCCCGAGTCGTACTTCGTCTCTGACGAGAACAGCTCGGCTCCACAACAGACGCAGGCATAGACGCCTTTATCTTTGTTGTAGGTATAAGCGCCGGTGAAAGCGCGCTCGGTCCCCTTGTTGCGCGTGACCTCATAGGCCAGCGGCGTCAGACGCGAGCGCAGCTCTTCTTCAGTCGGAATGGGCTTTTCCATGCGCGCTGATTATGGCACGAACAACTAAGCCATCAGTTGTCCAAGCAGACGGTTCAAGCGACGAACGAATTCACCCGGATTCGCGACCGAGCCTGACTCGGCAAGCTTCGCCTGATCGTGGATCAGCAGCGCCAACTCGGCGAATTCATCCTCGGCCATAGTCGAGTCGAGTCGCTTCAGCAGCGGGTGCCCGACGTTGACCTCGAGTGCCGGCTTGGACTCCGGCGCTGACTGGCCGGTCGCCGCTAGGATCTTGCGCATCTGCGCGCCCAGATCATGCTCGGCGAGCACGAGGCAGGCCGGCGTGTCGGTCAAGCGGGTCGACACTTTGACCTCGGAGACGCGATCACCTAGCGCCTCTTGAATTCGCTTCAACAGCTTCTCGCTCTCTTTGGCGACCTCAGCGGCGGCCGCTTTATCCGCCTCGCCCTCGAGACTGCCGAGCTCGAGATCGCCACGCGACACGTCCTTGAAACGCTTGCCCTCGAACTCACGCACATGACCCATCATCCACTCGTCTACCCGATCGGCGAGCAAGAGTACTTCGATACCCTTCGATCGCAACTGCTCAAGATAAGGGCTGCCACGAGCCGCGGTGATGCTGTCGGCGATGATGTAATAGATGCGCTCTTGACCTTCCTTCATGCGACCGACGTAGTCGGCGAGGGTCACCTTGGGCTCATCGGATTCCTCGTGGGTGCTCGCGAGGCGCAGCAGCGGCAAAATCTTGTCGCGATTGTTCGGGTCCTCGCCGAGCCCCTCTTTGAGTACTGGGCCGAACTCTTTCCAAAACCCGGCGTATTTCTCAGGCTCTTCCTTGGCCAAACGCGCTAGCAAATCGAGCGCACGCTTGGTCAAGGCAGAGCGCATCGCCTCGACCTCGCTGTCCTGTTGCAGCAACTCGCGCGATACGTTCAGCGGCAAATCGTTCGAATCGAGCACGCCGCGAATGAAGCGCAGATACATCGGCAGGAATTGCTCGGCGTCATCCATGATGAACACGCGCCGCACATAGAGCTTCAGCCCGCGCGCGGCATCGCGCTGGTAGAGATCGAACGGAGCACGCGCCGGAACATAGAGCAGCGAGGTGTATTCACGCTTACCTTCCACCTTGTTATGACTCCACGCGAGCGGCTCGGCGAAGTCATGAGCAATGTGTTGATAGAACTCGCGATACTCCTCGTCTTTGATATCGCTACGCGCACGCGTCCACAGGGCTTGTGCTTGGTTGGCCGGCTCCCAGTCGAGCGTCGCCTCACCTTCCTTGCGCATGAGCACCGGAAAGGCAATGTGGTCAGAATAGCGGCGAACCAGCGAACGCAAGCGCCAACCATCAGCGAATTCTTTGGCCTCGTCCTTCAGGTGCAGCACGATGCTCGTACCGCGCTCGGTCCGCTCGATGGTCTCGACCGTGAACTCACCATCCGCTTTCGATGCCCAGCGCACACCACTCGAAGCAGGCTCACCCGCTTTACGTGTATGAACTTCGACTTCATCGGCCACGATGAAGGCCGAGTAGAAGCCCACACCGAATTGACCGATCAATTGCGAATCCTTTTGCTGATCGCCCGTGAGCTTCTTGAAGAAGTCGGCGGTGCCCGATTTGGCGATCGTGCCCAAATGGGCGATCGCTTCATCACGGGTCATACCGATGCCGTTATCGCGAATCGTGAGCGTCTTCTTGTCGGCGTCGTAATCGACCCAGATCTTGAGGTCGGATTCGCCAGCCAATAGTTCAGGCTGAGCCAGCGCCGAGAAGCGCAACTTGTCGTTCGCATCGGACGCGTTCGAGATCAGCTCGCGCAGGAAAATCTCGCGGTGACTGTAGAGCGAATGGATCATGAGCCGCAGCAGCTCACGAACCTCGGCCTGGAAGCCGTGGGTTTGGACGTTCTCGGTCATGGGTCTCTCCAGAAAACGGAATTCGGCCTTTTTGGGGCCGGACGCCGCCTTTTCAAGGGCGGGCGGCTAGTCCTTCACGAGCCGGTAGCACGGCACGTACGCCGACCCCGGCAACTTCATGCGTTGCTGGGCGACGAAGCCCGCCAGCAGATCATCGAGCATATCCATGACACTGCGATCGCCGACGAGTTCGAATGGGCCGTGTCGCTCGATGGCGCGGATCCCCGGCTCTTTGACATTGCCGGTGACGATCCCTGAAAAAGCCCGGCGTAGATCGGCCGCCAGTTCGTGAGCGGGCTGGTCCCGATGCAAACGCAGCGTACGCATCGAGGCATGGGTCACCTCGAAGGGACGCTGAAACTCCGGGTCGACCCGCAGCAACCAATTGAAGTTGAAGGAGTCGGAATGGCGCCGTCGATAGTCGCGAACCTCATCGATGCCACGATCCATGATGCGCGCGACTTCCGCCGGATCATCGATGACGATCTGAAGACGCGACATCGCAACCTCGCCCACCGTATTCACGAGAAAGCGACGGATCTGTTCGAAGTAAGCGGCGCTGCTGCGCGGCCCGGTTAGCACCACCGGGAAGGGCTGATCGGCATTCGCCGGATCGAGCAAGATCCCAAGCAGATAGAAAATCTCCTCGGCCGTACCGACGCCACCCGGAAAGACCACTAAGCCATGCCCTAAGCGCACGAAGGCTTCGAGCCGCTTTTCGATGTCCGGCATGATCACAAGGTGATTGACGATCGGGTTCGGCGGCTCGGCCGCGATGATGCCAGGCTCGGTCAAACCCACGTAGCGACCGGGCGCGATACGCTGCTTCGAATGACCGATCGTCGCGCCTTTCATCGGCCCCTTCATCGCCCCCGGGCCGCACCCCGTGCAGACATCCAGTGCGCGCAAGCCGAGTTCGTAGCCGACTTTCTTAGTGTACTCGTACTCCTCGCGACTGATCGAGTGACCACCCCAGCAGACGACGAGATTGGGTCGCGACTTGTGATCGAGCAATCGCGCGTTGCGCAGAATATGAAATACCGCGTTGGTGATCGACTGCGGTCGGGTGAGATCGAAACGACCGCTCTCGACGATCTCGTTGGCCGTATAGACCACATCACGCAGTACGGCGAACAGCAATTCTTTGGTACCACGAATCATGTGGCCGTCGACGAAGGCCATAGCCGGCGCATTTTTGATTTCGAGTTTGACGCCCCAGGCGTGTCGGACGATCTGGATATCGAAATCACGAAACTTGTCGAAAATTTCGCGTGCATCGTCGGTATGACTACCCGCATTCAGGACTGCGAGCGCGCACTGCCGAAACAGCGGGTAGAGACCGCCCTGCCCCGACGAGAGCAGTTTTTCGATCTCTTCCTGCGAGAGACTCTCGAGTGCCCCTCGCGGCGCAACGCGCGCGTCGACGAACTCGGGAATGACGATGCTGGTTTCCATAGCGATTCTTCCAAAAAAAACCGAGGCGAAAAATCTTAGGGCCGGATGTCGATGGGGGTGCCGGTCGGAACCAGCATCCAAACCTCCATCATGTCGGCATTGCTCAAGGCGATGCAGCCGTCTGTCCAGTCGTTCTTGGCGTAGTAGTCAGCTGACCATTTCGGCTGATTGGGCAAGCCGTGGATCATGATGGCGCCGCCCGGGGCGACACCCGCCTCACGAGCGCGCGCCACATCCGCTTTGTCGGGATAAGAGACAGCCAGCGACAGGAAGAAGTCGCTACGCGGATTGCGGGCGTTTAGCCGATAGCGCCCCTCTGGTGTACGAAAGTCGCCCTCTTGCTGCTTGTGCCCGTCCGGATTGAGACCCAAAGAAATCCGATAGGAACGCAGCAACTCACGCCCCCGCCACAACTCCAGACGACGCTCGCCTTTGTGGACGATCACCTGATTCGCCGTGGGCAGTGGATTGGCGGAGAAACGATTGCCGGGTAAGGAGGTAACGGCTGTATCCGCGCTCGCCAGCGTGGCGGCCGCCGCGGTCAACAGCATCAACAACCACGAGGCGCGTCGATTCGCCCCCAAAGCGCGAGCACTCATGCCGCGAATCGTATCAGTCTGCAGCGGATCGGGAAGATGGATTCGAAGCGCCATCGGGGATGAGCAATCGCTGCCCTTGACGCAGATGCGAACTGGTCTTGAGACCATTCAACTCCGCCAGCGTGCGCAAACGCACACCGTAGCGCTTGGCCAAGCCCGACAGCGTCTCGCCCTTGGCAACGCGATGCGTGTTCGGTCGAACCTGACTCGCATGCAACGCCGTCGAACCCAGTCGGTTCGCGAACTCGGCGGCCGTCAGCTGCAGTTCCGCGGGCAAGCGCAGCTGGTAGCCGCGTGGGACTCGTCGCGAGCCAGCCCAAACAGCCGGGCGTAGCGCCGGATTCAAATCCTTGAGAATCCGCCGATCGAGGCCGAGTCCTCGCTCGATCGCTTCGACGGAGGTATACGCTGGCAGCTCGATTTCCCAGTAGGCGAGCTCCGGCGCGCGCTCGAGCTTGCCGAAGTAGCGCTCGGGGTTCTGATCGATGGTCAATGCTGCGAGAAACGACGGATAGAAATTGCGCGATGCAAAGCCGAAGGTTTTACTTTTGTAGCGACGCGCGATGACACCAAAATCATCGGTGCCGAGAGTATCGCGCGCCCGACGCATGCCGGCAGCACCGTGGTTATAGGCGGTGATGGCGAGCGGCCAACTACCGAGCACGCGATAGTTGTAGAGCAGCAGCTTCGCCGCGGCCTCGGTAGCTCGGAACGGATCCATGCGTTCATCGAGCACCTCGTCGACTCGCATGTAGAGCCGGGCAGTTCCGGGCATGAACTGCCAAAGACCCGCGGCACCGACTTTCGAATAAGCCGTTGGAGTGAATGAGGACTCGACATGCGGCAAGGCCGCAAGCTCAGGCGGCAATCCGAGACGCTCAAAAGTGCGTGCGATGTGCGATTCCCATGTGCCGGATCGCACCAAGCCTTCGCGAAACCGATCAGCCTGACCAAGCTGAAAACGAACGGCTTCGGTCGCCGCGCGCAGGCGTCCCGGAGTCGCTTTGTCGCCCCAGAGTTCGAGCACGCGCTGGGCATCTGACGAATGGGTCGGAAAACCACTCTCGAGCGCCGCTGCCGCCGTTCGCAAAGCGCTACGCCAGCGCTCGCGTTCGAACGTGACGGCATTACGACGTGAGGGTGATCCGGCTGGAGCTGACGGCAGATTCAAAGTGCCGTAGACGATGGCCAGATCCGCTTCGTCATGCAGAAAGCCCTGTTGCGTCGTGATCTCGCTGTAAACACGGATCCAGAAATCGACGTCACGCTGCAATTCGGCGGGACGCGGGATGTCTCGCGAGGGTGGCCCCATGGTTGGGACCACCCCTGCCGGGATCGGTTGAGTGCGGCCGACGATCGCGGCCGTGGCGAGTACAGCGACGAGAAGAAACGTCGTCAGCCGCAACGGGTCACCCGCACTTGGAGTCGCCGCAATTCAGGCAGGTCATGCAACCGTCCATCATCACGACGGCTGCCGTGCTGCACTTCGAGCACAACTGCGCACCTTCGGGGAAATGCGAGTTGGCAAACGCATCGGTCTGCTTGGCGCGCGCCTCGAATTCGGCTCGCTTTTCGTCGACTAACTTCTTTTGGTGCTCATCGAGCTCGAGCGGACGCAACAAACCGATCGTCTGCAGATGCTTCTCGATGACGTGGCCGAGCTCGGCGATGATCGAGGGCATGAACTTGCCACCCGGCTGCCAGTAGCCACCGCGCGGGTCGAACACAGCCTTCAATTCCTCGACGAGAAAGGTCACGTCGCCGCCCTTGCGGAACACGGCCGAGATGATGCGTGTCAGCGCCACGATCCACTGATAGTGATCGAGATTCTTGGAATTGATGAACACCTCGAACGGACGGCGCTGTTCGTGCTCGGTCCCTTCGTTGAGGATGATGTCGTTGATGGTCACGTACATCGCGTGATCCGACACCGGAGTTTTGATCTTGTAGGTCGAGCCGATCAAAACCTCGGGGCGCTGGACCTCCTCAGTCAAGCGCACGACCTTGCCACCATGCGTGGTCGGCAACTCGGCGGCAGACGGCGCAGCAGCAGCGGGGGCCGGCGTTTCGGTGCTCGGCTTCAAAACTCGGTACTTGGCGATCTTGCGATCGATCTTGATGGCAGCCATGGTCTAAAAAATCCTCAGAACTTGCCGTAGTAGCCTTCTTTCAAGGCGTCATACAAATTGGCGGCGGTGTGCAACTCACCGTCGTATTCGATCTCCTCATCGCCGCGCAACGACACTTCACTGCCATCCTCGAGCGTGAACACATAGGTCGTGTTCTTGAGGTCCTCCTCTTTGACGAGCACGCCTTGGAACGCTTCCGGATTGAAGCGGAAGGTGGTGCAACCCTTGAGGTCTTTCTCGTGCGCGTAGAGGTAGATGTTCTTGAATTCGTCGTACTTGAAATCGGTCGGCACGTTGGCCGTCTTCGAGATCGACGAGTCAACCCACTTCTGCGCCGCCGCTTGGATGTCGACGTGCTCAGTCGGGGTGATGTCATCGGCCGTCGTGAAATAGTCCGGCAGTTTCTCTGAAGCGCTCGTCGCGTTCGGCATCGCCTTTTGATTCACGATTTCGCGGTAGGCGAGCAACTCGAACGAGAACACATCGACTTTCTCTTTCGACTTCTTGCCTTCGCGAATCACGTTGCGGAAGTAGTGATGCGCGAACGACGGCTCGATGCCGTTGCTGGCGTTATTGGCGAGCGAGAGTGAAATCGTACCAGTCGGCGCGATCGACGTATGGTGCGTGAAGCGCGCACCGACGAGCGCCAACTGCTCGACGAGCGCCGGCGACACTTCGGCGATGCGCTGCATGTAGCGGCTGTAACGAGCGTGCAGCACGCGACCCGGAATCTTGCTGCCAACCTTCCAACCATCGCGCGCCATCTCGGGACGCTTGCGCAGCATCTCGCCCGTAACCGTGAACTCCTCGTTCATGATCGGCGCCGGACCTTTCTCGCGCGACAAATCGAGCGCAGCTTCCCAGCCTGCGAGCGCCATTTCACGCGACACGTCTTCGGTGAACTTGACCGACTCGCCCGAGCCGTACTTCATACCGAGCAGCGTCATCGTACTGCCAAGGCCCAAAAAGCCCATGCCGTGACGACGCTTACGCAGGATCTCGTTGCGCTGCCCTTCGAGCGGCAGGCCGTTGACCTCGACCACGTTGTCGAGCATGCGGGTGAATACTTTGACCACCTCGCGATACTCAGCCCAATCGAACTCCGCCTCGGCGGTGAATGGGCGACGCACGAAGCGCGTCAGGTTCACCGAGCCCAACAAGCACGAGCCGTAGGGCGGCAGCGGCTGCTCACCGCAAGGATTGGTCGCACGAATGTTTTCGCAGAACCAGTTGTTGTTCATCTCGTTGACGCGGTCGATGAGGATGAACCCGGGCTCAGCGAAATCGTAGGTGGAGGTCATGATGACGTCCCACATACGACGCGCAGGCAGCGTCTTGTAGATCTTGCAGGCGACGAGACCCGTCTCATTGACGACGAAGTTTTCGTTGTACGGCCAGTCGCGCCAAACGAACTTCGTCTCGTCCTTCAGATCCGGCTTGTCGGCTTCGTATTCCTTACGAAGGATCGGGAAGGCGAGCTGCCATTCGAGATCATTGCGCACCGCATGCATGAACTCGTCGGTGATCAACAGCGACAAGTTGAACTGGCGCAGACGACCGTTCTCGCGCTTGGCGCGAATGAACTCCATCGCATCCGGGTGACCAACGTCAAAGGTGCCCATCTGCGCGCCGCGACGACCACCCGCCGAGGAGACCGTGAAACACATCTTGTCGTAGATATCCATGAACGACAGCGGACCCGACGTGTAGGCGCCCGCACCGGACACATAGGCGCCGCGCGGACGCAGCGTCGAGAACTCGTAGCCGATGCCGCAGCCGGCTTTCAGCGTGAGACCCGCCTCGTGAACCTTGTCGAGGATGTCGTCCATCGAATCACGGATCGTGCCCGACACCGTACAATTGATGGTCGAGGTGGCCGGCTTGTGTTCTTGCGCGCCGGCGTTCGATGTGATGCGGCCAGCCGGAATGGCGCCGCGACGCAACGCCCAAAGAAAACGCTCGTACCAATGCTCGCGCTGCTCAGGCGCCTCAACATCGGCCAGCGCACGAGCGACACGGCAGTAGGTATCGTCCATCGACTTGTCGATCGGATCGCCACTCTTGGAAACCAGGCGATATTTCTTGTCCCAAATATCGAGGGACGCTTCCTGAAACGGAATTGAATCGATGTCGCTGGTCGCCAACTTGATCACGCTATTCATTTGGGTTCGGATCCCCTGAAAATCTTTGATACGTCAGTACAAATTCGGTTCGCGAGAGAACAAAACTCGCCCGTGCCGGCTTGTTTTCACAAGTACCGAACGAACGACAATAGAAACAGCGCCCTTGAAGACGATTTTCTTGCTCTCCCCTCTTTCGACCCCGGAACGCCTTGTCACCGGAGCCCCTCCGGCTGCACTCGAGAGTGCACACAAGATGTTGTGTCGAGGGAAGGAGATTAGGCAGGGGGTCGATGGGCGTCAAGACATGAATTCCATTCTGGAGACAACACTTTTTACCATTTAATTCATGCATTTATGTGAAATCACCGGGCAAAAGAGCCGCAGGAAATTTACCCGTCAGACCGAACGACACCTAGGGCCAGCCCTACTAGATGTTGTGTTCACCCGTGATCCACACAACTTTCACAACTTATCCCCTTGAAACCCTGCCCCCAATCCGTATATCCCCTTCTCCCTCGACGGAGGAATCCCCATGCGCACGCTTTTTTCTGCTCGGACCCGAACCTTGTTGCTACTCGGCGCCCTGCTCGCCCCCTGGAGCGGCGGCACGGCGGCGGCACAACCGACCGAGAGTCCGGCCGATAGCAGAAGCGACAGCCGGGAACGGTCGGTGGCCCCCATGCCCTCGCTGGCGCCCATGATTCGCAGGGTCTCGCCCTCGGTCGTCAGCATCGGCATCCAAGGCACGGTTCGCGAACAGGGGCCGCGTAACCCTCTGCTCGAGGATCCTTTCTTCCGGCGGTTTTTCAACGTCCCGCCGGATGCCGGCGCGCGCGAACGGCCGTTTCAATCAGCCGGCTCTGGTGTCGTGGTCGACGCCAAACAGGGCTACATCATCACCAACGCGCACGTCGTCGAAAATGCGCGCGACATCACGGTGACGCTCTCCGACCAGCGGGAATTTACAGCCAAACTCATCGGCAGCGACCCTCAAACCGATATCGCCGTCATCCAAATTAAGGCGGACGGACTCAGTCAGATCGGCTTCGGCGATTCCGACGTGCTAGAGCCCGGCGACTACGTCGCCGCGATTGGCAACCCGTTTGGCCTGCAGCAGTCGGTTTCCTACGGGATCGTCAGCGCGCTTGGCCGCTCCGGGATGAACCCGGACGGTTTCGAGAGCCTCATCCAGACCGACGCCTCCATCAATCCCGGCAACTCCGGTGGCGCGCTGGTGAATCTGCGCGGCGAGCTCGTCGGCATCAACAACATGATCCTCTCGCGCTCGGGCGGCAACATCGGCATCGGCTTTGCGATCCCGGTGAACATGGCGCGCAGCGTCATGGATCAGCTAATCAAATTCGGCTCCGTCAAACGCGGACAGCTCGGCGTCACGATCGCACCGGTGACACCGGATATCGCCCAGGCACTCGGGATCGCGAACAACGGCGGCGCGCTGATCACGCAGGTGGCCAAAGAATCGGCGGCTGCCCGCGCGGGACTGCAAGCAGGCGATGTCGTCACATCCCTCAATGGCCGCAAGGTGAAATCGGCAGCCGAACTGCGCAATGCCATTGGTCTGCTGCGAGTTGGCGACAAAGTGCAGATCGCGCTGCTGCGCGAGGGCAAGAGCCGAAACGTCACTGCCGAGATCGCCGATCCGGCCGCTGCCACCACGGCGGCAGCTAGCAATGAGCCGGGTTCGCTACCGGAGGGCGCTCAGCACCGCAGCCTCGAAGGCGCCCAACTCGAAGATGCACCGGACAATGGCGGTGGCGTACTCGTGCGTAACGTCGCGCCCAATAGCCGCGCGGCGAATGCCGGGCTTCGTCAAGACGATGTCATCGTGGCGGCTAATGGCGTGCGCATCGCCAACACTGCCGCGTTGAGCGCGGCCTGGCGTGCTGCCGCGGCGCGTGGCGGCAATACGCTCGTACTGCAAGTGCGTCGCAGCGGCGACATCACCATCCTCGTGCTGCGCTGATGGCATCTCCTAGCATGCTCATCACCGTACTCGGCGGCAGTGGATTCGTCGGCAGCGAACTCATCGCGCGCCTGATCGATCATGGTCATCGCATTCGCTTGTTGACGCGGGCACCGAAAGCACCTGCGCATCTAGCGGTGTTGCCGAATCTCGAGTCCCGCCGCACCAACGTCCATGACGAGAGCGCGCTGCAGCGCGAATTCGCCGGCAGTGACGTCGTGATCAATTTGGTTGGCATCCTCAACGAAAGCGGCTTCAGTGGACGCGGCTTTCAGCTCGCGCATGCCGAGCTTACGCGCAAAGTCGTCGCTGCCTGCGTTGCGGCCAAAGTGCCGCGGTTGCTGCAGATGAGTTCCTTCGGTGCCGATCTCAACGCACCGAGTTTCTATCTGCAATCGAAGGGGCTCGCCGAACAACACCTGCGGGCCGCGCCGAGTTCGCTCGCCTGGACGATCTTCCGCCCCTCAGTGATCTTTGGCACCCACGACTCGCTGCTCAATCGATTTGCACAGCTACTGCCTTTATCGGGCGGCTGGATCCCGCTCGCAAGAGCGGCAACCCGTTTCGCGCCCGTGTGGGTCAGCGATGTCGCTGCCGCATTCGAACGCGCCTTGATCGATCCCGCCACCATCGGGCAGAGCTTCGATCTCGGCGGACCCGAGACATTGACGCTCAAAGAACTCGTCGAACTTGCCGGCGAGCTCTCGGGAACGCCCGCTAGAGTCATCGCCCTGCCGGATTTCATCGGTCGACTGCAGGCCGCGGTACTCGACTTCGTGCCGGGAAAACCCTTCTCGTCCGATAACTTTCGCTCCCTGCAACTCGACAATGCGCCGACGAGCGCCGGTTTGCAGGCGCTCGGTATCACACCGACCTCGCTATCGACCATCGCGCCGACTTATCTTGGCGCAGCGCGCCAAGACCAAAACCAATACGCCGCGTTTCGCCGACGGGCTGGACGCTACGGTACGATGCGCGGGTGAAGGTCTATCTCGTCGGCGGCGCAGTTCGCGATTCCCTGCTCGATCGTCCCGTGCACGAACGAGATTGGGTGGTCGTGGGCGCCACCCCCGAGGAAATGACGGCACATGGCTTTCGTCCCGTCGGCCGTGATTTTCCAGTATTCCTGCACCCGGAAACCCACGAGGAATACGCACTCGCCCGACTCGAGCGCAAAGTCGGTCCCGGCTATCGCGGTTTCGTCACCGAATTCTCACCGCAAGTCACGCTTGAACAGGATCTGTTGCGTCGCGATCTGACCATCAACGCGATGGCGCAATCGGAGGACGGCGATCTTATCGATCCGTATGGCGGGCAAGATGACATACGTCGCCGCGTGCTCAGACACGTGTCGCCGGCCTTCGCAGAAGATCCGGTGCGCATTTTGCGCGTCGCGCGTTTCCTTGCACGATATGCCCCGCTCGGCTTTCGAGTGGCCGAAGAGACCCTCGCGATGATGCGCTCGATGGTCGCAGCGGGCGAGGTCGATGCCTTGGTGCCGGAGCGCATCTGGCGCGAACTCGAGCGCACCTTGGGCGAACCGCAGCCGCGTGCCGCGATTGAGTTGTTGCGCACCTGCGGTGCACTGCGCTCGATCATGCCGGAACTCGATGCGCTTTTCGGAGTTCCGCAACGACCCGAGTGGCATCCGGAAATCGACACCGGTGAACACACCTTGCTGACCTTACAGGTTGCCGTGATGCGTGGTGCGAGCACGCCGATTAGATTCGCGCTGTTGATGCACGATCTCGGCAAGGCGCTGACGCCCAAGGATCAATGGCCGCGTCATCACGGTCACGAACAGCTCGGTGTCAGCGCGATCGAAAATCTTTGCTCGCGATTACGCGTACCGTCGGAGTTTCGCGAACTTGCGGTCCTCGCGAGTCGCTATCACACGCACGTCCATCGCGGACTCGAGTTGCGCGCCTCGACGATTCTCGAGCTGCTCGAACAAAGCGACGCATTTCGTCGACCCGAGCGATTCGCTGATTTCCTGGAAGTGTGCGAATGCGATGCGCGCGGACGTCTCGGATTGCAGGACCAACCCTATCCGCAAAGAGCACGCATCGAAGCCGCGTGGTCGGCCGCTAGCGCGGTCGTCTTCGGTGATCGTGAGCGAGCCGGGCTCGAGGGACCTAAGATTGGTGAGCGGCTGCGCGAACTGCGTCTTGCCGCCATCAAACAAGCGGTCGAATGACGCTAGAGCGTGTGACGCAAATCGCGCAGGGCGAAAGCCGGCAGCGCGCCCTCGTCACCCCGACCTAACATCACGAACTTCACCGACTCACCCATTTCGCCGGGCATCAGCAAACGCCGCAGACCGCTCGCGAGGCGCGCCTGCTCAGCCACCAATGGTCCTGTTGCGTCCGAGGCCGCTGCGTCCAGCACGCGCGTCATTGCTTGCTCGATCCCGCCGCCCGCCAGAAACGCCATCTGTGTCGTGAAGCCCTGAATCTGCAACCCGGCTCGCTCGGCGGCCTCAGCCACGCGAGTGAAATCGACCCACGCAGTGACGTCCGTGAGCCCCGGCCAAAGAAAAGGATCGTCATGCGCGTGATGACGGTAGTAGCAACGCAGGCTGCCGCGAACGCGATCAGGGTGATACAACTGCGCTCGCGGCAAGCCGTAATCGGCGAGCAACATGACGCCCTCTTTCAGCATCGCCGCCATCGACTCGAACCAAGCATCAAGACCGACCTGCCATTCACCGCAGTAATCGCTCGTTAGTTCGATGCCTTGAGCGCGCAAGCTAGCCTGTAGATGTGCCGCTTCGCGCTGGAATTCATCATCGCCTGGCACCGAACCGTCGGCAGGACGGACTCGCCACTCGAACTGCGGCTCACTCGCGGAGGATTCGGCACGGAGCCCGACACCGAGACGCCACCACTGACCTTCGCGAACAACGAATCGCTCACAGGGCAAAGCGTCGAGGATCTCGTTACCGAAAATCACACCGGAGAAAGTCTCAGGCAAGCGCTCGCACCACTCATGCGACGGACGCACCCGGTCGAGGTGCGCCAAACGCGCCATTTGTCGCTGGCGTAGATCCGCGGACACCTCCAACAGACGATAGAACTTAACGGGCGTATCGCAACGATGGAAAGCTTCGATAGCCGAGGCGGCAAAAGCCCCCGTTCCAGGACCGAGTTCCAGTACGTCACCCGAACCCATCGTGCGCAGCAGCTGATCGATTTGCCCGACCACGACCTCGGCGAACAGCGGCGAAATCTCCGGTGCCGTGACGAAGTCGCCTTCGCTGCCAAACTTGCTCGCACCCGCGCTGTAATAACCGAGACCCGGCTCGTACAACGCGAGCCGCATGTAATCGGCAAATGACAGCCAGCCACGCGCGACGGCCAATCGCTCGGCAATCCGCTGCGACAACCGCAACGAGTGGGCAAGGGCGTTAGGTAGCGGCTTTGGCAAATGGGTCATAATGAACCCCTATGACATCCGAGACGCCACGCCAATCGCTCACCGGTAAAGTTGCCCTGATCACGGGCGGCGCGAAACGGGTGGGCGCGGCAATTGCTCGCGAGTTGCACGCGGCCGGTGCTAACGTGGTCATTCACCATCATCGCTCGGTCGATGCCGCTCAAAAATTGTGCGCCGAGCTCGAACAGTCGCGAACCGGCAGCACGCTCAGACTGTCCGCCGATCTTCTCGATGTTGCCTCGCTCGGCAAGCTCGTCGAAGAAACTCGCCGACACTTTGGGCAGCTCGACATCCTGATCAACAACGCATCGACGTTCTACCCGACGCCGGTCGGCGAGATCACGCTCGAGCACTGGGACGACCTGATCGGTTCGAATCTCAAAGCACCGCTGTTCCTCTCGCAAGCGGCGGCACCCGCGCTGCGCCTGACGAACGGTCTGATTCTGAACATCGTCGATATCCACGGCATGCGACCGTTGCGTCGCTATCCGACTTACTCGGTTGCCAAAGCCGGTCTCATCATGCTGACGAAATCTTTGGCCCGCGAACTCGGCCCGCATGTTCGCGTCAACGCGATCGCGCCGGGCCCTGTGATGTGGCCCGCCGATGGCGTTGCCGACGCCGTTCTTCAGAAGAAAATCATCGACCGAACGGCATTGAAACGCTCGGGCTCTGCGGCAGACATCGCTCGCACCGCGCTGTTCTTTGCAGCCGATGCTTCGTTCATCACCGGTCAGATCATGGCCGTCGATGGCGGTCGTAGCATCGGCTGGTAAACGCCTCACGACTCTCACGCAACCGACGTATCAAGCCCGATGTCGACTCGCGTCATCGGATGAGCGGCGCGATCGAAGTCTTCCCACAACTTGGCCATCGTCGACAGGCGCGTCGGATGGATAAAATCCGGCGCAAGCTCAGCCATTGGCCCGAGCATGTACGGACGCTTCAATAAATCCGGGCGCGGCAGGACAAGGCCGGGCAAATCGCAGATACGATCACCGAATAGAAGAATATCGAGATCCATGCTGCGCGGCGCCCACTTCGGCGCATCGCGCGTGCGCCCGCACAGCCCTTCGATGCGCTGCAACTCAGTCACGACATCTTCGACGGGCCAGTCGGTCGAAAACCCGACGACGAAGTTGATGAAGTCCTCACCCTCGAAGCCGACAGCCGCATTTTTATAGGCGTTAGAAAAACGCGCCCCAGGAAAAGTCTGCGCGATTTCTTTGGCTGCTAGACGAAGGTTGCGATCGGGCGCGACGTTGCTGCCGGCCGCAACGTAGACGTCAACCATCGAGTTCAACCGAGATCCGCGCGCGTACGCTCGATCGCGACGCCAACATCGCGCGAGCCACGAATCGCGCCGGGCTTGTTGACCGAAATTCGGATCCATTCGATACCGAATTCTTCGAGGATCATGATGCCCATTTTATGCGCCATGGTTTCGACCAACATGAACTGCGAGCCTTCGACGAAAGCTATTACCCGCTTGGCGACTTGTTTGTAGTCGAGCGTATCGACCACATCGTCGTTACGCGCAGCGCGCGCGCAATCGACCGGCATCTCGAGATCGATCTCGACCTTCTGCTTGATGCGTCGCTCCCAGTCGATGAAGCCGATGATGCACTCGACCTCGAGGCCGCGAAGGAAAATCTTGTCGGGTTGGCGAGCAGTCATGATGTTGTCGATCTGTCCTGTGTTTTCAAAGAATTCGTCGGAGGCTGCAAAGTGTCGAGCGGCCACTGCGCTCGCGCAGCGATCCGCAAGCCATCGCGCTCGCCCGCCTCGAGTCGCGCCAGACCAGCCACGGCGATCATGGCGGCATTGTCGGTGCAAAACTCGAGGCGCGGATAGTACACGCGAGCGCCGCGGCGAGCCGCCGCCTGATCGAGGCGCGCTCGCAAGCGCAAATTGGCACTCACCCCACCGGAAACGACCAGCGCATCGAGACCGGTTTGCTCGAGCGCGCGGACGCACTTGCCGACGAGCGTATCGACCACCGCCTCCTGTAGCGCACGCGCGATATCGGCTTTGTCGATCTCGCTCGGCTCGCCGATCGTACGCACCGCGTTCAGCACAGCGGTTTTGAGTCCCGAAAAGCTAAATTCGAGCCCCGGTCGATCGAGCATCGGCCGCGGAAATTCAAAGCGACCGGCGCGTCCCGCTTCCGCGAGCCGCGCAAGCTCGGGACCACCGGGGTACCGGAGTCCGAGCAATTTAGCGCTTTTGTCGAAGGCCTCGCCTGCCGCGTCGTCGCGAGTCTGCCCGAGCAGCGTGTAGTCACCGACGCCGCGCGCCTCGATCAACATGGTGTGACCACCCGAGACGAGCAGCGCCAGATGCGGAAACGCTGGCGGATTCGGCTCGAGCAGCGGCGCGAGCAAGTGCCCCTCGAGATGATGCACGCCGACGGTCGGCAACTTCCAAGCGTAGGCGAGCGATCGCGCAAGCGCTGCGCCGCTCAACAATGCGCCGATCAGGCCGGGGCCTGCGGTGTAGGCAATGCCATCGAGCTGTGCGGGATCGGTCCTGGCGTGGGCGAGCGCCGCTTTGACGAGCGGCAGCAAACGCTGCACGTGATCACGCGAGGCGAGTTCCGGCACGACACCGCCATAAATTCGATGCAATTCGACCTGCGAGAACAACTCGTGCGCCAACAAACCCTCGCGGCTGTCGAGCACGGCAGCGGCAGATTCGTCGCAGGAGGATTCGATGGCGAGGATGCGCATATGCCCTAGAACTTTGCCTTTTGCAGCGAGGATCATTAGAATCCCCGCCCCTGCTTCTGCAGGACGTTCTGGGAATTCCTTTCTAATCAAGGGGTTGAGGTTTTAGATGCCGAGCGTTCGTGTTCGAGAAAACGAGT